>WOYI010878464.1_pt1 | contig 31020 bp, 35 predicted proteins | sample 6423411 | NCBI WGS metagenome assembly WOYI01 (sample SAMN13441803, study PRJNA592873) | oil field metagenome | biome: oil field; feature: oil-well bore; material: oil-contaminated soil; isolation source: oil-contaminated soil from oil-well borehole | place: Germany: Wietze | collected 2016-10-18 ...
CATCTTCGTCGGCATCGTCGCGAACATTCCCGAAGCGATGGCGCAATTCCTCGAACAGGGCCGGATCGGCGCGATCTCGGCGCCGGTGATCATCGGTGTCATCATCATGATCATCGCGGTCATTGCCTTCGTCGTCTTCATGGAAAGGGCGCTGAGGAAGATCCATATCCAGTATCCGCGGCGTCAGGTCGGCATGAAGGTCTATGACGGCTCGTCCTCGCACCTGCCGATCAAGGTCAACCCGGCGGGCGTCATCCCGGCGATCTTCGCCTCCTCGCTGCTTCTGCTGCCGACCACGATCTCGACCTTCTCCGGCTCCCAGACCGGGCCGATCATGTCGACGATCCTCGCCTATTTCGGCCCCGGCCAGCCGCTCTACCTCTTGTTCTTCACGGCGATGATCGTCTTCTTCGCCTACTTCTACACCGCCAACGTCTCGTTCAAATCCGACGACGTGGCGGAGAACCTGAAGAACCAGGGCGGCTTCATTCCCGGCATCCGCCCGGGCGCGAAGACGGTCGACTACCTCGACTATGTCGTGGCGCGGGTGCTCGTCGTGGGTTCGGCCTATCTCGCCGCGGTCTGCCTTCTGCCGGAAATCCTGCGCTCGCAACTCGCGATCCCGTTCTACTTCGGCGGCACCTCGGTTCTCATCGTCGTGTCGGTGACAATGGACACGATCAACCAGATCCAGTCGCATCTCTTGGCGCATCAGTACGAAGGGCTTATCGAGAAGTCCCAGTTGCGCGGGAAAAAGCGGGGTGGGGCACGCAAGGCGCCGACTCGTCGCTAGGGGGACAGAGATGACGAATATCATTCTGCTCGGGCCGCCGGGGGCGGGCAAGGGGACTCAGGCCCGTCGACTGGTCGAGGAACGCGGCATGGTGCACCTCTCGACCGGCGACATGCTGCGCGAGGCGCGGACCTCGGGGACCGAGATGGGCAGGAAGGTGGCCGAGGTCATGGATCGCGGCGACCTTGTCACCGACGAGATCGTCATCGGGCTGATCGAGGAAAAGCTGGCTGGCGAAAACGCCAGGGGCTTCATCTTCGACGGCTTCCCCCGCACCCTCGCCCAGGCCGACGCGCTCGGCGCGCTGCTAAAGCGCTCGGGCAACCGGCTTGACGCGGTGATCGAGATGCGCGTCGACGACGAGGCGCTCGTCGAGCGGATCTCCGGCCGCTTCACCTGCGGACAGTGCGGCGAGGTCTATCACGACAAGACCAGGCCGACGAAGGCCGAGGGTGTTTGCGACGAATGCGGATCGACCGATCTTCGCCGCCGCGCCGACGACAATGCCGAAAGCCTCAAGACCCGGCTGATGGAGTACTACAAGAAGACCTCGCCGCTGATCGGCTACTATTATCACGCGGGCGATCTTTTCACTGTCGACGGGCTGGCGGAAATCGACCAGGTGGCGAAAGCCATCGCCAATGTGCTCGATCAGGCCAAGTCGTCTTGACGCGGCTGGGGAAACCCTCTAGTTCACAGCGTCTCGATTGAGAATCGTCTTGATTTGCTGGGGTTTTGCCCCGGGCGAATCAATCCGGAAGAAGCCGGCCCGGAGGCCTCGTGCCCTCGGGCCAGTGTTGTGAAAAAAGGTTCCGGCATTACGGAACCGCAACGAAAGGAAGATACGCGTGGCACGTATTGCTGGCGTCAACATCCCGACGGGGAAACGCGTCCCCATCGCCCTCACCTATATCCACGGCATCGGCAACGACGTTGCCAGGAAGATCTGCGAAGCGGTCAAGATCGACGCCGCGCGCCGGGTGAACGAACTGAGCGACTCCGAGGTTCTGGCGATCCGCGAGCACATCGACGCGAACTACACCGTCGAAGGCGACCTTCGCCGCGAAGTCCAGATGAACATCAAGCGTCTGATGGACCTCGGCTGCTACCGCGGCCTGCGTCATCGTCGCAACCTGCCGGTGCGCGGTCAGCGGACCCACACCAACGCTCGCACCCGCAAAGGCCCCGCGAAGGCCATTGCCGGCAAAAAGAAATAAGGGGCGTTGAGAAATGGCACGCGATAAGACCCGTATGAAGAAAAAGGAACGCAAGAACATCGCCGCAGGCGTTGCTCATGTGAATTCCTCGTTCAACAACACCAAGATCCTCATCTCCGACGTCCAGGGCAATGCGATCGCCTGGTCCTCGGCCGGCACGATGGGCTTCAAGGGCTCGCGCAAGTCGACGCCCTATGCCGCCCAGATGGCCGCCGAAGACGCCGGCAAGAAGGCGCAGGAGCACGGCGTCAAGACCATCGAGGTCGAGGTTCAGGGCCCCGGCTCGGGTCGTGAATCCGCGCTCCGCGCGCTGGCCGCCGTCGGCTTCAACATCACCTCGATCCGTGATGTGACGCCGATCGCGCATAACGGCTGCCGTCCGCCGAAGCGCCGTCGCGTCTGACAAGGTTATCAGCGCCCCGGGCCGTGCCGTCGCACGGCCCGGGTCGCTTTCGTTTATTTTCCTCGGGCGTTCCCGGGTTTCGGACATGGTCCGGGAACAGGTATGGAGGCAGAACGCATGATCCACAAGAATTGGGCCGAACTGATCAAGCCGCAGCAGCTTGATGTGAAGCCGGGCAACGACCCGCAACGCCAGGCAACGCTGACGGCCGAACCGCTGGAGCGGGGCTTCGGCCTGACGCTCGGCAATGCGCTGCGCCGGGTGCTGATGTCGTCGCTTCAGGGTGCGGCCATCACCTCCGTCCAGATCGACAACGTCCTGCACGAGTTCTCGTCCGTGGCCGGTGTGCGTGAAGACGTCACCGACATCGTGCTGAACCTCAAGGGCGTCTCGCTGAAGATGGAAGTCGAAGGGCCGAAGCGGCTGTCGATCTCGGCCAAGGGGCCGGGCGTCGTCACCGCCGGCGACATCTCGGAATCGAACGGCATCGAGGTCCTGAACAAGGACCATGTGATCTGCCACCTCGACGAGGGCGCGGACCTCTTCATGGAACTCACGGTCGACACCGGCAAGGGCTATGTCGCGGCCGACAAGAACCGCCCGGAAGACGCGCCGATCGGTCTCATCCCGATCGACGCGATCTATTCGCCGGTCAAGAAGGTCTCCTACGAGGTGCAGCCGACGCGCGAGGGCCAGGTTCTCGACTACGACAAGCTGACGATGAAGATCGAGACCGACGGTTCGCTGACGCCGGATGACGCGGTGGCCTATGCCGCGCGCATCCTGCAGGACCAGCTTGGAATCTTCGTCAACTTCGAGGAGCCGGAAGCCGCCGGCAAGGGCGAGGCCGAGGAAGGGCTGGAGTTCAACCCGCTTCTCCTCAAGAAGGTCGACGAGCTGGAGCTTTCGGTCCGTTCGGCGAATTGCCTCAAGAACGACAACATCGTCTATATCGGCGACCTGATCCAGAAGACCGAAGCCGAGATGCTGCGCACCCCGAACTTCGGCCGCAAGTCGCTCAACGAGATCAAGGAAGTGCTCTCGGGCATGGGCCTTCACCTCGGCATGGATGTCGAGGACTGGCCGCCGGAGAACATCGAGGACCTCGCCAAGCGGTTCGAAGACCAGTTCTGATTGACAATTGCGGGGGCTGTCGGCTAGACGGCCCCCGGAAATGCCCGCGCAGGCGGGGAAAGCATGGGCGCCAAGCCCCAAGGTGAGCGGACCGAGGACCACGGGCCGCCGGACAAAGCAAAACAGACGTTAGGAGATCAACATGCGTCACGCGCGCGGCTATCGCCGCCTGAACCGCACCCATGAGCACCGCAAGGCGCTTTTCGCCAACATGGCCGGGTCGCTCATCGAACACGAACAGATCAAGACCACCCTTCCGAAGGCGAAGGAACTGCGTCCGATCATCGAAAAGCTCATCACGCTGGCCAAGCGGGGGGACCTTCACGCCCGCCGCCAGGCCGCCTCGCAGCTCAAGCAGGACATGCATGTCGCGCGGCTGTTCGAGATTCTCGGCCCGCGCTACAAGGAGCGTCAGGGCGGCTATGTCCGGATCCTGAAGGCCGGCTTCCGCTACGGCGACATGGCGCCGATGGCGATCATCGAATTCGTCGACCGCGATCCCGCGGCCAAGGGCGCGGCCGACAAGGCGCGGACCGAGGCCGAGGAAATGGCCGAATCGTAATCCGGCAGGCGGAAATGCAGCAAGGAAAAACCCCGCCGGTCAAATGGCGGGGTTTCTCATGTTCTGGTGAAATGGTCGGCTCCGCAACCCTGGCGCGTGTTCAGTTCGGTTCGAAACGAACGCTCCGCCGGTCCGCGCTCAACTTCTCGGCGATCGCGTCGATCATGCCGGAAAGTTGCGCATCGGCGACTGGCGTCGCTCCGACGAATTCAAGAAGATCGACTCGTGCCGAGTCTGGCAGGCGCATGAGCCTCGTAAAAAGACCGGGATTGATCGTACGCAAAATGTTAACCCTCAAAGATGCAGTAAGTGATTCACAATTTACGGTTGACCAGAACTAAAGCAACTTGTCTAAAAGGACATGTCCGGAATGCCCACGCTTGATCCCATCCTGCACACGCTGTCGCTCCTGGCGCCGGCCGGATACTTCATTGGCCTGCATATCCGTTATGCCTCCCCGCTCATGCAGTTTTCGAACTACAATCAGGACTGGCTGGATCACTATACCGAAAAGGCCTATGCGCTTCGCGATCCGACGATCGCCTGGGCGTTCAGCACGGAAGGCGCCAGCCGGTGGGCCGACATCGACATTCCGGATCCGTTCGGCTTGTTTCAGGAGGCCAAGAACTTTGGCCTGACCTACGGGATGACTGTCTCCTGCGGCCCCGTCAGATCACGGACGATTTCGAGTTTAGCGCGATCGGACCGCGACTTCCTGGACGAGGAGGTCGACAAGATCGCGCATCTGGTCCGGCGGCTCCATGACATCACGGAGCCGCCCGAGAGTCTGACGACGGCTCAGATAGAGGCCCTGCGCCTGATTGCGGCGGGGGATCGGCACGCGGCGGCAGCAGCCAAGCTGAACATATCGGAGAGTGCGCTCAAGGCCCGTCTCATGTCTGCCCGGACAAAACTGCTTGCCCGGACGACCGCCGAGGCCATCCAGCGCGCCAAAGATTACAGGCTGATGTAGACCAATGTCGGTCTTCCATTTGCATGCAGGGCTTGAGGAACCAACCAAGCGGGAGACTACGCATGCAAACCACAGTTCTATCCTTCGAGAATCTCCATAACCACGGGGAGTTGTTCGCGAACCTGTTTCGGGCGCGCAAGCAGTCCTTCATCGTCGAGAAGCAGTGGAACCTGCCCGAAGCGCTCGACATGGAGTACGACCAGTACGACACGCCGGCGAGCCGCTGGATCGCCATCCACGACGATGTGGGCCAGGTCTATGCCGGCATCCGGCTGACGCCGACGACGGCGAAATGCGGCATCTACAGCTACATGATCCGCGATGCCCAGCGCGGGCTCCTGTCCTCGCTCTCGTCCGATCTTCTTTATGAAGAGGCGCCGGTCGATCCGAACATCTGGGAATGCACCCGGGTCTTCGTCCTCCATTCGACGCCGCAGATGATCCGGCGCCGGGTGCATGCCTATATGGTCGCCGCGATGGTGAAATCGGCGCGCGAGCTAGGCGCCACGCAGCTGATCGCGATCACGCCGGCGAACTGGCCGCGGTGGTACGGGCGCTGCGGTCTGACCGCGGCGGCGATGGGCCCGGTGATGTTCATCGACGACGGCGACTATCAGTGCGTGCAGATCGACCTCTCGGCCAAGTTGCACTGAGGCCGCCCGCGCCGGATTGAATCCCGGCCGGAAGGTCGGGCATGTTCGCACCTTCCGCCGTCCCGCTGCGGAGAGTATGGTCGCCCTCATGTCCGACCTTTTCGACATCGCCGCCGACCCGTCCGCACCAGCGTCCTCCCGCCCGCTTGCGGACCGGTTGCGGCCGAAGGCGCTGTCGGAGGTGATCGGACAGGAAAAGGTCCTGTCGCCCGACGGGCCGCTCGGCGCGATGCTCGGCGCCGGCAGCCTCTCGTCGCTGATCCTCTGGGGGCCGCCCGGCGTCGGCAAGACCACCATCGCCCGGCTTCTCGCCGACGCGACCGACCTTTCCTTCGTCCAGATCAGCGCGATCTTCACCGGCGTGCCGGAACTCAGGAAGGTCTTCGAGGCGGCGAAGCTGCGGCGCCGGCAGGGGCGCGGCACCCTCCTCTTCGTTGACGAGATCCACCGCTTCAACAAGGCCCAGCAGGACGGGTTCCTGCCGCATATGGAGGACGGCACGATCCTCCTCGTCGGCGCCACGACGGAGAACCCGTCCTTCGAACTCAACGCGGCGCTTCTCAGCCGGGCGCAGGTGATCGTCCTCGAACGGCTCACGCCCGCCGACCTCGAGCGTCTCGCCCAGCGGGCGGAACAGGAACTTGGCCGGGCGCTGCCCCTCAAGGCCGAGGTCCGCGCCGCCCTGATCGAGATGGCCGACGGCGACGGCCGCGCGCTTCTCAACCTCATCGAGCAGGTGGCGGCGTGGAAGATCGCCGAACCGCTCACCACCGAGGCGCTGTCGCAGCGCCTGATGCGGCGGGCGGCGAAATACGACAAGTCGGGCGACGAGCACTACAACCTCATCTCGGCGCTGCACAAATCCGTGCGCGGCTCCGACCCAGATGCGGCGCTCTACTGGTTCGCCCGGATGCTCGAAGGCGGCGAGGATCCGCGCTTTCTCGCGCGGCGCATCACCCGGATGTCGGTCGAGGATATCGGCCTTGCCGATCCGCAGGCCCAGACGATCTGCCTTCATGCCTGGGAGGTCTACGAACGGCTCGGCAGCCCCGAGGGGGAACTCGCGCTCGCACAGGCTGTGACCTATCTCGCCCTCGCGCCGAAATCGAACGCGGCCTATGTGGCCTACAAGGCCGCCCGCGACAGCGCCCGCAAGACCGGGTCGGAGCCGCCGCCGAAGCATATCCTGAACGCCCCGACCAGGATGATGAAGGACCAGGGCTACGGTGCCGGCTACGCCTATGACCACGACGCCGAGGACGGCTTCTCCGGCCAGGCCTACTTCCCCGACGCTATGAAACGACCGGTCTTCTACCAGCCGGTCGAGCGCGGTTACGAACGCGAACTGAAAAAGCGCCTCGACTGGTTCGCGAAGCTCCGCGACAAGCGCGGCGCCTGAGCTTCCACTTGGACGAAATATCCTCGGGGGTGAATGCGCCGTGAGGCGCAGAGGGGGCAGACAGCCCCCTTCGCCCGGTTGACTTTGCCCGCGCCGCGTCAGAGGAAGGCGCCATGATCCAGACCCTTCTCCAGGTGGCCCTCGGCGGCGCGCTCGGCGCCTCGGCCCGCTACATGACCAATGTCGCGGCGATGCGGCTTGCCGGCCCCGGCTTTCCCTGGGGCACGGTCGCAGTGAACGTCGCGGGTTCGTTTCTGATGGGGGTCATCGTCGTCGTCCTCGCCCACAAGGACGCGACGCGGATGGCGCCGTTCCTGATGACCGGCGCCCTCGGCGGCTTCACCACCTTCTCGGCCTTCTCGCTCGACGCGCTCACGCTCTGGGAACGCGGTCAGACCACGTTCGCCGCCGCCTATGTCGCCGGATCGGTGATCCTGTCGCTGGCGGCAATCGTCGCCGGCATGGCCGCGGCGCGGGGGATCTTCGCATGAGCGGCGTCAAGACCCTGACCGTGTCGGCCGAGGACGGCGAAAGCCGGCTCGACCGCTGGCTGAAGCGGCGGTTCGCCGAGATCACCCAAGGCCAGGTCGAGAAGCTCTGCCGCACGGGGCAGATCCGCGTCGATGGTGGCCGGGTCAAGGCCTCGACCCGCGTCGCGCCGGGCATGCAGGTGCGGGTGCCGCCCTTGCCCAAATCCGATGCGCAGGCGCCGAAGCCCGAAGCCGGGATCAGTGCGGCCGATGCGAAGATGATCCAGGCGGCGGTTCTGTGGAAGGACGAGCATATCATCGCGCTCAACAAGCCGCCCGGCCTGCCGTCGCAGGGCGGCTCGGGGCAGGGCAACCGCCATGTCGACGGGCTGACCGAAGCGCTGATGTTCGGCTACAAGGACCGCCCGAAGCTTGTCCACCGGCTCGACAGGGACACGTCCGGGGTGCTGCTTCTCGCCCGCACCTCCCGCATCGCGCGGGCGCTTTCGGAGGCGTTTCGCGGCCGCACCACCCGCAAGATCTACTGGGCCGCCGTCGCCGGGGTGCCTGCCCCGAAGATGGGAACGATCCGCTTCGGCCTCGTCAAGGCGCCGGGCCATGGCGGCGGCGGCGAGGGCGAGAAGATGATCGCCGTCCACCCCTCGAAGATCGAGGCGACCGAAGGCGCCAAGCGCGCGACGACCGATTACGCGGTCCTCGACGCGCTCGGCAGCCGGGCCGCCTGGGTGGCGCTGGTGCCGATCACCGGGCGCACCCACCAGCTCCGCGCCCACATGGCCGAGATCGGCCATCCGATCATCGGCGATGGCAAGTATGGCGGCTCCGGCCAGGAGAATCTCGGCGACGGCTGGGGCGCGCAGCTCGGCGGCGAGATCAGTCGTAAGCTGCATCTGCATGCGCGCTCGATCAGTTTCGACCATCCGATCACCGCCAAGCGCATCACCCTGACCGCACCCTTGCCCGATCACATGAAGCGCACCTGGAAGACGCTCGGCTGGTCCGAGGCCGACGTGCCCGCCGATCCCTTCGCGGAGGAGACATGACCGGCGCCCCGAGGCTCGTCGTCTTCGACGTGGACGGCACGCTGATCGACAGCCAGAATCACATCTTCGCTGCGATGGAACAGGCTTTCGGCGCCGGCGCGCATACCTTGCCGCCGCGCGAGGCCGTGCTCTCCATCGTCGGCCTGTCGCTGCCCGAGGCAGTGGCGCGTCTGGTGCCGCACCTGCCCGCCGAGGCGCGGTCCGCCATCGTCGAGGCCTACAAGCAAAGTTTCGGCACCTTGCGCGCGGACGCGCTTTCGCCGCTCTTTCCCGGAGCGGCGGAGGCCCTGTCGCGCCTTCGGGCGCGGGCGGACCTCCTCCTCGGTGTCGCCACCGGAAAGTCCCGCCGCGGGCTCGACCACGTTCTGGCCACCCACGGCCTCGCGGGGCATTTCGTGACCGCGCAGGTGGCCGACGATCATCCTTCGAAACCGCATCCGGCGATGCTTCTCGCCGCCCTCGCCGAAACCGGGACCGAGGCGCGAAACGCGGTGATGATCGGCGACACCACCTTCGACATCGAGATGGGCCGTGCCGCCGGGATGGCGACGATCGGGGTCGGCTGGGGCTATCACCCGGCCGAGGCGCTGCGCGCGGCCGGCGCGGGACAGGTGATCCACGACTTCGCGGCGCTTCTGCCGGCGCTCGAACGGGCCTGGGAGACGGCATGACGGGCTGGACGGCGAAGCGGTTCTGGAAGGACGTGCGCACCGAGGCGGTCGAAGGCGGCTACACCGTCCGTCTCGACACCCGCCCGATCCGGAGCCCGGCGAAACGCCCGCTTCTGCTGCCGACCCCGGCGATGGCCGAGGCGGTCGCGGCCGAATGGGCGGCGGTGGCGGAGGTGGTCGATCCCGGCGCGATGCCGGTCACCCGCTCGGCCAATGCCGCCATCGACAAGGTCGCACCGCAATTCGACGAGGTGGCGGGCCTCATCGCCGCCTATGGCGGCTCGGATCTCCTGTGCTACCGCGCGGCGGGGCCCGAGGCGCTGGCGGCGGCGCAGGAAGAGGGCTGGGACCCGCTGCTCGACTGGGCCGCCCGGAGCTATGGCGCCCCCCTCGTCACCACCGTCGGTGTCGTGCCGGTCGCGCAACCGCCCGAAAGCCTCGCGCGGCTGGCCGCGCCAATCCGCGCCGCTTCGGCCTTCGAGCTGACCGCGCTCCACGATCTGGTCAGCCTGACCGGATCGCTCGTCCTCGGGCTCGCCGCGACCAGCGGCGCGTTCGAGCCGGAGACGATCTGGCGCCTGTCCCGAATCGACGAGGACTGGCAGGCCGCGCACTGGGGCGAGGACGAGGACGCCGCGGATGCTGCGGCGCGGAAATGCCGCGATTTCCTGCATGCCCGTTACTTCTGGGAAATTTCCGCGCCCAGGCCCTAGGAAAATTTCGCCGGAACGGTCGGGAAACTCCTGTCCCGAAGCGATCAAGTCAAAACGCGAGGGTGTCTTCAGGTCCGGTGAATGCGTTCTTGACGTTCAGGGTTCATCTGTCAAAACTGCGTCCACTGGGGATCAAACCCAATAATCAGCGCCAGGACCACCTGGCCTTCACACTCCGCCCGGATCGGGCGGTAACTCAGGAAGAGGTAAGTATGAAAAAATCCGTATTCCTCGGGACGCTGGCGACGACCGCCTTGCTGGCCGGCTTCGCGTCGGCCGCGACGCTCGATGACGTCAAGGCCCGCGGCGAACTGGTCTGCGGCGTGAACACCGGTCTCGTCGGCTTCGCCGCGCCGGATGCGAATGGCAACTGGCAAGGCTTCGACGTCGCCATCTGCAAGGCGGTGGCCGCCGCGGTTCTCGGTGACGCCTCGAAGGTCAAGTACGTCCCGACGACGGGCGAGACCCGCTTCACCGCGCTCGCCTCGGGCGAGATCGACCTCCTGGCCCGGAACACGACCTGGACCTTCTCGCGCGATGCCGACCTCAAGTTCACATTCGTCGGCGTGAACTACTATGACGGTCAGGGCTTCATGGTCCGCAAGGACCTCGGCGTTTCCTCGGCCAAGGAACTCGACGGCGCCACGGTCTGCATCCAGACCGGCACCACGACCGAGCTGAACCTCGCCGACTTCTTCAAGGTCAACAACATGGCCTACCAGCCGGTCGCGATCCAGACCAACGCCGAAGGCGAGCAGCAGTACCTCGCCTCGGCCTGCGACGCCTACACCACCGACGCGTCGGGCCTTGCCGCCACGCGCGCGATCTTCGCCGATCCGGAAAACCACATCATCCTTCCGGAGATCATCTCGAAAGAGCCGCTCGGGCCGCTCGTCCGTCACGGCGACGACCAGTGGGCCGACATCGCCCGCTGGACGCTCAACGCGCTGATCGCGGCGGAAGAGTATGGCGTCACCTCGGCCAATGTCGAAGAGCTTGCCAAGGGCACGAACAACCCGGAGATCAACCGGATGCTCGGCACCGAAGGCGACCTCGGCGCGATGCTCGGGCTCGACAAGGACTGGGCGAAGCGCGCGATCGCGGCCTCCGGCAACTACGGCGAGATCTTCGCCGCCAATATCGGCGAATCGACCCCGATCGGTCTGGCGCGCGGCCTGAACGCGCAGTGGACCCAGGGCGGGCTGCTCTACACGCCGCCCTTCCGCTGATCCGGACGACTTCGAGGCGCGCGGGACACCGCGCGCCTCTTTTGCAACCTAGAATGATCTGAAGGCGGGGGCCGACGGCCCTGAAGAGACGGCAAAGCCGCAGACGCCTTCGGCAATGGGGATATAGCAATGGCACTAGTCGCGGACACGCCGAGGGAATCCTTTCGGCTCGGGATGCTTATTTACGATACCCGCTACCGGTCGATCACGATCCAGATCATCGTGTTGGCCCTGTTCCTGCTGGGGTTCTGGTGGCTTCTCGACAACCTTTTCAGCAACCTCGCGGATCGCGGAAAGGACCTGAGCTTTTCCTTCCTGTGGTACCGCGCCGGCTATGACATCAACCAGACGCTCATACCCTACACGAACGACGACACCCATTTCCGGGCGATGCTGGTCGGGCTGGTCAACACCATTCTCGTCGCGGTGCTCGGATGTGTCGCGGCCACGGTGATCGGGGTCCTGGTCGGGGTTCTCAGGCTGTCGAAGAACTGGCTCGTCTCCAAGCTGATGACGGTCTATGTCGAGATGTTCCGCAACGTGCCGGTGCTCTTGTGGATCCTCGTCGCCTTCGCGGTCTTCACCGAGATCACGCCCCAGCCGCGCGACTTCAAGGTGACCGACGAGATGATCGCGGCGGGCGAGGAGCCGGCCGCGTCGATGGTCCTCTTCGACTCCGTCGCCATCACCAACCGCGGCACCTTCATCCCGAAGGCTGTCTATTCACGGTCGCTCGGCGACGTGTATATCGGCTTCCTGCCGATCAGCCTGAACACCGTCGCGGCCCTGGCCGCGATCATCGGCGGCGTCCTCGCCTTCCGCGCCATCGCGCGGCGGGCGACGGCGATCCAGGAGGCGACCGGGGTCCGGCCGACGACGTGGTGGCAGCGGCTGCTCGCGCTCTTCGGGCCGATCATCCTCGTCCTGCTGGCGCTCGGCTTCTCACTCGAGGTGCCGGTGCTCGGCGGGTTCAACTTCGCCGGCGGGACGCTGGTCTCGAACTCGCTGATGGCGCTCTGGCTCGGGCTCACGCTCTATACAGCCGCCTTCATCGCCGAGATCGTGCGCGCCGGCATCATGGCGATCTCCAAGGGCCAGTCCGAAGCGGCCTTTGCGCTGGGCCTGCGTCCCGGCCGGACGATGAGTCTGATCATCCTGCCGCAGGCGCTCCGGGTCATCATCCCGCCCTTGATCTCGCAATACCTGAACCTGACGAAGAACTCGTCCTTGGCGATTGCGGTCAGCTACATGGACCTGCGCGGCACGTTGGGTGGCATCACGCTGAACCAGACCGGGCGAGAGCTCGAATGCATGCTGATCCTGATGCTGATCTACCTGGCGCTCAGCCTGATGATCTCGTCGACGATGAATGTCTACAACAATGCCGTCAAGCTGAAGGAGCGCTGAGATGAGCGATCTGCACGCGCATTCGGCGCGCTACGTCCGCGACAGCATGCTCCCGCCCGAGGCGCCGCCGACCCTCGAATCCGGGGCGGTCAAATGGCTGAGGGAGAACCTCTTCTCCGGCTGGCTCAACTCGGTCCTGACCGTGCTCGGGCTCCTGGTGTTGGTCTATCTTCTGAAGCTCTCGCTGCCGTGGTTCCTGCACGGGGTCTGGAAAGCAAACTCACTCGGCGAATGCCGCGAGATCATCGCGGCAAACTGGGGCGAGGGGGCGCATGGCGCCTGCTGGGCGTTGATCCGCGAGAGGTGGAACCAGTTCCTGTTCGGGTTCTATCCGTCGGCGGAATACTGGCGCCCGATCCTGGCGCTTCTGCTACTGTTCCTGGCGCTCGCGCCGGTGCTCTTCGACGAGATGTCGAAGAAGCTCATGGCCGCCGCGGGCGTGGTCGGGCTCCTGATCCTCTGGCTCTCCGCTTACAACGGTCAATGGCTGCCGGCGGTGATCCTCGTCATCATCGGGGCCGTTACGGCGCTGATGGGATCGCGCGGCAAGCGCTGGCCCGCAAACCTGATGTGGTTCGCGCTGGTCTACCCCGCCGTGGCCTTCTGGCTGCTCTGGGGCGGCTCGATCTGGCTGCCGGTCATGGTGATGGCGGGATTCGTGGTCGCGGGCCTGGCCCTGCGCTTCGCCGCGCCGGTGATCGGGCTGATGCCGGCGGTGGCCGTCGCGGTCGTGGCCGCCTTCCTCTGGTGGTCCTTCGCCGCCGGACCCCTGACCGACGCGCTGACCGGCATGACCGGCCGCAGCCAGCCCTTCTGGCTGCGCCTTGTCGAATCCGATGAATTCGGCGGCTTCGTCCTGGCGTTCACCATCGGCCTTTCCGGCATCGCCATATCGCTGCCGATGGGCATCGTGCTGGCGCTCGGCCGGCAGTCGGACATGCTTCTGGTCAAGGCGCTCTGCGTCGGCTTCATCGAGTTCATCCGGGGCGTGCCGCTGATCACGCTCCTGTTCACGGCGTCGCTCCTCTTGAACTACTTCCTGCCGCCGGGGACCAACTTCGACATCATCCTGCGCGTCATCATCATGGTGACGCTCTTCTCGGCCGCCTATATCGCCGAGGTGATCCGGGGCGGCCTCGCCGCCCTGCCGCGCGGCCAGTACGAGGCGGCCGACGCGCTCGGCCTCGACTACTGGAAGGCGCAGCGGCTGATCATCATGCCGCAGGCGCTGAAGATCTCGATTCCCGGCATCGTGTCGTCCTTCATCGGGCTCTTCAAGGATACGACGCTCGTGGTCTTCGTGGCGCTTCTCGATCCCCTCAAGGGCATCACCGACGCCGTGCGCGCCTCCATCGAGTGGAAGGGCATCTACTGGGAGCCCTACATCTTCGTCGGCGCCATCTTCTTCATCATCTGCTTCAGCATGTCGAGGTACTCCATGTTCCTCGAGAACAAGCTGATGCGTGAACACCGTTAAGGAGCGATCCCATGTCGGACCCACATGCCGTCACCCGCAAGATCGACCGCAGCCACATGCAGGTGAGCGACGAGGTCGCGATCCAGATCACCAACATGAACAAGTGGTTCGGGGCGTTCCACGTCTTGCGCGACATCAACATGACCGTCAACCGGGGCGAACGGATCGTCATCTGCGGCCCGTCCGGTTCGGGCAAGTCGACGCTGATCCGCTGCATCAACCGGCTGGAGGAACACCAGCAGGGCAAGATCGTCGTCGACGGGATCGAGCTGACGAACGACCTCAAGAACATCGACAAGGTGCGCTCCGAGGTCGGGATGGTGTTCCAGCACTTCAACCTCTTCCCGCATCTCACGATCCTCGAAAACTGCACGCTGGCGCCGATCTGGGTCAGGAAGGTGCCGAAGAAGGAAGCCGATGCGACGGCCATGCACTTCCTCGAAAAGGTGAAGATCCCCGAACAGGCGCTGAAATATCCCGGCCAGTTGTCGGGCGGTCAGCAGCAGCGGGTGGCGATCGCCCGGTCGCTCTGCATGAAGCCCAGGATCATGCTTTTCGACGAGCCGACCTCGGCGCTCGACCCCGAGATGATCAAGGAAGTGCTCGACACGATGATCGAGCTTGCCGAGGAGGGGATGACGATGCTCTGCGTCACGCACGAGATGGGCTTCGCCCAGGCCGTGGCGAACCGGGTCATCTTCATGGACCAGGGCCAGATCGTCGAACAGAACGAGCCGAAGGAGTTCTTCAACAACCCGCAGTCGGACCGGACGAAGCTGTTCCTGAGCCAGATCCTCGGCCACTGAGGGCCCGAACCAATGCGAAAGGCCCCGGCGTTTGCCGGGGCCTTTTCGTTGACCAGTGCGGTCAGCCCCGGCCCGAGGGGACGAAGAAATCGAGAACGCTCCCGGCGCCGGGGCGGAGGTCGGACCAGCCCGCGATCTCGAAATCGACGACAAGCGTCGCGGCGGTGGGATAGCGCTGGAAATCGGGATCGACCGGCGCCCGCGCGGGCAGCATCGCGGCCAGTTCGGCGATGCCGGGATTGTGCCCGATCATCATCACGCAATCCCCGTTCGCGCCGCGCAGGACGTTCAGCATGACATCCGGCGACGCCTGGAAGAGCGCGTCGAGATAGTCGACCTCCGGCATGACCTCGAGCGGCGCGGCGGCGATCCGCGCCCAGGTCTCGCGGGTGCGGCTCGCGGTGGAGCAGAGCACCTGGTCCGGCTCGTATCCGCGCGACCCGAGCCATTCGCCAAGCTCCAGCGCCGCCCGGCGCCCCCGCCCGTTGAGCGGCCGGTCGTGATCGGCGGTCGTCGGATCGTCCCAGGCGGATTTCGCGTGGCGGGTCAGGATCAGTCGGCGGTGGCCGGCAGGGGTCATGTGTGAAAGAGCCTCATATGATAGGCGGATTGTCCGGGCAGCCTGCCATAGGCTTGCGACACCGGGCAAGCGCGACGAACGACGCAGCCGGAAGAAAGGCAATCCGCGCCCGCTTCGGTGTCCAGAAAGCCGTGGCAGGCGGGAACGTCGTAGCCCTGCGCGGTCAGCGCGCCGGCGGGGCAGGCGGAGCGGCAGGGCTGGCCGGCGCAGGTCGCGCAGGGTGCGGCGGGCGGCGGCGGTGGCAGGTCGATTCGCTCAGGGAGCAGGATCGCCCCCCGGAAGGAGGCGAAGAGCCCGGCCCGGTCGTGGACGAGAAGCGTCACCGGCGAGGTCCAGGCCCGCCCGGTCCGAAGCGCCCAGCGGTAGAAGGGATGGTAAGGCGGGCCGCCGAAGGGAAAAAGCGCCGGGCCGCCGAGCCTGCGGGCGAGATCGCCGATCACCCGCGCCGACCATCGGTCGATGGGATCGGGCCGCCCGTCGCGCCATTCCGGTTCGGATGTCACATGGGGCCAGAAGCCCGGTTCGTCCGGGCCGAGGAGGAAGACCGTTCCGGTTCCCGGCGGCACCCCGTCGCCCGCCCCGGGATGGAAGCCGCCGAAGACCGCGAGCCGGTGCGGCGCGGCCTTCGCCTCGACCTCGGCGAGCGCGGTCACTTCCCGCGCGGCTTCACGCGCGGCTCGGTCGAGCGGATGATCGAGCCGGCGCCGTGATCGGTGAAAAGCTCCAGCAGGCAGGCATTGGGCTGGCGGCCGTCGAGGATGACCGTCGCGCGCACCCCGCCCTCGACGGCGGCGAGCGCGGTTTCGACCTTCGGGATCATGCCGCCCGAGATCGTGCCCTTGGCGATCATGCCGCGCACCTCGGCGGGCGTGAGCTGGGTCACCACCTCGCCGGCCTCGTTCTTCACCCCCGATACGTCGGTGAGCAGCAGCAGCCGGTCGGCCTTGAGCGCCGCCGCGATTGCGCCGGCGGCGGTGTCGCCGTTGACGTTGAAGGTCTCGTTCGCCTCCATGCCGGTGGCGACGGGGGCCACGACCGGGATGATGCCGGCGGCGAAGAGGTCGCGCAGGACCTGGACGTTCATCTCGACCGGCTTGCCGACGAAGCCAAGCTCGGGATCGTCGGCGACGCAGACCATCATGTCGTCGTCCTTGCCCGACAACCCGACCGCGCGGCCGCCCTCGTCCATGATCGCCTGGACGATCCGCTTGTTGACGAGGCCGGTCAGGACCATTTCCACGACCTCGACGGTCGCCTTGTCGGTCACCCGCTTGCCGCGCACGAACTCGGACTTGATGCCGAGGCGCGAGAGAAGATCGTTGATCATCGGCCCGCCGCCATGGACGACGACCGGGTTCACGCCGACCTGGCGCATGAGGACGATATCGCGGGCGAATTCGGCCATCGCATCCTCGTCGCCCATCGCGTTGCCGCCGAACTTCACGACGACGACTGAACCTGCGTAGCGCTGGAGATAGGGCAGGGCTTCGGAGAGCGTTCTCGCGGTGGCGATCCAGTCACGGTTCATGTCTTGCTTTCTCATCGCGCGTGATCCTCATGGCGTTTCCCGTGTTATCCGCTCGGCCGGCCCCTGCCAAGGGCGGTACGCTGTTGCCTTCCGCCGGCGAATGCATAGCCTGCACGACAGGCGACCGGAGGCGGCGATGACGACGAGCGACACGAGGACCCTGCTCCTGACCGGGGCTTCGCGCGGGATCGGCCATGCGACCGTGATGCGCTTCGCCCGCGAGGGCTGGCGGGTGATCACCTGTTCGCGCCATCCCTTCCCGGAGGAATGCCCCTGGGGCGGCGGGCGCGAGGACCATATCCGGGTCGATCTTGCCGATCCCAACCGGACCATCGAGGCAATCGAGGGGATCCGCGCCAAGCTTGGCGGCAAGCTTCACGCGCTGGTCAACAATGCCGGGATCTCGCCGAAGGCGGCCGGCGGCGGCCGCCTCTCCACGCTCGATACCGACCTCAAGACCTGGGGCCATGTCTTTCACGTGAATTTCTTCGCGAGCGTGATCCTCGCGCGCGGGCTGAAGGAGGAGCTGTCCGCGGCGAAGGGCGCTGTCGTCAACGTAACCTCGATCGCGGGCAGCCGGGTCCATCCCTTCGCGGGGGCGGCCTATGCGACCTCGAAGGCGGCGCTGAAGGCGCTGACGCGGGAGATGGCGCATGATTTCGGCCCGCTCGGGGTCCGCGTCAACGCGATCGCGCCCGGAGAGGTGGAGACGGCGATCCTGTCGCCGGGGACGGACCGGATCGTGGCGGGCCTGCCGCTCCGCCGCCTCGGCCAGCCGTCGGAGATCGCCGACGTGATCTGGTTCCTCTGCTCGGACCAGTCGAGCTACGTCACCGGGACCGAGATCGAGGTGAATGCCGGCCAGCACGTCTGAGGGTTTCGCCCCGGCCGGGGTCCGGGGCGATCCGCCGGGGAGGCCCTGCCTCCCCGGACCCCTCCGAGGTATTTCCGCCACCGTGAAAGAGCGGTTATTCGAGGCCGGCGATGATGGCGCGGAGCGTCTCGATCCCGTCGCCCTTCTCGGACGAGGTGGCGACGATCTCGGGATAGGCGGCGGGATGCTTCTGCAGGGCGCCGCGCACCTGCGTCAGGATCTTCTCGTGCCCGGAGGTCTTGATCTTGTCGGCCTTGGTCAGGACGACCTGGAAGGTCACGGCGGAGCGGTCGAGGAGGGTCAGGATCTCTTCGTCCACCGCCTTGATGCCGTGGCGCATGTCGATGAGCACGAAGGCCCGGCGCAGGGTGGAGCGGCCGGCGAGGTAGGCCTTGAGCAGCCGCTGCCATTTCGCGACGACCGGCAACGGCGCCTCGGCGAAGCCGTAGCCCGGCAGGTCGACGAGGTAGTGGCTGTCGCCGGCGGCGAAGAAGTTGATCTCCTGGGTCCGGCCCGGCGTGTTCGACGCGCGGGCGAGCGCCTTGCGGCCGGTGAGCGCGTTGATGAGGGAGGATTTGCCGACATTCGAGCGGCCGGCGAAGCAGACTTCGAGCCGGTCGGCGGGCGGCAGCCCGTCCATCGCGACGACGCCCTTGAGGAAATCGACCGGCCCCGCGAACATCAGCCGGCCGGCTTCGCGGGCGGCGGCCTCGGGCTCGGGCGCGAGCGGGAAGGGGACGGTCACGGCAAGAGCTCCACCGCGTCGCCGGCGGCGACGGTTCCGGGTGCGATCACCCTGGCATAGAGGCCGAAATTCTGGTCGTCGTGCAGCGCCCGGAGCGCCTTCAGCGTGTCGGCGTCGCGGATCCCGGTGGCGGGATTGGCCGTCGTCGCGAGGCAACGCACCTTCGGTTCGACGATCTCGAGAATCGCGGTTCCGAGCCGCAGCCGACGCCCGATCCAGCCGCGCTCCTCGAACGGGTTCGCGCCTTCGATCCAGAAATTCGCCCGCCAGCGCAGGGGCGAGAGGTCGAGCCCCATATGCTCTCCGAGCGCCCGGTTCGAGGCAAGCGAGATGAGCGAGACCGACGGGTAGTCGGTATCCGTCATGCCGCGATCCCGCACCGAGTAGATCCGCGACGGTTGCGCGCGGTCGGCCGGGCAGAGCGGCCGCACCCAGTCGAGGAAGCGGGCGGCATCGTCGGCGTCGTCGGGGCGGAACGCGATCCCGGGCGCGTCGGGGTGCCGGAGCGTCAGCGTCCCGGTCGCCTCGTCGAGGCGCGCGTCGATCGCCATGAGCCTTGGCGCCTTCGACCCGATCGAGAAGTTGGCGCAAGGCGCCCAGTCGCCCGGGGTCAGCGACGCGGCGGCGTGCGCGACCGCCCAGTGCCGGTCCCAGGGCAGGCCCTTGCCCGGCGTCAGCGTCACGACGGCAAGCGCCTCCCGCCCGTGGGATTTCAGCGGGTGACGCTGAATGGAGGCGACCGACGGCGTCACTTCGCCGCCGGCTTGCCGCGCTTGAAGCCGGACCGGATATTGCCGAAGAGGTCGGGGCGTTTCCCGTGCATCGACATGATCGTGTATTGCTGGATGAAGGTGATCGTGTTGTTCGCGATCCAGTAGAGAACGAGGCCCGACGCGAAGGATCCCAGCATGAACATGAAGATCCACGGCATCCAGGCGAAGATCGCTTGCTGGGTCGGATCGGTCGGCGCCGGGTTGAGCTTCTGCTGGAACCACATCGAGATGCCGAGGAGGATCGGCAGGACGCCGAGCGAGAAGATGAAGAAGATCGACCCCTGTTCGGGCGCCGCGAAGGGCAGGAGCCCGAAGAGGTTGAGGATCGAGGACGGATCGGGCGCCGAAAGATCCCTGATCCAGCCCAGCCACGGCGCGTGGTAAAGCTCGATCGTGACGTAGATCACCTTGTAGAGCGAGAAGAAGATCGGGATCTGCAGGAGGATCGGCAGGCAGCCCGAGGCCGGGTTGACCTTTTCCTTCTTGTAGAGCGCCATCATGCCCTGCTGGAGCTTCTGGCGGTCCTCGCCGGCGGCTTCCTTCAGCTTCTCCATCTCGGGCTGCAGTTCCTTCATCTTCGCCATCGAGATGTAGGACTTGCGCGCCAGCGGGAAGACCAGCGCCTTGATGATGATGGTGAGCGCGATGATCGCCCAGCCCATGTTGCCGATGGCGCCGTGGAGCCAGTGGAGAAGCCGGAACATCGGCTTGGTGAGGAAGAAGAACCAGCCCCAGTCGATCGACTCGATGAAGCCCTTGATGCCGGTCACGTCCTGGTAGCTCTTGATCGCTTCCCATTCCTTGGCGCCGGCGAAGAGCATCGTCGTCGCGGAGGCGCTGGCGCCGGGGGCGACCTCCATCACCGGAAGCCGCGCCTCGGTCTGGTAGATGTCGGCGCCGGGGACGTATTTCGCGACCGAGGTGAAGGCCTGGCCCGGCGCGGGGGCCAGCGTGGTCATCCAGTACTTGTCGGTGAAGCCGATCCAGCCGTCGCTGGCGACGCCCACGGTTTCGGCCGGGGTGCCTTCGCGCGGGTCGAGGTCGAGGTCGGGGATCGACTTGTACTTGATCTCTTCCAGCGTCCCGTCCGACATGCGGACGATGCCTTCATGCAGCACATAGATCCGCCGTTCATCGGGAATGCCGTGGCGGGCGACGATGCCGTAGGGGGCGAGCCGCACTGCCGCGCCGGTAGTGTTCTCGACCGACTGGGCGACGGTGAAGAGATAGGTGTCGTCGACCTCGATCCGGCGGTGGAAGATCAGGCCCGCGCCGTTGTCCCAGCGCAGCGTCACCGGCTGGCCGGGGGCGAGGGTGGTGCCGGATTCGACCTCCCACATGGTCTTGGCGTTCGGCACGAGGGCGGCGTCGAGCCCGCCTGCCGGAAGCCAGCCGTAGACCGCGTAATAGGGGTGCGCGGCATTGAGGTCGGTGCCGCCGATCGGGGCGAGGAGGCGCACGTTCGGTGAGCCTGCGTCGAGCGAGACCTTGTAGCTCTTGAGCGACAGGTCGTCGATGCGACCGCCGAGGAGCGAGACGGACCCGCCGAGGCGCGGCGTGTCGATGGCGATGCGCGGGGCGGCGGCAAGCTCTGCCGCGGCCGCGTCGACGGCCGGCGCGGGGGCCGCTGTCTCGACGCTGCCGACGGCGGGCGCGGTCGTGTCGGCGCCCTGGCTGGTCGCGGCGGGCGCGTTGGGGTCGGTCGCAGGTTCGGGCGGCGGGAAGAGCGTGAACCAGATCAGGATCACGAGGAACGACAGCACTGTCGCCAGTATGAGATTCTTGTTCTGATCGTCCATGAGGGACTTACCACCCGTCCTGCCGAAGTCAGGGCAGGTTCAACAGAACGGGCAGCGAAAGGTCAAGCGGTTTTCCCGTGAGCGGGGCCGGGATGGCGCTGCCGGAGCCGGCTGCACCCGCCGCGCGTGGCGGTTCGCTTTGCGTCCGGTTTGCGACCGGCTTTTGCCCCGCGGGGGGATCAGCCGGTGCGGCGCGCAAGACCAGGTGTCGCGCCAAGCTTCGCGCGGTGCTTCCTGAGCCAGTCTTCGGTTGCGGCGAGCGGCATCGGCCGGGCGATCGCGAAGCCCTGGACATGGGTGCAGCCGAGCTGCGCCAGATGAGCGTGTTCGCCGATCGTCTCGACCCCCTCGGCGAGGGTCTGGAGTCCGAGCCGCTCGGCCATCGAGAGGATCGCCGCGACCATCCGCTGCTGCGACTGGTCGGTATCGACGCGCGTGACATAGGAGCGGTCGATCTTGATCCGCCCGACGGCAAAGCGGCGGATCGAGGTCAGCGAGGCGTGCCCGGTGCCGAAATCGTCGAGGTCGATCCCGCAGCCGAGCTTCGCGAGGCCGGTGATGTTGTGAACGATCACGTCGTTGTCGGTCTCGGCCACCACCGATTCCAGGATCTCGATCGTCAGCCGGTCGGGCGTCAGGTCGAAGCGGTCGAGCTCCCATTTCAGCTTGGCGGCGAGGTTCGGGTTGCGCAGTTCCGCGCCCGAGAAGTTGACCGAGATGGCGGGCACGCGGAAGGCGGCCCGGTCCCAGCCGCAGAGCGCGGCGAGCGCCTGGCCGAGGATGACTTCGCCGAGACGCTCGCCGAGACCGGCGGAGAGGATCGTCGGCAGGAAATCGCCCGGCGTCAGCACGCCGCGTTCGGGGTGCTGCCAGCGCGCCAACGCCTCGAACCCGACCACGTCGCCGGTATCGGTGGAGAGCTGCGGCTGGTAATAGGCGACGATCTCGCCGCTTTCGAGTGCTGCTTCCACCTGATCGCGGAGTTCGTCGCGTTCGGTCGCGGCGCGGGCGATATCGGCGGAAAAGGCGCGGATGCCGCCCGGACCGTTGCGACGGGCATCCTCATAGGCGAGGCCGGCGGCCTCGTAGACACTCGTCCCGGTGCGTTCCGGCGCCCGGCCGGTCAGGCAGAAGCCGACCGAGGCGGAGACATAGACGGTCATCGCGTCGATGCTGAACGGCTCCCCCACCGCCGCCTTCAGGCGGCCGGCAATCTGGATGACGGCCTCGAGGTCCATGCGCCGCGCCGGCGCGAGGGCGACGGCGAACCGGGCGCCGTCGACGCGGCAGAGCACGTCGCGTTCGCGCAACACGCCCGAAAGCCGCTCCCCGACCTTCGCCAGGGTCTTGTCGTAGGCGTCCTGGCCATAGGTCTCGATCAGCTTCTTCGGGTCGTCGAGACCGATCACGAGGCAGGCGGAGGTCCGGCCGGTATCCTCCTGCGTCTCGTAGGCGCGGTCGAGCGCTGCGGTCACGAGGTGGCGGGGCGGGACCGGCACCGCGCTTTCCGCCTCATCGCCGGCAAACGGGCCGGGCGCCGCGCGCCGGCTCTGCGCCAGCCAGGTCAGGGGAACCCCCGCCGTCGCGGCGACGACCGCGCCGCGCGGGCCGAACCAGAGAAGCGCGAGCGCCAGCGCCGGATAGAGCGCGAGGAATTCCGGCCGCATGAGGCGCGCGGCGTTGCGGTGCAGGGCGGCAGCGATTTCTTGCCGGATCATGGCGGACCCCTTCCTGTGCGGGCCGCAAGTCCGGCCCCGTCGCCCGGACGCTAGGGTCAGCACATGACCGGGAGGTTAATCCTCGCCCCGCAAACCGCGCGGAATTTCGCTAAAATCCGCGCGGTCCGCCGCATCCGCCGTCAGCCCGGCGAAATCGAAGAGCTTCGGGTCGAGGAGATGCGAGGGCCGCGCGTTCATCAGCGCGCGGAACATCACCTGGCGGCGACCGGGGCTGCGCGCCTCCCAGCCGTCGAGGATCTGCTTGACCTGCTGGCGCTGGAGCCCGTCCTGCGAACCGCAAAGGTCGCACGGAATGATCGGATAGGCCATCGCGCGGGCGAACCGCTCGCAATCGGCCTCGGCCACGAAGGCGAGCGGGCGGTAGACGAAGAGGTCGCCGTCCTCGTTCACCAGCTTCGGCGGCATCGTCGCGAGCCGCCCGCCATGGAAGAGGTTCATGAAGAAGGTCTCAAGAATATCGTCGCGGTGATGGCCGAGGACGACGGCCGAACAGCCCTCCTCGCGCGCGACGCGGTAGAGGTTGCCGCGCCGGAGCCGCGAACAGAGCGAACACATCGTGCCGCCGGGCGCGATCTTGTCGGTGACGATGGAATAGGTGTCGGCATATTCGATCCGGTGCGGCACGCCCATCTTCGTCAGGAACTCCGGCAGGACGGTCGCCGGGAACCCCGGCTGGCCCTGGTCGAGGTTGCAGGCGAGAAGATCGACCGGCAGGAGGCCCCGCCATTTCAGCTCGTGCAGCACGGCGAGCAGCGTGTAGCTGTCCTTGCCGCCCGAGAGGCAGACGAGCCAGCGCGCCCCGCGCTCGATCATGCCGTAGGTCTCGATCGCCTCGCGCACCTCGCGCACGATCCGCTTGCGGAGCTTCCTGAACTCGGTCGAGGAGGGCGCGCCATGGAACAGCGGATGGATGTCGTCAAGATCGTCGAGCATGATCACGCCATACTGGAGCGCCGCGCCGCCGGCAAGCCGCCCTCCCCGAGCGGGCGGTCGGCCAGATGCCGGAGCCGGTCGAGGCAGGGCCCGACCTCCCCGATGCAGCGCGCGACCCAGTCCGGGTCGTAGTAGGTGTCGAGATAGCGCCGGCCGCTGTCGCACATCAGCGTCACGATGGAACCTTGCCGGCCCGCCGCCACCATCTCCTGCGCGATGGTGAGCGCCCCCCAGAGGTTGGTGCCGGTCGAGGCGCCGGCCTTCCGCCCGATGATCTCGTCGAGCCAGAGGATCGTCGCGACGCTGGCGGTGTCGGGGACCCGGATCATCCGGTCGATGACGTCGTGCTGGAACGACGCCTCGACCTTCGGCCGGCCGATCCCCTCGATCCGGCTGGAACAGGCGCGGCGGAGCGTCAAGTCGCCGGTCCGGTAGCTGTCGAAGAAGACCGAGTTCTCGGGATCGACGACGATCAGCTCGGTCGGGTGGCCGCGATAGCGCACGTAGCGGCCGAGCGTCGCCGAAGTGCCGCCGGTGCCGGCACTCATCACGATGGCGGCGGGGATCGGGTGCGGTTCGCGCTCCATCTGGCTGAAGATGCTGTCGGCGATGTTGTTGTTGCCGCGCCAGTCGGTGGCGCGTTCGGCATAGGTGAACTGGTCCATGAAATGGCCGCCGAGTTGGTCGGCGAGCGCCACCGCCGCCTCGTGCATCTCGGGCGCGCTGCCCACGAAGTGGCACTGGCCGCCATAGAACTCGATCTGCGCGATCTTGCTGCGGGCGGTCGTCTTCGGCATGACCGCGATGAAGGGCAGGTCGAGCATGCGGGCGAAATAGGCCTCCGACACGGCGGTGCTGCCCGAGGACGCCTCGATCACCGGGCGGCCTTCCGTCAGCTTGCCGTTGCAGAGCGCATAGAGAAAGAGCGACCGCGCGAGGCGATGCTTGAGGCTGCCGGTCGGGTGGGTGCTTTCATCCTTGAGGTAGATGTCGACGCCGTCGATCCCCGGCACGTCGAGCCGGAAGAGATGGGTGTCGGCGGAGCGCTGGAAATCCGCCTCGATCCTGGAGATCGCCTCGTTCAGCCAGGCGTGCATCCGTTCCCCTCCGATGGTTCCGCCGCCCTTGGTCGCAAAGGACGGCCGCCGCCGCAAGCCCCGGCTCAGCGTTTGCGCTCGGGCACCGGGTCGTAGCCATGGCCGCCGAGGGGATGGCAGCGCGCGATGCGGCGCGCGGCGAGCCAGCCTCCCCGGATCGCGCCATGCTTTTCGAGCGCCTCGAGCGCATAGGCCGAGCAGGTGGGCTGGTAGCGGCAGCCATGACCGACCCAGGGGCTGAGGATCAGCCGGTAGGCGCGGACGGGCAGGGCGACGAGATGGGCGAGCGGGCTCATGGCTTGTCGGCGTGGATGCGTTCGAGCGCCCGGACGAGGTCGGCCTTGAGATCCGCGAAGTCGCGGGTCGCGGTCGCCTTGGGACGCCCGACCAGGACATAGTCCCAGCCGGGGCGTCCGTGAAGGGGCAGGATCAGGCGGGCGATCTCGCGCAGGCGCCTTTTGGCGCGGTTGCGGGCCACTGCGTTGCCGAGCTTCTTCGAGCAGGTAAAGCCGATGCGGATCGCGTCGGGCGCCGCTTCGTCCGGGCGGCGGTGGCGGGCTTGCAGCAGGAAGCCGGGTGTGCCCTGTCGCCGGGCCTGAGCCGCGCGCAGGAAGTCGGCGCGCTTCGTGAGCGTCAGGCAAACGGAAACCGCCGGAGGCGTTTCCGTGCCCCGGCCATCCTGGCCTTGCACGGGCGCCTCCGGCGGTGTCATGCCGTGTGCCTGTGTCTTCGGCCTCAGGCCGAGAGAACCTTGCGGCCCTTCGCGCGCCGCGCGTTCAGCACCTTGCGGCCACCCTTGGTCGCCATGCGTGCGCGAAAGCCGTGACGGCGGGCGCGAACGAGGTTCGACGGCTGGAATGTGCGCTTCATCGCTTCAACTCCGGGTTCGGGCAGCCCAAACCCTTACGGATTCGAAGGCCGCTGTCATTCGAAGCCCGGCTATTAGACGGGCCCGCCGGCCAAGTCAACTCACCGGCGCGGGGTTTTTTCGCCCGGCCACGGCCCCCGTCCATCCGCCCTGCCACCGGCGATTTCGGCTTTCGCCGGCGGCCGAAGGTCCGATGGTGGTTTAACTGCCGCTGCCGAATGCTTATTCTCCGCAAGGACCGAGGCGGCGCAATGGGAGGGGCGGCTTTTGGGATCCGCCCGCTTGGATGGGAAATTGATGCTCTTCAACACGCTGTCCGGCCGCTTCCTGCTTCTGACGATGCTGTTCGTCATGCTGGCCGAAGTGCTGATCTTCGTGCCCTCGGTCGCGCGGTTCCGCGAGGACTACATCCTGTCGCGTCTGGAACGTGCCCAGATCGCCTCGCTTGCGCTTCTCGCCACCGACGACATGATCGACGAGACGCTGGAGAAGGAGCTTCTCGCCAATGCCGAGGTCTACAACGTCGTCCTGCGCCGCGACGAGGTGCGCCAGCTTGTCCTGTCCTCGCCGATCCCGGCGCCGATCCATCGCAGCTACGACCTCCGCGACGCCCCGGCATGGGCGCTGATCCGTGACGCGGTCGCCTGCCTTGTCGATCCGGAGGACCGGGTGATCCGGGTCATCGGCGATCCGGTGAAACAGGCCGGCCTCCTGATCGAGGCGACGATGGCGACGGCGCCGCTCCGGGCGGCGATGATCGACTACGGGGTGAGGATCCTCGGGCTTTCGGCGGTGATCTCGGCGGTGACGGCGGTGCTTCTCTTCATCGCCGTGCAGCGGCTTCTCGTGTTGCCGATCCGCCGGGTCGTCAAGCACATGAGCGCCTATGCCGAGGCGCCCGAGGATGCGCGGCGGGTGATCGAGCCGCAGGCCCGCGTCGTGGAACTGCGCGAGGCCGAGGAGGCGCTGCAAAGCATGCAGCGCCAGCTCACCGGTGCGCTGAAGCAGAAGGAGCGCCTCGCCCAGCTTGGCGGCGGCGTTGCCAAGGTCAGCCACGACCTGCGCAACATCCTCACCACCGCCCAGCTTCTGGCCGACCGGATGGAGCGGAGCGACGATCCGATGGTCAAGCGCGCGGCGCCGAAGCTTGTAGCCTCCATCAGCCGCGCGGTGGGCCTGTGCGAATCCACGCTCGCCTTCGGCAAGGCGGAAGAACCGCCGCCGGCCCTCGCCCGCTTCATGCTCGCGGGCCTTGTCCGCGATGTGGTGGAAAGCGAGCGGCTCGCCGTGGGGGAGGTGGAGCTTGACTTCGTCACCGACGTGCCGGGATCGCTGGTGATCCGCGCCGACCAGGAGCAGCTGCACCGGGTGCTGACCAACCTCGTCCGCAACGCCCGCCAGGCGATCGAGGCGACGCACATGCCCGGCACGATCGAGATCGGCGCCGGCGAGGAGGAGGAGGGCTGGTGGATCAGGGTCGGCGATACCGGGCCGGGCCTGCCGGCGCGCGCGCGCGAACACCTCTTCCAGCCGTTCCAGGGCGGGTTCCGCAAGGGCGGCACGGGCCTCGGCCTTGCCATCGCGGCCGAGCTGGTGCGCGGCCATGGCGGCCGGCTGGAGCTTCTGAAAAGCGACGAGGGCGGCACCGAATTCATCATTCACCTGCCGCGGGATCTGACGGCGTCGGACGCCGCGCATCCCGCGTGACGCCCCCGGCGGCGCCGCCGGATCAGCGGGAGGTTTTGCCCTTGCAATGCTCCCTGCGGGTCGCTAAATGCCTGCCCTACGCACCCGTAGCTCAGCTGGATAGAGCATCAGACTACGAATCTGAGGGTCGGGCGTTCGAATCGCTCCGGGTGCGCCATTTACGAACAAAACTGGGCACTCCGCCCGCGGTTGCTCCGCCTCCTATAACCAGGCGCTCCAGAACGGTTTTCCGGCCGTGGATGCGGATTTCCGCGTCGTCGACTTCGACGTTGTCGATCATCGCGCGCAGATAGGCGCGGCGGAACGGAATCGCGCCGTCGCAGATGTTGGCGCGCATGGTTTCGGTGAAGGCCTGAATCTTCTCCTGCGTGACCCGTGCTTCCGGACGCATTTCGGTGAGCGCCCGGTCGAGGGTGGCCTGAGCGATGCTCCGCTCGGTCCGCAGCGTCTCGATGCGGTCCTTGAGGGTTGGGTCTGCGGGATCGGCAATCCCGGTCTCGATGGCTTGATAGAGACGGCTGAGCCGGCCCTCGGCTTCGAGCAGCTTGGTCCGCAGCGCCGCCACCCGTTCGGCATGGTCGGTGTTGCGCGCTGCCTGCCGTTCTAGAAGCGCTTCCAAGAGCGCGTGAACCCGGGAAGGCGTCAGCAGGTCGGTTGCGAGCCGTTCCGTCACAATGGTGTCCAGCCGGTCCATCGGGATCGCACGGCCCTTGCAGGCGCTCTTGCCCTTCTGCGCGCACGTGGCGCAGGCATAGTAGCGATAACGTCCCGACTTGCCTGTGCGCAGCGTCATGCCGCCGCCGCAACTGGCGCAGGTGGCAAGGCCGGTCAGCAGGATCGGCCCGGTCACGGTCCGGGGCGGCGTCATCTTCGGGTTGCGGGCCTTCAGCATCTTTTGCACCCGCTCGAAAGTCGCCGGATCAATGATCGGATCGACAGGAACGACGACATGTTCCTCATCCGGCTTGTCAGCCTTTGTCTTCGAGGCTTTCCGGTTGAAGCGATACTCGCCCTTGTAAACCGTGCCGGTAATCAGCTTGTGCAACGGTCCAATCCCCCAGCGCGCTCCGCGGCGCGTGCGGTGGCCGTGCTCGTTCAGCCATGATGCAAGCGCTTTCACGCCCATCGGGCCGGACGTGCCGTCGCCTTCGATGAAGAGGCGGAAAATCAACCGCACCGTCTCGGCCTCGACCGGATCGATGGCGAGCTTCTTCTTCGTTTTCGTCCCGCGCTGCCCGGCGGCGACAATGGCATAGCCATAGGGAGCCGCCGCGCCGTTCCAGAATCCCTGCCTGGCATTCTCCTGCATGGCGCGCAGGACATGCTTGGCGTTTTCCTTGGACTGGTACTCGTCGAACAGGGCGAAGACCTGCCGGACCATCACGCTCATCGGATCGTCGCCAAGGTCCTGTGTGATGCTGACAAGCCGGACGCCGTGCTTGCGCAGGCGGCGGACATGATATTCGAGCGCGAAATGGTCGCGGGCGAAGCGGCTGAAGCTGTGGACGACGACGGCATCGAACGGCGCGCCGCCTGCCGTGGCAATATCGAGCAGCCGCTGGAGCTGCGGGCGGTTGTCATCCGTGCCGGACAGGCCCGCGTCGACAAATTCTGCCGCCACCTCCCAGCCGCGGGCGGCGCAGAATTCCGTCATCTGCCGCCGCTGATCGGGGATGGACAGGTCGCTTTCGGCCTGTCGTCCCGTGGACACGCGCATATAGAGCGCGGCGCGAAGCGGGGCCGCTGCTGTCGACGATGGTGCTTGCCCGGTCATGACCGTATTTCCGTACCCATACAGTCTTCGTCCTGTATGGCACGTTTCCGGAGCTGTTTCGAGCCTGGCTTGTCCTTGGTATCATCCAGAATGTGCCGCAGCTCCCGCATAAGGAATGCTTCAAGAACATCCAGTTCTTCGTCACTGACCGGATCGTCGCCGCTCAGGTCGCAGACGACCGACATGGCGTCGGACGCATGGGGGCGCGCGTCCGATGCGGTACTACCCGCATCGGCACACATAGCCCGGCGATCGCTGGACAGCGGTCCGCGCATCTCATGGTCCTCGGTGTTGGTGGGGTGACCGGCGGACGTGTCTCCGGCCGGCTCAGTTGTCGTGCGCAGCGCCGCGAGTGCGGTGCGGATGCCGATCAAAGCCGCGGGCGCGGCTGATCGTCTCCAGCGCGTCGCAAAAGGCTTTCCAGGCGCGTTCCCACGCAGCAGATGAATGAGCGTCGGTCGCCGGCCCCAACACCAGGTTCACGGCATCGTACATGGCATTAATGCGGGTGCTGGTTGCGCGCTCGCTACGCGCGACCAGATAACCCCGTGCCCAGCTGTTGAACTCCGCGGGGACCGCGCCGGAGTGATTATGGTCCTGACCGTTCATATCCGTCTCCTGTTTCACAAGACGAATATGCGGTCGGTGGCCGGCTGCCTTTCACGCGGAAATCACGTGGAAAAATGTGCATGCAGTACAAAGAAGAAGGCCCGCATCCTGTGACGCGGGCCCGGGGGTAGTTCTCAATAGTCCGGCGCTTCATCGTCCGGCCCGAGCGGCCCGCCGCCCGGATCGCAATGGCCCTCGCCATGAGTGTGATTGTTACAGGCCTGATCCCAAAGCTGGTTCAGGATCAGGGTGAAGTGCCAGCCCAGAAGCTCGTCCGTAACCGGAAGCCCCATTTTTGCCAGTGACCGGCTCATCCGCGCCACCTGGCAGGGCGGGACGGTCACTTCAACCCGCAGCGTCCCCTGATGGTGTTGGCAAAGCATGGTGATCTCCTGCTAGGAGGAAGATGGCAGCCTTGCGGCACGACATTCCTCGCCGAAACCGCGTGCCGCCGCACCAAGAGGCATGCGCAAGCAGCGGGGCGGAAAGCACGAGCAATCGCTATGCCCGCTCCGGACCGGAGCGGGCACGGCTATCAAAAGCGCGGTGACGGCAACCGCTTCAGGCTGATCGCCGCGTCGAGGACCGCCAGATTGGCGGTTGCGACCGCGGCCGGCGCAGAGCCGGGCAAGGCCTGAGCCAGAGCGATCTGGGCATCGCGGCGCAGCGCGTAGAGGACGTTCAGTGGTTGGTGGCGAAGTTCGCCAAGAGTGAAGATGCGGGACATTGTCGTCTCCTTTTCCGGAGGCCCCGACCATCAGGGCCTTTCCGGACCGCACACACATCATCGACGGATGAAGGCCCCTGTGGCGGGTCGACGGGGAAGAGACGAACAGAAGGAGCATCGAGGGTCTTGGCGCTACGAGCGGCAGCCGCAGAACGAACGCGAAGCGCGCGCCAGATGCGGGCGCATGGTGAAGGCCGTCAACGCGAAATTTGAAAGCCGGGCGCGGCACGCGGTATAATGGGTTCGTCCTGAACAACACCCATCCCATTGATTTTATATTGAAACGTCGTGGTTTT
>WOYI011528232.1_pt1 | contig 30994 bp, 41 predicted proteins | sample 6423411 | NCBI WGS metagenome assembly WOYI01 (sample SAMN13441803, study PRJNA592873) | oil field metagenome | biome: oil field; feature: oil-well bore; material: oil-contaminated soil; isolation source: oil-contaminated soil from oil-well borehole | place: Germany: Wietze | collected 2016-10-18 ...
AACGGGGTGTCGCTTTGTAGTTTCTGTTACAGGGGTGTAGCTCAATTGGCAGAGCGGCGGTCTCCAAAACCGCAGGTTGGGGGTTCGATTCCCTCCGCCCCTGCCACTTCGATTTTGTTTCACTAACTGATGTGGTTTAAATGGCCGACAAACTTAAGTTTTCGCTGGCACTTTTGCTTTTGGTGGTAGGTATCGCCGGGTTTTATTACCTTGGTGAACAGCCGATGATCGTGCGAGTCCTCTCTGTGCTGGCAGGCATTGGGGCTGGTGTTGCGGTGGCTTGGTTTACCTCTCCGGGGCAGCGTTTTACAAATTTCAGCCGTGAGGCGGTTGCTGAGACAAAGAAGGTTGTTTGGCCTACACGTCGTGAAACTCTGCAGGTGACAGGCGTTGTTTTTGGTTTCGTGCTGGTGATGGCAGTCGTATTGTGGGCGACTGACAAAAGCCTTGAGTGGGTACTTTATGATCTTATCCTGGGCTGGAAAAAATAATGACCAAACGTTGGTATGTTGTGCACGCTTACTCCGGGTTTGAGAAGTCCGTGCAGCGTGCGCTGATTGAACGAATTACGCGTGCAAATATGCAGGATAAATTTGGCCAGATACTTGTGCCTGTAGAAGAAGTTATTGAAATGAAAAACGGACAAAAAAGAGTGTCCGAGCGAAAATTTTTCCCCGGCTATGTGCTGGTTGAGATGGACATGGATGATGATTCATGGCATTTGGTCAAGAGTACCGCTAAGGTGACTGGATTCATTGGTGGCACGGCGATGAATCCAACGCCGATCTCAGAAAAAGAAGTAGCAAAGATTATGCAGCAAGTTCAAGATGGTGTTGAAAAGCCGCGTCCGAAGGTATTGTTTGAAATGGGTGAAATGGTGCGTATCAAAGAGGGGCCGTTTACTGATTTCAATGGCAACGTTGAGGGAGTGAATTACGAAAAAAGTCGATTGCATGTTTCAGTCACTATTTTTGGCCGGTCTACGCCTGTTGAGCTTGATTTTGCGCAAGTCGAAAAGGTTTAACTGGTTTTGATTCTGTTTCGACTGCGCCGCGGCAGTCGGGTGTTTTGTTTTAGCGGCAAGAGGAGCGCAAGTGGGAGTCCCGAATGCGCGTTAAAACTCATTTAGTAAAGGAGCCATCATGGCAAAGAAGATCGTCGGTTACATCAAGCTACAGGTGCCTGCAGGCAAAGCTAATCCATCACCCCCTATTGGCCCGGCACTTGGTCAACGTGGTTTGAACATCATGGAGTTCTGTAAGGCATTTAATGCGCAAACGCAGGGTTTGGAGCCTGGTTTGCCTATTCCGGTAGTAATTACTGCGTTTGCTGACAAGAGCTTTACTTTTGTCATGAAGACACCACCTGCAACCATTCTGATCAAGAAGGCTGCAGGCATACAAAAAGGCTCGCCTAGGCCGCATACCGATAAAGTTGGTTCAATTACCAAGGCGCAAGCTGAAGAAATCGCCAAGGCAAAAATGCCTGATCTTACGGCAGCAGACCTTGACGCAGCGGTTCGAACAATTGCAGGCTCTGCTCGCAGTATGGGCATCACTGTGGAGGGTATCTGATCATGGCCAAGCTTTCTAAACGCGTTCAGGCTATCCGCGCAAAAATCGATCCAAACAAAACGTACGTGCTGGGCGAGGCTTTAAGCTTGGTTAAGGGTTGCGCAAATGCCAAGTTTGATGAGTCTATTGATATTTCAGTAAACCTTGGTATTGATGCCAAGAAATCCGATCAAGTCGTGCGTGGTTCAGTAGTGCTTCCTGCAGGAACAGGCAAAACCGTTCGCGTTGCAGTGTTTGCCCAAGGTGAAAAGGCCGAAGCAGCGAAAGCCGCTGGGGCGGATGTCGTCGGTTTTGAAGACTTGGCAGCGGATGTCAAAGCAGGCAACATGAACTTTGATATTGTTATTGCCACGCCTGATGCTATGCGAGTTGTTGGCGCTTTAGGTCAAATCCTTGGTCCCCGCGGTTTGATGCCGAATCCAAAAGTTGGCACGGTCACGATGGATGTAGTCACGGCAGTAAAAAATGCCAAGGCAGGTCAAGTTCAATACCGTACCGACAAATCGGGCATTATTCACTGCACGCTGGGCCGTGCATCGTTTAGTGTCGAAGCTTTGCAGCAGAATTGTGTCGCGCTCATCGACGCACTGCAAAAAGCACGTCCGAATGGTTCAAAAGGACAATATTTAAAGAAGATATCGCTATCCAGCACCATGGGTATTGGTGTTCGTATTGAGCAGTCCAGCATTGGAGTTCTGGGCTAAAGACTTTGGGCTGCTGCATTCGCTAATTTAGGGGTGCGGCAGGTTATCAAAGACCGCAGGTGTCCATGCGGACCTAAGCGGTAGCAACAACTCATCGTTGCTGCAGCCTGCGCAGATGGCGTCACCCGATCACAGGAAATGCTTTTGCAGATTCTGAATGAAGGCCGCCGTATTGCCAGCGCCGACTTTCCGGCGAGGGCGTTTTACTAGGAGGTGACCGTGAGTCTTAATCTTGACGACAAGAAGGCGGTAGTTGCAGAGGTTTCCGCAGTAGTTGCGAAAGCCCAGTCGATCATCGTCGCCGAGTATCGTGGTCTTGGAGTGGTTGATCTTACTGGTTTGCGTGCTAAGGCACGTCAATCTGGTGTGTATTTGCGCGTACTGAAAAATACCCTGGCGCGACGTGCTTTAACCGGCACGCCGTTCGAGGCGTTATCTGTCCAGCTTGTTGGCCCGCTGATCTATGGAATTTCCTCGGATCCAGTGGCTGCCGCCAAGTTGCTCAATGATTTCGCCAAGGGTAAAGATCAGATTGTTATCAAGGCTGGAGCGATGCCCAACTACGTCCTCGACGCAGCGGGTGTTAAAGCATTAGCCACGATGCCTAGCCGTGAGGAGCTGTTGTCCAAGCTGCTGGGCACGATGCAAGCACCAATCACTCAGTTTGTACGTACGCTCAACGAAATTCCGACAAAGTTTGTGCGGGGTCTTGCTGCTGTGCGTGATACAAAAACGACTGCGTAATCGTATTTTATTGATCCAAAATTCATTTAGGAGTTGCAATTATGGCTGTTAATAAAGCTGAAATTCTCGAAGCCATCGCTGGCATGACAGTTCTCGAACTTTCCGAGTTGATCAAGGAAATGGAAGAGAAGTTTGGTGTTTCTGCAGCTGCAGCTGCTGTTGCTGTTGCTGCACCTGCTGCTGCTGGCGCGGCCGCCGCAGAAGAGCAAACCGAATTCAACGTCATGCTGCTCGCAGCTGGCGAGAAGAAGGTTGAAGTAATCAAGGTTGTTCGTGCAGCGACAGGCCTTGGCCTGAAGGAAGCCAAAGATGTTGTTGATGGTGCCCCCAAGGCTGTTAAAGAAGGTGTTTCCAAGGCCGATGCGGAAGCCCTCAAAAAGCAACTTGAGGAAGCTGGCGCCAAGGTCGAAATCAAGTAATTTTTGCCTTGAAACGGGTTGGCAGTCTCGTTGCCAACCCGTTTTCATTGGTTGCGCTACTTTAATAAAATCTGCCAGGAGTTAATCTGGCGCAGGGGCTAAACAAAAAAACTGCGTGCAGTTTTTTCTTTTACCCCCCCCCGATGTCTGAATCACGAACGGAGACACCATGCCTTATTCTTACACTGAAAAAAAGCGTATCCGCAAAAGTTTTGCCAAACGGGAGAATGTGCTTAATATCCCATTCCTGCTGGCAACGCAGATCGATTCTTACATGCACTTTCTGCAAACCGATGTGTCGCCTAGCGCGCGAAAAAATCAGGGTCTGCAAGCTGCATTCGCGTCAATTTTCCCAATTGTTGCGCACTCGGGTAATGCCAGGCTTGAATTTATTGAGTATGCGTTGGGCGAGCCATCGTTTGATGTAAAAGAATGTCATCAGCGTGGTTTAACGTTCGCTAGCCCATTGCGGGCAAAGGTGCGTTTGATACTGTTGGATCGCGATACAAAAGCAGTTAAAGAAGTTAAGGAAGATCAGCCATTGTATATGGGTGAAATTCCGCTCATGACCACGACAGGCTCGTTTGTTATCAACGGTACGGAGCGAGTGATTGTTTCTCAGCTGCATCGTTCGCCGGGCGTATTTTTCGAGCATGACAAGGGTAAGACGCACAGTTCCGGAAAATTGTTATTCTCGGCGCGTATTATTCCTTACCGCGGCTCCTGGTTGGATTTTGAGTTTGATCCGAAGGATATTTTGTTCTTTCGCATTGACCGTCGTCGCAAAATGCCCGTGACTATTTTGCTCAAAGCAATTGGTATGACGCATGAGCAAATTCTGAGTACGTTCTTTGAATTTGATACGTTCCAGTTAACCAAGAAAGGCATTCTTTTTGAGAGTGATGCCGAGCGTTTGCGTGGCGAAATGGCAAAGTTCGATATTCTTGATAAGACAGGTAATCCTATCGTCAGTAAGGATAAGCGCATTACTGCCAAGCATATCCGCCAGCTGGCCGAAGCTGGCATTAAAAAGTTTGTTGTGCCAGACGAGTATATGTTGGGCCGAATCATTGCAAACACGCTGGTCAATCAAGAGACAGGTGAAGTCATTGCCAATGCAAATGATGAGATCACCGAAGAGCTGCTGGCCAAGTTAATTGAAAACGGCGTTGAGCATTTAAATACGCTGTATGTCAATGATCTTGATCGTGGCGAGTACATCTCGTCAACCTTGCGCATCGATGAAACAACCGACCAGTGGGCAGCACGCGTTGCCATTTATCGCATGATGCGCCCAGGTGAGCCGCCAACTGAAGATGCCGTTGAAAACTTATTCCACAGCCTGTTTTATTCTGATGAGCGCTATGACTTGTCAGACGTGGGCCGCATGAAGTTTAACCGTCGTGTAGGTCGTGAAGAAATTGAAGGGCTTGGTACGCTATCAAATGAAGACATTGTTGATGTCGTCAAAATATTAGTTGAGCTGCGTAATGGCCGTGGCGAAGTTGATGATATCGATCACTTGGGTAACCGCCGTGTTCGGTCTGTTGGCGAGCTGGCTGAAAACCAGTTTCGTGCCGGCTTGGTACGTGTTGAGCGTGCCGTAAAAGAGCGTCTCAATCAAGCGGAAAGCGATAATCTTATGCCCCGCGATTTGATTAATGCAAAACCGATCTCTGCTGCGATTAAGGAGTTCTTTGGCTCCAGTCAGCTATCGCAGTTTATGGATCAAACAAATCCGTTATCGGAAATTACGCACAAGCGTCGTATTTCGGCACTCGGTCCCGGCGGATTGACGCGCGAGCGCGCTGGCTTTGAAGTGCGAGATGTGCACCCAACACATTACGGTCGTGTTTGCCCTATCGAAACGCCTGAAGGCCCAAATATTGGTTTGATCAACTCTCTGGCACTTTATTCGCGCACAAACGAATATGGCTTCATGGAAACCCCCTATCGAAAGGTGATGGATAGCCACGTCACTGATGAGATTGAGTATCTATCGGCGATTGAGGAGGGGAAGTATGTCATTGCTCAGGCAAATACAGAACTGGACAAGAAAGGTTCCTTAACGGGCGCCCTGGTTTCTTGTCGGCTTAATGGTGAGTTTTCCCTCAAAGAGCCTAGTGATGTGCAATATATGGACGTTGCGCCTAATCAGATTGTCTCGGTGGCCGCCTCGCTAATTCCCTTCCTGGAGCATGATGATGCGAACCGTGCATTGATGGGTGCCAACATGCAGCGCCAAGCGGTTCCTTGCCTGCGTCCAGAAAAAGCATTTGTCGGTACGGGTATTGAACGCACAGTGGCCGTTGATTCAGGAACGGCTGTACAGGCTTTGCGTGGTGGACAGGTTGATTATGTTGATGCAAACCGAATTGTGGTTCGCGTTAATGACGATGAAACTGTACCGGGAGAAGTGGGTGTCGACATCTACAACCTTATCAAATACACAAGGTCGAATCAAAATACCAATATCAACCAGCGTCCTATTGTCAAAGTGGGAGACGCAATTGGTAAGGGCGATGTGATTGCCGATGGTGCCTCAACCGATCTTGGGGAGTTGGCTTTAGGTCAAAACATGCTTGTGGCATTTATGCCATGGAATGGCTATAACTTTGAGGATTCGATTCTCATCTCTGAGCGTGTTGTGGCGGAAGATCGTTTTACTTCAATTCATATTGAAGAGCTGACAGTCATGGCGCGTGATACAAAGCTGGGTCCTGAGGAAATTTCAAGAGATATTGCTACCTTGGGAGAGTCGCAGCTTGGGCGGTTGGATGAGTCAGGTATTGTTTATATTGGTGCAGAAGTCGAAGCAGGCGATGTGCTTGTTGGTAAAGTAACCCCTAAAGGTGAAACGCAGCTTACGCCTGAAGAAAAACTGTTGCGCGCAATCTTTGGCGAAAAAGCCTCCGATGTAAAAGATACCTCACTGAAAGTTCCGTCCGGTATGGTAGGCACTGTGATTGATGTCCAAGTATTTACACGTGAAGGCATTGAACGCGATAAACGTGCTCAGTCGATTATCGACGATATGTTAAAAGGCTATAAACAAGACTTGGCTGACCAGATGCGTATCGTTGAACGCGACACATTTGCGCGGATTGAAAAGCTGTTGGTTAATAAAGTTGCTAATAAGGGGCCTAAAAAACTCGTTAAAGGAACCAAAATAACCAAGGCGTATCTTGAAACGGTTGAGCATTATCACTGGTTTGATATTTCGCTAGCTGCCGAAGATGCTCAAGAGCAACTGGAGAGCTTGCGTGACAGTATTGAGCAGACGCGTAAAGACTTTGATATAGCGTTCGAAGCCAAGAAAAAGAAACTGACGCAAGGGGACGAGCTTCCCGCAGGCGTGCAGAAAATGGTTAAGGTTTATCTCGCCGTTAAACGGCGAGTTCAGCCTGGAGATAAAATGGCTGGTCGACACGGTAACAAGGGTGTTATTTCGAAAATTGTGCCAGTAGAGGATATGCCGCACATGGCGGATGGTACGCCGATGGATATCGTTCTTAATCCATTGGGCGTGCCGTCACGGATGAATATCGGTCAGATTCTTGAGACCCACCTGGGTTGGGCTGCCAAAGGTCTTGGAAAGAAAATCGACACATTGTTGCGTCAACAAGCATCGGCTACTGAAATACGCAAGTTGTTGAATAATATTTACAACAGCTCAGGGAAAAGCGAAGAAATCAATAGCCTGAATGACTTAGAGCTGACTGAGCTTGCCGTAAATCTAAAAGGGGGGGTGCCTTTTGCTACCCCAGTATTTGATGGGGCACATGAGTCAGAGATCAAAGCAATGCTTGAACTAGCCGACTTGCCTGTTAATGGACAGGTTGATTTGTTTGATGGGCGTACCGGTGAAAAGTTTGATCGACCAGTGACTGTTGGTTATATGCACGTTCTTAAACTGCATCATTTGGTCGATGACAAGATGCATGCGCGCTCCACAGGTCCATACAGTTTGGTGACTCAGCAACCGCTAGGTGGTAAAGCGCAGTTTGGTGGCCAGCGCTTTGGTGAGATGGAAGTGTGGGCACTTGAGGCTTACGGTGCCGCTTATGTGTTGCAGGAAATGCTGACGGTTAAGTCAGACGATGTAGCCGGGCGCACCAAGGTCTATGAAAATATTGTTAAGGGCGAGCACAAAATCGATGCAGGCATGCCTGAGTCATTTAATGTCTTGATCAAGGAAATTCGCTCGCTAGCGATCGATATTGATCTCGAGCGCCATTAAACCTGATAGCCGTCCACTGGAGATAACTAATGAAAAGTCTATTTGCCGATCTTTTTAAGCAAAATCTGGCAGCTGAAGATAACTTCGATGCGATCACTATCGGTCTGGCTTCACCAGCCAAGATTCGATCTTGGTCGTATGGAGAAGTTAAAAAACCGGAAACAATCAACTATCGAACATTCAAGCCAGAGCGTGATGGTTTGTTTTGTGCAAAGATTTTTGGCCCTATTAAAGACTACGAATGTCTTTGCGGGAAGTATAAGCGGCTAAAGCATCGCGGAGTGATTTGTGAAAAGTGTGGTGTAGAGGTAACTCAATCTAAAGTTCGTCGAGAGCGTATGGCGCATATTGAGCTGGCTTCACCAGTGGCGCATATCTGGTTTCTCAAAAGTTTGCCTAGTCGCCTCGGCATGGTGCTTGATATGACGTTGCGCGACATCGAACGCGTATTATATTTTGAAGCATTCGTTGTCGTTGATCCAGGCATGACGCTCCTTAATAGAGCCCAGCTACTGACTGAAGATGATTATCTAGCTAAAGTCGAAGAATACGGTGATGACTTTACTGCCATGATGGGCGCTGAGGGCGTTCGTGAGCTTCTGCGTACGCTAGACATAGCTCGCGAAGTCGAAATTTTGCATCAGGAGATCGAAACGACAGGCTCTGAAGCGAAAATGAAGAAAATCTCCAAGCGGCTTAAAGTGCTTGAGGGGTTTCAGCATTCTGGAATTAAGCCGGAATGGATGATATTAGAGGTCCTACCAGTACTCCCTCCCGATTTGCGCCCATTGGTGCCACTGGATGGCGGTCGCTTTGCAACTTCCGACTTGAATGACTTGTACCGCAGAGTTATCAATCGAAATAATCGTCTCAAGCGCTTATTGGAGTTAAAAGCACCAGACATCATTGTGCGAAATGAAAAACGCATGCTTCAGGAATCAGTTGATTCATTGCTTGACAATGGCCGACGCGGTAAAGCGATGACTGGCGCAAACAAGCGACCACTTAAGTCACTTGCCGACATGATTAAGGGTAAGGGGGGGCGCTTCAGGCAAAATCTTCTGGGTAAGCGGGTCGACTATTCCGGACGTTCGGTTATTGTGGTTGGCCCTCAACTCAAGCTTCACCAGTGTGGATTGCCTAAGAAAATGGCGCTGGAGTTATTCAAGCCTTTTATTTTTGAGCGGCTTGAGAAAATGGGCATTGCCAGCACGATCAAAGCGGCAAAAAAAGAAGTTGAAGCTGAAACCCCTGTTGTTTGGGACATTCTGGAAGGCGTTATTCGTGAGCATCCCGTCATGCTTAATCGCGCCCCGACTCTGCATCGTCTTGGGATTCAAGCTTTTGAGCCCATGTTGATTGAAGGCAAAGCGATTCAGCTCCACCCGCTTGTCTGTGTCGCTTTTAATGCGGACTTCGACGGCGATCAAATGGCTGTGCACGTGCCTTTGTCATTAGAGGCTCAAATGGAAGCCCGTACCCTGATGCTAGCTTCGAACAATGTGCTATCGCCTGCGAATGGTGTGCCAATTATCGTGCCTTCTCAGGATGTTGTCTTGGGGCTTTATTACTCAACAAGGGAAAGCGTCACTGCGCGTGGAACGGGCATGATGTTTTCAGACATTGCTGAACTAGCCAGAGGCGTTGATTCGAGGGAAGTTGATCTGCATGCGCGTATTACGGTGCGCATTCCTGAATACGATTTAGAAGCAGATGGTCAGTGGAAGAAGAAAGTCACGCGTTACTCAACGACCGCAGGCCGAGCTCTGCTGTCAGAAATATTGCCACGAGGTTTGCCTTTTTCAGTGATTGACAAGCCGCTCAAGAAAAAAGAAATTTCCAAGCTCGTAGATGAAAGCTTCCGTCGTTGCGGCTTAAAAGATACTGTAGTTTTTGCTGATCAGCTCATGCAATATGGTTTCCGTTTAGCAACACGCGGAGGCATCTCGATCTGCTTGGATGACATGCAAATACCCAGTCAAAAGCACGACCTTATCAGGGTCGCAGAAGACGAAGTCAAAGAAATTGAGAAGCAATACACGTCTGGCCTCGTAACTGCGGGTGAGCGATATAACAAGGTAGTCGATATCTGGGGTCGCGCTGGGGATCAAGTCGCTAAGGCCATGATGGATCAGCTTGCAAAAGAGGAGGTAACAAATTCCGAAGGAGTGGTTTGTAGCCAGGAGTCATTTAATTCAATTTATATGATGGCTGATTCTGGTGCTCGTGGTTCTGCTGCACAAATTCGGCAGTTAGCCGGTATGCGGGGGCTAATGGCAAAACCGGATGGCTCGATCATCGAGACGCCTATCACCTCAAATTTTCGCGAAGGACTTAATGTACTTCAGTACTTTATTTCGACGCACGGTGCACGCAAAGGCTTGGCTGATACTGCTTTAAAAACCGCAAATTCAGGTTATTTGACCCGCCGCCTTGTGGATGTAACGCAAGATTTGGTCGTAATAGAAGACGATTGCGGTACGGAAAATGGCTTCTTAATGAAAGCGTTAGTCGAGGGCGGTGAAGTTATTGAGCCACTTAGTGAACGCATACTCGGCCGTGTTCTGTGTAGCGATGTTATTCATCCGGATACTGGGAATGTCCTCTACACTGCAGGGTATTTGCTGAATGAAGATGCAGTTGATTCTATAGAGTCGTTAGGTGTTGATGAAGTCAACGTCCGGACTCCGCTTTCGTGCGAAACGCGATATGGGTTGTGCGCAAAGTGCTACGGTCGTGACTTGGGCCGCGGCTCTATGGTTAATACTGGCGAGGCTGTTGGGGTAATTGCAGCACAATCCATCGGCGAGCCTGGAACCCAGTTGACTATGCGAACGTTCCATGTGGGTGGTGCTGCGTCCCGTTCGGCTGCGCAGAGCAACATTGAGGCAAAGAGCTCCGGATTTGTGAAGTATGCGCCGACAGTTAGATACGTTGAAAATTCAAAAGGCGAGAAAATTGCCATTTCACGGTCAGGTGAATTATTGATTGTTGATGACAATGGTCGTGAGCGTGAGCGTCATAAAGTGCCTTATGGCGCGACCTTGCTGCGCGATAATGGAGCTCAAGCTAAGGCAGGAGCACAGCTAGCTGTTTGGGATCCCCACACCCGTCCGATTGTCGCGGAGTATGCCGGGACTGCCAAGTTTGAAAATATTGAAAAAGGCGTAACAGTTGTTGAGCAGATGGACGATATCACCGGGCTATCTACGCTTGTTGTCATCGACACAAAACGCGGACTTAAAGCGGCCAAGGGTGTTCGTCCGCAAGTTAAGCTGATTGATGAGACAGGTCAGGAAGTGAAAATTACGGGAACAGATCACGTAGTCACCATTACTTTCCAAGTTGGTTCGCTAATAACAGTACGAGATGGGCAATGGGTGTCTGTTGGCGATATTCTTTCTCGTATTCCTCAAGAGTCATCTAAAACGCGCGATATTACCGGGGGTTTACCACGTGTAGCAGAGTTGTTTGAAGCCAGGTCGCCAAAAGATGCTGGTATTCTGGCTGAGGTAACGGGTACAGTTTCTTTTGGTAAAGACACTAAAGGAAAGCAACGCCTTATCATCACTGACCTTGATGGGGTAAGCAGCGAATATCTTATCTCCAAAGACAAACATGTTATGGCCCATGACGGTCAAGTGGTTAGTAAAGGTGAGGTTATTGTAGATGGCCCCGCTGATCCCCATGATATTCTGCGGCTTAAGGGTGTTGACGAACTCGCACGCTATATCATTGATGAAGTTCAAGATGTCTACCGCTTACAGGGGGTTAAGATCAATGATAAGCATATTGAAGTCATTGTTCGTCAAATGCTACGCAGAGTCGTCATCACAAGCACCGGTGACTCACGCTTTATAAAAGAAGAGCAGGTAGAGTGCGATGAGGTTTTGGATGAGAATGATCGTTTGGTTGCAGAAGGTAAGGTACCTGCAAGTTACGAATTTGTACTTTTAGGAATCACAAAGGCAAGTTTGTCAACCAACTCCTTTATCTCAGCCGCTTCTTTCCAAGAAACGACAAGAGTATTAACCGAAGCAGCCATCATGGGTAAGCGTGATGAGTTGCGCGGACTTAAGGAGAATGTCATTGTTGGACGACTGATCCCTGCTGGTACAGGATTGGCATACCATCGTCGGAGGCAGCTCAAACTTTCTGTTGATGCATCAGAGGCGCAGAACCTATTTGATTTGTCGTCAGCATCTGTAGCTGTTGAATAATGGAAGTTACTTGACGCTCTGGAGTGAGTTCCATATAATCCGCCTCTTTGCCTTTGGCGAGAATAATTTTTGCAATGCTTTGTAGTGTTTTTCACTACGTATTAGGAAATACATATGCCTACAATTAATCAGCTTGTGCGAAAGCCTCGACAAGCACAAAAAACAAAAAGCAAAGTTCCAGCGCTGGCGAATAGTCCTGCTAGGCGCGGTGTTTGCACTCGTGTTTACACTACGACACCAAAAAAACCAAACTCTGCGTTGCGTAAGGTTGCAAAAGTACGTCTGACCAATGGTTTTGAAGTCATTTCATATATTGGTGGTGAGGGCCATAATTTGCAAGAGCACTCGGTCGTTTTGATTCGAGGCGGACGGGTGAAGGATCTCCCGGGGGTGCGCTATCACATTGTTCGTGGCAGTCTTGATACCCAGGGTGTAAAGGATCGTAAACAAAGCCGCTCAAAATACGGCGCCAAGCGGCCTAAAGCTGCTTGATTGAGAACAATTAAGGAAAAACTATGCCCCGTCGTCGTGAAGTTCCTAAGCGTGACATTCTGCCTGATCCAAAGTTCGGTAGCATTGATTTGTCGAAATTTGTTAACGTATTAATGTCGAGTGGCAAGAAGTCAGTTGCTGAGCGCATTATCTATGGCGCCTTTGCTCAGATTCATTCTAAAAGCGGTAAGGATCCCTTGGAGGTCTTTTCTTTAGCGGTTAATAACGTTAAGCCTGTTGTCGAGGTCAAGAGTCGGCGAGTGGGTGGTGCAAACTATCAGGTTCCTGTAGAAGTTCGCCCGTCACGCAGGGTTGCATTATCCATGCGCTGGTTGCGTGAGGCGGCGCGAAAGCGTTCTGAAAAGTCCATGGGTCAGCGGTTGGCTGCTGAACTATTGGAGGCATCTGAGGGCCGTGGGGCTGCGATGAAAAAGCGTGAAGAGGTGCATCGTATGGCGGAGGCTAACAAGGCGTTCTCGCATTTCCGCTTTTAATTTTAATTAAGCGGGAGCTAATCCCATCCCTCGGGCGTAGAGGGTTTGATTTATTTCCGAACTGTATTGGCTTGTAGGCTTTTGCGTTCGGCTCATTTGAATAAGGCAGGTAATCCAAGTGGCACGTAAGACTCCCATTGAGCGCTATCGTAATATCGGTATTTCGGCACATATTGATGCAGGAAAAACTACTACAACTGAGCGCATCCTTTTTTATACGGGCGTTAACCATAAGATTGGTGAGGTTCATGATGGCGCCGCAACTATGGATTGGATGGAGCAGGAGCAGGAGCGAGGTATTACTATTACCTCGGCTGCAACAACCTGTTTTTGGCGCGGTATGGGTGGGAATTTCGAAGAGCATCGTGTAAATATTATTGATACGCCAGGCCACGTGGACTTTACTATCGAAGTAGAGCGGTCGATGCGGGTTCTGGATGGTGCTTGTATGGTTTATTGTGCTGTGGGTGGTGTTCAGCCTCAGTCAGAAACCGTTTGGCGTCAAGCTAATCGTTACCGTGTGCCGCGCCTTGCGTTTGTTAATAAAATGGATCGTCAGGGGGCTGATTTTTTCAAAGTGCATGATCAGATGCGTTTGCGCCTAAAAGCTAACCCGATCCCTCTTCAGATCCCCATAGGCGCTGAAGAGAAATTTGAAGGTGTGGTTGATCTGGTTAAAATGAAGGCAATCATTTGGGATGAGAAAAGCCAGGGAACAAAGTTTGAGTATGGCGACATCCCGGCAGAGCTAAAGGCGACGGCGGACATCTGGCGCGAAAAGATGCTTGAAGCTGCGGCGGAAGCATCTGAAGTGCTGATGAATAAATACCTTGAGTCTGGTGATTTGACTGAGGAAGAGATCAAGCAGGGTTTGCGCTCCCGTACGCTAAGCGCCGAAATTGTTCCGATGCTATGTGGTTCGGCATTCAAGAATAAGGGTGTGCAGGCTATGTTGGATGCGGTGATTGAGTACTTGCCGGCACCAACGGATGTTTTACCGGTCAAGGGTATTCTTGAGAATGAGCAAGAGGGGGAGCGGAAGCCTTCAGATGCTGAGCCATTTTCAGCGCTTGCTTTTAAGATTATGACCGATCCCTATGTTGGGCAGCTTACTTTTTTTCGTGTGTACTCAGGGGTAATCAAGACGGGCGATACTATTTACAATCCAATTAAGGGTCGTAAAGAGCGTTTAGGTCGTATTCTTCAGATGCATGCAAACCAGCGGGAAGAGATTAAAGAGGTTTTTGCTGGAGATATCGCTGCAGCTGTTGGATTGAAGGAGGCTACGACTGGAGACACCCTTAGTGACCCTGATAAGGTTATTATTTTGGAGCGGATGGTATTTCCTGAGCCTGTTATTCACGTTGCAGTTGAGCCGAAAACCAAAGCTGACCAGGAAAAAATGGGTATTGCGTTAAACCGCTTGGCGCAAGAAGATCCTTCTTTCCGTGTTAAAACTGATGAAGAGTCAGGTCAAACCATTATTTCGGGTATGGGCGAATTACACCTTGAAATTCTTGTTGATCGTATGCGACGTGAGTTTGGTGTTGAAGCAAATGTGGGTGCCCCTCAAGTAGCCTATCGTGAAGCTATTCGAAAGTCTGTTGAGCAGGAAGGTAAGTTCGTTAAGCAGTCGGGTGGCCGCGGTCAATACGGGCATGTTTGGATCAAAATGGAGCCCAATGAAACAGGTAAGGGCTTCGAATTTATTGATTCCATAAAAGGGGGGTCTGTACCCCGAGAGTTTATTCCAGCGGTTGAAAAGGGTCTCCTTGAGACGCTTCCAAATGGGGTATTAGCTGGCTTTCCCGTAGTTGATGTCAAAGTAACTCTTTTTGATGGTTCCTATCATGATGTTGACTCCAATGAAAACGCCTTCAAGATGGCGGCTTCAATGGCGTTCAAAGATGCCATGCGTAAAGCTAGTCCTGTATTGCTTGAGCCAATGATGGCGGTAGAAGTTGAAACACCAGAAGATTACATGGGTAATTTAATGGGTGACTTATCCGGGCGTCGCGGCATTGTTTTGGGTATGGAAGATCAGATTGGTGGAATTAAGCTGATTAAAGCTGAAGTACCTTTGGCTGAAATGTTCGGATACTCAACCCAACTACGGTCTTTGTCCCAAGGTCGCGCTACTTATTCGATGGAATTTAAACATTACTCTGAAGCCCCGAAAAATGTGGCTGAGGCGATTATCAACAAAAAATAGTAACTAAGCATTCGAGGTAACTGACATGGCAAAAAGCAAGTTTGAGCGCACGAAACCGCACGTTAACGTAGGCACGATTGGACACGTTGACCACGGCAAGACCACGCTGACAGCGGCGATCACCACGATTCTTTCGGCCAAATTTGGCGGCGAAGCAAAAGCCTACGACCAAATTGATGCGGCACCCGAAGAAAAGGCCCGTGGCATCACCATCAACACCGCACACGTCGAATACGAAACCGCCAACCGTCACTACGCTCACGTTGACTGCCCGGGTCATGCCGACTATGTAAAAAACATGATCACCGGCGCAGCCCAAATGGATGGCGCCATTCTTGTTGTCTCCGCGGCTGACGGCCCCATGCCGCAAACTCGTGAGCACATCCTGCTGGCGCGCCAAGTGGGTGTTCCCTACATTATTGTTTTCATGAACAAATGCGACATGGTTGATGATGAAGAGCTTCTCGAGCTCGTCGAAATGGAAGTCCGTGAATTGCTCAGTAAATACGATTTCCCCGGCGACGATGTCCCCATTATCAAGGGTTCTGCCCTGAAGGCGCTCGAAGGTGACAAGGGCCCCCTCGGTGAAGAGGCTATCATGAAACTGGCCGAAGCCCTGGACAGCTATATCCCCACCCCCGAGCGCGCCATTGACAAACCCTTTCTGCTCCCTATCGAAGACGTCTTCTCCATCTCTGGTCGCGGTACCGTTGTCACGGGCCGTGTTGAGCGTGGCATTGTCAAGGTTGGCGAGGAAATTGAAATCATTGGTATTCGTCCCACGATCAAGACCACCTGTACGGGCGTTGAAATGTTCCGCAAGCTGCTTGATCAGGGTCAAGCGGGTGATAACGTTGGCGTCTTGCTGCGGGGTACAAAGCGTGAGGAAATTGAACGTGGCCAAGTGCTCGCCAAGCCTGGTTCAATTAACCCGCACACTCATTTCACCTCCGAGGTTTACATTCTCTCGAAAGACGAAGGTGGTCGCCATACTCCCTTCTTCAACGGCTATCGTCCCCAGTTCTATTTCCGCACGACGGACGTCACTGGCGCGATTGAGTTGCCTGCCGGCACTGAAATGGTCATGCCGGGTGACAATATTGCCATGACCGTCAAGCTGATCGCTCCGATTGCGATGGAAGAGGGTCTGCGCTTCGCTATCCGTGAAGGCGGTCGTACCGTCGGTGCGGGTGTTGTGGCAAAGGTTATTGAGTAAACCTTGCGGGTTTAGTTAAATTATCGTACAATAACCGATCGGCTATTTTACTCTCGTTCTTTAAGTTTTAAGGAAATTGTATGCAAAGTCAAAAGATTCGCATTCGTCTCAAGGCGTTTGATTATCGTCTTATCGATCAATCAGCTTTGGAGATTGTAGAAACCGCAAAACGAACGGGGGCTGTCGTGAGTGGCCCCGTGCCTTTGCCTACGCGAATCGAGCGTTTTGATATTCTGCGCTCCCCTCATGTAAATAAAGCATCACGGGATCAGTTTGAGATTCGGACTCATCTTCGTTTGATGGATATTATAGATCCCACAGATAAAACAGTAGATGCTCTGATGAAGCTGGATCTTCCGGCTGGGGTGGATGTGGAGATTAAACTTCAGTAATCTTGGATTGTGGATATAAGGGAAAGTAGGCGTATTTTTTAAAGTAGGCAAGCCCAGCCAATCGTAGCTGGAGTTTAGGAGAATAAAATGAGTTTAGGCCTTGTCGGACGCAAGGTTGGCATGACGCGTGTGTTCATAGAGGATGGTAGTTCTATCCCTGTGACGGTGCTTGATGTGTCAAATAATCGTGTAGCACAAGTAAAAACGGACGAAGCTGATGGCTACTCCGCTGTGCAAATTGCCTATGGGGTACGCCGCGCGAGTCGTGTGACTAAAGCTGCGGCTGGTCATTTTTCCAAGGCTGGTGTTGAGGCGGGAAGTGTCTTGCGTGAGTTTAGGGTGTCTGCTGATCAATTGGCAGATATCAAGCTTGGTGATGTTGTGGCTGCGGCTGTGTTTTCGGTCGGCCAGTTGGTTGATATAAGTGGCACGTCTATTGGTAAGGGTTACGCGGGTGCAATTAAGCGCCATAACTTCTCATCGAATCGCGCTTCTCACGGTAACTCTTTGTCGCACAATTCCGCTGGTTCCATTGGAATGGCGCAAGATCCAGGCCGGGTTTTCCCTGGTAAGAGGATGGCGGGCCATCTCGGTGATGATGCATGTACAGCCCAGAATTTAAAAGTCATCCGGGTGGATGAGGCTCGGCAACTCCTGATGGTTAAAGGCGCTGTCCCTGGGTCCAAAGGCGGAAATGTTGTTGTTTTGCCTGCGATTAAGGCGAAAACGAAAGTTGGGGCATAGATCATGGATCTAAAACTGATTGATGCTCAGGGTCAGCTGTGCGCGCCTTTATCTGTCCAAGATGCTGTTTTTGGTAGGGAGTTTAATGAGTCGCTGGTACATCAAGTCGTAATTGCATATCAGGCAAATGCGCGTTCTGGCAACAGAAAACAGAAGGACCGTGAAGAGGTTCATCACAGCACTAAAAAACCATTTAAGCAAAAAGGTACGGGGCGTGCTCGTGCAGGTATGACTTCTTCGCCTTTGTGGCGTGGTGGTGGTCGAATTTTCCCAAATTCGCCCAATGAAAACTTTACGCAAAAAATAAACAGGAAAATGCATCGAGCTGGATTGGCTTCGATATTTTCTCAATTGGCTCGTGAAGATAGGCTTGTGGTTGTCAGTGAATTCACCGTGGATATGCCAAAGACTCGGTTGGTTGCAGGAAAACTAAAGGCTTTGGGATTCGGTGAGTCGGTTCTTGTCATCATTGATGCCCCTGATGAAAATTTGAGTTTAGCCGCGCGGAATCTTCCTGGGATCATGGTTCTTGAGGCTCATCAAGCTGATCCTGTGTCGCTCGTTAGGTTTTCTAGGGTAATCTTAACGAAAGCAGCGGTTGCTAGAGTAGAGGAGATGCTGGCATGAGCTTAAATTACAGTCAAGAGCGCCTATTGCAAGTTTTAGTTTCTCCTCAGATATCTGAGAAAGCAACTTATATTGCCGATAAGAATGAGCAGGTTGTTTTTATTGTTTTACCTGATGCAACAAAACCAGAGATTAAAGCTGCAGTCGAGCTGCTTTTTAAAGTAGTAGTTAAGTCGGTGCAGGTAAGTAATCTTAAGGGGAAGATAAAACGCACTGGTAAAAATATTGGCCAGCGTAACGATCAGAGGAAGGCCTATGTGTGCTTGAGACCTGGACAGGAAATTAATTTTACTGAAGGGGGGGGCGTGTAATGTCTCTCGTAAAAATTAAGCCTACGTCGCCTGGGCGGCGGGCTGTTGTTAAGGTAGTTAATACCAGCTTATACAAGGGACGTCCCCTTGATAAATTAACTGAAGCAAAGACTCGTACTGGCGGCCGTAATGCGCATGGGCACATTACTACCCGTCATATGGGTGGCGGTCACAAAAAGCAATATCGAATTATTGACTTTTTGCGAGCGAAAGATGGCATTCCAGGTAAAATCGAGCGTTTGGAATATGATCCAAACCGATCTGCCAATCTTGGACTTGTTCTTTATGCGGATGGTGATCGAAGGTATATTATTGCGACTAAAGGTATGAGCGTTGGCCAGCAGGTGATTAGTGGTGTGGATGCTCCTATTAAGTCAGGTAATGCCTTGCCTATTCGCAATATTCCGGTAGGTACGACGATTCATTGTATCGAAATGACACCTGGTAAGGGCGCTCAGATGGTTCGGTCGGCAGGTACCTCTGCCCAGCTTCTCGCTCGGGAGGGTTCATATGCCCAGATTCGTCTGCGGTCAGGTGAAATTCGACGAGTTCATGTCGAATGTCGCGCCACAATCGGTGAAGTGGGCAACGAAGAGCATAGTTTGAGAAAAATAGGTAAGGCTGGAGCGCAACGCTGGCGTGGTATTCGCCCGACAGTTAGAGGTGTTGCAATGAATCCAGTGGATCACCCACATGGTGGTGGTGAGGGTCGAACAGGTACTGGTCGGGTTCCAGTGAGTCCTTGGGGTACTCCAACTAAGGGTTACCGTACTCGTAACAATAAGCGCACTGACGTTATGATTGTTCAGCGCCGTCATAAGCGCTAAGAGGTGAAGAAATATGGCACGTTCAATTAAAAAAGGTCCTTTTGTTGATGCACATCTTCTCAAGAGGGTTGATGCTGCTCGTTTGTCAAAGGATAAGAGGCCAATTAAAACGTGGTCACGCAGATCGACAATTCTTCCTGACTTTATTGGTCTTACTATCGCGGTCCATAATGGAAAGCAGCATATTCCAGTTTATGTATCTGAGAATATGGTGGGTCATAAATTAGGTGAGTTCGCTTTGACGCGAACGTTTAAAGGTCATACCGGCGGCAAAAAAGTCGTCGCTAAGAAGTAAGGGTTAATGATGGAGACTAATGCAGTTTTACGTGGTGTTCGGCTATCGTCCCAAAAAGGTCGCTTAGTCGCTGATTTGATTCGAGGTAAGTCTGTTGACCAAGCTTTAAGCATATTGTCTTTTTCGCCTAAAAAAGGTGCGATCATTATTAAAAAGGTTCTCGAATCTGCTATTGCAAATGCTGAACATAATGATGGAGCTGATATTGATGCTTTGCGGATTACGAGCATTTATATTGAAAAAGGTACGGTACTGAAGCGTTTTACGGCTCGGGCAAAGGGACGTGGTAACAGAATTCTTAAGCCTACGTGTCATATTTTTGTAACTGTCGGTAATTAAGGAAGAAAAATGGGACAAAAAATACATCCGACAGGTTTTCGATTGGCTGTTACGCGAAACTGGAGTTCGCGATGGTATGCTAATAGTAAAAATTTTCCACAGATGCTGAGAGAGGATCTTGACGTCAGGGAGTTCTTGAAGAAGAAACTGGCTCATGCTTCTGTAGGAAGAGTTCTTATCGAACGTCCTGCTAAAAATGCACGTATCACTGTTTTCAGTGCTCGACCTGGTGTTGTTATTGGTAAGCGCGGAGAAGATATTGAGTTTCTCAAGGCTGAATTACAAAAAAAAATGGGCGTCCCTGTCCATGTAAATATTGAAGAAATTCGTAAGCCTGAAATTGATGCACAACTTATTGCCGATTCGATTGCTCAGCAACTAGAAAAGCGCATCATGTTCCGCCGTGCCATGAAGCGCGCAATGCAAAATGCTATGCGTCTTGGTGCGCAAGGTATTAAGATAATGAGTTCTGGTCGATTGAATGGGGCCGAAATTGCTCGTCGTGAATGGTATCGTGAGGGTCGTGTACCGCTACATACACTACGAGCTGATATTGATTATGGGGTATCGGAAGCTAAAACCACTTACGGAATTATTGGAATTAAGGTTTGGGTATATAAGGGAGAATTTATATCTAGTACTGAACCTGGAATTAATCAGGTTTCAGAAGATGCTCGGGCTAAACCCAGGCGCACGCCTAGTGCAGGTCGTGATGAAATTAATGCCCAGGAAAAAACTCCTGCCAAACGTGTTCGTAGAAGTGTTGCTACTGTCGAGGGTGCGGCTAGGGTACCTAAAGAGGCTAAGGAGTAATAAATGTTACAACCCTCTAGAAGAAAATATCGTAAGGAACAAAAAGGCCGCAATACTGGGTTGGCTACGCGTGGAGCTAAGGTTAGTTTTGGCGAATATGGCCTTAAAGCTATAGGGCGCGGTCGATTGACCGCGCGTCAGATTGAGGCTGCTCGTCGGGCTATGACCCGTCACATTAAGCGGGGAGGTCGTATCTGGATTCGGATCTTCCCAGACAAGCCAATCTCTAAAAAACCTGCAGAAGTTCGCATGGGTAACGGGAAAGGTTCGCCAGAGTATTGGGTGGCAGAAATTCAGCCTGGTAAGGTTCTTTATGAAATGGATGGAGTGGATGAGGTTTTGGCAAGAGAGGCATTTCGCTTGGCTGCCGCAAAATTACCTCTAGAAACTACATTCGTCACTAGACATTTAGGATGATTGATAATGAAAGCTGATGAATTAAGATCGAAGAACAGCGATGATTTGCAAAAAATTCTCTTAGATTCAAGAAAAGTGCAGTTTAGTCTTCGCATGCAAGTTGCTACACAACAGCTAAGTAATAGTAGCCAAATTAACAAGGTGCGTAAGGACATTGCCCGTATTAAGACGATTCAATGCGAAAAGGCTAGTGCAAAATGACAAATCATCAGATTGTTAGGCGGACCTTACAGGGGCGCGTTGTTTCAGACAAGATGAATAAAACAGTAACGGTGTTAATCGAGCGCAAGGTTAAGCATTCTGTCATAGGAAAAATTCTAGTCAGATCTAAAAAATATCATGCGCATATTGAGGGTATTGATGCTTTATCAGGTGATCTTGTACAGATTGAGGAATGTGCGCCAATATCCAAAACGAAATCGTGGCGTGTAATGAAAATCATTGAGAAAGCTTGAGGCATTTAGATTATCAATTTAATTGCTTTATTGCTTGACGAAAGCAGTTCTTCTTAGTAGAATAGTAAATTACCTTGCCGATTAACTCGGCCTATAGCCACTAGCGGGCGCCAAAACTGATCGAGCATGTTTCATGCTTGAATTAAGTTGGAGATATACAAATATGATACAAATGCAATCTATCTTAGATGTGGCTGATAATACTGGCGCGCGTTCTGTTATGTGCATCAAGGTGTTGGGTGGCTCTAAGCGTCGTTATGCAAGCGTTGGGGATGTCATCAAAGTGAGTATTAAGGATGCTGCTCCGCGTGGTCGAGTCAAGAAAGGTGAGGTTTATACTGCAGTAGTTGTTCGGACAGCTAAAGGTGTTCGTCGCAGCGATGGTTCCTTGGTTAAGTTTGATGGTAATGCAGCTGTTTTGCTTAACAGTAAGCTCGAGCCGATTGGAACTCGTATTTTTGGCCCTGTTACGCGTGAATTACGAAATGAGCGATTCATGAAGATTGTGTCCTTAGCTCCTGAGGTCCTTTGATCTAATTTGCGAGATTTTAAAAATGAATAAGATATGTAAAGGTGATGAGGTCGTAATCACTGCGGGTAGGGATAAGAATAAGCGCGGAACTGTGCGTGCGTGGCTGGATGAAAATCGAATTATTATTGATGGTATTAATCTTGTTAAGAAGCATGTTAAGCCTAACCCAATGAAGGGTGAGCAAGGCGGTATTCTTACTAAAGAGATGCCAATTAGCATCTCCAATGTGTCGTTGTTTAATCCTTTAACTCAGAAGGCTGATAGGGTTGGGTTTAGAACATTAGATGATGGCCGGAAGGTTCGGGTATTTAAATCTAATGGTGAAATTATAGTAAAGGCCTAAGGGATTTTATATGACGCGCTTAAAAGAATTTTATAAAGAAACTGTGCTGCCTGATCTGATTGAGAAATTTTCATACAAGTCTGTGATGGAGGTTCCGAGGATTACCAAGGTAACTCTTAATATGGGTGTTGGCGAAGCCGTGGGCGATAAAAAAGTTTTGGACCATGCGGTTAAGGATATGACTGCTATCGCTGGACAGAAACCTGTGGTTACTAAGGCGCGTAAAGCTATTGCTGGTTTTAAGATTCGTGAGGGTTATCCCATTGGGTGCATGGTGACTTTGCGCGGTGCTCGTATGTATGAATTTCTTGACCGCTTGGTTAGCGTCGCTATGCCACGGGTTAGGGATTTTAGAGGTGTGTCTGGTAAGGGGTTCGATGGTAGGGGTAATTATAACGTTGGCATCAAAGAGCAGATTATTTTTCCTGAAATTGAATACGATAAGATCGATATGCTTCGTGGCATGAATATCAGTATCACTACTACAGCAAAAACTGATGAAGAGGCGAAGGCGCTTCTGGCTGCATTTAAATTTCCTTTTAGGAATTGATAATTATATGGCTAAGTTGTCTCTTATAAATCGCGAAGCAAAGCGCGCGAGAATGGTTAATAAATTTGCTGCTAAGCGGGCGGAACTTGTTGCGATTTTTACTGATATGAGTCTCTCTGAAGAGGAGCGGGTGGTAGCTCGTTTGAAGTTTCAACAGCTGCCTCGCAATTCGAGCCCGTCTCGTCAAAGAAATCGCTGCGCATTGACGGGGCGTCCTCGAGGCGTGTTCCGTAAATTCGGGTTGTGCCGTAACAAGTTACGTGAAGTTGCTATGCGTGGCGAAGTTCCGGGAATGACCAAGGCTAGCTGGTAAGGAGATAAAAATATGAGTATGACTGATCCTGTCGCTGATATGCTTACTCGCATTCGTAATGCGCAAATGGCAACTAAAGTTTCTGTATCGATGCCGTCGTCAAAGCTGAAATTAGCGATTGCTAAAGTTTTGAAAGATGAAGGCTACATAGAAGGTTTTGTTGTAAGAGCAAATGGCGTTAAACCGGAGCTAGATTTGGAGCTGAAGTATTACGATGGTTATCCTGTTATTGAGAGGATAGATCGCGTATCCCGCCCTGGACTTAGGGTATATAAGGGTAAGGATGATTTGCCCAGAGTTATGAACGGCCTTGGAGTTGCTATTGTTTCAACCCCGAAGGGCGTTATGACTGATCGGCAGGCACGCGCTGGAAATATGGGCGGCGAAATTATCTGTATCGTTGCTTAAAGAGGTTCTATAAAATTATGTCGCGCATTGCTAAATATCCGATTGATATCCCGAGTGGGGTAGAAGTCACATTAAATGCAAATAATATTGCAGTCAAAGGTCCATTGGGAAATTTAGATCAATTTTTGCTTCCATCGGTTCTTATTGATCGAAAAGAAGATAAATTATTTTTTAGTTGCTCTCAGCATGTGCCTGGGGCAGATGCAATGTCAGGGACAATGCGAGCCCTTGTTAATAATATGGTTACTGGCGTAACAAGGGGCTTCGAGAAGAAGTTAACTCTTATTGGTGTGGGATATCGGGCTCAAGCGCAAGGCGCAAATCTTAATTTAACCTTGGGTTTCTCTCATCCAGTCGTTCATAGTGTTCCTGTGGGTATCAAGGTAGAGACGCCGACGCAAACCGAAATACTGATTAAAGGTATTAACAAGCAAGTTGTCGGTCAAGTTGCTGCGGAAATTCGTGCTTATCGACCGCCTGAGCCGTACAAAGGTAAAGGTGTTCGGTACTCGGACGAAGTGGTTGTTATTAAAGAAACTAAGAAGAAATAAGCGAGGCATTTGATTATGAAAAGCAAGATTGCTCGCCAGCGTCGGGCGCTTAAAACCCGCGCAAAAATTGCTGAATTGAAAATGGTAAGGCTGGCTGTCAGTCGTTCAAATAACCATATATCAGCACAGATATTTTCAAGTTGTGGTACGAAAGTACTTGCTTCTGCATCATCGATGGAAGCTGAGGTTCGCACAAAAGTTCCCAATGGCGCGAATGTCGATGCTGCCAAAATTATTGGCGGCTTGATTTCTGAGCGCGCTAAAGCTGCAGGTATTGATCAGGTTGCTTTTGATCGATCCGGTTTTCATTATCATGGTCGCGTCAAGGCGTTGGCCGAAGCTGCCCGAGAGGGCGGTCTTAAGTTCTAAGCGAGATAATCATGGCTAAACCACAGGGTAGAAAACCTCAACAGGGGCAAGAAAAGCCTGATGATGGTATGCGCGAGAAAATGGTTGCTATTAACCGGGTTACCAAAGTTGTAAAAGGTGGCCGAATTATGGGCTTTGCCGCGCTTACAGTCGTTGGCGATGGCGATGGCGGCGTCGGAATGGGTAAAGGAAAGTCTCGTGAGGTCCCTGTTGCCGTTCAAAAAGCAATGGAAGAGGCCCGGAGAAAATTAGTTAAAGTAAATCTTAAAGATGGTACTTTGCATCATTCTGTAACTGGGCGCCATGGAGCGACAAAGGTGCTTATGTCCCCAGCATCGGCTGGTACGGGTGTGATTGCGGGGGGGCCGATGAGAGCAGTTTTTGAAGTTATGGGTATTACTGATGTTGTAGCAAAAACAATTGGGTCTACAAATCCTTACAATGTAGTTCGTGCCACCCTGCATGGTTTATTAGCAATGAACACACCGTCAGAGATTGCTGCTAAGCGTGGCAAAGTCATTGCTGAAATTCTGGAGTGATATATGACGACTACTAGCAAAAAAATTAAAGTGACTCTTGTCAAGAGTGTTATTGGTACAAAAGAAGATCACCGTGCGACAGTCAAAGGTCTTGGCTTAAGGCGCATTAACAGCACTTCTATTCTTGAAGATACACCAGCTATTCGTGGCATGGTTCGAAAAATCGCTTACTTGTTGAAGTGTGAAGATTAAGAGGATAGGCTTGTTATCATGGAACTAAATAATTTAAAACCGGCTGTCGGCGCTAAGCATTATTCGAAGCGCGTGGGGCGTGGTATAGGTAGTGGTTTAGGAAAAACTGCAGGACGTGGACACAAGGGTCAAAAATCCCGTGCAGGTGGTTTCCATAAGGTTGGATTTGAGGGAGGGCAAATGCCCTTGCAGCGTCGTCTCCCAAAGCGCGGTTTTGTCTCTTTAACGGCACATCGCAATGCAGAAGTACGTTTATCTGAGCTTGATAAACTGAATGTGAATGAAATTGATTTACTTGTTTTAAAGCAAGCAGGTATTATTTCGGGGACGTCGCTTTCGGCAAAAGTTATTCTCTCTGGTGTTTTAAGCCGCAAGGTTTCATTAAAGGGTATTGGGGCAACTAAGGGTGCTAGAGCAGTTATTGAGCTACTCGGCGGCACTGTCGAGGAACCAGTTGTTGTTAGTTCTGCAATAGCCTAATTTCGCATCCGTCTTTAGGAATAAGCCGTGGCATTTTCTCAATCAAACCCACAGTTAAATACAAATAAGTTTGGCGACCTTTGGCGTCGACTTGGGTTCTTGTTGGGTGCGCTCGTTGTTTATAGGATCGGTGCCCATATTCCTGTCCCGGGAATAGATCCTACGCGCTTAGCTGAGCTGTTCCAATCTCAGCAAGGTGGTATTTTAGGCGTGTTCAACCTTTTTTCTGGTGGTGCGCTGTCTCGTTTTACAATATTTGCTCTGGGGATAATGCCTTACATTTCATCGTCGATTATTATGCAGCTGTTGACGATTGCGCTTCCCTCAATGGAGGCGCTCAAGAAAGAGGGTGAGGCAGGTCGGCGAAAGATCACCCAATACACTAGGTATGGGACGGTTGGTCTGGCTCTGTTTCAAGGTGTCGGTATTTCTATCGCCTTGGAGTCTCAGGCAGGTTTGGTTTTGGATCCGGGTTACATGTTTCGCTTTGTTACTGTTATGACGCTATTGACAGGGACAATGTTTCTTATGTGGTTGGGTGAGCAAATTACAGAACGTGGTTTGGGGAATGGTATTTCAATTATTATTTTTGCGGGAATTGCTGCTGGTCTTCCGAATGCATTGGGTGGATTATTTGAGTTAGTTCGTACTGGATCCATGCATCCAGTTTCAGCATTATTTGTTTGTGCTCTAGTTGTTCTCGTAACAGCTTTTGTTGTGTTTGTAGAGCGAGGTCAGCGAAAAATCTTAGTCAATTATGCCAAGAGACAAGTTGGAAATAAGGTTTATGGCGGGCAGTCATCCCATCTTCCGCTTAAATTAAATATGTCAGGTGTTATTCCGCCAATCTTTGCATCATCAATAATTTTATTTCCTGCTACTGCGGCAAATTGGTTTGGTAGCAGTGGTGGTTCTCATTGGCTTAAGGATGTTGCCTCTAAATTGGCACCAGGCCAGCCAATTTATGTGATGCTTTATGCTATTGCTATTGTCTTTTTCTGTTTTTTTTATACGGCCTTAGTTTTCAACTCAAGGGAAACCGCTGATAATTTAAAGAAAAGTGGCGCATTCGTCCCTGGAATACGGCCAGGGGATCAAACTGCGCGCTATATTGATAAAGTTTTAACACGGTTGACTTTGGTCGGTGCGCTTTACATCACAATTGTTTGTTTGCTTCCCGAGTTTCTAATTTTGAAATGGAATGTGCCTTTTTATTTTGGCGGAACAAGTTTGTTGATTATTGTTGTTGTTGCAATGGACTTCATGGCGCAAGTTCAGGCCTATGTGATGTCGCATAGATATGAGGGTCTGCTAAAAAAAGCCAATTTTAAAGGAGCGGGTATTCCGATCCGATAACCAATGTCTAAAGAAGATGTTATAGAAATGCAGGGAGAAGTAATTGAAAATCTCCCGAATGCTACGTTTCGAATCAAGCTGGAAAATGACCATGTATTGTTGGGTCATATCTCGGGAAAGATGCGTATGCACTATATACGCATCCTGCCTGGGGACAAGGTAACTGTACAATTAACACCGTATGACTTATCCAAAGGTCGTATTGTGTTTCGCGCAAAATAATTGTTTTAAAACCCCGGAGAAGTTAAATGAAAGTTATGGCTTCGGTCAAGCGTATTTGTCGCAATTGCAAAGTCATCCGTCGCAAGGGTGTGGTCAGAATTATTTGTACTGATCCACGCCATAAACAGCGCCAAGGTTGATTGGGCAATGCGAATCAGATATAATTCTTGGTTTTCCGGTTTACGGATAACTAACTCACATCCGCTTAATGGCGAGGAACAGGTAAGCACATGGCTCGTATAGCAGGCGTTAATATTCCAAATCACCAACATACAGAGATTGCTTTAACAGCAATTTATGGCATCGGTCGCACACGTGCACAGAAGATATGTGACAACGTCGGGATCAAGCGTTCAGTCAAGGTTAAAGAGCTGACAGAGACAGAGCTTGAGCGTTTGCGCGACGAAGTCGGAAAAGTAACAGTAGAAGGTGATTTGCGTCGTGAAGTTACGATGAGCATCAAGCGACTAATGGATCTTGGCTGCTATCGTGGCGTTCGTCATCGTCGTGGTTTACCTCTCCGGGGTCAGCGAACCCGTACAAATGCACGCACACGCAAAGGGCCACGGAAATCAATTGCTGGCGCTAAGAAGTAACTAGGAAACTAATCAATGGCTAAGACTGCACCTAAAATTAGAAAGAAAGTCAAAAAGAACATTGCGGAAGGTATAGCCCATGTTCACGCTTCTTTCAATAATACGATTATCACGATCACTGATCGTCAGGGTAATGCGCTTTCGTGGGCAACCTCTGGCGGTGCTGGGTTTAAGGGTTCGCGTAAATCGACACCATTTGCTGCACAGATCGCTGCTGAAGCTGCTGGCAAAGCAGCTCAGGAATGTGGTGTCAAAAACCTTGAAGTTCGGATCAAAGGCCCAGGCCCGGGACGTGAGTCTGCGGTTCGCGCCCTCAATGCGTTGGGTATGAAAATTACCAGCATCACTGACATAACTCCTATCCCCCATAATGGATGTCGGCCACCTAAGCGCCGTCGCATCTAACGCAAGAAGGACACGACTGTATGGCTCGTAATCTAGACCCAAAATGCCGCCAATGTCGCCGTGAAGGCGAGAAGCTGTTTTTAAAAGGCGAAAAGTGTTTTACTGACAAGTGTTCTGTTGAACGGCGTGCCTATGCGCCTGGTCAGCATGGGCAAAAGTCTGGCCAACGCCTCTCTGGCTATGGTACTCAGCTTCGTGAAAAGCAAAAAATTCGTCGGATTTATGGCATTCTCGAGCGTCAATTCCGTAAGATTTTTGGTGCTGCTGATCTAAAAAAGGGCGCAACTGGCGAAAATCTCCTGCAACTTCTTGAGAGCCGTCTTGATACTGTTGCTTACCGTATGGGTTTTGGTGTTTCGCGCGCCGAAGCACGTCAAGTCGTTCGTCATAACGGTGTTCTGGTGAATGGGAAGCGGGTTGATGTGCCCTCTTATAGCTGTCGTCCGGGTGATGTGATTCAATTGTTCGATAAAACTAAACTTCAACTCAGAACAAAAGCCGCACTTGATGCAGCTGAAGGTCGAGGCTTCCCTGAGTGGCTAGAAGTCGATATTAAAAGTGGGCGTGGAGTTTTCAAGAGCTATCCAGCGCGCCAGGACTTGCCGTCTTCTATCAACGAAGGTTTGGTCGTCGAACTTTACTCGCGTTAATCGTAGTTTCACGCCTGACATCCTCCGGGTGTCAGGCGTATTCCCATTGGAAGGACAGGTAAATGCAAACATTGCTTAAGCCACGCAGTATTGATGTGCAGCAACTTTCACCTCTACATGCACGTGTCGTCATGGAGCCTTTCGAGCGCGGTTTTGGCCATACCTTGGGCAATGCTTTGCGGCGAATTTTGTTGTCTTCTATTGAAGGTGTAGCACCTACTGAGGTTTCCATCGAAGGTGTGCTTCATGAGTACTCAACTTTGGATGGTGTTCGTGAGGATGTGGTTGATATCCTTTTGAACGTGAAAGGCGTTGTCATCAAGATGCATAATCGCCGTGAGGCTATTCTGACGGTAAGCAAGGTGGGCGAAGGTGTTGTTACGGCTGCAGATATTGTTGCTGGTCATGACATTGAAATTGTTAATCCTGAGCATGTGATTGCACATATTGCTCCTGGTGGTCAGTTGAAAATGGAGATTCGCGTTGAGTCTGGTCGTGGGTATATTCCAGCGAATCAACGTCAAATTGCACGGGAAAACATGGCCATTGGGCAGATCATGCTTGATGCTTCGTTCAGTCCAGTTCGCCGTGTCAGTTATTCGGTTGAGTCTGCGCGCGTTGAGCAGCGTACAGATATGGATAAGCTTATTCTTGACATCGAAACTAATGGTGCAATTGATAACGCAGAAGAAGCAATCAGAACGGCTGCCCGCATTTTGATGGAGCAGCTCGCGTTTTTTGCTGATCTTGAAGGTACTGCTGTATCAGCTGAATCTGCTGAAAGCGCATCGGTTTCTCCTATTCTTGTGCGGCCAGTGGATGATCTTGAACTCACTGTTAGGTCAGCAAACTGCCTGAAGGCCGAAAATATTTACTATATTGGCGATCTGATTCAGCGTACGGAGTCTGAGCTTCTCAAGACGCCAAATTTGGGTCGTAAGTCACTGAATGAAATTAAAGAAGTGTTGGCTACACGTGGTCTTTCGCTAGGAATGCGATTGGACGGGTGGCCGCCTGAAGGCTTGGAAAAACTAGCCTGATTTGTTGTATTTTTTAATACTCGATAACCATTAACCGGTTACTTGCATTGCGCGGTAATCGTAAAAAACGAGGTAATAATCATGCGTCACGGTAATGGATTGCGGAAACTTAATCGAACTTCCGCTCACCGCCAGGCAATGTTGCGGAATATGGCGGTATCTCTTCTTCGTCATGAAGTCATCAAAACAACGCTACCCAAAGCGAAAGAGTTGCGGCGTGTTGTTGAGCCACTGATTACTCTAGGTAAGAAACCTAGCTTGGCTAATCGCCGTCTAGCGTTCGATCGTACACGCGACCGTGATATCGTCGGCAAGCTGTTTAACGAGCTTGGCACACGCTTTGCCAATCGTAATGGTGGTTATCTGCGTATCCTGAAAATGGGTTTCCGTTTGGGTGATAATGCGCCGATGGCGTATGTTGAACTGCTTGATCGCCCCGAGGTGGTTTCAGCGGAAGGAACTGAAAGCGCCAGCTAGTTTTTCTGGGTTTATCTGCCAGCTAATAAAAAAGCCAGACATTGTCTGGCTTTTTTATTAGCTGTGGAATCTGCGCTCTGCTTACAAAATCATTCCAGCCGCAACGGTGTTGTTGGTTGATTCGTCAATGATGATAAACGCTCCTGTAGCACGATTTTTTGCGTAGGCATCGATGCTCAATGGTTGAGCCAGGCGTAATGAAATATGCGCGATGTCGTTCATTTCGAGACGTTCAACCGCTATATGGTCGAGTGTATTGATGTCAACGCGAAACCCAATCGTAGCAATTACGGCTTTTGATTCTCTGGTTGTCTGGCGGATAAGATATTTGCGCTGTAGGTCGAGCGGTGTCTCGGCTAACCAGCACACCATTGCATCCAGTTGCCGTGTCACCAGCGCCGACTTTTCAGACTGCACGATCATGTCGCCGCGCGAG
>WOYI010926633.1_pt1 | contig 30988 bp, 28 predicted proteins | sample 6423411 | NCBI WGS metagenome assembly WOYI01 (sample SAMN13441803, study PRJNA592873) | oil field metagenome | biome: oil field; feature: oil-well bore; material: oil-contaminated soil; isolation source: oil-contaminated soil from oil-well borehole | place: Germany: Wietze | collected 2016-10-18 ...
ATTCTCGCATGGGCATAAGGTGATCTTAGAACCTTCGCGATCAGTGTACCCGGCAATTGCAGATCTGCAGTGAAAGCGGGTTTTCCCTGTGCGAGCTTGGCGGCATCCACCTTTACCTCAGATTTGCCGATGATTTCAGTTTCCGGAATTGCGTCCACCGCGAACATTTCGGGTTCGTACGCCTGGGCGTTCAGTTCACTCTCAGCGGAGGTTTTTCTGTTTTGCCTGATATCCGCAGCGGCTTTCAGAACCGCCTGGACGGGCTTCACATAGGCGGTACAGCGGCATAACACTCCAGACAAAGCCTCTCTTACCTCGGCTTCGCTTGGATCCGGATTCTGACGCAACAAAGCCTTGGCTGCAAGGATCATAGCCGGTGTGCAGTATCCGCATTGAATCGAGCCACTTTCGATAAAGGCTTTCTGGATCGGGTCATAACCTTCGGTCTTCTTCCAGCCCTGCTGGGGATGCTGACCGAATTGCTCAAGCGTCTCCAGGCTGTGCCCCTGTGCCTGTACTGCCAGAAACATGCAGGCATTCACAGGCTCTCCGTCCATCAGGACCGTACATGCGCCGCACTCCCCACGAACACATCCACCGGATTTCACGCTCAGAAGTCCCAAACGTCTCAATACTTCCAGCAGACTTTCGGTTGGCTGGCATTCAGTTTCATACGTTCTGTCGTTGATCAGGAGGTAGAGTTTCATAATTCCTCCTTTGTGTAAGAGTCTTGCCAAAGCTTCTGCAGGCACCGTGAAAGTAAAACTGCCGCGACTTCCTGCCGATATTCTGCTCCTGCCCATTCATCGCTGACATCACTGAAAAGATGCCGGATCGTGGCCTGACCGTCGTCATCGCTGTTATATATGTCGAACTCAGCCCACATTGCCTCCGCCCCTCCACAAGCTATGTGAATTCGGGCGTCTGACCGTCTTGAAGCTGCCACAGCAACAACCGGCTGATCCTTTGGACTTCGCCCCACAGAAGCGAACGCCAGCGAGATTGGGTTGGGGATTCGGATTGCTTCGATGAAGTCATCTGCCAATTTGACCTTAAGCGCGGGTGAATAAGTTTGAACATCCTCATCTCCGCCAAGTCGGTATTCTGTTTCCATGGCGTTCAGGCATAGTTGCACAACCGATCGACCGTTACTGGATTTGATGTAATTGGTTAGACTCAAACTGTTGCGTAAGTTGACGCCCGCTTCGATTGATATAGCTTCTTGCATATCGCCAGATTCCAGAGCGTTACCAAGTTGCTGTAGATTGACCAAACCTCCGAGAATGATGGCATCGTCTGCAAATTCCACCTGGTCGAGATCAAGCTCCTGCAAATCAATCAGAATGGCTGGATTTCCTTTTACTTTGGCGTGATAATCCCCGCCAGCCAGGTACATGATTCGGCCTGCGAATTCCTGTTGCAGGCTTTCCAACTCATCCCAGCTGACAGGGCGGGCATACGTTAATTCAGGTTTAGTCATCTGTATACACCTTCCAACCCAACAAATCCGGGTCTGTGCCGTGGATAAAATCCTCGGCTACATCGACAAAAACAGCGTCTGCTTCTGCCAGGAGTTCTCCATCCAGGTTACGGATCTCGCCGTATGCATGAGAGACTTTTCCACGTTTCTTCAACAGTCTGCCAGTAACTTTTAGCAACTGATTTGTGGGCACTGGCTTCCTGTACTTCACCGTTAACTGGCTCGTAACTGTAAAGCGGTTAGGCTGATCCCCTGTTACAGCCCGGCCTGCAGCTTCATCCATCATTGCCACGATGTTCCCGCCATGCACCATGCCAGGGTAACCAGCATAAGCTTCCGGAACCACGACTTCGGAGATTACTTCGCCGTTATCCTGCAGGAAAAACGTCATACGCAGCGATACCGGATTTTCCCGACCGCAAACATAGCAACTTCGACTGCTTGGTAATTGTTTCATTAAGCCTCTGACGTAAATGTATCGATCAGCAGCTTGGTGTTGCCGCCAACACCATAGAGGATCGGGGTGGTGCAGCCGTGATTAATATATTCCTGGACTTTCGCTTTCGCCTCAGAAGGCGTGCCGCTGGCTGTGATGCGATGGATCAGGTCCTCCGGTATCAAATGCTTGGCTGCCTGGATTTGCTCGTGGGTGGCCGGCCAGCCAAGAATTGACTGGATTTTCTCAACGATGTCCATCGAAACACCGGAAGCCTTGGCAATATGGGGCTGTTGGGCCAGGTATTGGGTGAGCAGTTCACGCGTGCTGTCAATTGCTACATCATGATCTTCGTCGACTGAACAAACAATCAATTGAGGGCGATCAAAATCTTCCAGCTTGCGTCCTGAAGCTTTCAGACCTTTTTCGAGCTGTTCGATCGCTTCGTCGTTGTACTCAACCGGAACACAATAATTCAGGATAATTCCATCTGCAATCCGACCGGTCATTTCGATCATTTTTCCACCGGTAGCTCCAATGTAGATCGGAACATTACGGGGCTCACGTCGTCCGTGCACCACATCCAGCTCAATCTCGTGCACCCGGACAAATTCGCCTTCAAAGCTGACACGTTCCATATTCAGCAGGCGGCGCAGGACAGTTACTGTTTCTTCCATTGCCTTGAGGGGTTTGCTGCGATCGATGCCGACGTTCTTTGCCAACGGATCCCACCAGGCGCCAATGCCACAAATGATGCGGTTTGGAGCCAGGTCATCCAGAGTCAGGAAGGTTGAAGCCAGTAATCCGATATTGCGCGTCCAGTTATTGATAACAGCTGAGCCTATCTTGATGCGCTCCGTAACAGCTGCATAAGCAGCCATCGGCACGATTGCATCGCGCACAAGACGGCTTTCTGCTTGCCAAACGCTGTCCATTCCCTTTTCTTCAGCATAGCGGACAATATCCAGTCCATCACGCAAGTCGTGTGCGTCCTGCAGATAAAGAGCGTTTTTTTGAGTCATGGTGAGATTTCCTTTCTAAGTTGGCTCAATCGTGTTATTTCGGTTTGTGTGTTAATAATACGATATAACTCCAGGGAAGTATCAAGATCCCACTGGATATTTTCATTCAGGTAGACAACTAATTCCGCGTTTTTCTCCAAAGCCTGCCGCGTATGCTTGCGAAAAGAACCAGATCCAAAACATGGTTCAATAAGTTCCGGTTCACTTAACAGTAACGCATTCGTACCAGACTGGAAATGGTCAGGCACGATCACCAGCTGCCGTTTTCCATCTGCCAGGTTGATCAAATTTTCCAGATCTTTTGATGTCATGAGAGGCAGGTCACTGGGAAGGATCAAGATCCGGCCACTGCCGTGGTGGCAGATATACTCCTGGGCTTGCCTAATCGCCGAATTGAGCGTGCTGGGGTCGTCCTCAAGTAGTGCCACGCCTCCATAGGCTATGCACCGCGCCAGAGCATGTTCTTCCCTGGAAACAACCAGTATCCTGTCAATTCGGGATGATTCCTGTATTTTTGTAAAAGTGCTTTCAAACAATTGCTGATTGAGTTCTTCCAATTCTGCTTCAGAAAACAAGTGCCGCAGCCTTGATTTGCCTACAGAATACTTCTTCACAGGTAAGACCGCCCACGTGATCATCTGCCTTGAAGAATCCTCGCTCCAAGTGAGATCACAGCTTTTGCCAGGGCGATTTTGTCGGCATCATCCGTCATAATTGTCTGAAAAGGTTCAGTTATTATAGCCGAGGCTTGCCATTTTTCCGCATCTTCCAAATCGAGATTGTCAAAAATGAACCCATCCAGAATGCCTTCGTAATGCTGCCGCACAGCCTGAGCTGACGGTTTAATTCCAAGATCGTTGAACATCTTCGCTGCCGGACCCTTCAAAGCGCTGCCCTGGATAATGGGTGATACCGCCACAACCAGCTTTTGCTGAAGCGCGTCCCGCACACCCCCCAACGCCAGGATCGGGTCGATGCTCACCCAGGGGTTTGAAGGTGCAATAACGATCAAATCAGCCTCGTTTAGAGCCTGGATTACTAATTCACTTCCCGCAATCGCTCTGTTCCCCAACAAGGCAATTTCAGCGATTTCTGGCTGGCATTTCAACCGGACAAAGTAATCCTGGAAACCCAGCCACTCTCCCTCCTTGGTTTTGATTAGAGTCGGAGCAGGTTCATCGCACATTGGTAGTACGTGGGAATGGATACCGAAAATCTCACAAAAATGCGCGGTTATCTCAGTGAGAGTTTTCCCCTCATTCAAAAGCCGCTGCCGCTCCAGGTGCCATGCCAGATCCCTGTCACCCAGGGCGAACCAATCAGGAGCCCCAATCCTGCGTAATTCTTCAAGCACCTGCCAGCTTTCATCCTTGCGTCCCCAACCACGCAGGGGATCTGCCGACCCAGCCAGCGCATAACAAACGGAATCGAGATCAGGAGAAATGTGCAGACCAAAATGAGTGAAATCATCTCCTGTATTTACTATCGCTGTCAAACGGCCAGGTTGCAGCACTTTATCCAGGCCCACCAGCAGCTTCGCCCCACCCACACCGCCAGCCAATGCAGTCACCTTGAGATTTTTGAAGGCTGTTTCAAACTTTGGGATCATCGGAAGAGGTCGCGCTCCTTTTTTCGGATCAACTCTTGCGCGTTACCTTCCCTGAGTGGATATGGGAAGCCCCTTGCCAAAACAACAGGCGTACTTTCACTTGCCTGTCCCATCATCAAGGAGGCCCCTGCCGCCAATTCATCGGCTGTCGCGATGGTTGTGACGCGCAGTTTGTAGTGGTACATGTCTTCCTCACCGCGCATATCGAGCAGCGCCGGTAAGCCGGAGGCACCGATGGTTGTACCCACCACTCCGTTGCGCCAGGCACGACCGTGTGAATCGATGATAAGGACGCCCAATCTTGCTCCACTCATCACTTCCAGGTCCGCGCGGATCATTGCGGCCGAAAGATCAGAATCCTCGGGCAGGAGCAACACCCAGTCCTCGTCATTTCCCCAATTGCCTTTCACGTTGGAGTGATCTATCCCGGCATTGGCACAAATGAAACCAGATTTGTGTTCAACGATGATTGTTCCCGGTCGGGTGCGTAAAACTTCATTGCTTTCCTGCAGGATCAACTCAACCAGTTCAGGTCGTTTTCCGAGATACTCTGCCAGTTCAAGCGCCTTTGCCGAAGGCTGGACAGTGGTCAGGTTCACCAGCCGACCTTCTGATTTTGAGACAATTTTTTGAGCGAGGATCAGAATATCTCCGTCCTGCAAAAAGAGCCCATTATCCACAATGGCCGCAAAAATAATTTCTGGTAGGAAATCTCCAGCTCTAATTTGAGGTATCCCTTGCAAAGCAAAGTATGTTAGTTGTTTAGGCAGCGTCATTGATTCCTGTGATGCGTATACCGGAAGATGGGACTTTGTACTTCAGATTCAAGCCGATCAGGATGGATGTCAGCCCTTCCACGACCACTGCATTCTGAATGACACCTGCGTCCCAGGCTTTGAGGCCAATGTCTTTTGCTAAACCAATGACAACTTCGCGCGCAGCTTGATCACCGCCCGCCACCAGAACATCACATTCGATTTCTTTGTCAGAGAGCAAGTGTTCAAAAGAAATTGTTTGGAATGCTGCCACCACCTTCACATCATCTCCCAGGATCGCCTGGGCTTGTTGGGCTGCGCTGCCTTCCGCGGGCATTTGCACGCGGGTAACCTTCGGAGGTACGAGCGGCACGACTACATCAATCATGATCTTCCCTTGAAGTTCTTCTTTGAGTCCTTCAAGTGTCGATCGATGCGCTGCAAAAGGAACAGTCAGGACGGCGATATCACATGCCCGGACCGCTTTGTCATTGGTAGTACCGCTGACATCGCCTTCACCATGCAGCCTTGCTTTCAGCTCTTCAACCGCTGCCAGCGCTTTTTCTTCGCTGCGCGATCCGATGATGATCTTGTGCCCGGCTTTAGCCCAGCGGTAACCCAGTCCGCGTCCTTCGCGTCCGGTTCCACCGATAATTCCGATTGTGTATGCCATCTACCTCTCCATTAGTACGAATTCACTCTATTCCAGCAGCGGGTTGCAGCTTCGCGTGCTTTGGCAGCAATTTCGGCTTCATCCAGCAACAACAGCTTGCGATCTTTCATCAAGAGTTTGCCACCAGCGATGGTGCTGGTTACCATCCCATCCCGGAAGCCAAACAGGATATGCCAGGGTAAGTTGCCAGCATGTAGCGGTGTGATCGGGTGATAATCCACCAGGATCAAGTCAGCAGCCGCATCTTTTTCTATCTTACCTATGCGCAATCCGCCCCAAGTTTGAGTGGCAAGCCTTGAATTATTTTCGACCGCAATTTTAATGACATCATATCCGTTCATCGCTCTTGGATCAGCCTGGTGGTCTTTTTGGATCAGGTAAGCAAAAAACCATTCCTGCCACATGGCATTCGAAAAACCATCATTACCCAGGCAAACCTTCACACCCTGCTTCAGCATCTCCTCAACCGGAGCCACACCCACCGCGTTGTTCATGTTTGAGCGTGGTTGATGAGAAAGCCAGGTGCTGCTTTGCGCCAGCAGATCAATCTCCTGCGGACTGAGGTGCACGCCATGCGCAAGGATCGTCTTCTCTCCCAAGACACCGGCATCAGCAAATCGCTCCACCACCCGCTTGCCATACTTGGTCAACGAATCTTCCTGGTCCACAATCCCCTCAGCCGCGTGGCTGTGAAATCCAACCCGACTATTGTTTTCTTCGACACATTTTTCGAGCGTTTCATCGCTGAGTGTCAAACTGGCATGCAAACCAAAATGAGCTCTTAGCATCGGGCTGTAATTACCAGCCTCCACTCCACTGATGAACCGGCTGTTCTCTCGTATACCTGCCAGGGCTTTCTCTTTGCCATCGCGATCCGTAACCTCATAGCAGAGCGATGCGCGCAAGCCGGACTCCATTACAGCGTCAGCTTCGATATCCAGCGACCCATCAATGCAGTTTGGCGAGGCGTGGTGATCAAAAAGAGTCGTACAGCCATACCTGGTGGCATCTGCCAACAGCGAAAGCGCTGAATACTTCACGCCTTCTTCATCAAGCCCTTTGTCGAGCTTCCACCACAGATTGGCGAGGATTTCCTGAAAATTTCGTGAGGGTTCGCCTGGTGTTGCCATTCCTCGTGAAAACGCCCCATAAAAGTGCGTATGGGCGCAGATCAGGCCTGGCATCACCATCTGCCCCTGCGCATCCAGTACTTCCTCCTCAGGGTGAGCAGCCTTTAGTTCAGTTTCATTCGCAATTTCCTGGATCAAACCATGCTGGATGAGGATAGCCTTGTCCTCGAGGATCTCGTTTGGGTCGCCCCAGGTCACAATTTTTCCGTTCGTGATGATCATTGTTGTTCCTTTTCTCCGTTGGGCGGTACCACCCCAAAGATCAGAGATTACTCTTCAGCAGTGATCTCGTAAAGCTCCACCAGCACACCACTGGCAGATTTTGGATGGATGAAGGCCGTTTTTCGTCCAGGGAGCACCTGTGGCGTTTCGTTGATCAACCGTACGCCTGCGTCCTTAAGCTCCTGCATCTTTGCTTCAATATCATCCACCTCGATACACAGATGGTGCAGGCCTTCACCCCGTTTTTCCAGGTAAGCAGCCATGCCCGAGTCTTCGGTGGTAGGTTGTACCAGCTCAATTTCACTATTACCAACCGGGAGAAACGCTACTTTGGAAGCCTGTGAAGGAACATCCTCCACGTGGTGCAGCTTGAGCCCCAAGGTAGTTTCCCAGAACTTGAGCGACTCATCGATGTCCCTTACGACGATAGCAACATGATTGATTTTTTTGATTTGACTCATTGATTCTCCTTAGATGAAAGTGGGCGCGCGATACTCACCCCAAACTTTTCGCAGTCTGCCGCAAATCTCGCCTAAAGTCAGTTTATTTTCCACGCATTCAATGATGATCGGCATCATATTGTCATCACCTTGCGCTGCTTTTTCAAGCCGATCCAACAGGCTTTCCACTAAAACATTATCTCTGCCTGCCCGCAAAGCAGCCAGGCGTTCCCGCTGTTCAGATTCGATCTTTGGATCGATCTTCAGCGATTCGAGCTCGATTTTCTCGTCGACCATGAATTTGTTGACACCAACCACGATATCTTCATTATTTTCAAGTCGGCGCTGGGCTGCAAAGGCAGCATTTTGGATCTCACCCTGGATAAAGCCGTTTTCAATCGCCTTCAGCGCTCCACCCATCTCGTCAATTTTCTGCAGGTATTCCACTGCCCTTTTCTCGATCTCGTCGGTCAGATACTCAACCATGTAAGACCCTGCCAGAGGGTCGATGGTGTCTGCCACACCCGATTCATATCCGATGATCTGCTGGGTGCGCAAAGCCACCTGCACCGATTTTTCCGTAGGCAACCACAGAGCTTCATCCATGCTGTTGGTATGCAGCGACTGCGTCCCGCCCAAAACTGCCGCCAGCGCCTGCAGAGTCACACGCACGACGTTGTTTTCCGGCTGTTGTGCGGTCAGGGTCGATCCGGCAGTCTGGGTGTGAAAACGCAGTTTCTGCGAATTGGGGAGCTTTGAGCCAAAGCGCTCTTTCATGATCTTGGCGTAGAGCCTGCGTGCAGCGCGGAATTTTGCGACTTCTTCGAGGAAATTGTTGTGTGAATTGAAGAAGAAAGAAAGCTGGGATGCAAATTTGTCCACATCCATGCCCGCCCTGATCGCGGCTTCTATGTAGGCAATGGCATTTGCGAGCGTGAAAGCCACTTCTTGCACTGCAGTCGAACCAGCTTCGCGGATGTGATATCCGGAGATGCTGATGGTATTCCAATTAGGCACTTCGGTCTGGCAGTACTGGAAAATGTCCGTGATCAACCGCATGCTCGGGGTCGGCGGGAAGATGTACGTGCCGCGTGCGATGTATTCCTTCAGGATGTCGTTCTGGATGGTCCCGCGTAGAGCCGATGAGGGCACACCTTGTTTCTTCGCCACCGCAATATACATGGCAAGCAGCACTGCTGCCGGCGCATTGATGGTCATACTGGTAGAAACTTTATCCAAAGGGATATCCGTGAACAAAGTCTCCATGTCTTCAATTGAAGAAATCGAAACGCCCACCTTACCTACTTCACCCAAAGCGATCGGATCATCCGCATCGTATCCGATCTGGGTGGGCAGATCAAAAGCTACTGAAAGCCCGGTTTGCCCTTGTTCGAGCAGGAAGCGATAGCGCTTGTTCGATTCGGCCGCACTGGAATAGCCGGCATACTGCCGCATGGTCCAAAGCTTTCCCCGGTACATCGTTGGTTGAACACCCCGGGTATAAGGATACTCACCTGGATATCCCAGGCTGGCTTCCCGGTCTACAGGGATCTCAGAAGGTGGGATTACAGCTTTCAGGGGAATGCCCGAATCGGTAGTGAATTCGGCTTTTCGCTCGGGGAATTTGGCAATGGCAGGTTTATAGACCTTTTCCTGCCAGTTCTCGAAATGATTTTGTTCCGTCATGTCTCTCCTCATTTTTTAGGATTGTGACCAACAGGCTAAGTATAATCTATTGAGCCCCAATTTTGGCAAAAGCGCCTGCAACGCAAAATAACCTCTACCAACAAAACAAATCTCCTCTTCACAAAACAATAAAACGTGGTAATATAGTTCGGCTCGGGTGTTGTACCCTTCATCCGAAAAGAAACATACTAAGTCAGAAAGGGCTTGAACATGAAAGTATTACTTCTCAAAGATGTCTACAAATTAGGTCGTGCTGGCGATGTTAAAAAGGTCGCCAATGGTTACGGACGCAACTACCTGATCCCCCAGGGTTTTGCGATCCCCGCAACTCCCAATTCCATCAAGATGGCCGAATCCATCGGCAAAAAGGCTTCCGAACGCCGCGCTGTGCTCAACAATGAGCTCAAGGGTGTTGCCGAAATCCTCCAGGGTCTTGAAATTCGCTTCCCCGTCAAAGCAGGTGAAACGGGCAAACTCTATGGCTCTGTCTCTGCCCAGATGATCATTGACAAACTCAAAGAGATGAAAGACATCGAGATCCTCCGCCACCAATTGGTCATGGAACCCATCCGCAATCTCGGTGAGTATGATATTCCCGTCAACCTCACGCTTGATCTCGTCCCCGAGATCAAAGTGATTGTCCACCGTGAAGGCGAAGTGCGTAAAGGCGTTGTTGCTGAACCTCTACTCGAAACTGTCGTAGAGACCGTCAAAGCTGAAGAAGAAACGGCTGAAGCATAAACTGAAATCCTGATAAACAAGGGTACCGGCCTGCTGCTTACAGCAGGTCGGTTTTTTGTTACAATCACCGCATGCAAGAATTAAAAGGTTCAGAGCTCAAAAAGTTACGTTTGGAACGGAACATCTCACTGGAACAAATTGCCAGTGATACCCGCATCCGGCTCTCAATCCTGCAGGACCTGGAGGACGATGCTTACTCCGAATTAAGTTCTTCCACACAGACCAAAGGCTTCCTCAGGCTTTACGCTCAATACCTGGGCGTCAGTCAAATAGAACCTGAGATACCCGTTGCCCCCCCACCCGTAACACCCACAGAGCCTGCTCCCGAGAAGCCGGCAAGTCCAGCAAAATCTGAAGTCCCCGATATCCCAACTCCCAAACCAGGACCTGAGCCGAAACAGAACATCGAGGCTACCCCTGAACCCAAAGAGGAACCTGCAGAAGCAACCTTCAACACATTAGAATCCACCAGGATCCTCGAGACGATCGGCCGTGAGCTTTCCGCCAGGCGTCGTTATCTGAATATCGGCTGGGATGTCATTGAAGAGCAGATCCACATCCCCAAATCCCAAATACAAATTCTCGAACGCGGCGAGCTCAACTCCATGCCGAACCCTATGCAATACAAGGGTTTGTTGCAGACCTATGCAAGGTTCCTCAATCTGGATGTGGAATCGATCATGATCCGCTACGCTGACGCGCTTCAGAAACGTCGGGTTGAAACCACCCCCACCAAACGACGCCAGCGAAAGCCTGGCAAAGTTTTGCCTCCGATCATGGTGTCTCTGAAACGTTTTTTCACGATGGACCTCTTTTTTGGCACCTTGTTGATCCTCGGCATTCTTGGTTTCCTATTCTGGGGCATTGCACGCATGTCAGAAGCCACACAAGCCCCACAGGCAACTGGAACGATTCCAGCAGTCGCGGAAATTCTGCTCTCTGAACCGACCGAACCCACCCCAACCGCCCTGGAACCAACCACTGACCAGGATACATTGATTATTCCGACTGTAACTCCATTTTTCACAGGCATCGTTTCAGACGAGCCCATAGAAGTAGTGTTACTGGCACGCCAGAACGTCTGGCTGCGAATCACCAGCGACGGCAACGTCGCATTCGAGGGCAGAATGACAGATGGCGAAGTGAGCTCTTTTACAGCAGAAGAATCACTGGAACTGGAAACCGGCAATATCATTGCCCTGGAAATCATGCATAATCAAACCAGGCTGGAGCCCCTCAGCGACCGCCTGGGAACTGCAGCCCGCATCATTTTCACCATCGACGGCATCCAGGAGCTCCCAGTTACTTCCCCCGAGCTTCTGCCCACCCCCACACCATGATTGGACAATACTCCCTTGACTCCTATTCAGACTAACAGCGTCTTTATCGTCAATCTTGGCTGCGCCAAAAACCTGGTTGATACCAACGTCATCAGCCAGATCCTCACTTCGGCTGGCTACAAGCAGGCTCGCTCTATGCGTGAAGCCAATTTTGTCATCATCAACACCTGCGGCTTCATTCATGACGCACGAGTTGAATCCCAGGAAGTAATTGCGGATGCGCTGAAAAATCGTCGAATAGGTCAGTTTGTCATCGCCAGCGGCTGCCTTTCCCAGCGCCTGAACGCGGAGTTGTACGAACAATTCCCTGCTTTGGATGGCTTGGTGGGCACCAGAAATCTGAAGGACGTTTTGCTCCTGCTGGATGACCTCTCAAAATCTGGTATACCAAAACGCAACACCCTTCCAGCGTATACAAAGCTCAAGGTGGACGCTAACCTTTCGAACACCGTCGTCCAGGGTGGCAGCAGTTATCTCAAAATCGCGGATGGCTGCCACCGCACCTGCGCTTTTTGTGCCATACCCCTGATCAAAGGTCCCCTGGTAAGCCGGCCAAGAGAATCAGTTATCCGCGATGCTCTCTCGCTGCAGAGCGAAGGCGTCAAAGAGATCAACCTCATTGCCCAGGATGTGACTGCCTATGGTATTGACCGGGGTGAAAGCGATGCGCTTGCCAGCCTTCTAACCGATTTATTGCCTCTGATTCCGGACGTCCCTTGGGTTCGCCTGCTCTACACGTACCCGGGCATGGTTACAGACAGACTGATCGACCTAATGGCAAACAATAACCAACTTCTGCCCTATCTCGACATGCCCCTCCAGCATGCCGATCCAACCGTCCTCAAGGCGATGTCCCGCCCTTCCAATATCGAATGGGCTTCAGACACCATCACAAAAATGCGCCGTCTCATCCCCAACCTTGTGGTTCGCACCACAATGATCGTCGGATATCCAAATGAAAGTGAAAGAAGCTTTGAAATTCTCCGTGATTTTGTTCGGGACATTGAATTTGATCACCTGGGAGTCTTCACCTACTCTCCCGAGATGGGCACGTCTTCCTACAGCCTTGGAGATCCGATTCCCACGGAGGTCAAAGAAGCGCGCGAAGCAGAACTAATGCAACTCCAGGCTGGCATCTCCCTCGCCAGGCTCAAAAAGCTGCAAGGAAAGACGATGGACATGTTGGTGGAAGGCGTCAATCCTGAAGAGCGCCTGCTGGTCGGCCGCACTTATCGGGATGCGCCTGAAATCGATGGCTTAGCCATTGCAATTGGCGACGCTCACGAAGGTGAGCTTGTGTCCATTCAGGTCACAAACACCACGGAATACGACATCATTGGAGAGCAACGGAAAAAATAACCTCCATTTCTGGAGGTCTTTTTTTATGGGGTAGCTGTTGGCTCTTCTGTTGGTGGAAGGGTGTCTGTTGGTAAGGGAGGCGTGGGCGTTAGCTGGTCCTGTGGCGGTTCAGGCGTCGTGACAGGACTAGCACAAGCTTCTGCGTAGGCTGTTGCTGTTACCTGGATATCCAGATTAACCCCAACTGCCAGCGACTGGCTGTAGTAGGAACTTGCGGTGCAGTAATCCCCCTGCGCGGCATATTGATCGCCCAGTCGGTAAAGCGCTATACGGTAACGTTCAGCCGTCGTCATACCAGTTGAATCAGAGAAATAAGGCATTTGGGCATAGAGCTGGCCAAAGATCTCGACTGCTCCCGGCCAATTGACATCCCAGTAACTTGCCCCGGTCAGATAGGTCGTCGCCCAGCTTTCAGCACCAGCAGCCTGCGAGTCCAATGCGCCCAACTCCGCTGCGACAGAAAGGTCGTACATTCCCTGTTCCAATTCGCCAGCCCAAATTCTTTGGATGCCGCGATTGCGCAGAGCGATAAAATACAACCCGTCGACCTCAATCGTCCGATAATCGAAGTTGCTTTCCTTCAGTGACTGCACGGTTTGCACAGCCAAATCCCATTCCTGGTTGGCGATGTGCTGCGTCAATTGGGTAAATTTTTCTTCCGCCCCACGTAGATCAGGCGTTGCGGTCACACCCGGTTCGATGGTAGCGATCACAACTTGCGTGGCAGTGGGAATAGGTTCGTTCAATTTTCCAATGACCTGGGCCATTAAGTCTGCGATCCCCGGAAATTCCGGATACTTCTCAATGATGTAATCCAGGCGTGCCTTGGCGTTTTCGTAACGTCCAGCGTCCATGTCCTTATAGGTCCATTCCAGCTGCAACGCGATTTGGTCCATCAGGAGCGCTTTCTCATTTGCTAATCGCCGTTGAACACCATTTCTGTAACCAAAAAAAATTCCAGCTGCGATAAAAAGGACAAAGGCCAGGATTCCCAGCCAAACCCACTTACCGCCCCCTTTCTGGTGGGGCTTGCCTGCTTTATGGTCTGGTTGTTGGCTTTCGAGGTCGGTTTCGAGCCCGATAGTTTCATCCTCTGGTATTTCAATCTTCGGCATTTCTTCAGCCGGATGCTCTTCAGAGAGCTTTTCTTCATCAATTACGTTGTCGTCCATAAAAACAGATTATACCTTTTCTTATAATTCTGCGATTTCACGCAAATTTTTCCGTAGAACAAGGGCTGCAAGAACAACCCCTATCCCAAATGCCACAAAGGAGCCGATAAGCGTGCCTGCCAGCCTTGGTGCCCAGTTGATCACGGCATACGCTGCCCCGCCCCCAATCGCTGCGGCTAAGAGACTTTTCAACAAGGAGCCACCCAGTTTAAATGGGCTTGGCATGGTCTTGCTCAAGAGCAGCGTAAGCAGTATGGCTTGGAGAGTGTAAGCGATGGTGTTGGCTGAAGCGATACCGACTGCTTTGAGTGCCGGGGAAAGCACTATCCCCAACAGTATGAAGACCACCATGGTGAATGCAGAACCCAACAATGGAACAAGAGGTTTTTGCAGGGAGTAAAAGGAGCGAACAAATAGCTCCACCAGCGAGTGCCCAACAATCCCCACCAAGAAAACCTGGCTGACGCTCACCACCTGCATCGTGGCTGTTTCGTCCAGTCCGAGGAAGCTGCGGATCAAGGGCAACAAGACCATTCCTGCGATGATCGCGATTGGTACGGTCAAGGTGAGCATTACCCTCGCTGCCCTTTCAATTTTTAGCTTAATTGCATCAAATTGCTGGTTACTGAACATCTCAGAGAGTGTTGGCAGAATCGCGGTCGCAATGGATGTGCCAAGAAGGGTCTGTGGCACCTGCATAATCCACCAGCCATAAGTCAAAGCGGAAACCGATCCTTCAGGCAGCCGTGACCCAAGATTGTCCTGTGCCAGGAAGATCAATTGGATGAACAACATGCTAACCACCCGGGGACCCATCAGTCGCAAAACTTTACGCGTGTTGGGGTCTTTGAGATCCACCCGGGGTTGCCAGTGGAAATGGTACTTGACGAGCCCGGGGACCTGGATCAGCAAGTGCAGCAGAGCTCCAAGGATCACGCCATAAACCAGCCCATCTATGCCAAAACCCATGGCTGGAAGACTGATCGGTCCGAGCTTCAAAGATTCTGTCGGAGCCAGCACCAGAGCCCCAAATATCTGACCCACATCATACAAAATCGGAGCCAAAGCCGGTAGCAAAAAATGCTGATTAGCCTGCAAACCCGCCATTGCCAAGCCGCTCAACGAGAAGATTAGCGTCGAGATCAGGTTCAACCGCAAGAGTCGGATCGTATCGATCGTCTGAGCTTCCGTAAAGCCAGGCGCGATCCCGAGTTGATTGGTCACCAACGGGCTCGCAAAAATCGCGATAACAATCGCAGCTAATGCCGTCAATAAGAAAGCGATGTTCAAGATGTTTGAAAAAAGGTCCCAAGCCTTGCTTCGACCTTCTTTGGTAAGCACTTCGGTCAGCACCGGGATAAAGGCAATTGCCAGGGCTCCACCCGAGATCAGCATAAAAAGCATATCAGGCAGGTTATTCGCAGCATTAAACACATCCAGTTCGGCTGAGAGCCCAAATTGCCGTGAAATGATCATTTGCCGGGCCACGCCCAGGATTTTATCGATCCCAAACAAAACCGCGAGTAATAAAGATACTTTTGATAATTTGCTCAATTTTTTCATATCGCTCCAGGTTAATCCCCCCAATTATGCCACAACTTATATCAGCCAATTTCTGTTCATATCCAAAGACAACCTCTAATTTTGGCATGTGGAAAGGGTAGAGACTGATCGATCCTTATTTTTGTTTAAAGCCACTTATCACCGGGCATTTCCTATGCTTTATAATCTTAGGATGGATACGCATAGGCTATGACAGACCCAAAACAGTTTGGCAATTTATTTGTTGTCGCGACACCAATTGGCAACGCACAGGATATCACCCTGAGGGCAATTGAAACTCTCAGGTCAGTGGATGCTGTCATTTGCGAGGAACGCAAAGACGGTTCGCGGCTGTTGAAACAGCTGGAAATCAAGGGCAAGCCGTTAATCGAACTCAATGAGCACAACGAGAGCGATATGATCCAACAAATCTTGATCGATCTGATGAACGGCAAGAACATGGCATTGATCTCAGATTGCGGCACACCTGTCTTTTCTGACCCCGGCAAGCAGCTCCTCAAGCTGATGGCTGAAATGCGCATCAAAGTGGTGCCTATTCCAGGTGCCTCATCTCTCATGGCTGCACTTTCCCTCTGTCCGTTCGACATGGAAACCTTCACCTTTCTCGGATTCCTGCCGCCAAAGACCGAGCAGCGTTCGGCTGTACTGCAAAAACACAAGATTTCTGACTCTCCGATTATCCTGATGGACACTCCATATCGTCTTACCAAGCTTCTTGATGAAGTCAGTAAAACTTTTGGTCATCAACAGCAGATTTTTCTTGCTCTCGACCTGACCCTGCCCTCTGAAGCTACCTACCTTGGAACTGTTCAGGATGTCGCTGCCCAGGTCCAAGCTAGAAAAGCGGAGTTTATCCTGATCCTGGATCGACCCCAACGGAGGAGGTTTTGAGCCCCACAAGGTCACTGCAAGTCCGCGGGCAGTCACTGGAGCTGCCTGTTTTCATGCCGGATGCCACCTATGGCTATGTGCGCAGCCTGACTGCGTCTGACTTGCGTGAAGTCGGTTTGCCGATCCTGATGATGAATGCCTTTCATCTGATGCAAAAGCCGGGCTCCTCCCTCATCTCAACCCTGGGAGGCTTGCACGAAATGGCAGCCTGGCCTGGACTCATCATGACCGACTCGGGGGGATTTCAGGCCTACTCGCTTATCCGCCAAAACGCGAAATTTGGCAGCCTGACCGAAAAAGGGATTGTTTTCTACCCGGAAGGCTCTTCCAGGAAACTGCTGCTGACTCCCGAAAAAAGCATCCAACTTCAGATGAGCTACGGCTCGGACATCCTCGTTTGCCTGGATGATTGCACGCATGTGAATGCCAGCCGGGCTGAACAGGAAGCTTCAGTCACCCGCACGCTTGCCTGGGCAGCCAGAGCCAAAGCGAGTTACCAAACACAGCTCAGATCCCGAAAATGGTCCGATAACCGACGCCCGCTACTTTTTGCGGTTATCCAGGGTGGTGCCGAATTGGACTTGCGCCGACGCTGTGCTGAAGGATTGCTTGAGATTGGCTTTGATGGGTTCGGTTTTGGCGGCTGGCCGCTGGACGAAGATTCTAACTTAATCACCGACATTCTGGAATACACGCGCTCACTCATTCCGCGCGAGTTTCCTCTCCATGCGCTTGGTATCGGTCATCCAGCCGGGATTGTCACGAGTTTCAGGCTGGGTTACGAGATGTTCGACTGTGCCTTGCCCACCCGGGACGCGCGCCATGGGCGGCTCTACACCTGGTCCGAAGCCAACCCTGCGCTCACGCAGGATGGTAGTTGGCTCAAATTCCGCTACATCAATACGGAAGAGAATTTTCACGACTCAGGTCCGATCTCACCAGGCTGCGACTGTGAATGCTGCCGGGACTACTCCATGGGGTATCTTTTCCACCTCTACCGGATGCGTGACTCGTCTTATATGCGCCTCGCCACAAAACACAACCTGCGCTTTATGACACAGTTAATTGAAAGGTTGCGGCATTCAAATGCCTGATAAAGAAAACGACCAGGAATTAATTGAGCAGGTAAGTCGTTCACAAAAGTATGCCCAACTAGCTGGCACACTTGTCTCGCGGGTCACCAAGGAAGAAGCAAAAAAGCATAATAGTCAACAGGCTATCATCCAATCCGCGCGCACTCGTTTGCACCAATTGACTGGCGCATACCTTGCTCCGAAGATAGACTATACGCAGTGGCTTCATAAATTTAAATCCTTGGACCCGAATGACCGGCTGGGCTGGGAATCCACCAGTCTCGGTATGATGCGCCTGCATGCTTCGACTTATGAGCGCCTTGAGGTGTTACCTACTTTTTTTCAGACAGCGCTCGCTTCCATCAGTCCGGTCAAATCGGTTCTGGATCTCGCCTGCGGGCTGAACCCCCTTTCCATCCCATGGATGCCGCTCGCGGACGGTTTCACCTACCTTGCCAGTGACGTGGTTATTCCATTGGTTCATTTTCTCTGGCATTATTTCGAGCTATATGGGGTTAATGGCCAGGCATCGATCCTGGATCTCTCGTTTTCCATCCCCAGCCAACCGGTACAGCTCGCCCTCCTGATGAAGACGCTTCCCTTGATGGAGCAAATCGAACACGGGCTATCGCAAAAGATTCTTGAGTATCTCAACGCTGAACACATCCTGGTCACTTACCCCCTTCGCAGCCTGGGTGGGCGTAAAAAAGGGATGGAGGAAACTTACCGTTCGCAATTCGATCAGCTCGTAGCTGGTCGTGACTGGAAAATCCAGGAATTTCGCTTTCCCAATGAAGTAGCTTACCTGGTAACAAAATGATTTTCGAACAGTCTTTTCTCGACTCGCTCATCCAGTCAGTGGAAGCCTCCCACAAGTATCGGGACCTACAGATCCCACTTACCACATTACAGGACATCCTTGATTACGAAAGCCAGCACAGCCATTCCCGCAAGGAGCTTGAAGCGAACTTTCGCAAATCTCTTCATAACATCATGGCACCATATCTTGAGGACATTAACTACCCAGCGGAAACTGCGAGCCTGCAAGAGTTCCATTCTCAGTCTCCATCCCTGGAGACTTTAAAGTCATGGTGCCAGGACAGGATGCGTCATCATGCCTCGAGCTGTGAACGCCTGCCTTACCTCGAGGTTTTCTACCAGAAAATTTTCGTCACAATCGGCACTCCAACATCCATACTCGATCTCGCCTGCGCGCTGGACCCATTTGGACTCCCATGGATGAATCTCCCTCCAACAACCAGTTTTGCTGCCTACGACATTCACCAACCCCGCCTGGACTTCCTGCAGGCTTTTTTTCAGTTATTCTATCCGCAAGCCCGCGCAATCCAGCAGGACATCCTGACAAATATTCCTGACCAGGAAGCAGATTGCGCCTTCTTCTTCAAAGAAGCGCACCGCCTCGAGAAGCGCCGTCCGGGCAGCAACCGCAAGCTATTCGCGGGTCTGAACGTTAAATGGCTGGTGGTCAGCCTGCCGAGCCGCGACCTGGCGGGGCACCATTCGTTGGAAGCGTATCATACAAGCTTGATCCAAAAGTCCATCGAGGGTCAGCCGTGGCGTCTCACAACCGACATGGCAGGCGATGAACTCTTGTTTTTCATCCAAAAACATGACTGAATCCAACGCTATTCTCCCTCCCGAAATTCAGCAAGCGATCACGCGCTACCGCCCTTATCTCTCACCGTCCGATTACCAGCAGCTGCTTGCTGCGGCTAGCCGATCTGCGCCATCAGCAGTACGTGTCAACCTACTGAAATCATCCGATCCCACTCAAGACCTCGCTGCCTGGTCGGATCGTTATGGCTGGCAGACATCTCCAATCCCATTTTCCACCAACTCCAGGCAGGTGCTCTCCAGCCAAACTCCTCCAGGTCAGACGCTTGAACACCGCCTTGGGTATTATTACGTTCAGGATGCCGCATCCATCCTGCCGGTCTCACTTTTCTCCACATCTACAACTCCCAAGCTGGTAATAGATATGGCTGCCTCACCTGGCGGCAAGACAACACAACTGGTTGACCACAATCTCGACTTGGATTTTGTGATTGGCAACGACTCGTCTGCTTCACGGCTTTCCGCCTTGCGTACCGTCCTGCAGGTTTGGGGCTCTGCCAATCACATGATCACCAACTTCGCCGGCGAACGCCTTGGGGACTGGTTTCCCCAAACTTTCGACCGTATCTTACTGGATGCTCCTTGCAGCATGGAAAGCCTGCGGGTTTCTGCTTCTCATCCGCCCAGGCCGATCACGAGCGATGAACGCAGCCGCCTTGCCACAAGGCAGCTTGCGCTGCTAACCTCAGCTGCCAAAGCCCTGAAACCCTGGGGAGAATTGGTTTATTCCACCTGCACTCTCGCGCCTGAGGAAGATGAAGCCGTGGTAAACGCCTTGCTGAATCTCGCACCAGATGCCTTCCAAATCGATGAGATTCCTCTCGGCATTCCGCAAGCCTCAGGATTGAAAGCCTTTCAGGATCAGACCTTTCACCCAACGCTACAAAATAGTTGGCGGGTTTGGCCTCACATCTTTGAAACGAACGGCTTCTTTGCGGTCCGTCTGACAAAATTGGCTGACTTTCCCTCTGATGTCACCCGAGCTCCTGCCCGTCCATTTTCGGCAACCGGGTTTAGTCCAATAGCACAAAAGCAATTGGATGGCTTGGATGCTCAAATTGAGGACCTTTACGGCATCAGCTTGATCCCGCAGCTCACCCAAAATGGACTGATTCTCCACCAACGGGGTGACAGCCTGCACTTGATCCCAAAAGCGTACCTTGACAACTTCCAGTCGCTGCCATTTCACAGCCTCGGGATGCCGTTTGGGAAGGTCTTCCACGGAGATCTTGCACTCTCGGTTGACATTATCAACCGGTTTGGGAACCTTTTCATCGCCAATGCCTGGACAATCCCTGCGGAAAACGTCGCACAATGGCTTTCAGGTCAGGATCTGCGAAATCTCGACTTCCGGGGGTTGAAGATGGGATCGATCGTGGTGATTCGAGATGAATTGGGACGAAACCTGGGCGCAGGGAAACTCTCAGCCAACCGACTGAGAAACCTTTTACCAAACCGCAACTTACTGATTTAGCTGGAAACTAACGGCAAAGGTGCCGGATGATGGCACAACCGGCGATACAGGCTGTTTCCATGCGCAGGATATTCGTGCCCAGGGAAATCTGCTGAAAGCCGTATTTTTCTGCCAACGCCACTTCTTCTGAACTAAAACCGCCTTCCGGACCGATTAACAGGGCAATCTCAGGTTTTTCGCTTTCCCCTACGCTGAGCATTTCCGGGCAGACCTGGCTCACAATCGCCGTGCTCTCCCACGCGATTAGTTTTACCGCACAGCCTTCTGCGGCTGCCAGCATTTCTTCATATGCAAGCGCTGGCAACAAGACAGGTAATTTCGCGCGCAGGGATTGTTCCGCAGCTTCCCGCATGATGGCATTCAAACGTTCCTGTCGCGCGCTGTTTTGCCGCCTATCCTGCACCAAGCTGCGGGAGGAAATATACGGCTGAAAACTGGTTACCCCAATTTCAGTTGCCTTTTGCAGAATTATCTCCATCTTTTCGCGCCTTGTGAGACTGTAGCACAGACGCAACCCTATCAATGGTTCGGGTCTGCCAAGCTGTTTCCCCGTGATCTCACCGATCAGGTTTTGCCCTTTACTTCCGGTAAGCTGTACCAGGTACTCCCAGCCCGAATTATCCAGTACGATCACGGCCCCAGTCTTGACTTTGAGTCGCAATACGTTCTTGATCTGGCGCGATATATCTTCTGGGAAAGTAACGATACCTTCTTGTACCAAGTCTGGATCTAGAAAAAAATGCTGCATGGCTCTATTTTAGTGTATTTTCCCTATTTGATTCATTTTGACCCTTGAAATGCGGCTCCGGTGGCGGTTGCATATTCCGCCCGCTCAGGAATCAAAAAGTTAAGACCGTACAACTGGGAAAATCCATCAAGAATTTGCCGGCCAAGACTCATGCGCGTCAGATTACCTGTAACCACGATGGTGTCCAACTTGCATAGCCTTGCCGCTAAAACCGCTGCCGTACCAACGGATTGGAAAACAAGATTCACGATCCCTGCGGCGAGATCCTCAGGCTCGCTCAAACCAATAAGCTTTCCGAAATTGGATGCCGTGGTATTTGGAGTCAAACCCGGGATTTCTTTTTGGGTCAGGTCTCCGACAGTCAGGTCAATCTTTTCCAATTGGCCATTTTGTGAAAGCTGATCAATGGTCTCAAAATCACTAACATTAATCAGCCTGTCCGCCAACCCCAACAAGGTGCCTCCACCAACGCCTGAACCGATGATATGCCGGACGTTGGACCCCCTGGCTTCTACCAGGGAGGTTCCTGTTCCCATGCTCACTACGACCGCTTCCGGGACACCAGCCAGGAAAATCCCACCAATGCCAACAGAATCAAACTCGTTCACGAAGATCGTTTTTCTCTCCAGCAAATCGCCACCCAAATAAGAGGCTCCCACACCTGTTGCCATGATTTTATCAATTTGTGACAACTTCTTACCTGAGGTTTCCAGATATCGTCCGAGCCCGGCATATGCCGAGGCAAGCGGATCACTGGCTTTTACGATCACACTTTCCTGCATCTTGCCATCTTCAAACGCCACCACCTTGGTGGTGCTTCCCCCTACGTCCAGACCTAATACCAGGCTCATAAAATCTCCATTTCGTGCGATAATTCAAGAAACAAAGTAATATTTTTCGTTTTGAAGTATAACCGGTCACGGTAGTTTTTTCGGAGAATGATTTTGGAACAAAAAGAACAACGCCACAATTTCAAATATCTGGACATTGTCACAGTCAGTTTTGCGGTAATCCTGATCCTTTCCAACTTTGCATCTTCAGCCAAGATTATCGACTGGGGATTTTCGCTCGGCAAGGTCCGTATGGCGTTTGATGCCGGAACGGTGTTTTTTCCTTTTGCCTACATTTTTGGCGATGTCCTGACGGAAGTCTATGGGTATTCGCGTTCCAGGCGTGTGATTTGGCTTGGTTTTGGCGCCCTGGTATTCAGTTTCCTGATGTTTCTGCTCATCCGCCTGCTGCCTGGCGAAGCCACCTGGCAGCAAACCGTTGGTCAATCTGCTTTCGATTCAGTTTTAGGTGGTGTCAGTTTTGGTGGAATTGTCCTCTCCAGTATTCTGGGTTACCTTTTCGGTAGTTTTTCAAATGCCGTTGTGATGGCATTCATGAAATCTTTTACGAAGGGAAAATTTCTCTGGGTTCGCACGATCTCCAGCACCATTATTGGCGAATTCGTCGACAGTCTTATCTTTGTAGCCATCGCAACGCTCACCGGTGTGTTCCCACGTGAATTGTTCTGGTCGCTGACCCTGACCAATTACCTCTTCAAAGTCCTGGTTGAGATCCTCTTCACCCCAGCAACCTATAAGATTGTCAACAAACTCAAGCAAGCTGAAGGTGTTGATATTTACTCAGATCTATCCGATCTCAGTCCGATAGGCTTTTAGCCTTTGGTTCCTCAAAACCAGCAATGCAGATCACAAACTCACCTTTGATGGGTGCGTTTTCAATGATCGAGATAATCTCTGCAAGGTTCCCTCTCAAAATACGCTCAAACTTTTTAGTTAAGTCGTTAGCCACGACCGCCCGTCTGTCACCCAGGACTTCCAAAGCGTTCTTCAGGAAAGCCACCAGGCGGTATGGGCTTTCGTAAAATACAAGAGTGTGTGGGTTTTGGGTCTCCATCGCAATAAATCGCTTTCGTGGGCCTTCTTTATTCGGAGGAAAGCCCTTAAAGGTGAAACTGTGAAGGGGTAAGTCCGCCAATGTAAGAGCTGTGATGACCGCAGATGGCCCTGGGATCGCTTCCACCGCAATTTCAGCTTCCAATGCTGCGTGCACCAAAAGGTATCCCGGATCAGAGATCCCGGGGGTGCCCGCGCTGGTTATCAAGGCAATGGTTTCGCCCCGTTCGAGCCGTTCGATGAGTTTTGGGACTACTTTTCGTTCATTGAAGTTGTTCAATGCGGTCTGAGGCTTGCTGATGCCATAGTGATTCAATAAAATGCTCGATTTGCGGCTGTCCTCCGAAGCGATCAGGTCCACATTCTTCAGGACCTCCACCGCGCGGTAGGTGATATCCCCTAAATTTCCAATTGGTGTTGCAACAAGGTAGAGCATACAATCTCACTTCCAGCATTTAGTACTGAGGCAATTTGATGTGTGTATTATAAGGGAGGTTGCCTGTAATTATCCCCGTGATAGAATTTCTATAAATCGTTTTAGCAAAAAAGGCAAACACGCTATGGAAAGAACCGTTCCAGTCCGATCATCCGAAGAAATTGACCTCTACCTGCGCACTATCTACTCCTTGCTGCGCTCCTCCAACGAGGTCCACATCCGCACCCTTGAAGAGGTGCATGCCGGGATGAATTCTTCCCTTCATACAAAATCCCGTGAGGACTCCCCGGACATTTCCGCTCTGGTATATACCCTCTTACGCTTGCCGGAAGTCATTTTTGATGTGAAGAAAGTCATTCTTGGTCAGTCCGCAACTAACCTGGCCAGTTATGGTTATGGTGATGTAGAAACCTGGCAGGAAGTCAGCGCGAGGGCTCGCCGCCGGCGCTGTTTTTACGACGGAGGTCAAATTCTGGCATGCTACATTGCCTCCCGGTCCGATATTGATGATGTCATACCCGCCCTGACCACCCTCCAAATCGAATGGAACAAACTCCACTTCCTGTTGAACGCCCTTCCCGAAGGGCTGCTTGTTTCTGCGACTCCTGCTGACCCGCAGAGTTTCCAACAACTTGCCAGGCATCTTCAGATCAAAGAGGAAGACCTGGCACGTCTTTACACCCTGATGGGCGACAACTTCTACAGCCATATGTCCAAGATCGCATCAACGACAAGTGACCTGACAGTTCAATTAGTCAGCGGTTCCCTCAACGACTACCGCAAAGCGACGGAGATTTGGTGGACCAATATTGAAGTCCAAGTGCCTGCTGTGACCAAGCGCCCGATCTACTTTGTCTCCTCCAACACCCATAGTCTTGCCAACCTGCTTTCCGGTTTTTCACTGACCAAACGCGCTGAATTGCTCAACTTCATAAAGGAAGACGAGCCTTCATTACAGGCTGAGTGGGAAGAAATACAGCAGGAAGCCAATACAGCCAGCCAGGAAAACTTTTTCTACTATGCCATGCGTAATTATCTTTCCGCTCACCCTGAAAGCTCACTGGCCGCTGAGCAAATTGCCTTTGAAGAGGATCGCGGCATCACCCGCCTCAGCAGCGTCCACAGCTTCGACGTGGAAGCCAATGTGATGGAGCTTCACAAGCTCAATCCAAACACCATTGACCCCCGCCTGGTTCCTGAAGGCGACAGTTCTCATCTCGCTTTTTTGCAGGACAGCGATGCGATAATCTTAAATATCGACTATCCGCTTGGTTTCGCCGCTTACAACCTGCTGACAAAAATTGCTGAAAACAGCAATAAGATCCTTGGCATCTACATCATGGGTAAAGCTGCCAGTTTGAATGGTGTCCGTGGGGACGTGATCCTGCCAAGTGTGGTCTACGATGAGCATTCCCGTAACACCTACCTCTTCAACAATAACTTCTCAGCGGCAGATATTGCCCCTAATCTCAACTTTGGTACTGTGCTGGACAACCAAAAAGCCGTCTCGGTTATGGGCACCTTCCTGCAAAATCGAAATGTGCTCGATGTCGTCTACCGTGAGGGGTATACCGACGTCGAGATGGAAGCTGGTCCGTATCTTTCTGCCATCTATGAGCTTTTCCGCCCGCAAAGACATCCTATCGATGAAATCGTCAACCTTTACGGTGTGCCCTTCGATCTGGGCATCCTGCATTACGTTTCCGACACACCCTACTCCAAGGGGAAGAACCTCGGCGCTGGCAGTCTCTCTTACTTTGGCATGGATTCAACCTATGCGGTCTCGATTGCAATCCTCAAACGCATCATCATGCTCGAGAAACTCCGTCTGCAATGAAAAAAACCTCCCCGATCTATTCTCGGGGAGGCTCTCTTTTACTTCAATCTTTCACGCAGTTTGATTGCGCTGGCCCGATAACCTTCGAGCTTTTCCCTTTCGAGCTGCACCACCTTCTCAGGCGCTTTCTGGGCGAACGGCGAGGCAAGCAGTTTCTCAAGGCGCTCTATCTGGCTTTCTGCTTCCGTCAGCTCTTTCTCGAGCCGCTCGCGCTCAATCTGGCTGTCACCACCAGCACTTAAGTCAAGGTAGATCTCAATATCCTCGATTACCACAACCGTCAAACCCTCAGTTTCAGGTTTGTTTGGAAGGATTTTCAGACCAGCCTCGTTAAGGCCAGCTAAATCGACCAATAAATGCTGGTTCTGCCGCAGAAAATCAGCTTTACTCTCACTGACCAGGATCGCGTCGATGGTTTTACTCGGTTCGATTTTGAATTCCGAACGCAGGTTACGGATAGTTCGCACGATTTCCTGTACCAATTCGAAATCCTTTACTGCATCGTCTTCCCAATCCTCGTGAGGCATACGTTCCGGCCAACGAGCTACGATCAGGTGCTCCTCCCAATCTCGCTCAGGGTTGTAGATGTACTGATTAGTCTGGCAAGCGTCTTTCAAATAACCATAAAGCGCTTCGGTCACGAAGGGTGTGAAAGGATGCAGCAAGCGCAGCATTACGCTGAGCACATCTGCTAACACGATTGCAGTATACCCAGCCCGGTCGCCACCCTCCGCCAACTGCCTCTTTGAGGCTTCCAGGTACCAGTCGGCAAAATCGTTCCATAAAAATTCATACACCTGGCGGCCGGCTTCTCCAAACTGGTACGTTTCAAACAGGTTATTGACGCTGTTGACGGTCTGCTTGGCGCGTGCCCAGATCCACGAATCCGCCAGTGTCCATTGCGGTTCGGCTTTGATGGGTTCTTCAACTTTATTGATTGCGTTAATCACAAAACGCCCGATGTTCCACACTTTGTTGGCAAAGTTTCGGTTCCCCTCCACTTTCTTTACGCCAACATTCTGGTCATTGCCCGGGCTGGACCCCACCACCAGCGAGAACCGAAGCGCATCCGTGCCGTATTCGTTCATCAATACCAGCGGATCAATCACATTGTTCTTGGTCTTGCTCATCTTCTGACCCTTATCGTCGCGCACCATACCGTGCAGGTAAACGGTATGGAAGGGCGCCTTTCCGGTGAAGAAAAGCCCGTCCATAACCATGCGCGCAACCCAGAAGAAGATGATGTCGTATCCGGTCTCAAGCACACTGGTAGGGTAGAAGTAACGCAGATCAGGGGTTGCTTCCGGCCAGCCAAAGACCGAGAAAGGCCAAAGACCTGACGAGAACCAGGTATCCAACACGTCCGGATCCTGCTGCAGGTTGTGCGAACCGCATTTGGGACACACGCTGGGATCTTCCCGTGCAACAATCACTTCGTGACAGTCCTGGCAATACCACACCGGGATGCGATGCCCCCACCACAACTGCCGGCTGATACACCAATCCTGGATGTTATCCATCCAGTTCAGGAACACCTTCGTGAAACGAGCTGGTACAAAGGTAATTTCGCCTTGCCGGACCGATTCAGCTGCCATTTCTGCCAGGCTGTCCATCTTCACAAACCACTGTGTCGAGACCAGCGGTTCAACAATTTCCCCACCCCTTTGAGACCGGGGTACATTCATCAGGTAAGGCTCTTCTTTAATCACCAAACCTGCTTCTGTCATGTCTTCCCAGATTGCTTTGCGGGCCTCGAAGCGCTCCATGCCTGCGTATTTGCCGGCGTTCTCATTCAATGTGGCATTTTTGTTCATGATGTTGATCAAAGCCAGGTTGTGACGTTGACCAATTTCGTAGTCGTGCGGATCGTGCCCTGGGGTAATCTTGAGCGCGCCCGTGCCAAAGTCCCTGGCCACGTACTCATCTGCAACCACCGGAATTTCCCTGCCCAGGATCGGAACGATCACCTTTTTTCCAACAAACCGTGCGTAGCGTTCATCCTCAGGATGTACCGCCACGGCTGTATCCCCTGGAATGGTCTCCGGGCGGGTGGTCGCCACCGGTATATAGTCCCCACTGCCATCAGCCAGCATGTATTTGAAGTGATAGAGCTTGCCTTGTTCCTCTGAGTATTCCACTTCAAGGTCAGAGACAGCCGTTTGCAGACCAGGCGACCAGTTAATCATGCGCGGACCTTGATAGATGAGGCCTTTTTCATACAACTGCACGAAAGCTTCCCTCACAGCACGGGATAGCCCCTCATCCAACGTAAAACGCTCCCGATCCCAATCACAGGAGGCACCCAACCTTCTGAGTTGGTTGATGATCTCGCCGCCATATTTTTCTTTCCACTGCCAAACGCGGGCTTCAAACGCTTCGCGTCCTAAGGCTTCGCGCGAGGTGCCTTCCTTGCGCAGCATGTTTTCCACCTGCAGCTGCGTGGCAATCCCAGCATGGTCGGTCCCAGGCACCCACAGGGTCGGCTCACCTTTCATACGGTGATAGCGGATCATGATGTCTTCTGTCGCCACGAACAAAGGATGCCCCAGGTGCAAGGCACCGGTGACATTCGGAGGAGGGATAACGATCACAAACGGCTTAACGTTCGGATCATGCCCTGGCAGGTTCGGGTCATTTATCGGCTTGAAATAGCCGTTTGCTTCCCATTCCTGGTAGATTTTTTCTTCATACTCTCTAAAGTCATACGTTTTCGGCAGTTCAGTCATCCAACACCTCTCAATCCTTAAATAAAAACTTTCGTCCGCTGAGGACGAAAGTTATCTTCCGTGGTACCACCTCAATTCGATCCATACGGATCGCACTTGGGTTGAGCGCTAACGGGCTCTCCCGGGCTGGTCTAATCCTATTGCAGGTTTCTTCAGCCAATCTCTCGCGGCGACTTCGCCCCTTTGCTTCCTGAAGGCATTCTCAACACTTATGCCTTTCTCTGTCAGTGCCGTCGGGGGTTACTACTCCGCGTTTATTTATTTTACCATATTCTACTGTCGATGGACTACTTATCCATCGTTTTCACCTGGTCTTCCCAGCGGTGCCAGCCTTCAAAGCGTTCCTTGATGATCTTCTTGCCCTCACCAGGATGCGCTAAACCCATCAGTTCAAGATCCGCGTCCACCATGATCCGCACAAGTTCATGGAACTTGACTTTCGGCGACCATCCGATCTTGGCTTTGGCTTTGCTTGGATCCGCAAGCAAGAAATCCACTTCAGTTGGGCGGAAGTAGCGCGGATCAATTTCCACATATCTCGTCCAGTCCAAATCCGCATAGCCAAAGGCTTCGTCCAGGAAATCTCTCACAGAGTGGGATTCACCCGTTCCGATCACGTAGTCATCCGGCTCATCTTGCTGCAGCAGTAAATGCATTGCTTCAACAAACTCGGGTGCATAACCCCAGTCGCGCTTGGCGTCCAGGTTTCCCAGGAAGAGTTTGTCTTGCGTGCCGGCAATGATCGCGGCCAGTGCCCGGGTAATTTTGCGGGTGACGAATGTCTCGCCGCGCCTGGGAGACTCGTGGTTGAACAAAATGCCATTGACGGTGTACATACCATAACCAGCCCGATAATTTTCAACCATCCAATATGCGTAGAGTTTGGCAGCCGCATAGGGGCTCTGCGGGTGGAATGGGGTCTCCTCAGACTGTGGCGGCGTGGCAGAACCAAATAACTCGCTGGTTGAGGCCTGATAAAAGCGTGTGCCTTTGCCGAGACGGCGCACTGCTTCGAGCATCCGCGTGGTGCCTAAACCGGTCACATCCGCCGTATATTCTGGCATGTCGAAAGAAACACGGACGTGGCTTTGTGCCGCCAGGTGATAAATTTCATCCGGTTTGGTATCGTAAATCACATCGCCCAGGGTTCCTGTTGCACCCATATCACCGTAATGCAAAAACAGCCTTGCGCTGCCATCCACGACGTGAGGATCCTTGTAGAGGTGGTCGATGCGTTTCGTGTTGAAGGTACTCGCCCTGCGGATGATGCCATGGACTTCATAGCCTTTGGTCAGCAGTAGTTCTGCCAGGTAAGACCCATCCTGGCCGGTGATACCGGTAATGATTGCTTTCTTCATGTGCTACCTCGATCAAGTATTGAACACTTAGTATACCGCAGCTATATTAATACAGTCGGAATTCACTTTTCTCTTCCTCAAACACCAGAGGATCGAGCACATGCGTGGTCGGCACAAAATTCATAAAACCCCGTGTGATCACAAGACTATCGGTTTTTGCCCCACCCGGGAAGAAGCTGACACCTTCCAACACTGCTTTGGAGGTCGTCATGATCGGCGTCACCGCAGTCGCGCAGAAGATCAGGTTGTCTGCCGGTGCCAGGTCATCCTGGGTATAAACCTCTCCCAATCTGACACCCATCTTTCTCAACCGCTCCTCATCTGTTTCATCCTTGGGTTTCCAGATAGCCTGCATCTTGCCGCCCAGCAGCTTGATCGCTGCTGCAGAGATGACACCTTCAGGCGCCGCGCCAATGCCCATCACCGCATGCACGCCTACCCCTTTGAAACAACTGAAAACACTCGGCATCAAATCTCCGTCCAGGATCAACCGTACTCTCGCTCCGGTAGAACGCAACCTCTTGATCAATTCTTCATTTCGATGACGGTCGAGTACCGTAATGGTGAGCTCCCGATTGTCCCGCCGTTTGAGGGCTTTTGCCAAACGTCTGACGTTCTCTTCTGGCGCGAGGCGGATATCCACGTAATCAGCCGCATCTTTCCCAACGCAGAGCTTATCCATGTAGGTGTCCGAAGCCTGGATCAATCCTCCCGATGGCGCGGCTGCTAACACGCACACCGCCCCCGAATTGAGATTGGCGGTGGCATTGGTGTTTTCGAGTGGATCCACCGCGATGTCGATGTTGACATCCCCTTCTCCAATTTTCTCTCCAATAAACAACATCGGAGCGTCATCGCGTTCGCCTTCGCCAATTTTGATATTGCTCGAAACTCCCGGGATGTGACTGAGCGCGGTCCGCATGGCATCCACTGCCGCTCTGTCCGCCAGGTTCTTATCACCCTGGCCTGCAGCCCGGGCGGCAGCGATGGCTGCATTTTCTGTAACTTCCAGTAATTGCCAGGATAAACTTTTGTAGATGTGTTTTAGTTCTGTCGCGGTTTTTTCGATGGTCATTTCTCTCCTTTTAAAACCTGGGATCTACAATGTTCTTTTATTATACCCAGCCTGCTTTGACTCTCATCGATACTTTTTACTAACCGGTTCGACAGCGTGAATAGACCATTCTCAACTGGGTTATAATTTTTCTATATAAGGATATTCCTTTGTTTACTTTAGGAGAAAACTATGAAGAAACGCACTATTTTTTTGTCAATCAG
>WOYI010802791.1_pt1 | contig 30976 bp, 25 predicted proteins | sample 6423411 | NCBI WGS metagenome assembly WOYI01 (sample SAMN13441803, study PRJNA592873) | oil field metagenome | biome: oil field; feature: oil-well bore; material: oil-contaminated soil; isolation source: oil-contaminated soil from oil-well borehole | place: Germany: Wietze | collected 2016-10-18 ...
CGCCCCAAGGGGCGGGGTATCTCACCTTGCTTTCCCGGCACTCGCTCGGTAATGGGACCATGGTAATGCTTCCGCTACTCTCGCTTCGTTAGGGAATGAACAGTAGCAGGCGGGCATACTTGTCCGCCTGCAGAAGGATATGGGATTCCTATTAGTTGATAGCCAGGTCGGATTCCTTGTAGTAGCCGCTGTCGATCAAGAGAGTCTTGTAGTTGTCAACAGTTGCAAATACAGGTTCACAGAGGAAGGATGGGATGATTCCCGTTCCATTGTCGTAGGTCTTGTTGTCGTTGATTTCAACAGGGGACCCTTTGACGATGGCGTTTACCATATCCACAACCTTACTGGCAAGGGTTCTGGTGTCCTTGAAAATCGACATGCTCTGGAGGCCTAGGATCATATTCTTGACTGAAGGTTTGTCACAGTCCTGACCGGTGAGGATGGGGAAGTTCCCTTTCCCGTATCCAGCTGCTACGAGAGCATTCGTGATACCTTGGGCGACAGAGTCATTGGAGGAGTATACGGCATCAAGCTTGTTTGCCTTCGGGCCGTAATTGTAGGTGGTAATTAGGGTTTCCATTCTCTTCTGGGCTTCTTCAGTTGACCAGTTAGGAGTTGCAGCTTGGGCTTTGGAGGTCTGACCTGAACGGACAACCAATTTTCCACTCTTGATATAGGGGTCCAGGATGGACATGGCACCACCAAAGAAGAAGTTGATGTTGTTGTCATCAGGAGAACCTGTAAACAGCTCAATGTAGAAAGGTCCCTTTGCCGTATCAAGTTTTAGAGTGTCACGGATGTAGGTTCCCTGAATGGTTCCAACCTTGAAGTTGTCGAAGGTAGCATAGTAGGAGACTGCATTGCTATTCATTATCAGACGGTCATAGGCAATGACAGCTACACCTTTTTCTTTGGCTGATTTCAAGACTTCTGTCAAAGCAGAGCCATCTATGGCTGCAATAACCAAGACTTTGCAATCGAAGGCTATCATGTTTTCAATCTGGGCAACCTGGGTTGGGATATCATTGTCGCCGGCAAACTGAAGGTCAACTTTATACCCTGCCTGTTCAAGCATGGCTTTCATGTTAGCCCCGTCCTGATTCCATCTCTGAAGGCTTTGGGTTGGCATCGAAACACCAATCTTAGTCATTTTTGGGCCAGCCTCTGCTGTACCTGCTGCGAACAATGCTGATGTTACGAGCATAACCATCAGCAATAGACTCATACACTTTTTCATATAGATCTCCTTTTATCTGGATATTCCAGATAGTTTCTGATTTGTCAGCTTGGACACAGAGGAGAAGATTCAAAGGAGTAAGGAGAACAGTTTTCCCCATTAGGGGAAAACCGTGCCCGAGCACATCTATCTGTATTATAGAACGGGTTTATGGTTTTGTAAATGATTTATTTGTAGTGGCGTGACCTAGTAGAAGACCATTGCCTTGCCCCAGAGCCTTTAGAAGGTTCTAGCGAATACCCCTCTCTTGCTTTATGGAATTATACGCATCCTGGATCTCCCTGAACTTGGCAGTTGCATGGGTGAGGAACTCCTCTCCCATACCTTTGGCTGCTAGGGTGTCAGGATGGAACTCTATGCTCATCTTCCTGTAGGCTCGCTTCACCTCTTCATTGGTGGCAGTCTTGGTAAGGCCTAGGATTGCATAGGAACGTTCCCCTGCAGAGGCAAACCCCCCATAGTTACGGCTCAAGGCATCAACATAGGAGACAGGAAGACGGAAGATCAGGGCAGCTCGCCTTATGAGAGCCTCTTCGCTAGAAGTGACTCTTCCGTCAGCGGACGCCACCCGATAGAAGATATCCAACATGAGCTGGAGGATGTTCGGAGCATGGGCAAAATTCTGATGGAACTGGGAAGCGAACTGCTCGAACGTCCCCTCTCCGATCAAGGCTGCATCGAAGACCTTCCAAGCGGCTTCTTCTTCTCGCAAGCCCAAATGAAGGTCTGAATGGATAAACTCCTGCACTTTTTGTCGCTCATTTGCAGTTACCGTACCATCAACAGAAGCAATGCGGGCAAGCATAGAAAAGGCTCCCACAAAGAACATCATCTGTGACTGGTCTTGGGAAGCTTGGTATGTATCTGCAATTCCAGGACTAAGGGAACCAGCTTTATCGAACATATGCCCGAAGGCAATTCCAGCAATCATCCCCAGGGGTCCACCAAACATAAACCCTAGGGTACCTCCAAAGAGTTTTCCCATCCATGCCATTTTTTTTTACAACTTATCTATCAGCATTGAGCATTTGCCGGAAGGAATGGGAAGGGTTTTCTTCTTGTTCTCGCCGAGAATCTCAATGGTGAAATAGTAGAGCTTTTCAGACTCAAGGCGAATTTCCCAGCCACGTTCGGTCTTGTTGCTGAGAATTGTAATCATATTCCGTTTCAGTGAGAGGTTTTCGATACCCATCGCCTCAAGGGAAGGCATTACCCAGTAAACCGTCTTTCTAGGTAGGGAGATGTCAAGCCCGATGATGTTCTCTATCATCAGGGTGATGGTCACCAGACCTGCAAAAGGCATCAGACGCCTACGGGGAAAGCCGGGAATATCCTTGGTTGTGGAGTACCCTTCCTTATTGGGAAGATAGGCCTCCCACACATCACCAATGGTCTCAGCATCAGGATGAAGGGTATCAAGCAAGTAGTACATGTGCCTGATGGCACACTCTCTTGCAAAGATAAACTGATTGAACTTCTCCAAAGCCTTGATAACAATAAAAGTGTTTACGGAGAGCACCCCACCGCAGTGACCATTTCCCTTCTCGCTAAAAGCAGGAGAGGAGACAGGGACTCCGGGGAAGGGGTTGTCTGTACCGAATTCCTTGGGATTGTGCAAGTCTTCAATCATGTAGGCAGCACGCTCGTCATTGGGAATCTCGGCAAGCATCGCCCAGTAGGCTCCGATAAACTTGTTCTTAACCCTGTTCTCCTTGATATCGAGATCAAAGTAGAAATTCTTATCAGGATCCCACATCAGTGAGTTGATCCTGGTCTTCAGGGAGAAGTAGAGCCTCTTATAGCGAAAGCTCAACTCCTTGTCGTTGAGAATATCTCCTATTGCCGACATGTAGAGGGCATTCACCGCAAGCTGTGCATTGAAGTCTAGGGGATAGTAGACCCTGTCTCGAGGGGTATTTCCGCTCTCGCAAGAGGATATGGGCACTGAGTACAGCCCATTGGGTTTCTGAAAAGTAGTCTGAATCCAAGAGAAATATTTCTCCAAGATAGGGACAATCTCCTTCAGCCTTTTTTTATTTCCTACCTTGTGGTAAAATCCGTATTCAACGTACGCAAATAACGGAGGAGAGATTCCTTCGGGGTTCGCAGCGGTAAAAACCGGGGAACCATTATCGATGGAGTATTCACCTCGAATTGCTCCGTTTTCTTCTTGTTTCTGATAGAAAAAGTCCATCATAGGGAACGGTGAGTTGTTCTGGTTGCTGTATACAAGAAAAAGAGCGGAAAAACAGGACAAGTACTGATTGAATGTGGTCTGGTCGGGATAGGAAAGATAGGACCCTAAAAACCCGTTGTCTTCAGTCCCTTGTTTCCAAAGTTCGTCAATCCATACCCAAGACCTGTCATACATATCGACAAAATCCTGATCATAAAAATGTACGAACGGTACCAAATCCTTTATCAACTGGGGGACTCCTTACTATATGTGTCATTCCTGGTAAAACTACAAAAGACGCGCATTTTTTAGGATATACTCTCTTTTCTGAGAAGTCAACCGGATTTGGCTGATCAGACAAAAACAGAAAAATATACAAAAACAAGAAAACTTCTTGCTGCATTCAAAGCTAATCATATATATAATAGTCAATTGAAATTGAAAAGGAAAGACTTATTTACTAATAAAACCTCAACTTTCAAAGTAATTTTACAATGCAAGCTCTTTCCCTCACCCACTAGACACGGTTTTCCCTTATTGCACAAAAACAGGCAGGATCGAAGGCAACAACTCTGTGGAAAACTGCGCACACCCCTTGGAAATCTCTTCACCATCGACATGCACAGGCATCGGATTATTCTCTGAAACCAGCTTGACGCTCTTTGCCCTGATAACCGAAAAGAGAGGAAGCTTTACCTGAGTACCCCTAAAGAACTTCAGGGCGATGAACAATAATTTGGAGCTCTTGATCGGTCGGTTAGCAAACACCACATCGAAAAAACCATCATCAAAAAGCGCACCGGGTCCCATGATAAAAGCACCGCCCATCCGCCGTCCGTTACATATGCTCAGCTGCTGCGTCTCAATATACCGGGTCTCACCGTCAAGGGTCAGCTGTACATGAAAGGGCTCAGGATGATTGGCGAGAATCTTGACCAAGGCGAGGACATAGCTCAGAGTTCCTGAAATATGTTTGAAATCGCTTGCAATAAAATTTACCAGAGGCTCAAAACCCATACCCTGACCGTTTACAAAATATTTTCCCTGAGGATAGTTCCCCCCATAGGTTATGCCGGCATCTATGGTGCGGGTCTTTCCTTCAATGATGAGGGCACTTGCTTTTTTCAGATCCAGGGGGATATCCATGCCCCACGCAAAATCATTACCCCGCCCGACGGGAAGTATGCCCACTTTGGGACAAGGTATTTTCTTCTCGGTAACAGCACGCAATATACCGTCAACAACCTCATTGACTGTCCCGTCCCCACCCGCAGCTATTATGCTAGGCCACCCTTCTAGGGTCGCCTGATAGGCGAGCGTGGAAGCCCCGATATCCTTTTCTGTCATAACAACGGTAGCTTCATAGCCGCCTTGTCTGAACAGGCTCACAATCTCTTGCTTGCGAACAAGGGCCCTTCCTTTGGCTGCTTGGGGGTTCAGCAGTATAAATAGTTTCTTGTCAGACATATAAAGCTCCTTTAATCGTAAAAAAGTATCCTATTTACACCCTGTAAGCAATAGCATATCATGGCGTTGTGAATCATCAACAAACACCACCAAGAATCGCGTTTCTTCCTACAACCAGAGCAGATATGCAAGAGAGGTCATGGGACCAACTGGACATAGCATTCATCTCGGCTGACGCCTACGTCGACCATCCTTCATTCGGCACCGCACTGTTGGCACGACTGCTGGAGAGCAAGGGATATCGTGTAGGTATTATTGCACAACCCCGATGGGATTCAACTGAAGATTTCCTAAAAATGGGAAAACCTCGTCTGGCCTGCATGATAAGTGGGGGAAATATTGACAGTATGGTATCCCACTACACAGCAAACGCCAAGCCCAGAAGTGAAGACGAGTACAGCCCTGGTGGAAAGGCCGGGTTTCGCCCAGACAGGGCCACCCTATCCTATACGAACAGGGCACGCCAAGCGTATGGGAAGGACACCCCCATACTGATAGGAGGCCTTGAGGCCTCACTCAGACGCCTAAGCCACTATGACTACTGGACAGACAAGGTGCGTAAACCCATCCTCCTCGATGCAAAGGCAGACTTGCTCGTATACGGCATGGGTGAGCTGCAGACACTGGAAATACTTGAACGGTTGGAAAAAGGTGAACTTATCAAGGATATCCAAGATGTACGGGGTACAGTGTTTGCACTTTCAGAAAAGTCCCTAGGAGAGTTAGACACTGAGTATCGAACGATTACCCTCCCTTCCTTTGAAGAGGTAAGCGACAGGGATAAAAAGTCGAACATACCCTCAGAAGATGGCAAACAAGCCTATGCAAAAGCCTTCAATCTCCAGATGACCCATGAGAATCCAATCCTAGGGGAGAGAATCATACAGAAGTGTATGGACAGGGCGGTGGTACAGAACCCACCAGCCCACCCTCTTACAGCTGAGCAGTTTGACCTGTTGTACTCGTTTCCCTTTACCCTGAACGCCCATCCCGACTACCAGAAGATGGGAGGTATCCCAGCGTTGGAAGAGGTACGCTTCTCCATTACCAGCAACCGGGGTTGCTATGGCTCCTGCTCCTTCTGTGCGATAACCAGCCACCAAGGGAGGATGATACAGACACGAAGCAAAGAATCCCTTGTACTGGAAGCCCAGAGGATGGTCAGACACCCCTTTTTCAAGGGGTATATCCATGACCTCGGAGGACCGACTGCAAACTTCCAAGGAAGGGCATGTGACAGGCAAGAGACCTATGGCCCCTGCACTACCAAGGAGTGCCTCTACCCAGATCCCTGTGCCAACCTCAAGGACTCACATGAACACTACCTCGATATCCTGGAAGCTCTTGAAGCTGTCCCTGGAGTGAAGAAAGTCTTTATCCGTTCGGGTATTCGGTATGACTACCTTCTGGAAGTGGCCAGCAAAAAGACAAGACAGAGGTTCATGAATCACCTGGTGCTCAATAATGTGAGTGGGCAGCTCAAGGTAGCCCCCGAACATGTCGCTCCACAGGTCCTAGATGCGATGGGAAAACCCAAGGCAGAGCTGTACGATAAGTTCAGCGAACTCTATAGGCAGACAAATGAGGAGTTGGGAAAACGCCAGTTCCTCATACCCTATTTCATTGCAGCCCACCCTGGCAGTACACTGGACAGTGCCATTGAACTGGCCCTCTATATGCATAAGACAGGTTTTGTCCCTGACCAGGTACAGGAATTCTACCCTACCCCTGGTACGGTCTCTACCTGTATGTACTACACGGGTCTAGACCCTAGGCCACAAAAAAACTATGCTCCCATCTACATTCCCAAAGGTAGGGAACGTCACCTGCAGAGAGCACTTCTGCAGTACAACAAGGCTGAAAACCGTTCTATGGTTGTTGAGGCCCTAGAAAAAGCTAACAGAAAGGATTTGTCAAGGGTGCTTTTGGCAAGACGGTAACCAGTGTGAAACCTCAAATTGACAACCGCAAGGATTTTACTAGGAGAATGTTCTCCATTGCCCTTCCTGTGGTGTTCCAAGGACTCCTGACCAATTCTCTTTCCTTTGTCGATACCTTGATGATAGGACAACTAGGAGAGGAGGCCATAGCAGCGGTCGGGTTGGCAAACCAGATGTTCTTCCTTATTAGTCTGCTCTTTTTTGGAATTTCCAGCGGCTCTTCCATCTTTCTCTCACAGTACTGGGGTGCAAGGAACGAGAAGAGCATCAAGGCTGTCATCGGCCTTTCGCTAACGGTAGCTTGTATCGGAGCCTCTTTCTTTGCACTAGCCTCATTCTTCATTCCAGCTCAACTGATGCACATCTTCACCTATGAAACCACTGTTGTCAGCCATGGTATCACTTACCTCAAGATTGTGGCGATAAGCTATGTGTTCACTGCGATAAGCCAGGTACTCTCGACAGCCCTTCGGGTAATAGGGCATGCGAGAATTCCTCTGGGTGTGGCCCTTTTGTCCCTCTCGCTGAATGCAGCGGGCAACTATCTCCTTATCTTCGGAGTTGGGCCTTTCCCTGAACTGGGTGTTGCAGGGGCTGCGATTGCCACAGCCGTCAGCCGTTTTGCAGAAGTGGCCCTCTTGTTGTACATCACATATAAAAAGCACCCTGTCCTGGCAATCAGAGAAAAAAGTTCCTTCAAATGGGACAAGGCTTTTCTCCGTCTTGTCATACCTACAAGCCTACCGGTCATCCTCAACGAGATGTTCTGGGCATTGGGGATGGTTACCTATAAGATTGCCTTCAGCAGGATCGGCATCAGCGCCCTTGCTGCGGTAAATGTAAATGAGTCTATCGCGAACCTTTTCTTTGTTGCGATGATGGGCGTAAGCAATGCAACGCTGATCATGATCGGGATAAAGATAGGTGAAGGTAGGACCGACTTGGCAAGACTCTATGCCAAGCGGTTCATCCTCATCGCTTTAGGTACAGGCCTTGGATCAGGTGTGCTCCAGGCACTTATAGCCCCCTGGTTTGCAAACCTGTTCAACATATCCGATGAGGTAAGGTCAATGGCAGTCTACTGCCTCCTGGTCAATGCTCTGATGCTCCCCCTCAAGAGTATCAACATGGCTGTCATTGTCGGCATCCTCAGAGCCGGTGGGGATACCCGCTTCTCGATGTTTGCAGAGATGTTCGGTGTCTGGGCGATAGGAGTTCCCCTAGCCTTTTTTGGTGTCTTGGTCTTAGACCTGAACATCTGGCAGGTCTACCTTCTTCTGGGTATGGAAGAACTGACAAAAATGATGATCAGCATGGTGCGGGTACAACGGGGAAAGTGGATCACAGACCTGACAGCTGTTCATTCCCCAACGAAGCGAGAGTAGCGGAAGCATTAATATGGTTCCATTACCGAGCGAGGGAGGGGAAAGCAAGGTGAGATAAAGCGCCCCTTGGGGCGGGAAAGGAGGCAACGCCTCCTCTTTCCAGGGCTTGCCCTGGGGTATTGATACCTTTCATTGACCTAATACTCAGATGAACGTATATTTAGGGAAAGAGAGGACAGAGAATGGGAATACGAACAGTTCTCACCAATGGCACAATCGTAACGGGATATGCAAAACTCAAGAATTGCGCTTTATATATTAACGAAGATGGCCTCATTGGAGATATCTTCAACATGCGGCGCTTCGAGGAGAAGAAATTCCCCCCTGACACCCTTATGATCGACATGGCTGGCAGTTACGTCATGCCTGGTTTCATCGATTCCCACATTCATGGAATCGGTGGCTATGGTACTGAAGATTGCGATCCCAACTCCATTCTCGCAATGAGTGATAGACTCGCTGATTTCGGAGTGTCTGCCTTTATGCCCACCGTCTATACCGATGAGCTGGAAAATATGATAGCCAGCACCAAAGCCATTGCCAAGGCGATGGGCAAGGAAAAGGGTGCGAAGATCATGGGGATAAACCTAGAAGGCCCCTTCATATCCTTTGCCCGTATAGGAGCCCAGAACCCCAAGGGAGTCCAGCCGGTAGATTTGGATATCTTTAACCAGCTCATTGATGCTGGAGAAGGCAAGGTCCTGTGCATGACAGTAGCCCCAGAGCTCAAACATATGCGCGAACTTGCCTTGTTAGCCCGTGAAAGGAACATCGTTCTGCTTGCTGGGCACACTGATGCAACCTACGAGAACATCATGGAAGGCATGCAGTGCGGCATATTCCACTCCACACACTTCTTCAATGCAATGAGCCGGCTTCATCATCGCAACCCTGGAACCGTAGGAGCTATCCTGATCCAGAGGGATATGCAGTGCGAGATTATCTGTGATGGCGTACATGTGCACCAGGAGTTGGTGAAAATGCTTCTCAGGGAGAAGCCCTTGGACAACATCGTCATGATAACCGACTCTCTCAGACCGACAAAACAACGACTGGGAGACAAGACTGCAAATGGGATTCCCTGCACCCTTGGCCCTGAAGGGTCCTTTGTCAGCCTAGAGGACCCTACCCTGTTTTTGGGATCTGCACTGACCATGCTGCAGGGCTTCAGAAATGTTGTCGAGTGGGAAATTCCCATACAACAGGCCTCTCAGATGTCCTCTACCAACCCAGCGAGAATCTACTCGTTCTCCAAACAGGGAATGCTGGTTCCTGGCTACAAGGCTGACATTGTGATACTTGACCAGAACCTGCAGATGAAAGGCCTGTTCATCAATGGAGAACTAGTTCGCGACCGTTTCGCATAACCAAAGGAGCCATATGCATGCAATCACTATTTGAAGGCTTGAAAGACCAGAACCTATGGAACTATTTTTATGAGCTCTCCCAGATTCCCAGGGAGTCAGGCAATGAGGAAGGGGTACGCCAGTTCCTCCTGAAGTTTGCGAAAGAGCACAACCTTGAAGCCAATGTCGATACCATAGGGAATGTCATTCTCCGCAAGAAGGCCTATCCAGGTTATGAAGGACGTCCTTCTGTGGCCTTACAGGGACATATGGATATGGTCTGCGTAAAGACAGAGAAAAGCGACCACGACTTCGCCACCGACCCCATCACCTTGGTTCGGGAAGGTGACATCATACGTGCAAAGGACACTACCCTCGGTGGCGACAATGGCATCGCCGTGGCTATGGCCATGGACATACTCTCAGACACCAAAGCCAAGCACGGACCTCTGGAGGCTATCTTTACCGTAAGTGAAGAGACAGGTCTCACCGGTGCCTTCAACATCGAGAAGAATCTTATCCAGAGCCGGCTCCTGATAAACCTGGACAGTGAAGAGGAAGGGGTGCTCTACATAGGGTGTGCAGGGGGTCTTGAAGTCGATGCCTCGCTCAAGGCTGATATGCAGGCGATTCCTCAGGACTATGAGGGCTTTACCCTTACAGCAAGTGGATTGCTTGGTGGTCACAGTGGTGGAGAAATCCACAAGCAACGTGCAAATGCCATCAAGGCTGTGGCACGCTCCCTCTCTGCTGTAGAGACAAAGATGATCTTCAGCTGTGCAGGGGGAAGCAAGCGTAATGTCATCCCTTCTTCTTGTACCATGAGTTTCGCCTCTCCTGCTTCTGATGCGCAAGCCATCAAACAGGCAGTAAGGAAGTGTGAGAAAGATTTGCAGGAAGAGTATGCCAAAAGCGATCCTGGCATCATCCTTGAGCTTGTGCAAGCTGACCTTCCCAAGCGAGCCGCTTCTGCAAAGCAGAGTGAATCTTTCATCAGAAGCCTCTATATCGCCCCCCATGGAGTCGATGCTATGAGCATGACCATCAAGGGGATCGTAGAGACCTCCTCAAACCTTGCTATCCTAAAATTCTCCGAAGGCGTTTTCTCCGTAACCAGCAGCCATCGTTCATCAATACTCTCCTCCCGTGATGATATTGCTCATAGGATGGGAGAGGCAATGAAGAGTGGGGGGTCTACCGTAGAGTACGTGGGTGGGTATCCTTCATGGAAGCCAAATCCAGACTCTGCCCTTACCAAATTCTGTGCCAAGGCGTATGAAGAGTATTCTGGAAAGAAGCCACAGATTACAGCCATTCATGCAGGACTCGAGTGTGGAATCATAAACAGCAAAGTCCCTGGTATGGACTCAGTCTCATTCGGACCCAACATGTATGATGTACACTCGGTCAAAGAAAGGCTCTCCCTCTCTTCTGTTGAGAATATCATGGGCTTCACACGCCATCTGCTCTCAAGTATTGAGTAGTCATACAGAGTGAAAAAGAGGCCGGTAATTGGAATTGCAGGGACGCTATCAGAACCCCCAGTCTCCTCTGCTTTCCAAGACATTCAACGTGACTTTACCAATGAGGCATATACAACCTCTTTGGTAGAGGCAGGGGCAACACCGATTCTTCTTCCTTCTGTAGTTTCAGAAGTGGTGGCGCTTCTTTCGTTGTGTGATGGCATCCTGCTTCCAGGGGGCTTTGATATTGATCCGGATCTCTACGCCCAAGAGAGAAGCCCACTCTGTCAGAAAACAATGGAAGACTCTGATCTGTTCCAGTTGGAACTGCTCAGAAGTGCATATACAAAAGGCATCCCGATACTAGGCATTTGTAAGGGATGCCAACTAATCAATATACATTTCGGAGGGACTCTCTTCCAGGACCTCTCCCTGATTGGAGAAAAAGGATCTGTCCATGCCAGGAAGCAGCATGACACACCCTTCTTCCATACAGTAACCCTACAGAAAGAGTCCAAGCTCCATACCATCTTCGGTTCTTCAACCTTGGAGGTGAACTCATTCCACCATCAAGGCATTGATCTCTTGGGCAGAGGCTTGATAGCCACTGCCCTTTGTGAGGATGGGTTCATCGAAGCCATTGAACAGAAAAGCGGCCCTTGGTGCGTAGGTGTACAGTGGCACCCTGAAGCCATGATGATGACCTCTAAGGGTATGTTGCCACTGTTTTCAGCGTTCGTTGAGGCTTCTAAGCCTCTTTAATCTGCTTTGCCATCTCCTTGGCCATCTCATAGGCACGTCTCTTGTCCTCTTCTGAGGCAGCGCCCTGAAACTCAACTACTCCAACATAATCCAGCTTCATGGCTTCTAAGAATATATCAAACTGCTTCTGAGCCCCACCGGACCAGCCAAATGATCCGAAACGCATGGTCTTTCGTTTCTGCACATGACTGCGTTCAAGGATATCCAGGATGTGGTACATCGGAGGGAACATCTTGTACTCATAGGTAGGCATACCGATGACCAGGCCTTCTGAACGCCAGACCTTCTCAAGGACAAAGGACTCATGGGTCTGGGGAATCTCCAGGACATGAACAGGAATGCCTTCGCTTTCAGCCCCTTCAACAATGAAGGGAACCAAAGCCGCCGTATTGCCATACATGCTTGACCAGACAACGGTGATTTCCTTCTCCCTTGGCCCATCCATATAGGTAGCCAGTGTCTTGTACCAATTGATGATCGTAAGGGGCTCTTCCCTCCATACTACACCGTGGCTTGGCGCGACCTGCTTGATGGTGAGCCCTTCAAGCTTTGCAATACCTCTCAGGACAAAGGGGGAAAAGGAGGAGACAACATTTGTATAGTACCGTTCGGTCTCCCCTGAAAGCAGTTCCAGTTCCTTTTTGGTAAGTTGATCATCGAAACAGTGGTCGTACTGCCCAAACGATCCGAAGGCGTCACAGCTGAAAAGGATTCCATCCTCTACGGCATAGGTCATCATAGTCTCGGGCCAATGGATATTAGGGGTCATGATGAACTGCAGGGTCTTCCCTCCGAGGTCGATAGTTTCCCCATCCTTGACAGATCGTACATTCTTTTCAATAGAATAGAAGTGCTTGATAAGGGGTACTGCCTTTTCGGAGCAGAGAATCTCAACATTTGGGTGCTTCTCAACAAATAGTGCCATGACACCAGTATGGTCTGGTTCCATGTGATTCAGGATCAGGTAGTCAAGCTGGCCGTCTGAAAGCCCTAACTCATTGAGCTCTGCATCCACTATTTCAGCGGCTCCATCCCAATCCTTTACCAGGTCAATCATGGCATTCTTCTCTGAGCCCTTTACCACATAGGCGTTAAGCATGACTCCATGGGGAATTGGCCATATGCCTTCAAATAAATCTCTGTTGCCGACTTTTGCTGCAACACGATATATGCCATCAGTTAGTGTATCAGGTTTCATAGTATTCTCCTTCATTCTTAAAGATACTGTAAAAAAGGCTTCAAGGGAATCGGTCAAAAGTCTAGGGAGTGAGGTCAGCTCTTCTTTGCAAAGAGAAGATATTCTGCTGGTGCTCTTTCCAGGTGGGCAGGTGTTTGGTAAGGAAGGCGTGGAAAAAGGGGCCATGGTCAAAGTGCACCAGGTGCGCCATCTCGTGCAACACCAGGTAGGAGAGGTCTTCATCTCCCAAGCTTGCCGAGCGTAGGGAAAAGTTGAGATTTCCCCGTGAGGAACAGCTGCCCCACCTTTTTTTAGAATCCCTGATGGTAACAAGAGGAACATCGAGGTTGAGCCTATCTGCCCAGGTTTTTACCAGTGGATCTATTCGTTTCCTTGCAGATTTTCGGTAGAGCTCTTTCAAGGCATGGGAAATAGCCTCCTTATTTGGTGCGATGCCTACATAGGTAATTGCGAAGACTCCATCTTCAAGGGTAAGGGTATCCCATTGGCCAGGTTGGAGAGATAGGGTGTGAGCCTTGCCATGTAAAAGGAAGGTATCACCATCCTTCCAGGTATGCCCATACAGCTCATGTTCCTGTTTCTGAATGGCAATGGTTTTCTCAAGTTTCTTCTGGTTAGCCCTGATAACTCTTTCTACTGAGCCCACCGGTTCCCTAAAGGGTGCACTTACCCTGACATCCCCATTGCCCAGCACCCGGACAGTTATGTTCTTGCACCGTCTGAGGCGGGACAAGGTATAGGTAATCGTACCCACTTTACCGACTGTTTCCATTTTGATACAGTAACTCCTATGCAAAAGATACATCCCATGGTACTGCATTTGCTTCAGGATATTCCATACGTTTCTTTTCCCAATCTTCCAAAGGAGGGGGAAAAGGCCATCGCAATGATGCTTACCCATTTGGACAATGCCCCCACAGGCAGTGAAGCTTGTCTGCATATCTCTAGCGTTCTTACTCCTTTAGAGGGAGGATATCAGGAGCCTCCTGGGGAGGATATGCGCCTAGCGGTGGAAAAGGGAGAGATACACCCCTACCCTAAGGGTGATTTTTGTATCGCATCAGGTTCCTACCAATTCATACAGCTTCACATCGAAGCCCAGGCTGGGATACTAGCGAAGCAGCTTGAAGAGATTCTCAGTGACGGTCCTTCGGTAATATACCTTCGCATCCTCAAGGAGAGTGTCCTCGAGTTGATCGTCCAACTCCTGTTCAAGCCTTAGAAGAAGAGTGGAATAAGTAGTGGTGCGACCAGGCTCATCACCACCCCATGGTAGATGCTGGCGATGATAACCTTCGATCCAAAGTGACTGGTAAGCAATACCAGCGTCACATCCATGCTTGTTGCCCCTGCAGTACATACAGCAGGATAGAAATAACGCCTGCCCAACCTACCAAACAGGGGAATGAGGAAAAAGGCAAAGCTTTCTCGCAAGAGGTTTACCAAAAAGGATACCGATCCCAAGACAGGATAGCCCAAGTCACTTATGAGAATGCCCGAAAGCGAGTACCAACCGAAACCGCTCACCATGCCTAGGCCTTCCCTAATGGTGTACGGGGTAACCAGCGGGGTCAGTAGGGCTCCGAGATAACTTCCAGCTATGGTGAACAGGGGCAACAGCAGTACTGTCTTGTCTGATAGGATTCCCTTGAAACTGATATTCTTCTGCACCAGAGACATCCCGACAAAGAACAGCATACCATAGAGCAGATACCTTACCAAAGAACTGTCATACCACCCGAACAGGGGTGTAAAAAGTCTAAGACTCAAGCCAAGAAGCACAATACCAACCAAGAACAGGGGTTCTTTCAGGACATCCCAAATGCGTCTTAGCCTACTTTTCTCTTTACGTGGGGCTATGTCGATTCCTAAGGATACCTCTTCAGGTGAGACAAAAACAGAAGCCCCAAGAGCGAATACAATGGTCCCCAGCACACTGATAAGGGTCAGAGTCAGGGCTGAGAGCCCTATGGTCCCAAACTGGCTTGTTATCCCTTCGATACTGCCGGTGTTCACTCCCATGAAGAAGAGCAATAGCCAGACGAGCAAGGTCTGACCAAGGGAAGCGGTTCTAATGAACCGTTTTTTTCCCAGCAATCTGGAGGTACCTACGCCACAAAGTAGGGCAAGGGACAATTTTCCAAGGTATATAAAGGTATCCATGTTGGGAAAATGTATAGTAATCCTTGCGCTATGTCAAATTCCCTTGTTTCTCCGGCCTCTCTTGAGTATAGTTGTTCTCATGATTGCAGAAAAACTGAGTGACACATTCCACCGACTCACCTTCTCCGATGGTCGGCAAATAATCCTTGTAGGAACTGCACACGTCTCAAAAGAGAGTGTAAATGAAGTTTCTGGGTATATCGACAGCGAACAGCCAGACCATATCTGCCTAGAGCTTGATGACGGTAGATTCAAAAACAAGGAAGAAAAGAGTTCTTGGTCCAATATGGACATCAAGAAGGTGCTCAAGGAGGGCAAGGGATTCCTGTTGGTAGCCAATATGGCCCTTGCCTCTTTCCAGAAGCGCATGGGCAACCAGACAGACAGCGCGCCCGGCGAGGAGATCCTAGGGGCTGCGCGCATTGCAAAGGAGAGGGAGATTCCCTACTCCCTGTGCGACCGTGATATTCAGATAACCTTCAAGCGTGCCTGGAGGCTATCCAACCTTTGGAACAAGGCAAAGCTGATCGCCACCATCATCTCAGCAGTCTTTAGCAATGAAAAGATATCCAATGAGGATCTTGAAGAGTTGAAGAAAAGCGACGTCATGCAGAGCATGATGGATGAGATGGCCAAGGAACTTCCCTCGGTAAAGGCTGTCCTCATAGACGAGCGTGATCGATATCTTGCAACCAGCATCTACCTCGCCCCTGGGGATAAGAAGCTTGCCGTCATCGGGGCAGGACACCAGAGTGGCATCATCAAGACCATGGAAAAGCTGGAAAGCGGTGAAATGGAAACAAACCTTGATGATATTACTGACTCACCCCCAGCCGGAAAGGCAGGAAAAATCCTTGCCTGGGCATTCCCCATCCTTATCATAGGAATCTTGGTCTATGGGTTTGTCAACTTCGGACAGCAGGAGGGCATCAAGATGTTCGGCTACTGGCTGGCGGTGAACATGTCCTTCACAGCCCTTGGCGCCATTCTCTCCCTCGCCCACCCTCTGAATACCCTAGTGAGCATATTGTCAGCACCCCTAACTAGCCTGCATCCAGGCATTGGGGTCGGGATGGTAAGCGGCCTTATGGAAGCTACCCTTCGTAAGCCCAAGGTTAGGGACTTTGAAAACCTCAGTGACGATGCGATCGCCTTCAAGGGATGGTACAAGAACCGTGTACTGCACATCCTACTGGTTTTCCTGATGACAAGTTTCGGAGCTTCCATTGGAAATGTAGTGGTATTCCCTCTGCTCCTGAGGATGATACTTTAAGAAGGACTCCTTACTAGTAAAAGCGTCCTTTTCAGGACGCTTTTCTATTGGGTACAAACAGCACCAGTACGTGATCCGTCTTCTGATTCATCGATATGATTACCTGATAGCCCTATTGTTCATGGTTTCGCTCTTCAAAGGAAATACACGTAGCAATCCCCCTGTGTACTGAGATTGGCCATTTTAGTAGGAGTCCTAATTAAGTGTTTATGGCCATTTCTTTCGCAGAAAAAGGAAAATCTCTTTGATTTCTTGTTAGTAGTCTCCCAACCTTTGTCTGGTCAAATTGAGTATTTGTTATGCAAGAGTTGAACATACGCCCAAGGCCTTCTTGATGGTATCCACAGGATAGACCTTCAGGTTGCCCTTGGTCTTGTTGCTCTTTGGCAACAGCACCCTTTGGAAACCTAGTTCACTTGAGGCCTTCTCCCGCTTTTCAGCGAACCCTACAGTCCGGACCTCACCTGCTAGGCTCATCTCTCCGTAAGAGACAAGGGAGGAGGGAAGCGCCACTCCTTTCAAGGCAGACCACAAGGCTAAGGCAAGAGGAAGGTCAATGGATACTTCATTGAGTTTCATGCCCCCGGCAACGTTGACATAGAGATCCTGGTCATTCAGCCTGATCTGGGCATGGCGCTCAAGGATGGCTGCAATCCTGGTAACCCGTGCTGTGTCTATTCGGTCAGAATAGACTCGGGAAAATCCATTCTTGGAAGGGACTGTAAGGGCTTGGATCTCCACAAGAAACGTACGTGATCCCTCGACCACCGCCGTGTAGGCAATTCCGGGAGGAGCATTCTCCCCTTCCCTATCGGTTATGAAAAAAGAAGAGGGATTGGTAACAGCAGTGAGCCCCTTCTCACCCATATGGAAGATACCAATCTCATCGACAGAGCCAAAGCGGTTTTTCGCTGCCCTGATGAGACGCACGCCACTCCCTACCTGGTCAAAATACAGTACGGTATCGACAAGGTGCTCAATAACCTTAGGACCGGCAAGGACCCCTTCCTTGGTGACATGTCCGACAAGGAACAGGGAGATGCCCAGCTGTTTTGATATGCCCACCAGTTCGGTGGAACAGAACCGGATCTGGTTTACCGACCCGGCAGGGGAGGCCACCTCACTGCTAGAGAGTGTCTGCAGGGAGTCGATAACCACTACCTGGGGTTTCATTTTTTCAAGTATATTGACCAGTACTTCGACCCTGGTGTCACAGAAAATGGAAATCTTGGAAAGGGAGAGGCCAAGGCGTTGGGCCCTAAGCTTCACCTGTGAGGGGGACTCCTCACCTGAGACATAGAGAACTGTACGCTCTAGCGAGCATTTCTCTATCATCTGTAACATGAGAGTCGATTTTCCAATCCCAGGCTCCCCTCCCAACAAGATAGAGGAGCCACGCATGACCCCTCCGCCCAAAACACGATCAAGTTCGGAGATACCGCTCTCATAGCGAAAGCCAGGTTCAACCTGAATATCCTCGAGTAAAACAGGCTTTGTCTCAAGGCTTATCTGTGCTGTCTTCCCAGGTTTGCTTTGTTGGCTCTGGATAGCCTCCTCCTCAAAGGAGTTCCAGCTGCCGCAGTCAGGACAGCGCCCCAACCACTTGCTTTCTATACGGCCACACTGGGTACAAACGAATTGCAAAGCCTTCTCTTTCACCAATATCTCCTTACTTTGTAAAGACTAAAAACTTATTAGCTCAACATCAAACACAAGATAGGAATCAGGTGGGATGATACCAGGGTAGCCCTGTGTCCCATATCCAAGCGCTGGTGGGATGATGAGGGTACGCTTCTCGCCTTTGCTCATGGTCTTCAGGGCTTCATTCCATCCCTCAATGACTTCCCCTATTGCAAACTCTGCAGGTGCTCCTCTGTGTACCGAGCTATCAAACATTTTCCCATTGAGAAGAGTCCCCGTATAGTGCACGGTAACCTTCTGTCCATGCTTTGGCTTTTTCTTACCATCACCTTCCTCATTGACTACATACTTAAGGCCGCTTGGTGTCTCAATCGCATCAGGCCAACGGTTCTTGAGTTCAAGCTCGAGTTTGGCATTCTTTTCAGCATTGCGATTCTTTGTCTTGTTTTCTGCTTCCACTACAAAGGTGGTAAATGTTTCACGTGAAACTTCAAAAGCCTCAGCCTCACTGCCCTTTCGGATGATTTCAACACTTGTGAGCTTATCACCCTGAGCGATAGCATCGACGATATCCTGACCTTCGAGGACCTCTCCGAAGATAGAGTGCTTGCCATCGAGCCATGGGGTAGGGACGTGGGTAATGAAGAACTGGCTTCCGTTGGTTCCAGGACCGGAGTTCGCCATAGAGAGTTTTCCTGGGGCAGAATGCTTCAAAGAGTCGTCAAACTCATCTGGGAAGGTGTACCCAGGACCACCTGTGCCGGTACCTTTGGGACAACCGCCTTGGATCATGAAGTTTTCAATGACCCTATGGAAGGTGAGCCCATCGTAAAAAGGCTTGTTCTTTCCATTGATATTCAAGGAACCCTCCGCCAATCCAATGAAATTGGCGACAGTCATGGGTGTTTTCTTGAACTCCAAACGTAGGGTGATATCACCCTTTGTGGTATGCATGACAGCATACATGCCGTCAGCGAGTTTACTTTTTTCCATTATTTCACATCTCCTACAAACTATACTTCAAACAGATCGGCCCCTGGGGCCAGCAACTGGTACAGCCTTTCCAACTCTTCGCTGGAGGTATAGGGTATTTCAAGCTTACCCCTCTCCAGAGAACCTTTCACTTCCACCTGAGAGCCGACTGCGTGGAGGAACTTATCCTCAACACTAATAACATCCGGACTTTTAGGCAAACTCTTCTTCGGTCTTTTTTTCTTATCCTGATAGGCAACACGTTTCCCCTGGTTAAATTGTGAAGCAAGCTGTTCGGTTGCCCTTACCGAGAGGTCTTTTTCCAATACGGAACGATAGAGAATCTCCCTATCAGCAGGGTTCACCACTGAGAGAAGAGCCCTTGCCTGCCCTGCTGAGAACTTCCCGGAGAGGAGATCATGTTGCATGGCAGAAGTCAACTGCAACAGGCGCATGCTGTTACTGATAGTGGATCTGTTCTTTCCCACCCTTTCAGCCAGTTCTTCCTGGGTGATCCCTGCTTCCTGGATAAGATACGCATATGCCTTGGCCTCTTCGATGGGATTGAGGTTCTCCCGTTGGATGTTCTCTATCAAGGACACCTCAAGGCGTTGCAGGTCGGTAAAATCCTTTACAAGGACAGGAATTGTTTCCAACCCTGCCATCTTGGATGCGCGATAGCGTCTCTCTCCGGCCACGATGCTATACTCACCTTGGGCGATCTCCTCAACCAGAATCGGTTGCAATATCCCCTGGCTTTTGATAGAGGCTGCCAAATCCTTGAGGCTCGCTTCATCAAACTCTTTACGTGGCTGACGAGGATTTGCCCGGATATTTGCCAATGGTATGGTCAGCACGGCAACCCCTTCTCTCTGGTGCCCATGGCCTTCAGTGATACCCAACGCATTTTCCAGGACTGAGTCGAATGAATAGTCATTCATCAATGATCCTATCCCTTTGCCTAACCCATGTTTCTTATTAGTGTTTTGAGGCACGGTTTGAGACCTCCTTTGCGAGCGCTTCATAGGCCTTTGCCCCACTACTTCCACCATCATAAATATCAATTGGGAGATTATGGGATGGAGCCTCCGCTAAGCGTATGTTTCGGGGAATGACCGTTTCGAATGTGAGATTGGGGAAGTAGGAGGATACGTCATCCACCACTTCAGTGGTCAGATTTGTCCGTTTTATGAACATCGTGAAGAGAATTCCTAAGATTTCCAAATTTGGGTTCAAGGACTTCTTGATATTGCCTATAGTCCTCATCAGGAGGTTGAGCCCTTCCATGGCGTAGTATTCGCACTGCATGGGAATTATCACTTGCTGAGCCCAGGTCATGGCATTGACGGTCACCAGCCCCAAGGAAGGGGGGCAATCACCAAAGATAAAGTCCCAACTATCATCCAAGGAGGCCAGCGCCCTTTTCAAGAACTGTTCACGTTCATACTGAGCAACCAGTTCGATGTTGAGTCCAGCCATATGGATATTGCTTGGAATGACAAAAAGATTATCCACCAATGTCTTTTGGCAAGCATCCGGTGCTGAACATGTTCCCGCCATGACCTCATACATCCCAGGGCCCCTACCATCAGCTCCGATCCCACTTGTAAGGTTACCCTGTGAATCAAGGTCGAGCAGCAGTACCTTATTCCCCATCTTAGCCAATGCGGAACCAAGGTTAACAGCGGTTGTAGTCTTCCCTACACCGCCTTTTTGGTTTAAAAAAATAATTTTCTTCACACTCATGTTTCTACTATACGGAAAAGAAGAACACTTGTCACCTAAAAAGGCATACTCCTTGACCCTTGAGCGTCACTATTGTATCTTTAAGTAACCCTATGGAGGAAAATAACATGGAAGATAAAGTCAAAAAAGCACTTGAGGACATCAGACCCTCACTGCAAAATGATGGTGGTGATATAGAGTTTATCAGTATGGATGGCAATGACGTAACTGTCCGTCTGGTTGGAGCCTGTGCTGGCTGCCCAATGTCTCAGATGACTCTCAAAAGTGGTGTCGAACGATATCTCAGGAACTTCGTTGATCCTAAACTTACTGTGATAAACGGCACAGAACTCTAAACAATCCGTTTGTAGCTAAAAACGTTTCATGAGACTTGTACTCTGTGAAACGTTTTTTATGCCCTTATGTTATTCCTTTTTGGTTGTCTGTACATCTTTGTACACAGGGCATGGATCTTAGAGCCAATGTTTCACGTGAAACATTGGCTCTTTCTTTTACTATTTCAGGCACTTCCCCTACCCATGACTACTGCCCCCTCTGGTTTTTCTCATTGCGTTTATTCTCAGACTCTGCTTCACATGTTTCACGTGAAACAACACAAACCCTCAGAAATCTTCCCAACAGGCCTCCAAATACTAAGTGAATAGCTCTCATTTTTGGTATGGATATTACGTTTTTTACGTATGTTTTTGGGTATTTCAATTTTGATTGGTTTTTTCACTAGAAATTTTCAGAAAAACCAAAACCCTTTAAAAACTGTTTCTCAGAGCGCCATTTACAGATATTTTCTTCATGTTTCTATATAACGCAACAGATTTGCTTAGGAAAATGAAAGGTATCAATACCCCAGGGCAAGCCCTGGATCTCACCTTGCTTTCCCGGCACTCGCTCGGTAATGGAACCATGGTAATGCTTCCGCTACTCTCGCTTCGTTGGGGAATTATCTCTTTTTTTGACCAAAAACAAGGCCGCTCCTTGCTAGGGGCGGCCTTGTCAAAAATACTATACAGATGTTTTTATTCGCTGTCTGATGAAGTGTCTTCTTCCTCTAGAGATTCAGTGCTTTCATCCACAATCGGGAGAGTCTCCTCAAGGATATCATCCTCTTCCAGATCTTCTCCCTCATTGCCCGTAGATGCAATTGCTACAATGGAGTCCTTAGCTGACTTCATGGTAACCACCCTCACCCCAGTGGCATTCCTACCCTGGATGGAGATGTTTCTCACATGCGTGCGCAATGTCTGGCCCATAAGGGTTACACAGACCACATCATTCTCATCGTTGACCGAAAGAGCACCGACAATGAAGTCAGCCTTGCCTCCAAGGGTGTAGATCTTCTGACCTTGAGTTGCCCTGCTATGAGCATTGAAGCTATCGAAAGAGACCTGCTTACCCTGGCCATTTTCTGTGACCATGAGAATTCTCTTCGAATCATCAACCTTCAGCAGCCCTGCAACCTCGTCATCCTCAAGAAGCCTGATGCCCCGAACACCACGAGAAGCACGACCCATTGCCCTGACATCGGACTGTGCGAACTTAAGCCCCCGGCCCTTTCTGGTGATAAGCATACACTCATCGCCTTCCTGGACAAACTCGCTATGTAACAACTCATCGCCTTCATCAAGATAGATTGCAATGATGCCCCGAGCTCTGGCGTTACGGAAGTTATAGAGGGAGACCTTCTTCACCACTCCAAGGCGGGTAGCCATCATGATGTACTGGTCCTCCCGGAATTCCTTGAAGTTGATGATGGAGGTAATCTTCTCCGTTGTCTCCAGCTGCAGGATATTCTTTACGCTGATTCCCTTGGCATTTTTGGAAGCCTGGGGGATATCAAAGACCTTGGTGTAGTATCCTTTTCCTGCATCGGTGACAAACAGCACATACTCATGTGTCGAAGCGACAAACATATGGTCAACGAAATCACCATCCTGGAGTTTTGCGGTTCTACTACCCTTGCCAGCCCTTCCGTGGGTGTCATACTCCTCGGTAGGGATGCGCTTGGCAAACCCCTTATTGCTGATAAGGACCACAACCTCTTCATTCTTAATGAAATCCTCCATGGTTGCCTGTCCAATCTCCTCTCGGTTGATCTGGGTCAGACGGCGATCCTTAGGGACGAGGTTTCCTGGAAGTGCTCTCACTTCGCTCTTTACTACAGCGAGGATTTTCAAATCATCAGCGAGAAGCTCATTATAGTAGGCAATCTTCTGCTCAAGGTCTGCAAGTTCGTCAAGAATCTTGGATGACTCAAGATGACTGAGCCGCCCGAGCTTCATATCGATGATAGCCTGTGCCTGGACTAGGTCCAGACCGAATCGGGAAATGAGCCTCTCTGCAGCAACAGAGTTATCGGGGGACTCCTTGATAATGCGGATCACCTCATCAATGTTGTCCAGACCAATCTTCAGACCTCGTAGGATATGGGCCCTCTCCTGGGCCTTTCTCAAATCATACAGGGTCCTGCGTGTCACCACTTCCTTGCGGTGTTCAATGTAATAGACCAGCATATCCTTAAGATTAAGCAGCTGAGGCCTTCCGTTGACCAGAGCAAGGTTATTTACGTTGAAGTTTGTCTGAAGCGCTGTACGGGCAAAAAGCTGGTTGACGACAACCATCGGCTCACTACCCATCTTCAACTCGACGACAATACGGATCCCATTGCGGTCGGACTCATCCCTGACCACAGATATGGAGGGGATCGCCCCATCCTTACGCAGGTCGTCGATCTTCTTGACCAAGTCAGCCTTATTGACCTGGTAGGGTATCTCGCTGAATACGAGGTGGTCCCTTCCATTGTCAAAAGACTCAATCTCATAACAGGAACGCTGGATAATCTTACCCTTACCGGTGGTAAAGGCATCCTTGATGCCTTGCGTCCCGCAGATGATCGCACCAGACGGGAAATCGGGCCCCTTGATATGAACCATCAGCTCGTCTATGGTGACATCTGCATTCTCTATGACAGCACATACAGCATCACAGATCTCCTGGAGGTTATGGGGCGCCATATTGGTGGCCATACCGACTGCAATACCGCTGCTGCCATTTGCCAACATGAAGGGAAAGGAACCGGGAAGGACTGTAGGCTCCTCAAGTGACTCATCATAGTTAGGGCCGAAGTCGACGGTCTCCTTCTGGATATCAACGAGCATCTCTTCACCGATACGGCTCATCTTTACTTCGGTATAACGCATGGCAGCGGCCGGGTCGCCATCGATGGAACCGAAGTTTCCCTGTGGATTGACCACAGGGTACCTGAGGGAGAAATCCTGGGCCAGACGGACCAGGGCATCATAGACAGAACCATCCCCATGGGGGTGGTACTTACCCAAGACGTCTCCAACGATACGGGCACTCTTCTTATAACTGGAGTTTGCCTTGACTCCCATCTCAAACATATCATACAAAATTCGCCTGTGCACAGGCTTGAGCCCATCACGTACATCAGGGAGGGCTCTACTTACAATTACGGACATGGCATAGTTAAGATACGAGGTGCGCATCTCCTTTGACACATCCACAGAAATTATTCTGCTCTTGTTTTCTTCTTCCACAATACTATCCTTTCCTAGACATCCAAATTCGATACATAAACGGCATTAGCGTCAATGAAGGCCCTGCGAGGCTCAACCTCTTCACCCATGAGCATCGAGAACACCCTATCGGCTTCCTCGGCATCATCAAGGCAGATCTGGCTGATCATACGGCTTTCAGGATTCATAGTGGTCTCCCAAAGCTGTTCCGGATTCATCTCACCAAGACCCTTGTACCTCTGGATAGAGGCCTTTGTTCCTTCACCAACCTTGTGCTCCTCAAGTATTCTCAGCCTTGCTTCCTCATCATAGGCATACTCGACTTTCTTACCGACGGTAATCTTATAGAGGGGAGGCATGGCAAAATAGACATACCCAGCCTCAATGAGAGGGCGCATATATCTGAAGAAGAAGGTGAGCAGGAGGGTTCTGATATGAGAACCGTCGACATCAGCATCAGCCATAATGATGACCTTATGATACCTGGCCTTGGAAATATCGAAGGTGATGCCATTTTCGCTCTCACTCTCCAAATCCTTTCCAGTATTGTTGTATCGAGTGATGCCGGCCCCAAGGGTAGAGATGACAGGCTGAAGCTTGTCATTGCCCAACACACGGAACTCCTGGGCTTTCTCTACATTCAGCATCTTTCCCCAAAGAGGAAGGATTGCCTGGAACTTTCGGTCACGGCCCTGTTTAGCCGAACCACCTGCAGAGTCACCCTCAACAATGAAGACCTCACACTTGGAAGGGTCCTTCTCCGAACAGTCGGCCAGCTTCCCGGGAAGTCCGCCGCCCTCGCTCTTCTTGCGAATCTGCTCACGTGCCTTACGCGCCGCTACCCTGCCAAGGGCAGCGCTGATGATCTTCTCAAGCACTTTCTCAGTTATTGCAGGAAACTCATCAAAATAATTGCCCAGCTTCTCGTAGACCATGGAGTAGACAATGCCGCTTACAGCAGAGTTGCCTAATTTCATCTTTGTCTGCCCCTCGAACTGAGGCTCGGGAATCTTCACAGATATGATGGCTGTAAGGCCTTCGGAGATATCACTTAATTCGAGCTTCTCCTCATATTTCTTCAAGAGCTTGATGTTTTTCTGTAACTGTACGTTGATGACCCTGGAAAGTCCTGTCCTGAAACCAGTGAGGTGGGTCCCCCCTTCACGGGTGTTGATGTTGTTCACATAGGAGAGAACCTTCTCGTCATACTTGTCATTGTACTGCAAGGCAATCTCGACCTTAACGTTGTCACGGTCACCCTCAACAGAGATAGGGGGGTCGTTGAGCACATGCTTGAACTCATTGAGATAGCTTACAAACTGGCTGAGGCCACCCTCTGCATGGAAGGTTTTCTCCCGGATTTCCTGTTCTCGCCTATCGGCGACAGTGATGGTAATGCCCTTGTTCAGGAAAGAGAGTTCACGGAACCTGTTCACAAGGGTGTCATAGCTGAAGGAATTCTGCTCAATGATTGAGTAGTCGGGGCTGAAGCTCACTATAGTACCGCTTCGATCACTATCTCCTGTCTGCAAAACCTGCGTCTGAGGCAGACCTTTTGAATACACCTGCTTGAAGATGCCCCCATCACGGTAGACAACCACTTCCATCCAATCAGAGAGTGCATTTACACACGAAACACCCACACCATGCAACCCACCAGAAACCTTATAGGAATTCTTATCGAACTTTCCTCCGGCGTGCAGTTGGGTCAAGGCAATTTCCAAAGAACTCTTATTCTCAGTAGGATGCATCTCAACAGGTATGCCGCGTCCATTATCCTCAACGGTGCAGACTTCTCTTCCTTCCTCATTTCGGTCGAGATATACCTGAATATCAGTACAATACCCTGCCATAGCTTCATCGATACTGTTATCCACCACCTCATACACGAGATGATGCAGACCATCGATGCCAGTGGAACCAATATACATTCCGGGTCGTTTTCTTACAGCCTCTAGGCCCTTGAGGACCTGGATGCTCCCGGCAGAATAGGTATTTGTTGAAGCTTCCATATGCGAACCACTATGGTGCAGTGGCGGCTGGAAGTTTCCTTTGTCAAAGCTCCCTTCACTCATTAGTTATATCCTTGTGTAATAATAAAAAAAGGCTTACGCCAATCCTTACTGATTATACCAGAGACAGGGGTTTGTTGCAAGCATTCCGGTGAAAAAGTGGGGATTAATAACTGCTTTTTAGACAATAATTTATACGCCTACCTACGGAGGTTATCAAACAGCTCTTGCAAGCCGATGACCTACAGAGTAAAATGGTCCCATGAGCGACACAAACAGTAACTATTATGAATTCTGGCAGGAGACAATCCTCCGAATACAGGAAACACTACCAGTACAGGAATATTCGACCTGGTTCAACCGTATTGTCTACGTTGGATCGGAAGATAAAAAAGTCATCCTTGCCGGAGCGAGCCAATTTATCCTTGACACAGTAATAGCCAGGTATAGAGATCTGCTGGTAAATACGCTATGCGAACTTACCGGAGAGGAAATAGGGGTGGATTTCATCGTAAAGAGCCTTTCTGAAATACAGGAACACAAGAAAGCTGACCCTTCATCCATCATTGAGCCGCCCACAGAAACAAAACCCGCTCAAGTGCCACAACTAAAGAAAGTATCCCAAGAGACAACGATGAAAATCAAAAAGGATTGTAATCTCAACTACTCCTATAAGTTCTCCAACTTCATTATTGGGGACAACAGCACCTTCGCATACAATGCAAGTCTGGCAATAGCCAAAAATCCAGGAGTGAGCTACAACCCTTGCCTGATCTACGGAGGGGTCGGACTGGGAAAGACTCACCTCCTAAGCTCCATAGGCAACCACATCATCGACAACACTCCTGAACTGAAGGTGATGTACGTCACAGCTGAGATGTTCACCAACGAGTTTATAGACTCTGTCGGGTCAAACAAGATGCAGAGCTTCAAAAACAAGTTCAGAAAGGTTGATGTGCTGCTCATCGACGACATCCACTTCCTCCAAGGTAAGGATGGGACACAGGAAGAGCTTTTCCACACATTCAACAACCTCTACGAATCAAAAAAACAGATGGTATTCACCTGTGATAGACCAATCAGCGAGTTGAAGAACATCAGTGACCGTCTGAGCTCTAGGTTTGAACGAGGACTGAATGTTGACCTGCAACCACCTTCATACGAAACTAGGGTAGCAATCCTCAAAAACAAGACAGAGCAGAGAGGAAGCTCTATGAGTGAGGAAATTCTAGACTACATAGCAACCAACGTCTGTACCAACGTAAGGGATCTGGAATCTTCCCTGACCAAGCTGATAGCCTTCAGTGAACTTCTTGACCAGGAGCTCACCTTGGACAAGACAAAGGAACTTCTGGGAACCCTTCCTTCCCTTGCTGCAAATGCAAACCAGACCCTCTCCATCGATACCATAATCAAGGTCGTCGGCGAATATTTCAATGTCAGCTCCTTTGAAATAAAAGGCAAGAAAAAGAACAAGAGCCTCATCCAACCCAGACAGATATCCATGTACCTTGCCAGAGATATAACTGAGTACTCGACAACTGAAATAGGAACTGAGTTCGGAGGTCGCGACCATACCACAGTAATGCACTCATATGACCGCATTGAATCCCTGATGAAAAGCGATGAGGCCTTCACCAATACTGTGTTAACATTAAAGAGGGACTTAATGAATGTTAAGCGATAAATTCCTGTGGATATCCTATGGATAGGTTGTGGATAACTTCCAAAACCTGTGGATAGCCACATTTGCTTGTGGAGCAATTGTGGACAACTTCAAGAGTTATCCACAAGATAGCAAAAACTAAGGATAGGTTGTATAATGAATTATTCAGTTATCCACAGAATCCGTGCTACTATTACTACTGTTACTAACATATATTAAATATTAGGAGTCTAAGATGAAATTCGTCTGCAGCAAAGAATCAATACTCAATGAGGTCATATATTCAATGGATTTTACGAGTCAGAGAAACTCACTTTCGGTCACATCAAACGTCTACTTGGAGACCTTTGATGATCGCTTGCTTATCAGGGCTACTGACCAGAAAGTGGGCTTCAGCACTGAAATAGCAGTCCAGACTTTGGAGAAAGGAAAAACCATGGTCTACTGCGACAAGTTTCTGAACATACTACGCTCCCTTCCAGAGGGTGATATTGAGTTCACAGCAAACAGCGGAGTCTTTGCCATCAAACCAGAAGGGCAGAGTATAGACTTCAAGTTACGCACGATACATGCTGATGAGTTCCCTGCAATGGAAAGTATAGGTGACAATACCTATTTCACGATTTCTCAGAAAAGTTTCAACGACATGGCCAATCAAACCATCTTTGCTATCAGTGAAGACGAGACTCGCTACTTTCTCTGCGGTCTCTATCTTGAAAGAACTCCCACTGGGATGAACATGGTAGGAACCGATGGAAGAAGGCTTTCTATTGTCGAAAGAAAATTTGAAGAAGAAATTCCTACATTTTCCCCTGTCATCATTCCTCCTAAATTTTTTGCAGTCTTAAAGAAACTATCCACTGACGAAGGAACGCTCAAGCTTTGCATTACTGAGAACATTATATTTGGCCAAATAGCAGATAGGCTTTTCTATTCAACCCTGATAAAAGGACAGTATCCTAACTATCGAAGGGTAATACCTGAAAGCCAAAGCTACAGCAGTACCATGAGAATTCAAGATATGCTTGATGCCTTGAGACGTGTATCGCTCCTTGTGGAAAACAAGGCCAGACGAATCTATCTGGATATCAGTGAATCTGGGATTTTGCTTACCAGTGATGAGAATGAGGTTGGAGAGGCAAAGGAAATCATCCCATGCAAGTATGAAGGACCGGATAACAAGGTATCGCTCAACTTCACCTATTTGATGAATCCTCTGAAGATGATGGAAGGTGAATTCTTTTCCATCAACTTTACAGAACCTACCAGGGCGATGACCATCAAAGCTGAAAGTGAGCGTGATTACTACCATGTCATCATGCCCATGCAACTCAATGCCTGATGGTATTCACTGAGATACAGGCAGTTCAATTCAGAAATCTTTCTACTGAGGCTGTACCTGTCGATAAACGCCAGGTATTTCTCATTGGTACAAACGGACAAGGAAAGACAAACTTCCTTGAGGCAATCTATACACTTTGTTATGGCTCTTCCTTTCGCTCTTCTCAGTTGCGTGAGCTGGTAAGTCATGGAGAGAAAGCTTTCAAGCTAACTGGTAAATATCTAGGAGAAGACAGCCTTACCCATACGCTGGTCTTGGAATACCAGGATGCAAAAAGGAAGGTTTTTCTTGATGAAAGGGAAATAAAGGACAGAAAAGAGCTTATATATAATATCCCCTGCATTGTATTCAGTCATGATGATATTGCATTTGTCAGAGGGGAACCTGAACAGAGAAGAAGGTTCTTCGACCAGACAATGAGTATGTACGATCCTCTTTTCTTTGATGACATGCGGCGCTACCGTCTTCTTTTGAAACAGAGAAATCTTGCAATAAAGGAAGGAAGGCATACCCTTTTGCCCGTGTATGACTTGCAGATGGCCAAATATGGTCTGGCTATCCAAAAGGAGAGAAAGAAGGCTGTTGCTGAGTTTGACCAGATATTCCCAGAAATGTATAGGAATGTCTCAAATTCCGATAGCAATATTGAAATCAAGTATCAAAGTTCTTGGGCAGGATGCACAACTGAGGACGATATAGTCGAATACCTTGCGAAAACTAGGAATAGAGACTTTACCATGATGACCACCACTAGTGGTATTCATCGGGACAGATTTACCATTGTTCAAGATGACGGTACCTTCTCCCAGATAGGTTCTACCGGGCAGCTTAGGCTTGCCTCATTAATCTTACGTACTGCCCAGATGGCTTTTTTCCACAAGAAAACAGGAAAGAGGCCACTTATTCTTGTTGATGATGTGCTTCTTGAACTCGATCTTGCCAAGCGTGAGAAATTTCTCTCGCTCATGGAGGGGTACAGCCAGGCTTTTTTCACCTTCCTTCCTGAGGAACACTATTTTGCTTCTCTAGCAAGTGAGGATGCTTTGGTCTATGATGTGAGGCAAGGGAGCTTTCTAGGCCATGAAGGATAAGAAAAATCGTATCTGCAAGGATGGAGAACCCATAGAAGGGAAAAAAGTGCTGGATATGGTTCTTCATAGGCTTGATATACGTCCAGACAACCCAAAAGCTGCAATCGGGATGAATTGGCAACATATAATTGGCATGAGACTCTATCCACATGTTAAAATAATTGATATAAAGGGTAGTACGCTGGTGTTGAAAGCGGACCACCCTTCTTGGGCCCAGATTACCATGATGCAACAAAAGAGGATACTTGCTTCCATACAGAGGAAATACCCTTCCTTGGGAGTAAAGTCACTTCAGATTGTTAGCGTCTAGGTTCTTGACCTAAAGAAACTTGCTCTATATACTGCACCACTCGGGGGAGCATGCCTCCCTTTTACTATGAATACTATCCGCGTAAAGCGATGAAAAATTGGAGAAAATCTCATGAGTTACAAAGGGAAAAGAACCTACCAGCCTAGTAGAGTAAAGAGAAATAGAAAATTTGGGTTCCGTGCACGTATGGCAACAAAGGGTGGTAGGCTCGTACTTGCTCGCAGAAGAGCCAAGGGTAGGCATAAGCTTAGCG
>WOYI011541472.1_pt1 | contig 30938 bp, 31 predicted proteins | sample 6423411 | NCBI WGS metagenome assembly WOYI01 (sample SAMN13441803, study PRJNA592873) | oil field metagenome | biome: oil field; feature: oil-well bore; material: oil-contaminated soil; isolation source: oil-contaminated soil from oil-well borehole | place: Germany: Wietze | collected 2016-10-18 ...
TGGTTAGAATACGTGCCTGTCACGCACGGGGTCGCGGGTTCGAGTCCCGTCCGGACCGCTCCACAAGAAGCCAATCAGTTGATAAAAAGCTGGTTGGCTTTTTTCTATGGCGGGGAAAAAGGGGTGCGTTGCACACATTGTTCGTTTGGCTGAAAATCAACGCCTTAGCAAAATCCACCCTCCGGGGGTCGATTTTCGTATTTGCCTGATAATCAATTAAACGAACAATGTGTGCAACGCACCCCAAATTTTTCGTTATCTTAGCATTCCGGCAGGGCTATCTATCATGAAAGGCATATTCTATAAAATGCTGATTACAGGACTGATAACTGCAGCGCCATTGGTGCTGCGATCACAGACAATCCCCGATTCTACCATAACCGTATCTACCAGCCGTTCGATTGCATTTGGTCACGCGGATTCAACCCGCATTTCTGCTGCAGTCGGTTACACTGATTCAACTGCTTTTAACCACACATACGATCATATAGATGCAACCCCTATTAACGCCATACCCGATCGCACTGCCACATCTGATCCTTCCCCGGCACCGGACGCCTCCCCATCTTATAAGATCCGCATCACGCCCCTGGTGAGGACTCTGAAGGTGACGGGCATTTCCTCCAACTCGGCAAATATTTCCGGCATGGTGGTATCCCTCTTCAACCTGACGGTTTTTGCACGAGGGGTTTGCTGGAGCACTTCCCAAAATCCCACTATAGCCGGCCGGGTGACCATCGACGGGCACGGTGCCGGGGCATTTGCCTCCCATCTGAACGGACTGACTCCAAATACCACCTATTACGTAAGGGCCTATGCTGTTAATTCTGAGGGGTTTGCTTACGGGCAACAAGTCTCTTTCACCACTCCCGAGCCGGAACCTGTGCCGGAACCTGTTTCGGAACCCGAACTAAAACCCCTGCTGGGGCCGGAAGAAATTGTCCTTATCCCGGACGAGGGATTTAAAAGCTATTGCCTGCAATGGTTTGATACAAACCGGGACCATCAAATTTCAATGCAGGAAGCCGCGTCTGTAACGGAGATAAAATGTCCTTTCTACAACATCAAATCCTTAAAAGGAATTGAATATTTTACATCATTAAAAAACCTTTCCTGCTGCGACAACGATCTGATAACTTTTGATGTAAGTCAAAACACGGAGCTAACCTACCTGAATTGCAGTAACAACCGCTTATCCCAAATAGACATCAGCAAAAACAAAGCCCTGCACGATCTGAACTGTACAGGCAACCAACTCAAAACCCTGGATGTATCCGCTAACGTTGTCCTGCAAACCCTGTTTTGCGGTTACAACCAGCTAAACGTACTGGACCTGACCCAAAACATAGATCTGCTGTGGGCTATCTGTGATCATAACCAACTAACCGCCCTTGATGTAAGCGACAATCGTAACTTATTACGCCTGGAATGTGTGGACAACCTGATCACAACGCTCAATCTTAACGGGGCCGTATCGTTAATGTTTCTGGACTGTTCCCGCAATCATCTGACTTCTCTGGATCTGTCAGGAACACCAGCCCTGACATCCCTGGTATGCCGGGAGAATAACCTTATAAAGCTGGATGTGTCTCTGAATAACGTTCTAACTCAGCTGTATTCATTGAACAACCTGGGTTTACAGGAAATTTGGCTTAACAGCGGGCAAACCATTAACGATCTCCAAAAAGACGGGCATACTTTATTAAAATCTAAATAAAATGGATACAGCACACAGGCATCAGAAAATCAGTGAAGGCACCGTAAAAGTTCCCGGTGGCAACATCTGGTATAAGATCGTGGGAGCCGGGACGAAAGGCATCCCTCTTCTGACCGTACACGGTGGACCCGGAGCACCCCATCAATACCTGAATCCCCTGCAGGCACTGGCAGATCAACGGCCGGTGATCTTTTACGACCAGCTGGGTTGCGGCCGTTCGGACAAGCCCGAAGACAGAAATATTTGGACGGTGGAACGTTTTGTAGAAGAACTGGATATCCTGCGAAACACACTCAACCTGGAGGAAGTGCACCTGTTGGGACAATCCTGGGGCAGCATGCTGGCCGTTGAGTATTTGTTGCGCAAACAACCCGCCGGTATCAAATCGCTCATTCTGTCGGGCCCTTACCTGAGCAGTCCCCTGTGGGCCAAAGACCAGCGTTACTGGATTGAACAGCTACCCAAAAAGTCCAGACAAACCATCCTGGAATGCGAAGCCAGCAAAGACTTCACCAATCCCGATTACCAGGACGCCGTCATGGAATTTTATAAAATCCATCTTTGCCGCATGGATCCATGGCCCGAGGAACTCCTGCTATCCATGGAAGGCATGGGAATGGATGTCTATCAGTATATGTGGGGACCGAGCGAATTCACCATGACAGGGACCCTGAAGGAAGCCGACCTGACCCCTCAGCTCCACTTTCTGAACCTGCCGGTCTTGCTTACCTGCGGCCAATTTGACGAGGCTCACCCGCAAACCGTCGCCCTTTTTCAAAGCCTGATTCCCGGTTCCCGTATGCACACCTTCCAGGGAGCCTCTCATGCTCATATCCTGGAGCAGCCGCAAAGGGTGCAACGCACACTTCATTCTTTTCTCAGATCTACAGACAGTTAGCAAAATCGACCCCTGGGGGGTTGAAATTAATAAGTTGCTGATTTTCAGGCAAACGAACAATTGGTGCGTTGCACTATAATTGGCGCAGCTTTGCAAATTTGAGCAGTAAGGTTTTGGACCCGCCGAATTCAAATTCTATTACTGCCTTGGCATTGGGCATTTCGCCTTCCAGGGAGAGGATGCGTCCCCGGCCAAAACGGTTGTGCTCGATCATCATGCCTACGGTCAGGGCAGCGGGATCTGCTGCCTGAAAATTTTCCCGGGAAGACGCGGCAGGCGTAGATGCAGCAGCCCCGGTGGCGGATCTCACGCTCCGGAAGCCTTCCGGGATTTTTGCCGAGGCGGTGATTTCTTTTTCCGCAAAACCGTTCCTGCCGCCTGCGGATTGCCGTGAATAAAACGAATTGCGGCGGGAGCTCCATGTATTCCCGTTGCCTGCAGCAGTGTCCTTTTTATGCTGATCCCCAAAACGACGTCCCGCATTGTTTCCCCATGACGTGTTGTCCCATTGTCCGGCTGTCTGATCCGGGGAACCTGAAGATCCTGAACTTTCCGGAAGGGTGCGGTTCAAAAAGGCGGGATCAATTTCGCGTAAAAACCGGCTGGGAGGATTGGATTCCATGGAACCCCAGCGCATACGCGTTTGTGCAAAAGAGAGCGTGAGGGATTTCCTGGCCCGGGTCATGGCCACATAGAAGAGCCGCCTTTCTTCTTCCAGCTCCGTGATCGTGTTGCTGGACAATAAAGACGGGAAAAGCTTTTCCTCCAGGCCTGCCACATAAACATGGGAAAACTCCAGGCCTTTTGCAGAGTGGACCGTCATCAGACTGACCCTTTCCTTGTCAGGAGTATCCTGTTCGTCCATCTGCGTGAGCAAAGTCACGTTTACCAGGAACCGTTCCAGGGTGGGCTTGCCTTCTCCTTCATCGGGGACGGTCACTTCCGTTTCCAGTTCCACTTCCTGGCCCGCCACACCGCAAAAGGCCTGGATGCTGTTCAGCAATTCCTCAACGTTATCCAGTTTGGACATACCCTCTATGGATTTATCCTGGCGGAGCATGGGAAGGTACCCGGACATGGTTGCCACAGCCAGGGCCACTTCAAAGGCATTGCTACCCTGTTCCTGCATGGCCTGTGCGGTCTGAAGGATCTCGGCGAAGGCCTTTAATTTTTGGACAATGTTTCCCCTAAGGCCGGCGGCTTCCGCATCTCCCTGAAGGATGTATGCAAACGAAGACATGCCGTTAAACATAGCCGCCGAACCGAGTTTCTGGAGGGTAACACCTCCGATGCCCCGCGCAGGAACATTGACCGCCCTGCGGAAAGCCTCCTCGTCGTTAGAGTTTACCACTAAGCGCAGGTAGGCCATCAGGTCCTTCACCTCGGCCCGTTCATAAAAGGAAAAGCCCCCATATACTTTGTAAGGAATATTCCTTTTCCTGAGAGCTTCCTCCAGAATCCTTGACTGCGCGTTGGTGCGGTACAGAATGGCAAAATCTCCGTAGCCTGCTCCCGTGCCGTAAACTTTACCCAGTATGGAAGATACCACCTGGAACGCTTCTTCGGCATCTGTATAGGCACTCAGCAATTCAATTTTCTCTCCCGCTTCCGACTGCGCAAAACATTCTTTTCGCATTCTGCGGGTATTGTGCCTGATCAGGCTGTTGGCGGCTTTGACCACTGTCTGTGTGGAACGGTAATTCTGTTCCAGCCGGTATTCCTTGGCTTCCGGAAAATCCTTACTGAAATTCAGAATATTTTCAATACGGGCACCCCGGAATGCATAAATGCTCTGCGCGTCATCACCCACAACTGCAATGTTACGGTGCATCAGCGCCAGGTTCTTAATGATCAGGTATTGCGCCAGGTTGGTATCCTGGTATTCGTCTACCAGTATGTACCGGAATTTGTCGCGGTAACTGGCCAGCACTTCGGGATTTTGCTGGAAAAGCACGTTGGTAAAAAGCAGCAGGTCATCAAAATCCATGGCTCCAGCCAGCCTGCATTTTTTGGCATACAGCGCGTAAATGTCTGCTATACGCGGTTTACGGGATGCCTGGTCAGCCTGCATCAACTCATCATTGGCTGCATAGGCAGAAGCCGTCATCAGGCTGTTCTTGGCTTTGGATATGCGAGACATCACTTCCGCAGGGGGGTATGTCTTATCATCCAGTTGCAAATCTTTTATACAACTTTTAACGGCTGATTTGCTGTCCGCTTTATCATAAATGGTAAAAGTTTCCGGGAACCCCAGCACAGCGGCTTCCTTTCGTAAGATCCGGGCAAAAACCGAGTGGAAAGTACCCATCCATAAATAACGCACCTGGTCTTCACCGGCCAGTGAGGATACACGTTCTTTCATCTCCTTGGCTGCCTTGTTGGTAAAGGTCAGCGCCAATATTTCCCGGGCCGGTATTCCCCGGTCCAGCATATTGGCGATCCTGCATGTTAATACCTTGGTTTTTCCGCTTCCTGCGCCTGCGATGATCAATGATGGCCCCTTGATATCTTCTACTGCCTGTCTCTGGGCCTGGTTCAACTCCTGCAAATAGTTCTCCTTCATAGCGACAAATATAGGGAAAAGCCGTCGAAAATTTTATCTTTGTATCTGCTAAAAACAGTATATGTGCGCCCATTATAAATTGCGTAGAGGATTAGACATACCCCTGAAAGGCAAAGCAGATATGATCACGGAAACCCCCGTTGTTTCTGCTCTTTACGCACTAAAACCAATTGATTTTAAACACATTGTCCCAAAACTCCTTGTGCGGGAAGGCGATGCCCTTAAAGCCGGAAGCCCGGTATTTTGCGACAAAAACCGGCCGGAAGTACGTTTCACTTCTCCGGTAAGCGGAATCGTTCAGACTGTAGTTAGAGGAGATAAGAGAAGGCTGGAAGCCATTGAGATCCTTCCCGACTGTAAAAATGAATCCCTTAAATTTCCGGCAGAGGCTCCTGAAATAATGTCCGTACAAAAAATAAAAGAACTTCTGCTAGAAAGCGGTTGCTGGCCTTTTATTATCAGAAGACCGTACGGAATTACCCCTGACCCCGGGGAAACCCCAAAAGCAGTATTTATAAGCTGTTTTGATTCCGCGCCACTGGCTCCGGATCTGGACTATGCCTTCGCAAACCGCGAAGAAGCCCTTGAAATGGGACTCCGGGTCCTGGAAAGGCTTTGCCCGGGGATTATCCACCTGGGGCTGTCGGACAAAACATCTCCTCACAGTGTTTTCCGTCGTCTGCAAGCCAGGGTCCATACCTTCTCCGGTCCCCACCCGGCAGGCAATCCGGGAATTCAGATCCACCATGTTTCTCCTATCGGAAGAGACCATATAGTCTGGACCCTGACCCCCCAGGGGCTTTCGGTGATCGGGGAACTTTTCCTGAAAGGTGTTTACGACACAACAAGAACAATAGCCGTAACGGGGCCCGCCCTGCTTAAAACCGGCTATATCTGCTGCCCATCAGGTATTCAGGTAAATGCTCTCACCGGGTTTCCTTACGACAAAAACAGGGAAGTCCGTGTCATTAGCGGGAATCCCCTGACAGGTGACAATGTGGGTCCGGAAGGATTTCTTGGTTTTCACCACGGACAAATCACTTTCTTAGAGGAAGGCCATTCAAGGGAATTGCTGGGATGGGCAAGGCCGCTGCGACTCAATAAATTCAGCGCAGCACGGACCTATGTTTCTTACCTGGCGCCTTTACTTGGCAAGACCGGGCGTTTTTCCCTAAACACAAACGCCAACGGAGGTGCCAGAGCTTTTGTGCTCACCCAGGGATATCAGAAGGTATTGCCTGCAAACATTTTCGTTTCTTTCCTGATCAAAGCCATACTGGCACAAGACATAGAAAAAATGGAACAATTCAGCATCTATGAAATGATCCCGGAAGACCTGGCTTTATGCGAATTCATCTGTCCTTCCAAGATCGAGATCCAGGATATTCTCCAACAGGGCATAGACCTGATGATAAAGGAAATGCAATGAAAGGAATAGAAAAAATAGTAAACAGGATCAAACCCGTATTCAGCAAAGGAGGCAAACTGGGTTTTTTGCACTCCACCTTTGATGCATTTGAAGCTTTTCTCCTGGTTCCTGCCACCGTTACCCGCAAAGGCTCCCACATACGTGACTGCAACGACCTGAAAAGGGTAATGATAGTGGTGGTAATAGCCCTGGTGCCCTGCCTGCTTTTTGGCATGTACAACACCGGGTTGCAACATTACATGGCCATGGGGCCGGGAGCAGAGCTTCCCGGATTTTTTCAGATCTTCTGGTATGGATTCCTTAGGGTAATCCCGCTGGTGATCGTTTCCTATGTAGTAGGTCTGGGAATAGAATTCACAGTGGCCCAGATAAGAGGGCATGAAGTCAATGAAGGCTACCTGGTAACCGGCATGCTCATTCCGCTCATCGTTCCGGTAACCATCCCCCTGTGGATGCTGGCTACGGCCGTGGCTTTTTCCGTGCTCATTGGGAAAGAGATCTTTGGCGGGACCGGAATGAACATCTGGAATCCCGCGCTGCTGGCAAGGGCTTTCCTGTTTTTTTCATACCCCGCCTACATGACAGGGGATAAGATCTGGATTGACGGTTTCAGCGGAGCCACTCCGCTGGCATTGTGGACAGAACAGGCAACTGCAACCCAACCGATGCCTTCCTGGATGGATATGTTCCTGGGCTTTATTCCCGGATCCGTGGGAGAAACTTCTGTGGTATGCATCCTGCTGGGGGCGGCCATACTTATATACACGGGAGTGGCCAGCTGGAAAATCATGGTTTCCTGCCTGGCCGGTGCCGCTCTGGCCGGATTACTGGGAGATATTCCCGTCCATTACCACCTGGTTATGGGCGGTTTTGCCTTTGGGTGTGTCTTTATGGCCACCGATCCGGTTTCCAGTCCCCAGACAGAAACGGGAAAATGGATATACGGAGCGTTGATAGGTGTTCTGACTATCATCATACGCCTGTTCAATCCGGGGTATCCGGAAGGCATGATGCTGGCCATCCTGCTTATGAATACGTTTGCACCCCTGATAGATCATTACGTTGTGGCCGTCCATGTGAAACGGAAAATGAAAAGAATCGCTGCCAATGGATAAGAAAAAAAAGAACGGGAATTTATACACGGTTGTGTATGCTGCCGTTATGGTTATCATTGTAGCCGTAGTACTGGCTTTTGTGTCACAGTTCCTCAAACCGCGCCGGGATGCCAATATCATGGAAGAAACCCGGCAAACCATTCTTCGGTCGGTTCACCTGGAAGGACGTTCCTACGAAAAATACATAACCGATACCGTGGCCGGTCCTGAGCATTTGCCACTGTTTATTTGTACCCTGGATGACGGAGCCCGAAAATACATCATTCCCCTGGAAGGAAAGGGCCTGTGGGGATCCATTAACGGATACCTGGCCCTGAACGACGATTTTCGCACCGTTTACGGAGCCGTTTTTGACCATGAAGCCGAGACACCGGGACTGGGTGCCGAAATTGCCACCCCGTCTTTCAGCGATCCTTTTGGTGGAAAATCTCTTTACCGGGGAGACGACTTTGTTTCCCTGTCTGTTGTTAAACCGGGAAGATCCGCCGGCAATCCCAACGCCGTTGACGGCATTTCCGGAGGCACCCTGACCAGCCGCGGGGTGGAAAACATGATACGCGAATCCATTGAACCTTATATTCCTTTTTTGAAACATTATGAATAAACGCATCTTCCTGGACCCGCTTTTTAAAAACAATCCCGTTTCCGTACTGGCGCTGGGGATCTGTTCGGCTTTGGCGGTTACCGTAAAAATGGAACCTGCACTGGTTATGGCCCTTTCCGTGACTCTGGTAACCGGTTTTTCCGGATTTATCCTTTCCCTGCTGCGGAATACCATCCCGGATCGTATTCGGATCATAGTCCAGCTGATCGTGATCGCCACCCTGGTAATTCTGGTGGATCTGATATTAAAAGCGTTTGCTTATCCCATAAGCAAACAGCTCTCTGTTTTTGTGGGACTTATTATTACCAATTGCATCATTATGGGACGCATAGAAGCCTTTGCACTGCACAACAAGCCCTTTCCCTCCCTTGTTGACGGAATAGCCAACGGGCTGGGTTACGGGATCATACTTGTGGCCGTTTCCTTTTTCAGGGAACTTTTCGGTTCCGGGACATTGATGGGATACCCGCTTATTCCTGAAAAGTGGTATGTTGCCGGGGGCGGTTTCTATGAAAACAACGGATTGTTCATACTGCCTCCCATGGCCCTGATAGTTGTGGGCCTGATCGTATGGGTTTTTAACGCCAGGAATGCTAAGAACGATAAAAAAGCATGGAACAAATAATTGACATATTCGTAAGATCGGTCTTTGTAGAGAATATGATCTTTGCCTATTTTCTGGGCATGTGTTCATACCTGGCAGTATCCAAAACGGTGAAAACAGCCTCGGGCCTGGGCCTGGCCGTTATCTTTGTATTACTGATAACACTTCCCGTAAATTACCTGTTGGATCGCTACGTGCTTTCCCCCGGGGCTTTGGCACAGATCAACCCGGCCTGGGCTACGGTAGATCTCAGTTTTCTGAGTTATATCTTGTTTATTGCCGTTATAGCTGCCATGGTACAGCTGGTAGAAATGGTCGTGGAAAAATACGCTCCCGCCCTGTATAATAACCTGGGAATATTCCTGCCCCTGATTGCCGTCAACTGTGCTATTCTTGGCGGATCCCTTTTTATGCAGGAAAGAGCATACCAGAATATATGGCAGGTCCTGGCTTTTGCCCTGGGTTCGGGATTCGGATGGTTTCTGGCCATCGTCTCTATAGCAGCCATCCGGGAAAAACTAAGTTATTCGAATATACCGGCCCCCATGCGTGGACTGGGTATTGCTTTTATCATTACCGGATTGATGGGGATCGCGTTTATGAGTTTTATGGGTATTCAATTTTAAGTGTGCATGATGACAATGATCCAATTCCTGTTGCTGGCAGTTGCCGCGATCCTGATCGTTACTCTGATCCTGGTATTGTTACTTGTTTATGCAAAGATCCGGCTAACCCCTTCAGGAAAAGTGGGCTTGAAAGTAAACGGGGAAAAAAACCTGGAAGTTGAACCGGGGACAACATTGCTAAGCACCCTGTCTGCCAACAACATATACCTCCCTTCTGCATGCGGAGGATCCGGGACCTGCGGATTGTGCAAATGCCGTGTGGTTTCAGGGGGAGGATCCATCCTTTCTACCGAAACGGGTTTCTTTACAAGAAGGGAACAACAGAATAAATGGCGCCTTGCCTGCCAGGTGAAGGTTAAGGAAGACATGCAGATTGAGATCCCTCAGGAAATACTTGGCGTTAAAAAATGGGAATGTGAAGTCATCAGCAACCGGAATGTAGCTTCATTTATCAAAGAATTTGTCATCAAACTGCCCGAAGGAGAAAATCTGGCTTTCCGTTCGGGGGGGTATATCCAGATAGATGTCCCGCCCGTAACCGTGGATTTTGCCAAAGACATTGCCGTGGAAAAGGAATACCTTGCCGAGTGGGACGCACTGGGACTTTGGAACCTGAAAATGGCAAACCGGGAGTACGGATTCAGAGCCTATTCCATGGCCAACCATCCTGCTGAAGGCAACCGCATCATCCTGAACGTCCGTATTGCCACCCCGCCCTGGGACCGCGCCCGCGGAAGCTTTATGAAAGTAAACCCCGGCATTTGTTCTTCCTATATTTTTTCCCGCAAACCCGGCGATAAAGTTAAGGTCTCCGGTCCTTTTGGCGATTTCTTCCTGAAAGAAACCCATGCAGAAAAGATCTTCATAGGAGGCGGAGCCGGCATGGCACCCATGCGTTCCCATATCTTTCACCTTTTCCATACCCTGAAGACAACGGACAAAATATCTTTCTGGTATGGAGCAAGGTCCCGCCGGGAACTTTTCTATGAAGAAGAATTCAGGGATATTGAAAAAGAATTTCCCAACTTTTCGTTTCATATAGCTCTTTCCGAGCCCAAACCGGAAGACAACTGGAAGGGATATACCGGGTTCATACACCAGGTAATCCTGGACCATTACCTGAAAGATCACCCGGAACCGGAAGAAAACGAATATTACCTTTGCGGCCCCCCTCTTATGACAGATGCCGTTATCCGGATGCTGGACAACCTGGGGGTTCCTGAAGACCACATTCTTTTTGATGACTTTGGAGGTTGAGGGTTTTTTTTTACCTTTGTGTACTATCAATCCGATTAAGAAAAACAACAGAATATGGAAGTAAAAATCAGCAACGATCCCGTACCCGTAATATCTATAAACGGAAGGATGGATACTGGCAACACGGTTATTTTTGAAGAAGCCATAGCTCCTCTCCTGAAAAGCCCCACAAAAGACATGATCATTGACGGTTCAGACCTGGAATACATAAGTAGTTCCGGCCTGCGTCAGTTCCTGGTGCTACAAAAAAACATCAAGGGAAAAAACGGTTCCTTAAAAGTCCGGAACCTCAGGGCTGAGATCAAGGATATCTTCGATCTGACCGGCTTTACCAACATCTTCACCATTGAATAGTACTTTACTACGGATCAGTAGTCTGATGGAGGCATAACTTGCTTCCAGGTATTTGTCCATATCCAGCGGGGAAACCCATTCCGTTTTCTCAATTCCTTCTTCTGTCTGGGGCTTTAACAAGCTCCCTTCTTCTGCGGTCATGCGAAACCAGGCCGTCATTTTCAATACGTTGTTTCCCTGGAAACGGTAAGTATGGTATGTAGTGGCGAACTGATCCCCTGTAATTTTCAGACCCCGGATGCCTGTCTCTTCGGCTACTTCCCTGAGAGCCGTTTCTTTAAGAGATTCACCGGGTTCCTGTTTTCCTTTGGGCAAATCCCACCGGCCATAACGGTAGATCATCAGGATCTCCCCGTTTTTATTGGTTACAATCCCTCCGGCAGCATGAAAAAGAAGAAATCGTGTACACAGCTGTTTAAATGATGCGGAAGGATCTTCTACCGGGATCACCAGGTGACTGATGTTGGAATTGCATTCAAAGCCGACTATCAGATCTTCCCATGAACCGGATCTTTCTGCAGGGGCAATAGTTACCGAAGGAAGTAAACATACGGGGCTGTCCGGACGACATAACTGAAGACGCCTATTATTGAAGAAAATACTGTACATTTGTACAAAGATATGTGATAATTATGGAAACTGCGGAAAAAATCGTGGCACAAAAGCTCCTGGAAATTCAGGCCGTACAGCTAAATACTGAAAAACCTTTTGTTTGGGCTTCGGGATGGTTGTCTCCCATATATTGTGATAACAGGAAAATCTTGTCGGTCCCCAACGTAAGGACTTTTATCAGGGACACCCTCTGTAAACTGATCATGCACAACTATCCTTCAGTGGAGGTAATAGCCGGGGTGGCCACAGGAGCCATAGCCATGGGAGCCCTGGTAGCCGACCACTTGGGAAAACCCTTTATTTACGTACGACCCCGGAGAAAAGACCATGGCACGGGCGCGCAGATAGAAGGATCGCTGGAACCTGAATCCAAAGTGGTTGTTGTGGAAGACCTGATTTCCACGGGACATTCCGCACTGTCAGCCTCTGACTGTCTTAAGAAATCATGTGCCAACGTACTGGGCATGGTGGCCATTTTTTCATATAATTTTGATATTGCGCGCAGGGCTTTTGAAAAAAGCAACTGCGAATTACATACATTAACCAATTACGACACACTAATCCGGGAAGCTGCGGAAAAAGATTACGTCAACAAAGAGCAGCTGGACACCTTGAAAATATGGCGTCTGACTCCTAATACCTGGGGAAGATAATTATGGGAAATACACACGTTACCGGTGACGTACGTTACGTCAACAAACCCGCCGAGACCGTTTTTGAATTGTTTTCCGACTTTTCAAAATTTGCGGACCGCTTACCTGAAGACAAAAAAGACCAAATAACAATAACCGAAGACACGATACTGGCTAACACCCAGGGAATGCAGCTGGGTGTAAAGGTTACCCGGAGGGAAGCGCCTACACTGATAGTTATGGAGCAATACGGAAGCGTTCCGTTTACCTTTAACCTGAACCTGCACATCCATCCCCTTGAAGAAGGCTGCGAATTACAACTGGAACTGGATGCCGAACTCAGCATGATGATCAAAATGATGCTTGGAGGAAAGCTGAAAGATTTTATAAATCAGTTTACAACGCAACTGGCCGAAGGACTGAACCGGTAAGTGTCCAAAAATCCGGGTCTTATGATGAAGGACTTCAGAAGAATACTGGAAGAGTCCCTGCCCCCCGGAGAAATTAACCTTTTACTGGCTTCACTGGATTCTTCCCCGCCCGTCAGCATACGGCAACATATCCGGAAAACAGACAAGGAACTGTTTCCGGACGCAGAAGCCGTTCCCTGGTGTCCGGCAGGCAGGTACCTTAACGAGCGACCGGTATTCACACTTGATCCGCGCTTTCATGCCGGAGCCTATTACGTTCAGGAAGCTTCCGGAATGTCTCTCTGGAAACTGAAACCTTACTTACAATCCATGAAGGCACCCCGCGTGCTGGATGCCTGTGCCGCTCCCGGAGGCAAAAGCACCCTTTTGCTGGATATCATGCCCGAAGACGGACTGCTAGTCAGCAATGAAACCATCCTTTCCCGGATACCTGTACTTACTCAGAACATGGCCCGGTGGGGATACGCCAACGTTGTGGTTACACAAAACGATCTCGGGGCATTTACAAGGCTTCGTGGGTATTTTGACGTCCTGGTAACCGATGTTCCCTGTTCCGGGGAAGGCTTGTTCCGTAAAGAGCCGCTTTCCAGAAACAACTGGTCTCCGGCCGGAGTGGATCTTTGTACATCGCGTCAGCGGAGGATACTGACAGACCTGTGGCCGTCTCTGAAGGAAGGGGGCCTGTTGTTTTACAGCACTTGCACCTTTAACAGGAAAGAAGATGAAGATCAGGTGGAATGGATGGTCAGCCATCTGGGGGCGCGCGTCTTACTCGGCCCGGATAAATATTTTCCGCATCGCATCAGGGGAGAAGGTTTTTTCATGGCACTGCTCCAAAAGCAAGGTAATCCCGCCGATGCCGGAAAGAGAAAGATCGGCGGCATGCCCCGAAAGAAAGGTGTCTCCGGAAAGGATCATGTTCCCTACGGAATACCCGGCTTTCTAAAAGAAGGTTACGCGTATTCAATGAAAGGAACGTTGCTAAAGGCATTCCCTGCATCATGGCAGGCAGAGATGACAGCCCTTGAACAAACCCTGAACGTAGTGCATTCGGGGATTGCCGTAGCTGAAAGAAAAGGGAATGCGTGGGTGCCGACAGCAGATCTTGCGTTGGCGCTTGATCTGAAGAAAAATGCTTTTGAACACTACAGAGTTGATCTGTCCAGCGCCATTGCTTTTTTACGCAGAGATCCTTTGGTGTTGCCGGCGGGCACCGGAAAGGGATTGGTTTTGATAATCTATGACGACAAGCCCCTGGGTTTTGTCAAAAACCTGGGATCCCGTTCCAACAACCTGCATCCGTTATCCCGCAGGATACTTATGCCTGCGGAACGAATAAATACAACTGATTAAACATACCTGTCATGAAGAAGATGAAAATTATGACTCCGGAACAATACCGCAAAAAAGGAAAACGCTTTCACAAGATGGAGAAGTTTTTCTCCGGCCCCATGTATGCACTTATGAAAAAAAGGAACGCCGCCTTACGTAAAGAGGTGGTTGTTGAAACGGCCGGGGGCAGCATACGTACTGTCTGGTACGGGCTGAACAACCCTGCGCCTTCGCCTCTTCTGATAGACCTGCACGGAGGCGGATTTATTTTGGGCAGTCCGGAAATGGATGAAAAAATGAATATCGCCTGGAGCCTCGATCCGGGATGCCGGATCGTCAGCATTGATTATCCCAAAGCACCCGATCATCCGTTCCCCAGTGCGGTGGAGCAGATCTACGATGTAATTGAACACGTTTTTGATCATGCCGGGGAATACGGCATAGATACCAGGCGGGTAGCCATAGGCGGTCATAGTGCCGGGGCAAACCTGGCCACAATATCCTGTATGAAAGCCAAAAAATCCGGGAAAATCAATTTTGTCTGTCAGTTTCTAAATTGTCCTCCCCTGGATCTGGCTACGACGGCTCTGGAGAAACCGCATCCAAAGGGAAGTATCCCCAGGAATATGTCATTTATCTTTGACAATTGTTACGTGAACGGAGCCGACGGGCATCATCCTTATATATCACCGGTATATGCCCAGGCAGAAGATCTGAATGGACTTCCCCCGGCTATGATCGTTGTTGCCGGAAGGGACTCCCTCCACGATGAAGGCGTTCTTTACTACAAGAAACTGATCGAATGCGGGGTGGATGCCCGGTTACTGGATTACCCTGACGGGCTTCATTGTTTTATGCTGAAACGTTCAGTCCGGGCAGAAGATGCTTTTGAGAAAGCAACCGGATTTTTGAGAAAACATCTGTTACAGGGATCAAAGTGAAGTGTCCGGGGCAAAGAACCGGGCGGGTCGCGCAGGTACAGTGGCAAACGAAGTCAAAACGACGGAATATTCAGATCCGTCTGATAATGCGTACCGGATATATAGTGGGGTAAGATCCTTTACGGTCAATGATATAACAATAAAGGTAAATGGAGAGTTTACCGAGTGAGGGACCAGGGTGACCTGCCAGACAGGGTCTTCTCCAGGTTTTTCTTTACGCACAGGTGTTTCGGGGAAATAGAAATCTTCATTCAGACGATTGAAGAAAGCGGAAGGGTTTTCCAGGATGTCAGGAGAATTTCTATCGTGTGAGAGTTCCTGCCACTCATCCGTCCCTTCGTTGTAATAGTATTTTATTTCACCGTCGCAATACACATAAAACTCGTCCATGTGTATGTAGAACATATCCCCCTGAAGTATCATGGTCCCGGAAACCGAACCGTTCCAAAGAAAACCGGTTTCTACTGCCGGAGCCTGCCGGATCTTGTTAGCAAACTCCTCCATCAACCCCGGAGTGGTCTGTGCCTGCGTAAGTACTGCCAATAATGTGAATATGCCCGTTATAAGACCTTTGATTCTCATTTACTTAAAAAATCATCCAGCATTTCCTGGCTGTTTATCAATAATTCCCTGGGACTGCTTCCACGCGGCGGACCTACAATGCCGGCTTGCTCCAGCTGGTCCATAATCCTGCCTGCCCGGTTGTATCCCAGGTGGAAGCGGCGCTGCAATAATGAGGTGGACCCTTCGCCTTTCTGAATGATCAACCTGGCGGCTTCTTCAAACAATTCATCACGCTGGCCTTCTGTAATAGCAACCACGTCCTGCCTGTCGGTTTCTGAGTATTCCGGTAATTCAAAAGCACCGGAATACCCCTGCTGACCTGCTATATATTCCACCATCCTCTCCACTTCCGGGGTATCTATAAAAGCACATTGCACGCGCAACAGATCGCTCCCGGCAGATATAAGCATATCGCCCCTTCCTACCAATTGGTTGGCCTCGGACACGTCAATAATTGTTCTTGAATCAATCTTGGATGCCACGCGGAAAGCGATCCGGGCAGGGAAGTTGGCTTTAATGGTTCCCGTAATGATGTTTGTGGTAGGTCGTTGTGTGGCTATAACCAGGTGTATCCCACACGCCCTTCCCATTTGGGCCAAACGGGTAAGCGGCCCTTCCACATCCCTCCCCGCAGTCATGATCAGGTCAGCAAACTCGTCTATGATCACTACTATAAAAGGCATGAACCTGTGTCCTTTCAGTGGATTCAAGACCCTTTCCAGGAATTTTTTGTTGTATTCCTTAATGTTCCTGACCCCTGCCTTGTTGTATAACTCCAGCCTCGCATCCATTTCTATACACAGAGAATTGAGGGTGTATACTACTTTCTTGGTATCTATGATAATGGGGTTCTCCGCGTCGGGAAGTTTTGCCAGGAAATGGTTTTCAAGCTTTGAATACAAATTCAGTTCCACCCGTTTGGGATCCACCAGCACTAATTTTAAATACGCCGGATGCATTTTATACAAAAGGGAAGCCAGGATGGCATTTAAAGCGACCGATTTCCCCTGGCCTGTAGCTCCGGCAACCAGCAGGTGTGGAAGACGTGCCAGATCCAGCATCACAATTTCATTGGAAATGCTTTTACCCATCACAATGGGCAAATCATAGCGGGATTCCTTAAATTTGGCAGAATCCAAAACACTCTTCATAGGAACCAGGGAAGGCTTGTCATTTGCCACTTCAATGCCCACCATATTTGTTCCGGGAATGGGAGCTATGACACGCATACCCCGTGCGGCAAGTGAAAGCATTATGTCATCTTCCAGCCTGGTAAACTGGGAGATCCTGATCCCCGGAGAAAGCACAATTTTATACAAGGTTACCGTGGGCCCGGGTGTAGCCACGATCTTTTCAATCTGTATATCGAATGTTCTAAGACATTCTACGATCTTTTGGTTATTACGTTCCAGTTCCTCCTGGGAAACTTCCCGCAATTGATTCCGGTAGTCCTCCAGTAAACTTAAAGGGGGTTTTCTGTAACGGGGCAGATCCTGTTTGGGATCGTAAAACAACATGTCTCCGGCTGTGGGTTCTTCTTCAATCTTTTCAACTACAAACACGGGGTGTTCACGGTCTCCGGTCTTGCTCTCTTTTTCGGTTATACTTTCCGGTTCATGTGATGACGTTGCGGGTTCTTTTACCGGATCCGTTTCTTCTGTTGCCCCGGCTTTGGTTTTTCTTTTATGTACCCGACGGTAGACAAAAGGCACCAGGAAAGCGGTTAGTACAAAAAATAGTACCAGGCCTGTCCCGACCGTTCCCAGCATACTGATAAGCCATTCGTTCACCCGGTAACCGTATGTTCCGCCCACTCCGGCCCCGAAAACGTATTTAAGCGAAGTAAAGCTGAAAATATAGCCCAGTGAAATGGAGAGAATGATGCAGATAAATGCCGTTATGAAAAACAGGGGAATGATACGTATTTTTTTAATCCTGAGTAAAAACACGGCCAATGCCGCGAAGAAAAAAGGTATTATGAAGGCACTGATTCCAAAAAGTTCGCCTATGAACAGGTTGGACCAATAATTGCCTATTAGCCCGCCACTGTTGGCGGCTTCCGCCCGGGAATCAAACAAATGCTCATGCGATAGCAGACTCTGATCTACCGTCCATGTAAAAAGATAGGAAACAAAGGCAACAAGCAGGTAAAGACTAACTGCCAGGAATAACCATCCCGCTATCAGCCTTACATTATCCCGGATACGTTGTTTTTTGTCACTGGCCATTTGATGCTGACCTTTTCTTCTTTTTGTTTTTATGCCATTGTCCCTGGCGCTGTGAGCGGATCCCGGGGACATTGGGTTGCCTGAAATCACCCTGAATTTCCGATAATTTAGCTCCCTCGGGAACTATTAGCATTCCGTTGGAAAGTGTCTTAATATCATTGAATATGGTCTGGTCAGAAACGGTGTCTTTATTCCAGATCAGGTATTGCTTACGCATATAGGAGGCTAACGCCATGGTCATGGCATCACGTTCTTCACCGGCGGGCTTGGCAGCAATGGCCATAACCATATTCTGAATGTTTCGTCCGTAATGCATTACTTTTACAGGTTCCCTGTTGGCATCTATGGAATGCGGTTTGGTTACGAAAATTTCTTTAACCGGGGGAGGGAACGGAGTATCTACATCCAGGTCATAATCGGCTATGATCTGCACATGATCCCATAATTTGTGGTAATAATCATTCATGTCACGCAATTGCGGATTTAAAGCACTCATGGCATTGATTATTGCTTTCACCTGCTGCGTCCGTGTTTCTTTGTCAGGAATTTTTTTGGCTTCCTCTACCATTTCTTGTATATAACGCCCGTATTCAGGCAGTATAAGCTTCTCTCTCTGCGTGTTATAATCCATAGGATATTATATTTCAGGCCACTAATATACAAAAATAATCTCACTCAGAGCCACCCACCCTTGCCGGCCGTCTTCCAGTTCAATGCGGGCCCAGCTGCCCATTTGTTCAAGCACACGTACGCGTGTACCTTCATGGATAACCAAAAGGTCTTTTCCCTGTGTATCGGGAGCCGCTTTTACCGGACTTACTGCTGCCAGTACAATGGCTATGTCTTCTCTGGTTGCCTGTTTTTTGGACTGCCAGGCAAAAACTGTAGTTATCACTGCAAATAGAAAAATGACAACGGACAGAATGAAAGCCGCTTTACGAAACCTGACCCGCCGGGCAAACAGGAAGAGCAAAAAAAACAGGATGGCCAGTAATAATACTCCGACAGATACAATGGCCCACATGTCTGAAGACATGATCTGGTGGCTTTCCCGGATCCAGTCAGCCACAAAAAATGTGGGCACAGGTTCAATCCTGTCTAAACATTGTTCCCTTGCAATTTCCAGATTATAGGTAATATCGGGATCATTGGGAGCCAAACGCAGTGCTTTTTCGTAATACAGAACAGCATATGCCATATAACGCATTTTAAAATACGTATTCCCGATATTGTAATACAGATCTGCCGATTCCACACCCGAATTTTCAATTTCAAGGTAATGGTTCAGTGCGTCCTGGTATTGTTCACCTGCATAATACGCATTGGCTTCACTCCAAAGGCTGTCAGGGATCTCCCTGGCTCCTGCCGTAAGGGATAAGACCAGACTAAAAACAATGAGAAATAACACCTTTTTCATACCTCATGTCTATTTTAGGGCTTGCTCCATTTTACTTATAGCCTTGACCGCCGTATCAAAGATTCTTTCTTTTTCCAGTTGTCCGGGATCGGGTGCATATCGGGCGTATTCACAGGATTCAATAAGATCCGTGTAATTCTGGATCAGATCCTTCTCCACATCACGTTCCTGCAATATTTCAATGATCCGTTCACACGAACAGTCCGCCTGGGACAAACCTAATTTATCGGCAATATATCCCCATAAAGCACGATGCAATTCTTCATAATAGGCTTCAAAAAGCTGTTGTTTCAACAACACACCGGCAGCTTTAAGCCGTGTTCGCGCAATTTTGTTGGCCTTGCTGTTCCTTACACGAATCACATCGTTCATGTGTTCACGCCTCTTGTTCATTACCACGTAAACGATCCCTGTCACAGTAAAGATCAGGGCCAGAATAACAAAATACAAATAACTGCCTGTCAGGTATTTCCCTTTGCTGCGCCAGGCAGGGACCGCAGTCCTTATATAACGAATATCCCGGCCCAGGCTCTCCACGGCTCGTCTGTGTGTTCCTGGAGTATAGGGGACTCCCGGAACGGTCAGATCGGTACTTCTTTCCACTTTCAGTTTCAGAGGTTGGGAACGGATGGTTCTGTATTGTTTGTTTTGAATGTCGTAATACGAAAATTCCACGGGGTCAATGGTAAAATCACCGTGACTTCTTGGGATCACGGGATATTCAAAAGTCTTTGATCCGGAAAATGTTCCCCCGGTACTGCGTGAATTGTCTGTGATCTTAGCATCGTAAACTTCAAAATCCGGAGGAAATGTTACCCGGGGAGCTTCCAGAAGATTGATGTTACCTTCACCAGTAATGGTTATATAAACAGAAACTGCATCGTGTGCTTTTACGGAATCCTTTCCAATTTCGGCACTTATCGAAAATTGTCCGACAGCCCCCTTGAACGTACCGGGAGCCCCGGCTGGCAGTTCGCTTACATTTACGGTAACGGCAGGGGCTATTACCCGTTTACGTACGGTTTGATAAGAATCAAAAAACTCATCCAGCAAGGATTGACCCCTTCGTGTATTGCGTACCTGGATCACACAGACGATCTCGGAAGGATCAATCTTTACGGAACCGGATTGCTGCGGTAGCAAAACATAGCGTCTGAGCGTAGCCACCTGGTATATCTCCCCGTTTACATTTTCACGCTGCCAGTCGATCTGTTGGGGTGCATATACTTCCTGGCTCCAGAATCCGTTGAATGTTGGGAAACGAATGTCTTCCGCCCCGGACACGTTTACGCGAGTATACAGTTTTAACGTGGCCGTCAGGGGCTCTCCTTTCACTACACGCCGTTTGCTGACGTCCAGCCTAAGGAAAACATCCTGATCGGAAATTGCAGTACCTGTAACAGGATCCTGCTCCCGAACGGTACCTGCCGGGGAAGAAGTTCCCTGGATGACTTCAATGATTACGGGTTGTGTTCGGTATGTGACTTTATCAGATACCACCGAAGCTTCCCCTATGGTGAATTTTCCTGTAGTACCAGCTTCCAGGATATATGTATAACTTACCGACCGGCTTTGGGTCCTCCGCCCGTTGATGTACTCCAGGCGGTTCATGGTAGATGTGGTAGGTCCGGCCAATACCACGAAACTTTCAATTTCGGGGGGATTGAAAGATTCCGGTTCCAGATTTGTAGCTGTGAACACCAGACGGAACCTTTCTCCGGTAGCTACCACATTAGGCGCTTCAACAGTAAACTGATCTTGTGCATTCGCCTGTACAAGACTTAAAACAGTACATATTAACAAGAGTGTCCTTCTCATATTCTTGTTATGTTTTTACCAATTCTTCCCGGATCTGACAGGGACAGCCGCTTTGGCCTTTTCTTTCTGCACTTTTTCCTGGGTTTCACGTTCTTTTTGTTGCACTGCCTCCAGCATTTGCTGGGCAGCCTGTGGTGTTATGGCAGGAGGCGGTTCCTGATTCTGCTGCTGGTCCTGGTTCTGATCCTGCTTTTGGTTTTGGTCCTGGTTCTGATCCTCATTCTGGTTCTGATCCTGTTTCTTCTGCTGATCTTCCTGTTCCTGCAACATCTTCTGGGCATACGCAAGATTGGTTTTCGTTTCCATATCACCGGGCCGGTTCCGCAATGCCTGTTTATACGCTTCTATACTTTTGGCATATTCTTTCTGTGAGAGGTACATGTTCCCGAAATTATGCCAGGCAAAGGATTTCTCCCGGGAGTCGGACAGTGAATCAGGAACATTGGTCATAGTACTCACGGCCTGTTGATGATCATCTATCATTTGCATTGTGTTTGCCAGGTTGTATTTCGCTTTGAGGGAGGAAGAATCTTTTGCCACTGCCCTGTGATAATCCAGCAATGCTTTTTCCATATCCCCTTTGCGAAAGGCTCTGTTCCCGGATCGTATGTCTTTTTTATCTGCCTGCGCCGAAGCAGTCAGCGACAGACCTGTAAACAGGATAAAAACAGCCGTTTTTGTAAAGATATCAAAACTTTTATAACGTCTGCCCTTTCTTTCTCCTACAAGGATTTCCAGGAAAAGGAAGAAAACGGCTATGGCAAAAAAATACATATACTGCTCATTAAAATCTTCAAATACTACCGATTGGAATTCCTGTTCATCCAATTCCCTTATGGCATCTATAATACCCTGTAATCCAAAATCCGAATTTCCCGCTCTTACATAACTGCCTCCACCAGCCCGAGCCACTTCCGTAAGGGTTTTTTCATTCAGTTTTGTAACGACCGTATTCCCCTCTTCGTCTTTCAACAGGGATCCGTCCGGCAGTGGTATGGGTTTGCCAAATTCCGAGCCGATGCCAATGCAGTGCACCTGAATACCCTGGTTGGCTGCTTCCCGGGCAGCGGCGACGGCATCATCTTCGTGGTTTTCCCCGTCGGTGATCAGGATTAGAGCACGGCTTTCCGGTGTGTCCAGGCTGAAGCTCCTGATCCCCGTCAGAATAGCCTGTCCGAGTGCCGTCCCCTGACGGGGAACGGATCCGGTATTGATTGAATTCAAAAATACTTTGGCACTTACATAGTCTGTAGTAACAGGCAGCTGTACAAAAGCATCTCCGGCAAAAACTATAAGTCCTATACGATCCCTGTCCAGGTTGTCAACCAGCCGGGATACGGCAAGTTTGGCACGTTCCATGCGATTAGGGGTGTAATCCTGTGCAAGCATGGAATTGGAAACATCCAGGGCTATCATGATCTCCACTCCGGTTCGTTTCATTTCTTTGACACGTGCTCCCGTTCGGGGCCTAGACAATCCTATGGCAAAGAAGAACAAGGCCAGGCAGAAAAGACTGATCTTGAGCCATCCCCTGCGGGAAGACACGCCGGGGGTCAGTGTCTTTATTAATTGGGGATCCCCAAAACGCTTCAACATTCTTTTGCTGCGACGCCTGTACAGACCGTACAGCAAAAGCAACAGAGGAATTGCTGCAATAATCCATAAATATTGTACCTGTGCCAGTTGTATCATATCTCTTTACGGTATTCTTCTTAAAACGATCCAACGCAACAAAAATTCCAAAGCTAGTGCCAACAGGGCTATCAAAGCATAATGCATGAACAGTTCCCTGTAAACGGGAAACGAGTCTACCGTGGTCCTGCTTTTTTCCATTTGGTTTATTTGGTTGTATATGGACAACAACTTTGTGTTATCGGTGGCCCGGAAATACTGACCTTCAGTTGTTTTAGCTATCTGCTCCAATAATTCTTCATCAATTTCCACTTTTACCTGTTGTATCTGAACCCCAAAAGGAGTCATTACCGGGTAAGGAGCCATCCCGTGTGCCCCCACGCCTATGGTGTAAACACGCACTCCGTAAGTCCGGGCTATTTCCGCGGCAGTAAGCGGGGTTACTTCTCCCCTGTTATTTACCCCGTCGGTGAGTAGGATCACAACGCGACTGACCGCTTCTGAATCCTTTAGCCGGGCTACTGCAGTTGCCAGACCGTTACCAATTGCAGTACCGTCTTCAATCAGACCGGTCTGGATCTCTTTCATCATATTGATCAGAGTGATCCTGTCTGTAGTCAGGGGACACTGGGTATAGGATTCACCGGCAAATACAACAATCCCTATGCGGTCCGTAGGACGTTCGGCAATGAACTGGATGGCTATGTCTTTGGCCGCTGCGATCCTGTCCGGCTGAAAATCTCTGGCCAACATGGAAGTGGATACGTCCATAGCCAGGACAATGTCGATCCCTTCCGTGGAAGTGGTCTCAAAATCGGATGATGAACGGGGTCGAGCAATGGCCATGATCAGTGCTGCCAAAGCCACCAACCTTAATATAAACGGTACGTGCCTTAGAGCCTTCCTCCAGGAACTTTTATCTTCCCGGAAAGGCAGCAGGGAGGAAACCTGCAGGGAGGGGGCGCTTTTTCCTGTCAGTTCCCGGTACACGTACCAGGCTGCAAGAGGGATCAGCAGGATGAGCAGGTACAGTATTTTCGGATATTCAAAAAACATAACGGTACTTTAACCTTCTTTTTCTTCTTCTATCAGGGCTGTTTGGGTAACAAATTCCACCGCCTGGTTCAGCGAGGTTTCATTTTCTGTATCTGAGGGTGTGTGTTTTGCAAATTTCGCAAGATCTCCGGTACGTAACATATCTTCCAGAGTGCTGATGGTTTCGTCTGTTAAAAGAGGATCTCCGTCTGCTTTCCTATTCAATGATCCGATCATTTCCGCCGATGTCTGTTCCATAGCCTGAATGCCCCATCTGTCACGCAGGTATATGCGCACAGTATCGGTCAGAACCGTATAATATTGTTTTACGGACTGTTTCTTCCATAATTCCTGCTTTCGTATGGCTTCCAGGGCTTTCAGGGCAGCAATGTGCGGCGGGTCCTTAGGCCGGGACAGGCCGAAAACAGGCAAGTTTTTCCTGCGCCGTTTAATGATCCAAACTATCAGCCATATTATTCCAGCAAGAACCAACAAAAGACCGACTGCCACAAGGATCTCGTTCAATGTCAAGGGGTAACGCATCTGGGGTTTGAGCCCGAATGCCTGAAAAGAAGTCGTGTCAACTTGTATGGTATTGACATACAAACGGGGACCTCTGTACCATAAGGTATCTACTACGCCGTCGGGTTTTCTCAGATACAGGGGCATGTCAGGTAACCGGTAAGAACCGCTATCGAACGAGGTGAGCAGTACACGTGCTTTTAAAGACTCCAGGTGTTTTTTTCTGTACACCGAATCCAACAGGATTGGTGACAGGGCTTCCACACCTTCTGTGATCAAATGCGGCAATTCCGGAAAATTCACGGTTTCTATCCCGGCAATATCACTGGTATTTTCGGGTAGGATCATGGTCCACCACACCTGGTCCCCTATCAATATGCTGTCTTTCTCCAGGACGGATTCCATGACCCGGGCTTCATCGTGTTCCGGGATACCGGGTATTTGTTGCCCGGCCAACACGGCGGGTAACTGCAGAAAACCCCATACAAGAATAATGATCTTTCTCATAACTAATCCGTGCATAATCAGGCTCTGCTTTTAAATAAACGGATCAATGGTTGTACATAATCCTGATTCGTAGCAATTTTTACGTGATCCACATGGTATTTATTCAGGACTGTTTTGAGATTATCCTGGCTGTTGTTGTACCAACGGGCATAATTTTCCCTAACCTTTTTTCCAGAGGTATCTATCCATTGTTCACGCCCGGTCTCGGCATCGGCCATTTTCACAAGTCCTACGTCGGGCAAGGAGGTTTCCCGGGGGTCGTAAACCTGTATAGCTGCCAGATCGTGCTTATTGACAGCGATCTTCAGTGCTTCTTCAAAACGCGGTTTTTGCATATCATCCATATCCATCATATCTGAAAGGAGAAATGCGGTACACCGTTTCTTAATGGCATTGGTCAAAAAGCGGAGGGCTTCCGAAATATTGGTCTGCCTGCTGAGCGGTTCGTATTCAAGCATTTCACGAATAATGTGCAATAAGTGGGAGCGGCCCTTTTTGGGAGGAATGAATTTTTCAACCTTGTCACTGAAGAACAAAGCCCCGACTTTGTCATTATTGATGGAAGCCGAGAAACTCAACACGGCTGCCACCTCGGCCAAAAGATCTTTTTTGAGTTTTTTCTGGGTACCGAACCAGCGCGATCCGCTTACATCCACAAGCAGCACAACGGTCAACTCGCGTTCTTCTTCAAATACTTTAATATACGGGGCATTCATGCGAGCAGTGACGTTCCAGTCCATATTCCTGACATCGTCCCCGTACCCATATTCACGAACTTCGCTGAAAGCCATTCCCCGGCCTTTGAATGCCGAGTGGTACTCTCCGGCAAAGATCTGTCGGGAAAGACCCCTTGTTTTGATCTCGATCTTCCTTACATTTTTCAGCAAATCGTTTGACATGGCAAGCTATTAAGGAACTTCAACGGCATTGATTATGGATGTGATTATATTTTCCGAGACAATGTTCTCGGCTTCGGCTTCGTAAGTAAGTCCAATCCTGTGACGCAACACCTCATAGGCTACGGCACGTATGTCTTCCGGGATTACATAACCCCTTCTGCGGATAAAAGCATAAGCCTTTGCCGCTATTGCCAGGGAAATACTGGCACGGGGAGATGCCCCGTATGAGATCAGCGGGGCCAGGTCCTTCAGGTTATATTGATTGGGTTCCCTCGTTGCAAAGACCAGGTCAACCACATAACGTTCAATTTTTTCATCCATATAAACCTCCCGCACTACTTCTCTGGCTTTCCGGATGTCGGCCGGCTTAATGACTTGGGAAGCAGTGGGAAACTCTTCCATATTGTTCATGCGTATAATTAGCTTTTCTTCCTCTTTTGCAGGATAATCCACAAGCACTTTAAGCATGAAACGGTCTACCTGGGCTTCAGGCAAGGGATAGGTTCCTTCCTGTTCTATGGGATTCTGGGTAGCCAGGACCAAAAACGGTTCGGGCAACGGAAATGTATGTTCTCCAATGGTAACCTGTCTTTCCTGCATAGCTTCCAGGAGGGCGGATTGTACTTTTGCCGGGGAACGGTTGATCTCGTCTGCCAAAATAAAATTGGCGAAAACGGGGCCTTTTTTAACCTGGAATTCTTCTGTGCGCTGACTGTAGATCAATGTACCTATCAGATCGGCAGGCAACAAATCCGGAGTGAATTGAATACGGCTGAATTTGGCATCCACCACGCTTGCCAATGTTCTGATAGCCAGCGTTTTTGCAAGGCCCGGAACACCCTCAAGCAATATGTGCCCGTTAGCCAGAAGTCCTATCAGAAGGTTTTCCACAAGTTGTTTTTGTCCCACGATTACTTTTCCCATTTCAAGGGTAAGTATATCCACAAAAGCACTTTCCCTCTGGATTCGCTCGTTCAACTCTTTAATGTTTACGGTTTCCATACAAAGATATTTTCAATACGGTTAAGGTTTTTTCATTTATATTTGTCAAAGATACATCCTTTATGCGGTATTTTGTCCATTTATCTTTTAACGGTACGCATTACCACGGCTGGCAAATTCAAAAAAACGCACCTTCTGTGCAAGCCTCTCTGGAAGATGCTCTGGGCCGTCTTATAGGGGAGCCCGTTACGATTACCGGATGCGGCCGCACCGACACAGGCGTTCACGCCAGGGATTTCTGGGCTCATTTTAATTACTCCGGGAATCCTGTCAGGTGTGAAGGTTTAACCTACAAAGTTAATGCCATATTACCCGGGGATATTTATGTATATGACATTTTGCCCGTTCCGGAGAACCTTAACGCACGCTTTCATGCCATAGGCAGGACCTACCGTTATTTTATCCGCAGAAACAAGGAGCCGTTCATGAATTCCCTGACAGCGGCACCGGGGACCTATTCGCCCCTGTTGCCGGATATTAACCTTATGAACAAAGCTGCTGAATTGTTGCTTGGAACACATGATTTTACCAGTTTCTCCAAATTACATTCCCAGACACGAACCAACATATGCACTGTTACCGAAGCATACTGGTTCAGTATGGATCTGGAAATGGGAACTTCTCCCGTGTGGGTGTTTCAGATAACGGCAGACCGTTTTTTAAGGAATATGGTTCGTTGTGTCGTGGGATCATTACTGGAAGTCGGTAAAGGTAAAAAACCCGTGGAATGGATTTTGCAATTGCTGGAAGAAAAAAACCGTTCCCTTGCAGGCCATTCTGTTCCGCCTGAAGGATTGTTCCTTTGGAAAGTTTATTATGACAAACTTAAAAAAGTAAATTAATATGTTGCAAATCGTACTTCAAACAGAGGCCGTTGCAGAAGCCTCGTCCTCTATTTCCTTATTGTCCATGGCTGCCAAAGGCGGGTGGCTTATGATCGTTCTGCTGGCTTTGTCGGTAGTAGCCGTTTATATTTTCGGAGAACGTCTTGTTGTATTGCGTAAAGCAGCCAGGGTAGACCAGAACTTCATGAACAACATAAAGGAATACATATACGACGGAAAAGTACAGTCTGCCATACACTTATGTGAAAGTCAGAATACCATCACAGCCCGTCTTATTGCCAAAGGGTTACATAATATCGGACGTCCCCTGACAGATATAAAATCAGCCATCGAAAACGTGGGAAGCATTGAAGTAGCAAGGCTGGAAAAAGGATTGCCTGTTCTGGCTTCGGTAGCCGGCGGAGCGCCTATGGTAGGGTTTCTGGGAACTGTGATAGGGATGATCAAGGCTTTTTATAATATGTCCATGGCCGGCAACAACATTGATATAACGTTGCTTTCTGAAGGGATCTATATAGCCATGGTTACTACCGTAGCCGGGCTCATTATTGGGATCCCGGCCTATTTTGCCTACAATTATTTGTCTTCACGCATAGGCTCCATTGTGAATAACATGGAAAAGAATACCCTTGACTTTCTGGACCTCCTGCAGGAACCGCTTAAATAAGATCAATGTATGGCCATTAGAAGAAACACAAAAGTTGAACCTACTTTCACAATGTCTTCAATGACAGACATTGTATTCCTGTTATTGATCTTTTTTCTGGTAACTTCAACCCTGATCAATCCCAATGCCCTGAAACTTTTACTTCCCAAGAGTACCAACCAGATATCGGCAAAAGCCCAGGTAAGTGTTTCTATTAAACACTATCCACAGGCAGGTACTTTCTCCTACCATATCAACGGCAACCACCGGGCCGTTTCTTTCAGCGAGATCGAACCGCAATTACAGGAATTTCTTCAGAACAGCGATGATCCTACTATTTCTTTGTACGTAGACAAATCTGTACCCATGGAACAGGTGATACAGGTAATGAACATTGCCAAACGGAATCAGTATAAGGTAATTCTGGCCACTTCGCCTGAATAGAATCAAATTATCCAGTTCATGAAAGAATACCGGGGAAATAAAACAGGATTTCTACTGACGGCAGGTTTCCACCTGTTGCTGGGAGCTGTCTTGCTGATAGTCGGCCTTCGGTATGATCCTCCAGAAAAAGACAACCAGCTGAGCATAGAGATTGAACTGGAAGAAGAACGCCCCCCGGAACCTGCACGTATCATAGCCGAACAGGGATCACTACCCCGCTCTCCCGAACCTGTCCCCAAACAAGAACCCGAACTGGTACAACAGGCTGTGGTACCTGAAGAAATTGAAGGAACACAACGAACCCAAGAAAGCACCGTTGGAGAAACAGGTGATGTAGAAATACAGGACCCCGAACCGCCCGTTATTAACGAAAGAGCCCTTTACAGAAGCCGTGACACGGACACCCTTGCCGGTGAACAAGCAGGGATGCGTACAGACTCTGACCGCCAGGCAGGACATGCAGCCGGGAATACACAGACTGGGAATCCGGCCGGTCAGCCTACGGCCCAACTTGTGGGAAGAACGGTAATAGGTAAACTGCCTTTACCTGAATATGCGGAAAACCTGTCCGGAAAAGTAGTCGTGAAGATACGGGTAGATACTTACGGTAAAGTAACTTCGGCGATCCCGGGAATTAAAGGCACAACCGTGCAGAACAGAACTCTTTGGGAAGCGGCCCGTAAAGCCGCGTTGGAAGCACGTTTTAATGTAAGTGGGTCTGCTCCTGCCATCCAGGAAGGGAAAATTACTTATATATTCACTTTGAAATAACACCTATTCGTAGCGAAGGGCTTCAATAGGATCCAGTCTGCTGGCACGAACGGCAGGAATATATCCAGATAATATACTTACCACCAAACAGACTGCCACTCCAAGCAGCATCCACATCCATGGAATGACAAAAGGCATTTTCATTCCCATCGAAGTCAGATTTCCTGCCAGGATTCCCAGAACAATACCTCCGGCTCCTCCCAGCTGTCCTATGACTATGGCTTCAAACAGGAATTGTTGTTTGATCACTCTGGAAGTCGCTCCCATAGCTTTCCGGGTTCCTATCTCACGGGTACGTTCATTGACGGAAACCAACATGATATTCATCAGTCCGACTGCTGCACCCAGCAATGTGATCAAACCTATTATAACAGCCACAATGGTTACGATCCGCATGGTCTCCATGGATCGTTCCAGCATATCTTCACTTCTGTCTAGACGAAAATCGGTCTCATCTGTGGGAGTAAGACGCCGGACAGTACGGAATAGGATTTCGGCTTCTTCATAAGCATTCTGACTATTCTGACCTTCCAGGGGCTGGATCTTGATCTGAAAGTTCATATCTTCACCCCCATATACGCTTCTTGCGTTGCCCAGGGGTATGAATATCTGTTTGTCTGCACCTCCGCCAAAAGACGCACCCTTTGATCTCAGGACACCTATAACCTGGTATCGCCTTCCGTCAACATTCAGAAATTCTCCTACCGGATCCTGATCCCCGAACAGGGACATAAGACCGTATCCAATAACTGTGACAAAACCGGAAGAACTCATTTCAAAAGTTGAGAAAAGCCGTCCGGTGGACAATTCCAGGGCGTTTACAGGAAAATAGTCGGGATTAGCACCAATTATTGTGATGTCCGGATTTGTTTTTTCCGATCCGTAACTTACCTCCATCATGCCGGCAGCCGTTGCGTATACTGCAATACGTGAAGGCACCCTGTAGGACTCGGTAAAAGCCATTGCCTGCTGATAAGTTATGGCAGGTTTGTTTCTTATCCGGCGACGGACTTCGGAAGATTGACCTCTCAGAGACTGTGAGCGTATAGTAATGGTACTAGCTCCCATCCGGTTAAAACTATCTGTAACCGATCCTTTGATGGCATCAATGGCTGTAAGAATTCCGACCAGGGCCATAATTCCCACAGCTATCATCATAATGGTCAGTATTGAGCGGAGCTTATTTGTCTTAACCGCTGTCAGAGAAACACTTAAATTTTCCCGGAGTAATGGGGAGAAACGCAGAAAGGCTGGATACTTCATAGTGCAATATTAAGAATTTTCACGTACATTTGCGGTTCAAATCATAAAAATAATGCAAACTAAAGACAGTTCTCCCGATCAGGGAGAGAATCAACGTTCCAAAAGGGAGCGTATCAGCAGCCGTACTGACAGGGAAAGAACCCCTGAGAGGTCCCGCCGTGAAGGCGGGTACCGGTCTGACAGACCTCGCCGTGAAGGCGGGTACCGGTCTGACAGACCTCGCCGCGAAG
>WOYI010972478.1_pt1 | contig 30905 bp, 28 predicted proteins | sample 6423411 | NCBI WGS metagenome assembly WOYI01 (sample SAMN13441803, study PRJNA592873) | oil field metagenome | biome: oil field; feature: oil-well bore; material: oil-contaminated soil; isolation source: oil-contaminated soil from oil-well borehole | place: Germany: Wietze | collected 2016-10-18 ...
GACCTTTGGACCTTCAGACCTTTACAAATATGACAAATAGCAGCAATCGTTAACTTATAAATCTTTATCTTAGGAGGCACAGATGAGGGCATAAAATGGAAAATTTATGAAAAACACCCCCATAAATCGCGAAACAGTAAGCAGACTGATAACTTCAAGCGGCATCACCGACCTGGGATATGCAAGCATCAGGGAGATAGTCAAGCTGGTTAACATGCTGATCAGGGAGACAGGAACGGAATTCATCAGGATGGAGATGGGTGTGCCCGGACTGCCCTCGGCGGCGGTGGGCATCAGGGCCGAGATAGAGGCACTGAATAACGGTGCGGCATCAATCTATCCTGACATTGAGGGACTGCCGGAGATGAAGAGCGAGGCAGCCCTGTTCGTAAAGAATTTTCTTGACATAGATGTTAGCCCGGAGTGCTGTGTGCCTACGGTCGGCGCCATGATGGGCGGAATGGCCAGCTTTATGGTTGCAAACCGCAATGACCGCACCAGGGAGGGAACACTATTCATTGACCCCGGCTTCCCGGTACAGAAGACACAGACAAGAATCCTGGGCCAGGACCACAGGTCGTTTGACGTATACAACTACCGCGGGGAAAAGCTGGGACCGAAGCTCGAATCAATACTTGAGTGCGGTAAGGTTTCAACCATCCTTTATTCCAACCCCAACAACCCGTCGTGGATCTGCTTTACGGACGATGAGTTGCGGATAATAGGCACCCTTGCAAGAAAATATGATGCCATAGTCATCGAGGATCTGGCCTATTTCGGCATGGATTTCCGCGAGGACTACTCGGTTCCGGGTGTGCCGCCGTTCCAGCCTACGGTGGCCAAATACTGCGACGACTATATTCTCCTGATTTCCAGTTCAAAGATATTCAGCTATGCCGGTCAGAGGATCGGGTTGCTGGTGATGTCAGACCATCTCTATAACCGCAGATACCCTGACCTGCTCAGGTACTACCGTACGGAAATATTTGGCAGGGCGATGATCTTCGGAGCACTGTACGCTCTCTCATCAGGAGTGGCTCACTCGGCTCAGTATGGCTTCACTGCCATCCTCAAAGCCGTAAACGAGGGCCGCTACAACTTTGTTGAGAACACCAAATTGTACGGCGAAAAGGCGGCGAGGATGAAGGAGATGTTCGTCAGCAACGGCTTCTCCATTGTTTATGACAGGGACATTGATAAGCCTCTGGCTGACGGATTTTACTTCACCATTTCCTATCCGGGCATGAGCGGCGGAGAGCTGCTGCAGGAGTTGCTGGCATACGGCATCGCTGCCATCACCCTCAACATCTGTGGCAGCGAGAGGCACGAGGGACTGAGGGCCTGCGTCTCACAGGTGAGGAAGAAACAGCTGCCCCTGCTTGAGGAGCGACTGAAACTTTTCAGGGAAAACAATCCCGTTAATTAAGTAAACACTATATTTAATTCAGAAATAATTCAACTAATATGGCAAAAATAAAAGGTGCAGTTGTTATTGACACCGAGAGGTGCAAGGGCTGCGAAGTGTGCGTCGTCACCTGCCCCATGGACACCCTGGCGCTGGCTGTGGAGGTAAACGCCAAGGGATACCATTACTGCTATGCTGCCAATCCTGAGACATGCACTGGCTGCGCCAACTGTGCTGTGGTCTGTCCTGACGGCGTGATCACGGTATACAAGATAAAGGTGGGATAAGCAAAAGAAAAACAATTTATAAATGGAAAAGGAACTGAGACTGATGAAAGGCAACGAGGCTATCGCCGAAGCGGCGATACGCGCCGGTGCCGACGGTTATTTCGGGTATCCCATCACTCCGCAGAGCGAGATACTTGAATATCTTATGGAGGCCAATCCCCAGGTCACCACCGGCATGGTGGTGCTGCAGGCCGAGAGTGAGGTTGCGGCCATTAATATGGTTTACGGCGGTGCCGCATGCGGGAAGAAGGTGATGACCTCATCATCGTCACCAGGCATAAGCCTGATGCAGGAGGGTATCACCTACATAGCAGGCGCCGAACTGCCTTGCCTGATCGTCAACGTGGTGCGCGGAGGTCCCGGCCTCGGAACGATACAGCCCGCGCAGAGCGATTACTTCCAGGCCACCAAGGGCGGAGGGCACGGCGATTATCACCTGATAGTCATTGCCCCTTCGTCAGTGCAGGAGATGGCCGACTTTGTGGAGCTGGCGTTCGACCTTGCATTCAAGTACAGGAACCCCGCCATGATACTCTCCGACGGCGCCATAGGACAGATGATGGAGAAGGTGTGGCTCAAACCGCCGAAAAAGAGGTCGGAGGAGATTCTGCCATGGGCAACGACAGGCAAGCCGGCAACACGTGAGCACAATATCATCACCTCGCTCGACCTTGATTCGGAACGACAGGAGAAGTTCAACATGAAACTGATTGCCAAATACCGCGAGATAGAGGAGAAGGAGGTGCGCTTCGAGGAGTTCATGACTGACGATGCCGAGTACCTCTTCGTGGCCTATGGTACCAGCGCAAGGATATGCCAGAAGGCACTGCAGCTGGCAAGGGTCGAAGGGATAAAAGCCGGTCTGCTGAGGCCGATAACCCTCTTCCCATACCCGAAGAAGAGACTGAATGAACTGGCTGACACCGTTAAAGGCATGCTCGCTGTTGAGATGAGCGCAGGACAGATGGTGGAAGACGTCATGCTGTCAGTGAACGGAAAAACAAGGGTTGGCCACTACGGAAGGATGGGAGGGATGATCCCTACCCCTGAAGAGGTGGTTGAGAACCTTAAATCATTCATTAAAGGATAAGAGAGATGGCAGAATTAACATTCAATGATATAATTAAGCCGGAGAACCTGACTTATACCAAATCGAAGCTGATGACAGACAATGTCATGCACTACTGCCCCGGTTGCGGTCACGGAACCGCGCACCAGGTGCTGGCAGAGGTACTGGAAGAGGAGAATCTGCAGAGTAAAACCATAGGTATTACCCCGGTTGGCTGCTCGGTGCTGATGTACAACTATATCGATATTGATTTCCAGGAGGCAGCCCATGGCCGGGCGCCGGCACTCGCTACGGCAGTCAAGCGCCTTATGCCCGATAAGTTTGTCTTCACATACCAGGGCGACGGCGACCTTGCTGCCATCGGTACGGCTGAGACCATCCATACATGCAACCGGGGCGAAAACATACTGATATTGTTCATTAACAACGGCATCTACGGCATGACCGGCGGCCAGATGGCACCTACCACACTCGTGGGAATGAAATCGTCAACCTCACCCTACGGCCGCAATGTATCCACTATGGGTTCTCCCATAAAGATGGCCGACATCATTGCCATGTTGCCAGGCACATGCTATGTCACACGCCAGAGCGTTAACACCCCACTGGGCGCAAGGAAGCTTAAGAGAGCTATTAAAAAGGCTGTCCAGTACCAGAATGAGAAGAGAGGAACATGCTTCATTGAGGTGGTCTCAAACTGCCCCTCGGGATGGAAGATGACCCCGGTGGAGTCAAACAAGTGGATGGAGGAAAATATGTTCCCCTTCTATCCCCTGGGTGATATCAAGGTTCCGGAAGAAAAATAATCCGTCTGCCGCCAGGAGAAATAACGCAACCCGGTACAATAAGTATTTAATTAAAGGATCAGATCATGACAGAAGAAATAATTATAGCAGGTTTTGGCGGACAGGGAGTGCTCTCAATGGGTAAGATCATGGCCTATTCAGGCATGATGCAGGACATGGAGGTAAGCTGGATGCCATCATACGGCCCGGAGATGAGGGGTGGAACTGCCAATGTGAATGTTATACTTAGCGATGAAAGGATCAGCTCACCCATACTCAGGAGCTTCGACACCGCCATCATACTCAACCAGCAGAGCATGGACAAGTTCGAACACAACGTCAAGCCCGGCGGAACACTCATCTATGACGGCAACGGTATAACAAGGCACCCTGAAAGGAAGGACATAACCATCTACCGCATTGACGCGGCAGAGGAGGCCTCCAGGCTGAATATGCAGAAGGTATTCAATATGTTTGTCATGGGCGGGTTCATGAAGGTCAAGCCCATCCTCAGGACCGAATATGTCATCAAAGGCCTTAAGAAATCACTTCCCGAGAGATACCATCATCTTATCCCCATGAATGAGGATGCCATAAAGAGAGGGATGGAACTGATTAGAAAGGTCTGAAGGTCGGAAGGTCAGAAGGTCGGAAGGTCGGAAGGTCTGAAGGTCGGAAGGTCTATGCAGGTTGGTAATCTGCAGGACTTTCAGATTCTCAGACCTTCAGACTCTTACTCATAAAAGTGCATCTCGCGAATATACTTCCACGCGGCCGGCGGGACGAACCATGAGACATCCCTGCCCTCGCTTATGGCTGTACGGATGAAGGTTCCTGAAATCTCCATCACCGGCGCATCAATTCTTGTGATCTTCGCGCTCTTAAGAAGCTCCTGCAGTTTTTTGCTGGCGGCCGGGGCCTTGTAAAGGCGGGGATAGACTATTATCGGATACTCTTTTACAAGCAGCTCTGCGTTCTTCCACTTGTGCAGGGTGCCCAGGTTATCCTCTCCCATGATCAGGGTGAAGCTGCGCGACGAGTACTTGTCGCGCAGGTAGGCGAGGGTGTCCACGGTATAGGATGGCTGCGCCAGTTTGAACTCCACATCTGACACCCTGAAGCGCGCGTCGTCGCCTATGGCCAGCTCCGTAAGATAAAGCCTGTCGCGGTCAGCGAGCAGCGTCTCTTTCTTCTTGAGTGGATTGTGTGGACTGACGATAAACCATACCTCGCTGACATCAGAGTATTCGGCAATATAGTTGGCAATGACCATGTGCCCTATATGCACCGGATTGAATGATCCGAAAAAGAGTCCTGTCTCCATTACCTTATCCCGAGAAATTCCTTGACAACTGATGTTATCTCATTGCATGACTTCTCCAGGTCATCATTGATTATGACCCTGTCGAAGCTGCATGCCAGCATTATCTCTGAGGCAGCCTTCTGCACACGCATCTCTATCTCCTCCTCCGATTCGGTGCCTCTCTTTTCCAGCCTTGACCGCAGCTCCTCAACGGAAGGTGGCATGATGAATATTGCCAGCGCCCTGTCTGCAAAAATCTTCTTGAGATTGATGCCACCCATGACGTCGACATCAAACAGAGGTGTCTTGCCCTCTGCTGCTATCCGCTCCAGCTCACTCTTGAGGGTGCCGTAGTAACGGTTTCTGTATACCTCCTGCCACTCAACGAACTCATCCCGGCTGATTCTCCTTCTGAACTCAGCCGCCGAGATGAAATAATACTCCCTGCCGTTCGTCTCATTGCCCCGGGGCTTCCTGCTCGTCGCTGAGACTGAGAAGGCAAGCGGCAGGCCTGAGGCAAGCAGGTGGTTAACAAGGGTCGACTTACCGGCTCCTGACGGAGCGGAGATTATCAGCACACTGCTGTTCTTTTTTCTCCCCACAGGTCAAAGGATATTGAGTGTCAGCTCCTTGATCTTCTCAAGCTCATCCTTCATCATCACTACCAGCTTCTGCATCGGGGCATCATTGGCCTTCGAACCTATGGTGTTGATCTCGCGTCCCATCTCCTGGGAGATGAAGTTGAGCATCTTCCCGTTGGCACCCTCACCCTTCATGGTCTCGGTAAAGTAGTCGCAGTGTTTCCTGAGTCTCACCTTCTCCTCGTTGATATCCATCTTCTCAAGGTAGAATATCAGCTCCTGCTCGAAGCGGTTCATGTCTATGTTTTCCGTGGGGAAGTTATCGCGCAGCGATGCCTGCAGCTTCTCACGCATGCGTGCCAGCCTGTCGCCCTCCACGGCACTGAGTTCCTCCAGGTATCGCAGTATGGCGGCAAGCGATTTCGACAGGTCGGCCTCCATGGCTTTGCCCTCATCCAGGCGATAGTTATCGGTGATTGAGAGTGCATCCTCTATCAGAGTGACAACCCTGTTCCACTCCTCCTCAGTCAGCTCCGGCCTCTCTGTTTTGAGGGTCTCGGGCAGGCGCATCACTATACTCAGAAGGTCATTACTACTATCTATACCCAGCTCGGTGCTCAGCTCCTTCATCTGATTGAAATATCCCCGTACCACTTTGGTGTTGATCACCGGGGCCTGATCCTCATCCATGGTGTCAAGGGAGATCATGATATCGATCTTGCCTCTCTGGAGCTTCCTGATGATCATATTCCGTATTTCGAGCTCCTTCTCCTTGAAGAGCCACGGCATCTTAGTGTTTACGTCAGCCTGTTTGCTGTTCAGTGACCTGACCTCAACGGTGATTTTCCGCTGAGGGGTTTCAATCATGGCTTTGCCGTAGCCGGTCATTGATCTTATCATAGTGATTGAGTTAAGCTTCTGACAAACTTACATAAAAACGCCTGATTTCTTACAGACAAATAATAATGAAGGTCACCCCCCATATTTACAGAGGAATGACAGATTGCTGGTGTTAATGGAGCAGTTCAAGCTCAATGGTGAAGTGCCTCATGATAGGCGCCTCCCACTTTATTGCAAGTCCTCTGGTTATCCGGTCTCTTCTCTCAAACACGTTGCCGACGGCTGCAGCCACGTAATCCATATGGTTGTCGGTATAGACCCTCCTTGGTACGGCCAGTCTTACCAGCTCCAGCTCAGGGTGCCTGTTCTCACGTGTCACCGGGTCACGGTCAGCCATCAGGGTGCCTATCTCGGCGGAGCGTATGCCTCCTTCAAGGTAAAACTCCACTGCCAGCCTCTGTGCAGGGAACTCACCGGCAGGAATATGGGGAAGGAATCTGCCTGCGTCAATGAAGATGGCATGGCCGCCGAAAGGCTGCTGCACGGGCACTCCTGCTGAGGCGATCTTTTCTCCCAGCCTGGCCACCTGCCGTATGCGCGACTCAAGGTATTCACAGTCAGTACCTTCGTAGAGTCCAGTTGCCAGCGCATTCATGTCGCGACCAGCCATGCCTCCGTAGGTGATGAAGCCCTCAAACATGATGTTGTAGGTCGAGGCACGGCGGAAGAGCTCCTTGTCCCTGAAGCCTATGAAGCCTCCGATGTTGACTATAGCATCCTTCTTTGAGCTCATCGTCATGACGTCAGAGTAAGAGAACATCTCGCGTGCTATATCCCTGATGCTCTTCTCAGAGTAACCCTCTTCACGGGTCTTGATGAAGTAGGCATTCTCTGCAAAACGTGCTGAGTCTATTATAACCGTGGCACCGTACCTGTCGGCCAGTTCCCTCACGCCCCGCAGGTTGGCCATGCTCACCGGTTGTCCGCCTGCAGTGTTGTTGGTGACTGTCATCACGATGCAACCCAGCTTCTCCCGGGGCGTCTCCTTCAGTACCTTCTCAAGCCGCCCCAGATCCACGTTGCCCTTGAAGGGATCGTCAGCAAAGATGTCCCGCGCAGTCTCCACGGTACAGTCCACGGCGACAGCCTTGCGAAACTCGATATGCCCCTTGGTGGTATCAAAGTGGGCATTACCAGGAACAATATCGCCCTCCTTTACCAGCACCGAGAAGAGCACATTCTCTGCTGCCCGTCCCTGGTGTGTGGGCAGGAAGTATTCAAACCCGGTTATGTCGCGGATGGCCTCTTTAAGCGTGTAGTACGAGGATGCTCCTGCGTAGCTCTCGTCACCGGTCATGATGGCGGCCCACTGCCGGTCACTCATGGCCCCGGTGCCGGAATCGGTGAGGAGATCAACAAATACCTGTTCGGAGCGCAGGTTAAAGAGGTTGTATGAGGCCTCTCTTATCCACTCACGACGCTCACTGACGGTGCTTCGCTTCAGCGACTCCACCGTCTTTATCTTATGGGGTTCACAATATGGGAGATTCATGATGATTTGCGATTTGTGATTTGCGATTTGTGATTTACGATTTACGACATTTGATTTTCTACTGCTGACTGAAGATTGAAGACTGGATAACGCCTATTGCGCAGCAATAAATTAATATTATTTAACAGAAGCAGGGCAGGATGAGATGGGTGGCAGGCGGAGAGGTGCAACCCTGTGCATCAGAATGCGTCCCTCTTTTTGATATTGCGAAAGATCTGTTTCCTGTTTGCGATCGCCTGAAAAAGGAAAATCATCGAAATAGGCTATTTTTGCAAATATAGTTTTTTTGCCTTCGGAGTCCAATCAGGAAATGTTAAAAGAATTAATGATGAAACCGGGATTACTTAAGTTCCTTACGATATTGTTTTTTCTGTCCGGCACAATGTTGCTTGCCGGCCAGGTGATTGATGTTCCTGAAGAAGAACTCATCGCACCGGCAGACACGGTGAAGCAGGTTTCGCCCCTGCCAAAGCAGAAGATCAGGGGTGAACCTGCACCTGACACTGCCTGCCAGAGCCCCATAGTACTCGACCGCGATGAGGCTCTGCAATACCTCAGGAAAATAGGTTCCTCGAACTACATCTGGAAACGGAGCGATGACCCCCTCCGGGAGGCCATCCGTAATCTCGTACATTTTGCTTCCACACCCCATGTAGACTCAGTTGTAAGTTACCTGTCGGAATACGGGTACGATAAGATCAAAATACCTCTTGACAGCTACTTTGTATATGACTCCCTGAGGATAATTCTTCCGGTCATGGATCAGGATTCCGTTGCAGCCGACAGTGCAGCCACCAAAGCACAGACAGGAGAGATGTTCATAGAGGCAGGCAACAGGATGAACAAGGTGAAGCTCTCTGCCGATGCTGTCCCGATGGTTACCAACGACACACTGCTGCTTAGCGACTCGGTGTTTGTGCTTGTGAAGGATATTGTCCCGGCTTTGATTCCCCGCAGAACCAATGATACCATTATTCTGGTGATCACTGATACATTGCCCGAGGTGACCCTTTACCGCGACGATTTTCCCTTCAGGCGTATCAGGAATCCCTATGTGAGTGACTCTATCATAGCGGCTGTCAGTTCTCTTATCGGATACATTGAGGCACGTGATTCAACACTCGTGAGGTTCGTCAATGACAGGGGCAGGGGCACAGACATGTGGCTCAACAGCCGGGCAGATAACCTCGTCAGGTTCTGGCTTCCCGACGGGGAGAACGACTCTTTATCCATCTGGCTTGGCAGTCCTGAACGCAATACCGTATCGCTCAAGGCGGAAGAGGGGGTGCTCTTCAAGAAGCAGACCTGGCATGACAGGTATGTTGACACACGTGTAAATGTGATCTCGGCAGAGGAGGAGAACCTCAGAAGGGTGGAGCTTAGCAGGATCAAACCCGATTACTGGAAGTTCAAGACCGATATTTCATACCTCCTTTCTCAGGGTGCCCTCTCCAACTGGGCCAAGGGGGGAGAGAACAACATCTCTTCGGTGCTCGATGTCGAGTCAGCCCTTAACTACAACAACAAGGAGACAAAGGTAAACTCCTCAACCACGGCACGACTCGCACTGGGATTGCAGGCATCAGGGAAATATGACGGAATCCGGAAGAACCTCGATATCCTCGAGATCAACTCAAAGATTAACCACAAGGCCTTCGGGAAATTTGACCTCTCGGGACTGTTCCAGTTCAAGTCGCAGTTTCTGCCAGGGTACAACTATCCTGATGATTCGGTAAAAGTCTCAAAATTCTTCAACCCGGCCACCTTCATCTTCGGCTACGGACTGGAGTACAAGCCTGACAAGAACACCTCTATAAGTATCTCGCCCATATCCTACAAGGGCACATTTGTACCTGACACCTCCATCAATCAGACAAAGTTCGGTATCTCTGAGGACAAGAGGTCAAAGAATGAGCTGGGAGCATACCTCACGATAAGGAGTAAGCTGAAGTTTTTCGACAAGGTTGACATGACCAACAAGATACAGCTCTTCAGCAATTTCATTTCAAAACCGCAAAATGTTGATGTTGATTGGGAGATGATTGCCACCACCAGCCTGAACTGGTTCACTGACCTCAGGTTAAATGTTCATCTGATATATGATGACAACACCCTGCTGCCCGTCTTTAAAGACGGGGAACCGGTGCTGGGCACCGACGGCAAGCAGAAAAAGGCACCCATGGTTCAGTTTAAGGAGCAGCTGGGTGTGTCGTTCATCTTTAAGTTTTAGAGGGAGAGGCTGTTTCGGAGCAGCGGGTCAACTGCCGCTAACAAACCGCTCTATCGCAGTAGTCCGGCATATAGGAGCATATGTTCGACAGCAACGGTCAGGCAGGTCTGCTCACCAATCTGTAGTAGCAGTCCGGCAGATATGAGTATCTGTTCTACACCAGCAGGTCAGCCACCACTGCCAATCCGTAGATGATACTGGCAATACCGTTCGTTGTTTCGAAGGCAAGGTTGACGCTGCTCAGGTCATCAGGAGTGACAATCAGATGCTGATATGTCAGCATTGCCGCAAATATCAGTGCCCCGGCCCAGTAAATCACTCCGCTATGGTCTGAGATTCCTGCTGCCACTGCCATCAGCAATGTCACTGCATGAAGGGCAATTGAAACGGCCAGGGCCTTCCTGCGTGACATCATCGCCGGTATGGAGTAGAGTCCGGTTTTACGGTCAAACTGGTCATCCTGCAGGGAGTAGATGATATCAAAGCCGCTGACCCAGGTCAGAACCAGAAGGGAGTAGATCAGTGGCAGCAGTGCAAATGAGCCGGTGACTGCAATGTAGGCTCCGATAGGGGCCAGGCTCAGTCCGAGCCCCAGCACCAGGTGGCAGAGCCAGGTGAATCTCTTGGTGTAGCTGTAGCCGAGGACTACCAGCAGTGCAACCGGCGACAGAAGCAGTGTCAGTCTGTTGATCATGGCTGTTGCCGCAATGAATAGCAGCGAGCTGACAACCACGAAGATCAGTGCATGACCCTGACTTATCCTGCCTGAGGGTATCTCACGGCCGGCGGTCCTTGGATTCAGAATGTCAAACCTTAAGTCTGCCCAGCGGTTGAAAGCCATAGCGGCACTGCGGGCAAAAACCATGCACGCCAGCATCAGCAGGAATGTTTTCAGGCTGAAACTCTGACCAGGCCGTGTGGCGCCGAGAAAATAGCCCACCAGTGCAAAGGGCATCGCAAAGACAGTATGACTGAACTTTACGAGCGAGAGATAGTCACCGGTGCGGCCCAGCAGCTTCTTCATCTCAGTGCGGCGCCAAATTCGCGCTCAAAGGCCTTCAAAAGTCCACTCATAACCTTCTCTATATTCTTCTCAGTGAGCGTCTGCCTCTCATCCTGCAGGATGAAACTGACAGCATATGATTTCTTGTCCCTGCCGATGGCCTCACTTTCATAGACATCAAAAAGCTCTACCTCTTGCAGAATATTGCGTTCAGTCTTGTGGGCAAGATCGCGTATCTGACTGAATTTTATCGATTTGTCAATAACCAGTGCGAGATCGCGGCGTACCCATGGGTACTTTGGCAGCTCGCGGAAACGAATGCTGTTCCTTGTAATCATCCTGATGATGTTTTCATGGCTAAGCTCGGCATACCATACATCCTGCCTGATGTCAAACATGGCGAGATACTTTTTCGAGATCTTGCCGAACGATGCCAGATCAGCTCCTCCGCTGCCGTATTTCATTCCTTCGGAGAACCATCCCGAAGTATCCTCTTCCTCGACAATATCAGGGCGTTCAATGCCGAAGCGTGAAAGGACCATATCGACGTACCCCTTTAAGTGAAAGAAACCCGTTGCCGTTGCAGGTGCATTCCAGCGTTGTGGATTGAGGTAACCCGTTATGGCCATGGCCAGCAGCTGTCTCTCGCTGTAAGCCTCTGTGATGCCGGCACCCTCTTTCCCCGGCCTGCTGCTGTAGACATATCCCAGCTCGTAGAGTCTGAGGTCGGGGCTCTGCCTGTTGATATTATGTGCAATGGTACTGAGCATCCCGGGCAGGAGTGACATGCGCATGACATTGAGGTCGCTGCTCAGCGGGTTTGCAAGCTTCACCAACGCGGAGATGTCAAAGTCACCGCTCTTGTCAAACCATGCAGCGGGGGTGAGAGAGTTGCACATAATCTCGGCAAAGCCGTTTGCGGACAGGAGATCTGAAACGTTTGAGGCAACCTTCTCACGGTCAGGCTTCACAGTGTGAGAGAGCATTGATCGCATCTCGCCGCTGATGTCTATGTTGTTATAACCGTAAATCCTCAGCACCTCCTCCGTGACATCTGCCTCGCGGGTCACGTCTACACGGTAGGTCGGGATTTCCAGGGTGAGCCTGTCCGCTGTCTCATCGATGATGTGAATGTCGAGGCTGTTGAGAATAGTCCTGACCGTGGCGGATGGAACCTCCTTGCCAATGAGCTTTGCCATCCGTTCAAGTGAGTAGTTGACGACAGCTTTTCTTACCGGTTTGGGATAGATATCCACCACATCGCCGGTGATTATGCCCCCGGCCAGTTCCTGTACCAGCAGGGCGGCTCTCTTGAGCGCATAGATTGTCATCTCGGGGTCTGTCCCTCTTTCAAAACGGTAAGAGGCATCGGTGTGCAGATCGTGTCTGCGCGATGTGCGTCGTACCGATACTGAGCTGAAGGTGGCGCTCTCAAGGAACAGATCGGTGGTAGCCGTAGTGACTCCTGACTTCTCTCCGCCGAAGATGCCGGCAATGCACATACCTTCGCTGACGTTGCATATCATCAGGTCGGTGGCTGACAGCTCACGCTCAACGCCGTCCAGGGTTATGAATTTTGTCTTCTCAGGCAGTGTCCTGACAATCACCCTGTCGCCGGTGATGGCAGCGGCATCGAAGGCATGCAGAGGCTGTCCCGTCTCATGAAGGACGAAGTTGGTGATGTCCACCACGTTGTTGATGGGGTGGAGTCCTATGGACCTCAGCCTGTTCTGCAGCCACGCCGGAGAGGGGCCAACAGTAATACCCCTGATGGTGAGTCCGGAATATCTTATGCAGGCTTCACTGTCATGTACCTCAACCTCAATGGCCTTGTCTATTGCACTTCCGGGTTGGAAAGTACTAATACCGGGCAGCCTGGCCATGACCGGTTTTCTGAGGTTGAAGAAGGCTGCCAGGTCGCGTGCCACACCGAAGTGAGAGCTGCAGTCTATCCTGTTTGGGGTCAGTCCTATCTCAAATACCGTATCGCGTACAACACCAAAGTAATCCGCTGCCGGTGATCCAGGCCTGGCACTGGGGTCAAGCACCATGATGCCTTCATGGTCAGATCCCGTGCCAAGCTCATCCTCGGCACATATCATCCCCTCGGAGAGCTGGCCGCGGATCTTTGACCGCTTTATCTCAAACCGTTCAGCGCCATGAAACACCATGGCACCCGGCAGAGCCACTGCAACTAACTGTCCTGCAGCCACATTGGGTGCGCCGCAGACTATCTGAAGAGGCTCGGGACCACCGGCATCGACGGTGGTGATACTGAGCCTGTCAGCGTCAGGGTGCCTCTCACATGTGAGTACCCTGCCGATAACCACGCCCTGCATGCCTCCGCTGATTGACTCCCACTCTTCAACACCCTCAACTTCAAGCCCGAGGCCAGTAAGAATGGTTGAGAGCTCTTCTACTCCGGCATCGAAGTCGAGATATTCCCTCAGCCAGTTGTAAGAAATCTTCATTGCCTGTAATACTTTTCAGTAAGATGCAAAAGTAAGGAAAAAAGGTTACAGCCATAATGGCGGTTTTATTTATGGATGATCATTATCGTTATATTTGCAGGTGAACAGGAGGCAATATGGTTTTAACGGAGAATGACAAACTTATACTGATTACGAATGATGACGGGCTCTATGCCGCCGGTCTGCAGAGGCTCATCAGCATCATGTCTGATTTTGGCAAGCTGATGGTGATTTCAGCCACTGAGAGCCGCAGTGCCATGTCACAGGCATTGACGGTCAAGCACCCCCTGCGTGTGAAGCTGCTGGAGGAAGATGACGGCAAGCGTATCTATGCCTGCAGCGGAACACCTACTGACGGTGTCAAGCTGGCAGTCAACCAGCTCCTGGAACGCAGGCCAGACCTTATTGTCTCTGGCATCAACCACGGATCCAACGCCTCTGCCAGTGTTCTCTACTCGGGAACCATGGCTGCCGCACTTGAGGGTTGTCTTTACAAAATCACCTCGGTAGGGTTCTCTCTCAACAGCTATTCACCCACGGCTGATTTCTCAGTCTGTGACAGGTATATCCGGCAGATATGTACCCTCCTTATGAAGGAACCGCTGCCGGAGGGAATCTGTCTCAATGTCAATATACCTGCCATTCCCGCCGAAGAGATAAAAGGCATGATGGTGGCACGGCAGGCCCTGGGCAGCTGGCAGGAGGAGTTCGAAAAACGGAAGGATCCGGCAGGAAAGACATACTACTGGCTTACAGGCAGGTTCATGAACCATGAGCCGGAAGCATCGGATACAGATGACTGGGCCATTCAGAACGGATACGTGGCTGTGGTGCCGGTGACTACTGATATGACAGCCCATGGTTACCTCAGCACACTGAAATCCAAACTCTGATATGCGGTTCAGGGAACGGTTCAATAATATCATTATAGGTGTCACCGGCGGAATACTCATCCCGGTGACCGCATTCCTGATCTTCTTCCTGTTTACCAGTAACGGTCTTTCATTCAGCGGATACCTTGACAAGATAGTGGAGGCAGGAAATGTGTCGGAGATCATGAGCATCTCCGTCTTTGCCAACATAATCATCTTCCTGATCTTTAACAGGCTTGATATGCTGAGAGCCTCCAAGGGTGTGCTTGGCATAACCATAGTATGGGCTTTTGCCGTTTTCGGGATAAAGCTTTTCTGATATGAAGTATTTCATCATAGCCGGAGAGCCCTCGGGTGATCTTCACGGCTCAAACCTTATACTAAACCTTTTTGAGGCTGACCCGGCTGCAGATATTGTATGCTGGGGTGGCGACCTCATGTCCAGGGCGGGAGGAAGAGTGTTAAGGCACTACCGCGAAACAGCCTTCATGGGTGTCTGGGAGGTGATGGTCAACATGCGGAAGGTGTGGAGAAATTTCCAACATTGTTGGAGGCAGATTGATGAGATGATGCCTGATGTGGTAATACTGATAGACTATCCCGGCTTTAACCTGCGAGTGGCACGCTATGCAAAGAAGAGGGGCATCAGGGTCTATTACTACATCTCCCCGAAATTCTGGGCCTGGCGTGAGGGCAGGGTGAAGCTGCTGAAGAGATACGTAGACCGGCTTTATATCATCTTTCCGTTTGAGACCGAATTCTTCAGGAAGCACGGTTACACGGCCCACTTTCTGGGCAACCCGCTCATTGATCAGGTAGAGGCCTGGCGCCGCAAGACTCCGGAGCACGGGAGGCTGATGGAATCCCTTGGCCTCGGCGAGAAGCCCGTGATACTGCTCATGGCTGGCAGCAGGCGGCAGGAGATAGCAAAGGTGCTTCCGGAGATGATCCGGGTGGTCTCATTTTTTCCTGAATACCAGTTTGTAGTGGCTGGAATGGAGCACCTGCCGGCATCACTTTATGAAGGCATTATAGGAACAAACCCGGTAAAGGTTGTTAACGACAGGGCATATGATCTGCTCTCAGTGGCTGAGGCTGCGCTGGTGACATCAGGGACAGCGACTCTCGAGGCTGCCCTCTTCGGGGTGCCACAGGTGGTCTGTTACAGGACCAGCTCACTGACATATGCTTTAGGAAGGTTCTTCCTGAAGGTGCGCTATATCTCCCTGGTGAACCTCATAATGGGGAGAGAGGCAGTTGCCGAGCTTATACAGGGAGAGATGAACAGGGAGAGACTGCGTACCGAGCTGGAGAAGATCATCCCAGGGGGTGAGAGGCGTGAGTTCATGAAGAGAGATTACGAAGAGCTGAGGCAGAATCTGGGAGGAGAGGGTGCCTCGGCAAGAATAGCATCCGACATGGTGACACAACTGAAGCAGGGGAGCATGAAAACATGATCAGGGCTGTCATCTCTTTGCTGATTTTGCTGACGGCTCTTCCTGCCGGTGCTGAGGTGACGGTCCGCATCTTTGCACGTACCAAACCCGTGACGGTTGTCTTTACTCCCCGCCAGGGAGAGTACCGTCTTGACCCGGGAGGGCCGGGCGGTCTCACGGTAGGACCGGGAGAGACGGTGGCGGTGACCCGCTATGACGATGAAGTAATATTCAGAACTTTATCCGGAATATCGGGGGTGTCTGATACACTTAGATTCACACCCCTGTCTGCCGATGCTCTCTTTACCATGCGTGCCCCGGCCAGGGCTGAGGCAGTGAAGACTCTCAACGGCAGCCTCATGATAAGCTCCTACCCCGGCTCGCTGCTGGTGCTTAATATTACGGAGCTTGAGGATTACCTGCCGGGAGTGGTGCGCGCTGAGGCGGGAAGGGCCGGGCCTCCGGAATATTTCAAAGCCCAGGCTGTGGTGGCACGTACATATGCTTACAGAACCATCGACAGGCATGAGCTTGATGGCTTTGACCTGTGTGACGACACCCACTGCCAGGTTTACCCGGGAATCATAGGTGAGAGTGTGATAATAAATGCCTGCCGCTCTACCGCAGGAAAGGTGATCACCGACCGCCAGGGAGTGTTGATTGAGGCAGCCTTCCATGGTAACTGCGGCGGAGTTACCGCCTCCTCGGAGGATGTGTGGGTTGCAAAGCACCCCTACCTTGTAAGCATTACCGATCCCTGGTGCGGCTATTCGGCATCAGCGACATGGGTGAAAAAAGTCTCCCTCACCGACTGGTATGACTTCCTGAGATCGGGAGGCGTGATGCCGGGGGAGGAGAGAGCTCTCTATTCACCTGCCGGCAGCAAACCGGTAAGGATAATGAACCGGGCCGTAGCGGGTAAAAACATCAACAGTGAGGAGGTCAGGGTGCGGTTCGGTCTCCGCTCTGCCCTCTTCACCATGAGACCGGAGGGAGACAGCCTGACGTTCAGCGGCAGGGGCTACGGCCATGGCGTGGGACTGTGCCAGGACGGAGCCAGAGCCATGGCTGAAAAAAATATGAGTTACGAGAAAATAACCGGATTCTATTACCCCGGCACCGTGGTAACTGATGTCAAAATTGTGCGCAGACCGCTGAGGCCTTGAAAGATTTGAATATTTTTACAGCAAACTTTTGGTTATGTTCACTCTCTTCAGAAAAGAGATCACCGGTTTTTTCAGTTCGCTGACAGGGTACATTGTCATTATTGTGTTCCTGCTGGCGAACAGTCTCATAATGTGGATTATGCCGGGTCAGTGGAACCTGCTCGACAGCGGGTATGCGGGCCTCGACACCCTTTTCGTGCTCTCGCCATGGCTCTTCCTGTTCCTGGTGCCTGCCGTTACCATGAGGCTCTGGTCAGAAGAGCGGAGGTCGGGAACCATAGAGCTGCTCTGGTCACGGCCGGTAGGAGACGGAAGTATCATCTACGGTAAGTTCCTGGCATCAGTGGCACTGGTGCTGATATCACTTCTGCCGGCTACCCTGTTTGTTATCTCAGTATGGGTCCTGGGAGAGACACCCGGCAACCTTGACAGGGGAGGTACTGCCGGTTCATTCATAGGGCTGCTGCTGCTTGCAGCCGTTTACTCTGCCATCGGTCTCTTCTCTTCATCACTGACGGAGAACCAGGTTGTGGCCTTTCTTCTCGCAGCTGTGCTCTCCTTTATTATGTTCACTGGCTTTGATTCCCTCTCGCTTCTGCCAGGCCTCTCTTCTTCAGGTGATCAGATAGCCAGGATAGGCATCAACGAACACTATAAATCAATCAGCAGGGGCGTACTTGACATACGCGACATAGCCTATTTTATCTTCATGACGGTACTGTTCAATGAAGCCGCCAGGTTATCACTGCGCCGCAGCAGAGTCATGAGACCGCTGCTGATCATCGCGGCTACAGCTGCTGCCGGCCTGCTGCTGTCACTCCTGAACCTCAGGGTTGACCTGACGGAAGACCGCCGGTTCACCCTGGCTGAGCCTACAAGGAAGATACTGAAGGAGCTCAACAGAGATGTTAAGATAGATATTTACCTTGACGGTGAGATGCCTGTGGGGTTCAGGAAGCTGAGACGCAGTGCCGCGCAGTATCTCGACGAGTTCCGCGTTGTCTCCGGGAGAAGGATCTCTTATGACTTCACAAACCCCTCAGCATCAGCCGATGCTGCGACAAGGGAAAAATTCCACAGTGACCTGATCAGCCGCGGACTGATGCCTGTGAACGTCATGGCCTCAGACGGCGAGGGTGGCAGGACACAGAAACGCATCTTTCCTTCACTCACCGTCACTTCCGGAGAGACAGTCATACCTGTCAATTTCCTGAGAAATAATCCGTCGTTACCTGCTGAGGTAAACCTGCTGCACTCCACTGAAGGACTTGAATATGAGATCATCAGGGCCGTGGCAGCCGCCACGGCGGATACCGTGCACCGGATAGCCTTCATCGAGGGCCACGGTGAACTTGATGAGATAAGCGTGGCAGACCTGACTCTTGAGCTCGCCAAGTTCTATAACATTGACAGGGGAGTTATAGGCGGAAAGCCCGGTATCATTGATGATTACGCCGCCATTGTCATTGCCGCTCCTAAGGAGCGATTTGATGAGAAGGACAAGTATATAATTGATCAGTATATCATGAACGGAGGCCGCGTCATGTGGCTGGCAGAAGAGGTGGAGGTAAATGCCGACAGCCTGACGGCCGGCGCTACGGTGGCTCTCTATAATCCATTGTCATTCAGTGACATGCTCTTCAGATACGGAGCGAGGATCAACCCTGTCATCATCCAGGATGCCGACTGCATGCTGATCCCGCTGAAGATTACCAATCCCGGGGGCGATGCCCAGTATGTCCCTGCACCGTGGGTCTATTACCCGCTGCTGCGCCCCTCGCAGGACCACCCCATAACACGTAACCTTAACAGGGTAAAAGCCGAGTTTGCCGGTACTCTGGATACCGTGGGCCGCGATCCGGCAATAAGAAAGAGTATACTCCTTACCACTTCAGGCGAAACCCGCACTGTCACGCCACCTGCATTGATATCACTCGGGGAGGCTGAGGAGAGAATGCCACCGGAGATGTTCAATGCCGGAGCGAAGAGCGTGGCAATACTGCTTGAAGGTACCTTCAGCTCAGTTTTTGAAAACAGGATGACGGAAAGTATCATAGGAGAGGAGGGAAGAAAGACGTTAATCCGCAGCCAGCCGACAAAGATGATAGTCATTGCCGACGGTGACATCATCCGTAATGAAGTCAGCTGGTCTGGAGGAGTACCGGAACCGTTAACCCTCGGGCTCGACAGGTATACGAAGCAGATCTTCGGGAACAAGGATTTTCTTGTAAATTGTATCAACTACCTGGTTGAAGATAACGGCCTGACGGAGATGAGATCAAGGGAGATAAAGCTGCGTCTTCTCGACCAGTCGAGGATCAGGAGCCAGAGACTGCTGTGGCAGCTGTTCAACACCATAGTCCCGGTGTTGCTGATTATCACTGCCGGAGTGGCTTATAACAGGCTCAAGCGGAGACATTACATGAGAGTGAAATAAATTTTTTTGAGGGAAAGATATTTTTTTGTAATATTGGTAAGCCGGTTCTCAAAGCGGACTGATCACTTAATCAGTGAATTGCAGAAATGAACGGGTGCAAAGTGATCTAACTTTAACAACTAACAGTATGAAATTTGTTGTATCAAGCACGGAACTTCTGGGTCATCTGCAGGCAATAAGCAGGGTGATCAGCACTAAGAATACACTGCCGATCCTCGATAACTTTCTGTTCAATATCAGTGGCAACGACCTGGAGATCACGGCCTCAGACCTTGAGTCGACCCTTATCACAAGGATGAGGCTTGACAACATCACCGGCAGTGGGACCATAGCCCTGCAGGCCAGGATATTGCTTGATACACTCAAGGAGTTCCCCGAGCAGCCGCTCACCTTTGACATCAACACTGACACCATGGCGGTGGTGATAAACTCCGAGAACGGCCGATTCAGCATCGTGGGCCAGAACGGCATTGACTTTCCCGTGCTGCCCGTGATCAAGGCTGAGAAGCGTTTCAGTTTCAACCTGCCTGCCGATGTTTTGCTGTCAGGAATCTCCAGAACACTGTTTGCCACTGCCGATGACGAGCTGCGTCCTGTGATGGGAGGTATTCTGGTTGAGGCATCGACCGAGAAGCTGACTTTCGTAGCCTCCGATGCACACAAGCTGGTGAGATACCAGAGGAGCGACGCAAGGGCTGAGAACAATGCCTCATTCATCCTTCCCAAGAAACCTGCTTCGCTCCTCAAGAATATACTGCCCCGGGAGAGCGGCATCGTCTCCGTGGAGTTTGATGACAGAAACGCCTTTTTCACTCTTTCTGACTACAAGGTGGTCTGCCGTCTTGTGGAAGGCAACTACCCGAATTACAACTCTGTCATCCCCAAGAGCAATCCGCGCAAGGTGCGTGTTGACAGGCTGGAACTGTACAATATACTCCGCAGGGTCTCCGTCTTCTCCAACCAGGCCAGCAACCTCGTGAAGCTTCAGTTAACCCCTAACCAGATAACTGTATCCGCACAGGATGTCGACTTCTCGATCTCAGCATACGAACGTTACAAGTGCCTCTATGAGGGTGACGACATGGAGATCGGATTCAAGTCTCTGTTTCTGATTGAGATTCTGTCGAACATAGCATCACAGGATGTCATCATTGAGCTTGCCGATCCGACAAGGGCAGGACTCTTCCTTCCGTCGGAGACAAGCAATGAGGATGAGGACCTTCTCATGCTCCTGATGCCAATGATGATCAACGCCTGAGAAAGGTTACGATATGGAACTTAACCTCAGAAAACCCCTGGTCGTCCTTGATCTCGAGACCACGGGAGTAAACATCGCTACTGATCGAATCGTGGAGTTTGCCGCTCTCAAGGTGTCACCGGGAGGAGCGGAAGAATGGATGACCATGAGACTCAATCCGGGCATCCCGATATCCCCGGAAGCAACACGCGTGCACGGGATCACCGATGCCGACGTGGCCGACGCCCCTCATTTCCGCGATGTGGCTCGTAAGATTGCCGCATTCCTTGCGGGTTGCGACCTTGCCGGCTTTAACTCCATGAAATTTGATATACCCATTCTCTGTGAGGAGTTCCTGAGAGTGAATGTCGATTTTGACCCTGCCCGCCACAAGTATGTTGACGTGCAGGTGATCTTCCACAAGAAGGAGCAGCGTACACTCAGCGCCGCATATAAGTTTTACTGTGACATGGAGCTGGAAAATGCACATAGCTCCAAAGCCGATACTGCAGCTACCTATGAGATACTGAAAGCACAGCTCGACAGATATCCTGACCTGGAGAATGACATCGAAAAGCTCGCGGCCTTCAGCGCCTTCAACAACAATGCTGATCTCGCGGGAAGAATCATCTTCAACGAAGGAGGCACAGAGGTGTTCAACTTCGGCAAGCACAGAGGCAAGCCGGTGGAGCAGGTTTTCAGGGAGGAGCCCTCTTACTACTCGTGGATGATGAATGGTGATTTCCCGCTTAACACCAAGCAGGTTATCACCGCGATCAAACTGCGCTCGTTCGGTAAAGCCTGACAGTCTCATGAAGATTATCTGCGTAGGACTGAACTACCGGCAGCATGCTGCCGAAATGAACCGTCCGGTGCCGGCTGAACCGATGATCTTTCTGAAGCCCGACTCGGCGATCCTGAAAAAGAATAAACCCTTCTTTATCCCTGATTTCTCTTCTGACGTGCAGTATGAGGCGGAGATAGTACTCCGCATCTCGAAGCTGGGTAAAGGCATTGCAGCAAAATATGCCGGCCGTTATGTTGACGCCCTGACGGTAGGCATAGATTTTACTGCCCGTGATCTGCAGAGCAGGTTCTCCAGCGAGGGACACCCGTGGGAGCTGTCAAAGACCTTTGACGGTTCGGCACCGCTGGGAACTTTCGTTCCGAAGGAGAAGTTTGCCGACATGAGGGATATAAGCTTCACCCTGGATATCAACGGCACCACGAGGCAGAGCGGCAATACCTCTGACCTGATTTTCTCTTTTGATGAGATAATATCTTATGTGTCAAGGTACTATACTCTAAAAACCGGTGATCTCATCTTCACGGGTACTCCCTCCGGCGTCGGACCGGTCTGCAGCGGTGACAACCTCGTCGCCAGACTGGAGGGTGAGACAGTGCTCGACTTCTTCGCCAGGTAATGTCAGTAGTGGTGACAGCTTTAGTGCCGGGCTGAAGGGTGATAGAGTGACTGATTTCTCTCGCGGGTAATATCAGTTGAGGCCGCTCATGATCCTTCCCACGGGATATAACCTGGTCCTCTTCTCAAGCTCTGACGCCGGGGTGTGCTGATAGAGCCACTGCAACTGTTTGACAGGGTCTGCAGCCAGTTCGGCATCTTCGCTGCGTGCTTTGTCATAGGCAGCCCTCAGCACCGGGTCACGATCGAGCAGCTCCTTGAGGTGACTCTCAAAGCCCCATACCGAGTACCAGTCCTGACCCTCAAGAAAAGAGTCAAAGAAGTTCCAGGCAAAGAAGCCCGATTCGCTCTGCGGCTCAAGCATAGTCACGATGTATTTGTTTGCCCTCTGGTTGAGAGGAATGATATAGTCCCCCTTGCAGTACTGCATCTCCTGTGTCACGGTCCGCAGCTTCACCCTGCTGTTGAAGTAGTGTCCCTGTGTTGCTCTCCTGGCGGGCTCATAACTGTCAATGTAATAAGTCTCAAGGGTGAGAGTGGTGTCATTCTGCAACTGGCGCATCTGCACACCATTGGCCAGTAGACGTTCAATGACCTCCTCCCAGGCAAAAGGCAGAATGTATGCTTCGGGTACACTGACCGTCACGGCCGGCTTGAAATAATTGTAGTACCTGATGGTGTCGCTATAGGGCCTGTCATGGTTGTATAAGCCTGTCTTGCGGCCTGTGATGGGAGAGGTGGCCTCCTCATACCTGTACCCGTGAAAGACTATCAGGTCCCACCGGGTAGAGTCCTGCTCCCAGTCGATCACATACTCCTTTGCCGAGAGTGTTCGCCTGTTGGCCTCCTGCCTCAGCCTGAGTATCTTTTTGCTGTTCTCTGCCGTGTATCTGACCAGCTCGCTGATAAACTGCAGTGTGCCCTCCACCCTCTGAGGGTAAGGTTTGTATACCAATGTTTCGGTCATGAAGCCGAAGGAGTTGAAGAGTGCGGAATAGCCCGTTGAGTAGTAGGCATTCTCATCGAACCCGATGATTGCCTTTATCTCACCTCTCTCCGTATACTGCACATAGGGTACGATCTCATTGTTGTGCCTTGTGATCATACTGCCGTAGAGACCCGGCAGCATCTCGTTGCGGTAGAACTGCTCCATCTCGGGATGCATCTTCTCGGGCTGCGTGGCAATGAGGGTAACCGTAAACTGGTGGTCAGACCCATTGGTGGTGTGTGTATCAAGGAAGACATCGGGATCGAGATAGCGGTATATCTCCGCAAAAGCCCGCGCATCACGGGAGTCCTGTTTGGCAAAGTCACGGTTCAGATCCAGAAACCGGTTGTTGCGCCTGGCTCCCTTCTCCTCGGGGCCGTTCTGGTTGATACGCCAGTATGGACTCCTGGCAAGGGTGCCACCGATATTATATACCGGTATTATTGCGACAACACAGTTGCTGAGGTATCTCTTCATGCCGTTGCGGTCAGACAGGATATCGGCAGCAAACTGTGCACTGGCATCAATGCCTTCGGGCTCCCCCGCATGGATAGCGTTGTTGATGAGTACAATACTCTTTCCCTTTCTGCGTATCTCCTGCGGATCAAAGACCCTGTCGCCCGATATGATGAACAGGTGAAGCGGTCTGCCTGCATCTGTCATGCCCATCTCCAGGAGGGTCGCCTCAGGCCAGATGCTGTCAAGCCCGGCATAGAAGCTGATGGCCTCATCATATGTCAGGCTCTGGTTCTCAATATATCTCAGCCGGGGCAGTGCCGTCTGCTCCTGCGCCACCAGCGGGGCTGCAAGCATTATCAGAAGAAGGGTAAGAGCAAGGGTGGTTTTCATCATTAACAATGTTCTATTCAATTTCGGGATATAAAAAAAGCAAAAGTAAGGACTTTTGCTTTCTGTGGTTTCTTATGCCTGGTGAATCAGTGTGACAGCATGCTCTCTGCAAGGTCAAGTACTGTTGTGTCTTCTATAGCGACAATACCCCCCTCGGGCCCTTTCTCAATGTGGATCCCGGCACTCTGCCCACGGTCAAAGTTCCAGCCTCCGAAGTAGTTCCTGACGGTCTCCTCCGACATGTCGAGCTTGTCGGCTATCTTTCTGATACTACCGTCAGGCAGCTGGTCCTTGATCCTCCTCAGTTGTGAAAAAGTAATAGTTCGTGCCATGTTTATCTACTGAATAGGTTTCTTCAAAGATACTAATAAAATCCGGAAAAGAATACTTGAGAATCTCTTTAAGCTTATTTTAACATTTTATGTTTCAACAGATTGAACATCACGGATGATATATACGTCATAATCACCAAGATATACAAATCCTGCCTGCTTGTAGAGCTTTATGGCTTTCTTGTTGCTCCTGTGAACCTCCAGTTTAACCTGGCACTTCTTCTCTTTCACCACCTTCAGTGTCTCCTTCAGCAGGAGGTGGGAGAGGCCCCTTCCCTGGTGGCGTGGGGTTATTCCGAAGTGATGCAGATGCAGTCGCCTGCCGTCGTATGTCATCCATGAGGTGCCTATTATTTCTTTTCCCGGGCCTTCGCACATCACCAGCATGACTCCGCCGATCTCAATGCTGCGCTCCACCGCAGCCTCATCATCGCCCCGTTCAGGCCTGCTCAGTCCCGTGGCTGTCCATATCTCCATGATGGAGGGGAAGTCACCTCTTTGATAGTGTCTGACGGTAATTTCATCCATCGCTTCAGGCTTTGCCTGCTTCGACAACATAGAGCTGACCCTGTTCCTCTCTCCTGACAGTGATGGCTGCACCCCTGGCAATAAAGCCCGTCTCTGCGACAGCCGTATAGACGTCACCGTCGATCATCACCTTGCCTGACGGCCGGAGGACGGTATGGGCTGTGCCACTGCTGCCCACCAGCGAATGAAGCTTTACCTTGTCGAAGCTGACAAAGCCGTCGGCCTGGTTCACCGAGGTCTCCAGGGCCAGGCTGCCGAAGAGCCTGTTGGGAGCAAAGAGCTTTCTGGAGAGCCAGAGCGACAGGAAGAATGAGAGAAATGCAGCCAGTACCACAATTGCAAAGGCTGCCAGCACCTCCCTGATGCCGTCCGTCGAGGGTCCGAACCTGAACACAATCTTGTCTATCATGACAAAGGCCAGTCCGGTGACTATGCCTATCACCCCCAGAACGCCGGTGACCCCGAAGCCCGGAAAGGCGAATATCTCAAGCAGTACCAGTATGATGCCCAGGATAAAGATGATGAGATGCCAGTTGTCCGCGGCGCCCTCAAGATACATCGGGGCGAAATAGAGCAGGGCGGCCACCGCTGCAATAGCAAGCGGAAAGCCCACACCGGGCGACTGCAGTTCGAAGTAAATGCCTCCTATGATAAGCATGATGAGAAGTCCGGATACAACAGGGTTTACAAGAAACATTATTATCCTGTCCACAGCCGAGAGCTTCAGCTCTTTAATATTGAAGTGCTTGATGCCGGCCAGCTCCATCACCTGCTCGATATTCCCGGCCTCTCCCTCGCAGAAGCCGTACTTTATGGCTTCCAGCGCCGTGAAGGTCAGTACCTGCCCGGTGTCAACGATGCTCTTCAGCACTATCGAGGGGTCAACCATCGCCTGGGCTATCTCCGGATCACGGTGCCATACCCATGTCGTATCCCCGTCCTTCACTACCGGCTTTTTGCCGTGTGCCTCAGCCGTGGCTCTCATCATTCCGCGCATGAACGACTGGTACTTGTCGGGCATCTTCTGCCCTGCCTGGTCAACCACGGTGGCGGCGCCGATGCTGGCGCCCGGCCTCATGTAGATGCTGTCAGCAGCGATGGCGATCAGGGCGCCGGCGGAGATGGCCTGATTGTCAATGAATACCAGCACCGGAATACGGTGGTTTAAAATCAGCGTGCGCATGGAATCGGCAATATCGACCTGACCACCGTATGTGTTCATATGCAGAAGTATGAAGTCGGCATTGAGCGAATCAGCCTCAACAAAACTCCTCTTGACGCTGCGCCACAGCGGCGCCGCTATCATCTTGTCTATCTTAACCTTGTATACCAGTGCGGTTGTATCCGGCCCCGACTGTGCCCTCAAGCCTGTTGAAGCGGCATAGGCAATTAACAGCAGGAGGGTGACTGTGACAGTAATTCTCTTCATGGATTTAGCTTTAATTCTTTAATGAAAGCGATAAATGTGGTCAGTGCCTCGCGCTTCCGGTCGTCGAGCCTGTAGTCAATATTGTTGTTCAGATAGTAGATGACCTCTTCCGGCGTTGCCGACGAGTCTTTATCCAGCAGGGATACAGCTTCATTCCTGCGCTCCAGGCCCTCACTGAGGGCTTTGTTGAAAAGTGCGGTGAACTCTTCAGGCAGTTTCTTTACAGAGACCCAGCATGCAAAGACAAAGGGCAGTCCTGTGAACCTCTTCCATTCAAGACCCAGGTCAAGCCTCAGGGAGAAGAAACGTGCATATTCAAAACAGCGGTCGCCGATCATGACGGCTCCCTCACCCGCTGCCATGGCCCTGATATCAAATGATTCATCCGTGGGTCTCCACTCAAACTCGCGGTTCCAGAACCGCGCTGCCAGGATACGGCAGAGAGTGACGGAGCTCCTCGACCGGAAGTCGAGATGAATTACGCTGATCTGCTCAAAGGGGGTGTTGCTCACAAGCAGCACGGTGCGTACCTCGCCGTTGGTGCTCAGGCAGTAGTCACCGATAAGATGATACTCTTCCATGGAAGCAAGCATCGCAACAGGTATCAGACCGAGGTCAGTCTCGCCGGCAATGAGACTGTCAGCACATTCAGAAGGGTGGCATACACCCAGGTCGATCGCGGACGATACCTCACCATCGCGAAGGCCTATCATGAACGGATAACTGTTGATGTACCTTACAGCCGAAACCCTTACTTTTTCCATCCCGTTTTACCCCTCTGCAGAGAAATACAAAGGTTCAATTTTTTTACACCAGTACAAAATAGTATTTTTGTTTTTTGATTCTTACATTTACTTAGGGTGAGGAAACAGTAATATGGACCGTTTGAAGGCTATTTCACCGGTTGACGGCCGCTACGGTGAGCGGGTTACGGAGCTGATCCCGTTTTTCTCTGAATTCGGGCTCATACGCTACCGGATAATGGTGGAGGCGGAGTATTTCATAGCACTGTCGCAGGCGTCCCTGCCTCAGTTTGAGGGCTTTCCCGAAGATAAAGGGCATCAGCTGATATCGCTCTTCCGTGATTTTACCCTTGCCGATGCCGCCTCCGTAAAGGAGAAGGAGAGGGTCACAAACCATGACGTCAAGGCCGTTGAGTACTTCGTGAAGGAGAAGGCTGTTGCACTGGGACTGGGACGCTGGGCTGAGTTTGTCCATTTCGGCCTTACATCGCAGGATATCAATAACACCGCAGTCCCGATGGCTGTAAGAGACGCTATGAGGGAGGTGATGATACCTGCACTTGTATCCGTGCGCGATGCCCTTGAATCCCTGTCCGCCGACTGGGATGAGATTCCGATGCTGGCGCGCACGCATGGACAGCCGGCAACACCGACAAGGCTGGGAAAGGAGATAGCGGTCTTCAGGGAGAGGCTCGATGATGAGATGGTCACACTTATGACTGCCAGGTACAGTGGTAAGTTCGGCGGCGCAACCGGAAACCTCAATGCCCACAGGGTCGCCTACCCCTCCGTTGACTGGGTTGGCTTTGCCGACAGCTTCCTCAATGAGCGGCTTGGACTGGAACGACAGAAGACAACGACGCAGATAGAGCATTATGACGGGCTGGCAGCACTGTTCGACAGCCTCAGACGTATTAACACCATACTTACAGATCTCTGCAGGGATGTCTGGAGCTACATCTCCCTGGACTATTTCAAGCAGACCATCGTCAGCGGTGAGGTTGGCTCCTCTGCAATGCCGCATAAGGTCAATCCCATCGACTTTGAAAACGGTGAGGGTAACCTGGGGGTGGCATCCGCGCTGTTCAGCCACCTCTCGGCCACACTGCCTGTCTCCAGGCTGCAGCGCGACCTTACCGACTCAACTGTGATACGCAATGTGGGCGTCGCCATGGCTCATTCACTGATAGCATGGAAATCGATAAAGAAGGGACTCTCAAAGCTTATTGTCAACCGTGACCGGATCAGCAGCGACCTTGAAGAGCACTGGGTGGTGGTGGCCGAAGCCCTGCAGACCATACTGCGGAGGGAGGGATATCCCAAACCCTACGAAGTTCTGATGGCACTCACCAGGACCAATGAAAAGATCACAGGGGAGACTATCCGGTCATTCATTGACAGCCTGGATGTGAGTCAAGCCCTGAAGGAAGAGATGAAGGCAGTCACTCCGTTCAACTACACCGGTTTCTGAGACGAGGGCATGAAGAGCGTAAGGATCCTTCTGCAGTACCTCAGACCATACAAATGGCTTGCGGTTCAGAATATGGCCTACAATATTCTGAGTGCTTTCTTTGCACTTTTCACCTTCACCCTGATAGTGCCCTTCCTTCAGATATTGTTCAACAGGGTGGCTGATGCCGCCCATCCCGGTGCCTTCACCTTCTCTATGCGCTACCTGAACGACTGGGCCAACTGGTTCTTCTCATCATCCATAGAAAAGTACGGGGAGATGAGGACACTGCTGGTGGTTCTCATTATCTTTGCCGTCGCCAGTTTCGCCAAGAACCTGCTGGTCTTCCTGGCCAACAACTGCATGGCCAGTCTCAGGGCATTCACTGTCAGGGATGTACGCAAGAAGATATACGACAAGATACTGAGGTTGCCGCTCTCATATTTCTCCGAGGCTCGCAAGGGAGACATTATGACCAGGGTATCCAATGATGTCCAGGAGATAGAGATCTCCGTGATGTCATCCCTCTCCATGCTTTTCCGCGATCCGTTTACAGTGATCATCTTCGTGGTCTACCTGGTGATCACCAGCCCGCAGCTCACCATCTTCGCCATGGTGCTGCTGCCGTTGAGCGGATGGGCAATAGCCCGCATCAGCCGTACGCTGAAGAGCGCCTCGTTCAAGGGACAGCAGGCACTGGGCAGGTTGCTGTCGATAGTGGAGGAGACGCTGACAGGACTGCGCATAATAAAGGGGTTCAACGCTGAGGAGAAGATGTCAGGGCAATTCCGGACAGCCAATGAAAAATATGCACGTATCTTTCGCAGGGTGATCAGAAAGGCATACCTGGCTCACCCGGTGAGTGAGTTCCTTGCAACCTTGGTACTGCTGATAGTGCTCTACTACGGAGGTATGCTGGCACTGAAGGGCGCAGGTAACCTCTCGCCCGACAGGCTCATCGCCTTTGTGGTGGTCTTTTCACAGATCATCCAGCCGGCCAAGGCCATCTCCACTGCCTGGTTCAACATACAGAGGGGCATGGCTTCCATCGACAGGGTCAACCAGGTCATTTACGCCAGCGAAACAATAACGGAGAAACCGGACGCCATTAGGATCAGCGAGTTCAGGGAGAGCATCGAGTTCAGGAATGTCTGGTTTGCCTATGACCATGAGCCGGTGCTGAGGGATGTCTCCCTCACCATAAAAAAGGGACAAACGGTGGCGGTCGTGGGTCGTTCCGGCGGTGGCAAGTCGACCCTGGTAGACCTGATACCTCGGTTCATCGATCCTGACAGGGGAGCGGTGCTGGTAGACGGCATCGACGTGCGGGATCTTAACATCAAGGACCTCAGAAGCCTGATGGGTATTGTCAACCAGCAGGCTATACTGTTCAATGACACCTTTCACAATAACATTGCCTTTGCCATCAACGGTGAGGCTGACATTCCGAGTGTCGTCAGGGCAGCAACCATAGCCAATGCTCACGATTTTATCAGCGAATCGCCGGAAGGGTATCAGTACACGGTGGGCGAGGGAGGCAACAGGCTCAGCGGCGGCCAGCGGCAGAGGATCAGCATCGCCAGGGCCATCATTGCCAACCCGCCGATACTCATACTTGACGAGGCTACCTCTGCCCTCGACACCGAGTCGGAGCGCCTGGTGCAGGATGCCATGCTTAAGCTGATGCAGAACCGCACGTCGGTGGTGATAGCGCACCGCCTCTCCACCGTCCAGGATGCCGATGTGATAGTGGTGGTGGAGGAGGGACGCATAGCCGAATGTGGCACCCACGAGGAGCTGATAAAAAATCCTGACAGCATCTACAGGAAGCTGTATGAGATGCAATCGTTTTAGGATTTGCGAATTTGGATTTGCGATTTGCGAATTTTCTGCAACGTTTGTTATTGAAAACGAGTCCTTAGGAACAAAATCCCAGAGAATTTGTTATCTTGGAGATTATCCCTGAACCAATAAGAACGACAATGGATACAAAAAGCACCACAGACATTCTCAAGGAAGCTATCCTGCTGGAGCATCGCGGCAGGGCATTCTATTCAGACGTTGCGGCGCGTACGGAGAGCGAGGCCGTAAATAGGATATTTAGCATGATAGCGGAAGAGGAGGGGGAGCATATCCGCTTTCTTTCAGAGCAGTTTAAAAACTATCAGAAGAATAGCATATTCCTGGATGTCACTTTACAGACTGGTAATGCTTCCGATGAGGTATCACTTAAGGTACTCACGGAGGAGATAAAGAGCCAGATCAGCGCTGCAGGTTTTGAAGCCGCGGCCATCAGCGCAGCAATGGACTTTGAGGCGAAGGCTGTGGATCTCTATTCCTCGAGGGCAGAGACCGCTGCTGACCCCAACGAAAAAGCACTATACCAGATGCTGGCCGACTGGGAGAGGGGGCACCACAAGTGGTTGATGAGGATCGACAAGGAGTTGAGGGAGCAGGTTTGGTACGACAATAACTTCTGGCCTTTCTAG
>WOYI010356307.1_pt1 | contig 30793 bp, 28 predicted proteins | sample 6423411 | NCBI WGS metagenome assembly WOYI01 (sample SAMN13441803, study PRJNA592873) | oil field metagenome | biome: oil field; feature: oil-well bore; material: oil-contaminated soil; isolation source: oil-contaminated soil from oil-well borehole | place: Germany: Wietze | collected 2016-10-18 ...
TTGCGATCAGCGTGTGCAGCGCTTCGCCCGGGTTCGTGCCGGCACGGTCGTCTGCTGCGATCAGGTCGTACGCCTCGCGTCCGCCTAGCTGCCAGGCGAGCTCACCCCACAGCGTGCGCACTTCGGTCCCGTCATCCTTGATGAGCGGGGAGCCTGCTTTCAGGTACGTTCCGACAAGCGCGACCCGCTTGGTCCCCAGCGTTGCGAGATCGGGGTTGCCGTTCTCCGCGATGAGTTCTTGAAGCTCCTGCGGGAAGTCCTTCGCGGGTGTGCCACTGAAGAGGTGGTAGAGCGCGAGCATCGAGTGGGTCTTGCCGCCGCCGAAGTTCGTCTGCAGGTTAACGACCGGACTCGCGTTGCCGTCCCCGCTCACTCGCCGCAGCGCGCGGGACAGCAAATCTCGCAAGCCCGACGTCAGGTACGTGCGGGTAAAGAACTCGACCGGGTCGCCGTACTCGGGGCTCGTCGCCTGACCGGTTCGCACGAGGTGCAAGTCAGCGGCGAACTCGGATGCTGTGAACTCCCCCCGCGCGACGTCGTCGTGAGGGCGGATTACCTCACGCCAGGGCCGCAACCCGGAGCCTGGGTCGAGGGAGACAGTCGTACGCTTGACCTGTTTACGAGTTTGGTCCTCGAAGACGGTGCGCTGCAGATCGATGCGGAGTTTGCGGACGTCCTCGGCGGAGTCGACCGCGCCGACTGCGTGAAGCAGGCGCTCGATCGTGTCGAGTGCGCGCGCGGCGTCATCCGAACCGAACGGTTCGTTATGAGCCCATAGATTTCGCGTCTCGCGGAGTTCGGAACCGAACCCTTGCTGCGCCCGAGACAGCACGTCTTTGAACCGGTAGCCCTGCTCGGTGATCGCGCGAAGCTGCACCTGAACGTCACGCTTCGTCAGCGTTCGTGCCGGCCCACCCCGACGTTGGGCATCCTCTTGAGCCCAGGCGGCTGGCCAGTCCTGCGTACCGTAGGCGGCGGTCATCACTTCGTCGACCGAGTCGAGCAGACCTTCCGACAACAGGTCGAATGCCTTGCCCACGCGGTCACGGTTATTCATCGCCATTGAGATCAGTCCTCGTCCTCGTCGAAGTCGAACGTCTGTTGCACAGATCGGGGAGATCCGGCGTGCTTCCGTGCTTGCTCGTTCACGTCTCCCCAGGCGCTCACCAGACCGTTGAAGAGGATCGCGTCTTTCGTGTCACGTTTCCTCTCCGCCTCGTGGAACAAGAGAAAGCCCAACTCCTTAACCGCGTCGAGATTCACCCGCGTCTGCACTAAAGGAATCAGCGCGGCGACCTGGTCCGCGCCGTGCTTCGCCATCACCGCCGCGAGGCGCACGGCCGCTTCCCAGACGCTGACGTGGCCATCTGCGCCAACGTCCCATTCGTCCTCGAGTTGAGTCGGTGACAGGAGGCGTGCGTTGCCGCCCTTCGCCTCAAAAATGCCGCCTCGTTCTAGCGCTCCAATCGAGGTGTCTGAGGAGCGCGCAAGCTGATCAGCGACACCGGAACTCTCCCGACCCCATCCGTACTGGCGATACCACTTGACTGCGAAGCGAGTGTTCGGATCAAAGTCGGCCTCCTGCTCCCCAATCACTTCGTCGAGAGTCGCGTTTACGAGCAGGAGCGCATCCTTCACCGACATATCCGAGCCGTCCGCTTCGCGGACGCGCGAGTATCGCGAAAACACAGAGATTCCTGGCCCGATCGCAGCCTGAGCGAGATCAACGGGCGCGATGGCGCCCTGTATCAGCGTGCGAAGTGCAGTCGGCAACTCGTGTTTGAGCGCTGCGACGAACGCCCGCCGTGTGGTTGCCAGAGCATCGGTTGATCGAGGACGACAAGCAAGGACGATAGACGACGCAAGAGCGTTCATCGATTGAGACATCATGCGACTCGACATCTCACTCCGCATTGGCCAGGTCGCGGTGATTTCCCAACCAGCTTCAATCAAGCCGTCAAGCAACGTATGCCATCCGGTGGAGGTTGTGCCCGCCCCACTCGAATCCTGCTGTTTGTAGGCGTAGTAAACGGTCAAAGGAACATTCTTGTTCGCCCCTTCGCGCATGCGGGCGAAGACTGCATTGAAGCCATCGATGAAGAACTTCTCGGCCCCCGGTTTGCCTGCGTGACGATAAGGGTTCGCAACAAGCTCCTCCAACTTCGGCGTCTGAAGTGTCGCGACGGCCCCCGGCAATATCGCCCCTAGCGTCCGCCGTAGCCAGACATAGAAGAAGTCAGAGAGGTCCGAATAGCCGATGTTGTCGTAGTAGGGAGGGTCAGTCGAGATCACAAATCCTGCATAGTCGCGGGTGGCGGCATCAGCTTGGGCCACGACTCCAAGTCCCGCGCTCGGAGTCTTTGCCAACGCCTTGGCTACCCACTCGACTTGACCGAGAAAGTTTCCGGAGGAAGACGAGAACGGGTTGCTTTCCGTAAAGTCCCAGGCCATCGGGATCGCCTGCCGACCGAACACATTCCGCATCTTCTCGCCCGTGTTATGCCAGCTGCATAGATTCGATGAGTAGTCCGTCGTGCGGCTCACGCCAAGTGCAAGATAGGTTGCGACTGCATCCGCGTACGCTTCGGCGTCGTTACCACCATCTTCCAGTCGCGTGCCGGCCGGGGCTCCCCTCTCGAGGGCGTCGCTGAGTACTCGCGCGCGCGCGTCCGTGACGAGGTCGCTGAGAGTTGTGAGCGTGACCAACTGACGATTCGTGAATAGGTCGGACCACTCGGTCATGCCGTATGTCTGAGTTTTGATGTCGCGAGGGTAGTAACCGATCTTGCCGTCTGGCACGTTCTCGGGACGGTCCACTTCAGCGCTCTCCGCCTGGAACTTTGATGCCGACACATAGAGACGACTTCGTGTTGCCTCTCCGACGACAGCTATCAGGCGCGCCCCGATGCGCCCCGCGCGGCCTTCTTCGCGGATGTAGTTCAGAGAGATCGGGGTTCCGTCGCCAACGGCATGGCCACCCTTCCGGCCCACGGTCCCTTCTTCATCCCCGAGAGGTCCACGAGTATCGTGGCGCACCTCATAGTGGACTTCGCCACCCACTACAGATGCGTCGACCCACGCTTCCTTTCCCTTCTTCTTGCTGAGCCACCACGTCTTCACGAGTGGAACATCGATCGGGTTAGCGGGGTTGGGGTTCTTGACCGTCCTGGCCCAGATCCATGCGATAACGGTGTGCTCAGTGCCATCGGGCGCTGTGACTTTCGGGTAGAGGTGACCCACGCGAAGTTCAGCCTCGTCGCGCATCCACTCACCGTATCGACGCACGTCGTCCGCGATTCCCTCTGACCCGGTCCATCCGTTGCGTGTAGCTGCGGCACCGGGGAACACTGGCGCTCTGTCAGCGAACTTCGGGGGAATTTCGATCAGCGCCTTGTTGATGAGAACGGCGAGCGGGTTGAGATCGCTCGCGTAAGCGCCTAGTCCGAGCCGCTGAGCTTCCAACGGAATTGCGCCCCCGCCAGCGAAGGGGTCGAGCACAGCTGGCAACTCGCCTTCGTTACTTTTGCGAATCTCATCGCGAGCTTGGCTGAGAAGCGCTTCATCGTCACTGTTCTCCCACACCACGAGCCGTTCGAGGAGCCTATGGAGTCGTGCGCGCTCTGCATCCTGAGCCTCTGTCGTCGGGAACTCGTCGGGTCGTGAGGCGGGGTCATCCACGAGCTGCGCGAACAACACGGCGCGAGCGGCTGCGAGAGGACGACGCGCCCAGTAGAGATGCAGCGTCGAGGGGTGACCGTGTCGGATGGATTTCTCGCGCGATGCCGCGGCGTTGATCGCTTCGAGCGGCAGCGATGTCTCAATCAGCTTCTTCTTGGGCGTGTTGGTCACTGGTGCATCTCTCGAAGGTCGGCTAGTCGATTCGGTTGGGTTTGTCATCGCGGCGAGCCTCCGCGATCCCAGTAGTCGTGCCACTTCTCGTTGTACGACCTTGTGGTTGCCGAGGGCTCGATGTGCGTGAACGCGTCGAGCACGTAGCGCAGATGGTCATGCTGCTCGCCGTCGGGCGACACGCGCACGAGTGCGAGTCGGTGGCGGTCACCCTGGGTCTGGGCGAAGGTGACTTCGTTCGTTGTGATGGTGAAGGTATCCGATCCCGCGATCCGGCCCTTCACTTCGATGTAATGGATGCGGCCTTCGGCGTCGAACGACTGGATGTCGTAACCGGGATTGTTCCGAGGCATCTCGCGGGGACTGCGCCCGAGTTCGCGCTCGGCGGCGAGGACGGCTTCGACCGCTCGACGTTCGACGAGCTTGGTCTCGCGCGCGAAGTTCTGGGGGGCGGCATCCTCGTCCATTGGCAAAAGATGCTGACTCGGCACGACGAGCGCTGATCCTCGAACGACCGCCGGCAGCGCGACGAGTTGTGTGCTCTCGTCGAGCGAGCGGAGCCGCCGGTCGAGTCTTTCGTCGAGCTGTCGCGCCCTTTGGAGTGCGGACTCGGCGCGGACTCGCCCGATGGTGCCGGCGCGTTCGAGAGCTTCGAGGCGATTGTGCTCGCGATCCCAGTGATTGATCTCAGCGAGCAGTCTCTCCTCGACCTGCACGCGCGTACGGTCGACCTCCACTGCGATCCGAGCGCCGAGTTCGTCCATTCGGGGTGCGAGTCCGTCACGGTAGGCCCACGCGCGGATGGAACGTTCGTGATCGCTCTTCACCCACTCGTCCGCGAGGACGGTGGCGATCGCCTCGGCTTCGTCCGCCTGCGGGGCGTCGTAGTCGAGGTAGGGGGGAGCTGCGGCCAGCGTCACTGTGCCAGCGGTGTCAAGGACGGGGTAGTCGAAGTGGTGAGACAATGTGTCAGCGCCTGGGGTGGCGTTCTCGATGCGCTGCTCAACGGCGTAAAGCAGAGCAGTCCGTTCGGATTGCTGCTCACGACGGTCGACGAACACGGTGCCGCGTTTGAGCACAGGGCCAAGGTCCTCGATGGTGAGTTCGATGACGGCTTGCAGCAGGGGATGACCGGGCGCGAGGAGGGCGGCCTGCGTCTGATGCTCGGGGCGAACGTGCATGGTCTCGAAGGTGACCCGTTCGTATCGTTCGGATACGGGTGCCCAGCGGTTGAGCCTGCGGGCGGTGTCAATGATGCGTTGAGGAACGCGAGTGATCTCGTAGCGACCCTTCTCGCGCCGACGGATGCGGCCGCCGAGGCGCTCGAGGGCTGGGATGAAGAACGCCGCGATGTACCCCGGTTGTAGCCGTCGCTCGCGGGCCTTCTCCATGCGTCCACGGATCTCCTCGAGATTGAGTGAGGAGTACATCTCTGGGTGGAGTGCGCGCTCGGCGACCATCGTGTCAAGACCGTGGGAGACACTCGCATCGATGACGCGGTCGAGTTCCGCTTTGCGTTCAGGCTCGTCGCCATACCGGATCGCTTCGATCAGCAGTTCGCGAAGCGACTTCTCCTGGAAGGCGTCCGCGTCGCCGAGGACGTTGAAGAGGTTGCCGTTGTATGCGATCGACATCTGATCGATCTTCGATAGGAGTCGCGTGAACACGTCGCCCTCACGTGTGTCCTTCGCGACCATGTTCCACAGGTGGCACACTTCGCGCTGACCGATGCGGTGGATGCGTCCGAATCGCTGCTCGATTCGGTTCGGGTTCCACGGCAGGTCGTAGTTGACCATGAGGTGGGCGCGCTGCAGGTTGAGACCTTCGCCCGCCGCATCCGTCGCCAAAAGGACGACAGTGGTGCGATCGTAGGTGAACTTCTCACGCGCTGCCTTTCGGTCCTCGCGGCGGGTGCCACCGTGAATCGTGATGACCGACTCGGGGCGACCCAGTTGCGTCGTGATCTTCTGACGCAAGTAGTCGAGGGTGTCCTTATGCTCGGTGAAGATGATGATCTTGCGCGGTTCGCCCGAGTCATCGTGAACGAGGAGCTGCTCGTCGAGGATCGCTCGGAGCTGCACCCACTTTTTGTCGTCGTCGAGCAACCGGACGCGGCGGGCGATTCGGATGAGGTCTTCGAGTATCGCGATCTCCGCACGGAGCTCGCCGATTGACGCGGCGGCGGTGGCGAGGTCGACGACCTCATCAACGCGCGCCTCGAACTGTGCGCGTTCTTCTTCGGCAACTTCTTCGTCGAGGTCGTCGAACAGGTCTGGATCGAAGCTCGGCGCCGAGTTAGCTGAGTCCTCGAAGTCGAGAGCCACGCGGCCGGTCGACCACTCGTCGATCGTCGCTGTCATCGAGGTGCTGTAGCGGGCCTGGTCGGTCGCGCGCTGCCACTCGCGGAGACGCGTTTCAAGCCGCGCTTGGCGTCTTTCGAGCGATCGGAGGATGGCTTCGGGGCTCGAGGCGAGGCGTCGCTGCAGCACGGTGAGAGCGAAGCCGACGTTGTTGCCGCGCTTCTTGTCACCGGCTTGCGCGAGTCGTTCGGCGCGGCCCATCTCTGTGCGTACATAGCCGGTGACCAGCTCGTAGAGTTCGCGCTCGGGGTCGCTGAGGTCGTACTCGACTGTGTAAGCGCGACGTTCCGGGAAAAGCGGCTTGCCTTCAAAGGTGAGGAGATCTTCCTTCACCATGCGCCGCATCAGACCACGCGTGTCAGTGCGGTGGACGCCGGCGCGGAACTGACCCTCGAACCGATCGCGGTCCAGCAGAGACATGAACAGCTGGAAGTCCTCTTCCTTGCCCGCGTGCGGCGTCGCCGTCATGAGGAGGAAGTTGTGGGCAGTATCGGCAAGAAGCCGTCCTAGCCTGAAGCGCTTCGTCTCATCGACCTGACCGGCCCATGACGAATAGTGAGCCGACATGCGGTGCGCCTCATCGACAACAACCGCGTCCCAGGTGGCGTCGGAGAGTTGCTCGATCAGGTCATCGCTGCGGGAAAGCTGATCCATTCGCGCGATCAAGAATGGGTGCTCGGCAAACACGTTGCGTCCCTGCGCATCGTCAACCATCTGTCGGTTAAAGATCTCAAACGCGAGATCAAACTTCTGCGACAGTTCCTCACGCCACTGCTCGACGAGTCCGCCCGGCGCGACGATCAGCGCACGCTCACAGTCGGCGCGGAGGATCAGTTCCTTTAGGTACAGCCCCGCCATGATCGTCTTTCCTGCACCGGGATCGTCAGCGAGCAGGAACCTGAGCGGGATCCTAGGGAGGAGTTCTTCGTACACCGCGCGTATCTGGTGTGGCAGTGGGTCGACATCGGAGCTGTTGACGGCAGCCATCGGGTCGTAGAGCGCGGCGTACTTGATGCGGAGCGCCTCGGCCGCGAGCCGGAACTCGTCAGGGTCGCCGTCGAACGCAGGCGCGTTGCCGAGCTCGGTGACCAGTTCAAGCTTGCCGGCATCCGCGTCGGTGATCATTCGTTCGCCAGTGCGGCCGGAGTCGTCGCGGAAGAAGATCTCGACGAGCGCATCGTCCAGCGGCGTCACGCCGACAAGCGTCACCGGCTGCCCGGGCAAGACGCCGCGCAGCCTCTGCCCTGCGCGCAATGAAGCGAGCGTCACTGTGGCTGTCTCCACGCGGTTCCTCCCGGGAAATGGCAAGTCGATCAGGATACGTCGGGCCGCCGACATCGCGGCTGGCTGGGTCAGTCCGGTGATCCGGCGTCCCCTCTGCGCACCCAGGCATCAACCTCGCTCGCCTGGAACTTCCACAAACGTCCGACCTTGTGCGCCGGCATCCCCTTCTCAGCTATCCAGGCGTAGATCGTGTCTTTGGTGACGCCCAAGTGCTCGGCGATGTCGTCGGCAGAAAGCCACGGCTCGGACATTCACGCCCCCATGCGGATTGAGCCGGATTTATCCGGGTATGGCCGATCCTATCGGGACACCGCGCCCGCGTCGCCCTTGGCGTGCCATGCCTCGTCAACCGCCGTCAGCAGTTCCTCGAGGTGCATGTGGAGATCGTCGTACGCCTGCATGTAGAACTGCAGCCCCATATGCGAGGGCGGCGTGTTGTCCAGGTCGGCGAGAACCCCACGAGCCTCGCGGATCGCTGTTTGGAGCCGGGTCTCGATCCCCGGCAGGCTCTGGATCCAGGTGTCGATCACGCTGAACGGGATCGGTGCGAAGTCGTGGGCGTCGACGCCGACATGGAACTGGTGGGCGTTGGGGCCGTGGTCGCGAGCATGCGTGTGTCCGTGGAGCAGTGGGATGCCGTCGTCCCAGCGCGGGCGATGCGACCTGTGTCGATCCTGTTCCTGGCTATCGCCGCCGTAGGGATAGTGCGAGGCAATGATCCTGTACCCGTGGCGGGTTCCTTCGATGACCTCTGGGAGGATCTCCCAGCCCGCCGCTTCGTACATGGGCAGGAAGCGCTCGATCGCGCGTTTCGACTGGGTCGCGGGCGAGACGCGATCATGGTTCCCGGGTACGAGCAGCCGGCGCCCGTTGAGCTGTGCGGTGAGCGCGATCGATTCCTCGATCAGGCCGAGAGCTACGTCGCCGAGGTGGAGGACGACGCTGTCGGGCGACACTGTGTCGTTCCACCGGCGCACAAGTTCGTCGTTCATCTCGTCGACGGTGGAGTACGGCCGACCGGTGAGTTCGCTGATGCGGGCGTGGCTGAAGTGGGTGTCGGACGTGACGAAGTCGACCTGATCGAAGTCGAATGTCGGATAGTCACGCATCGCGAACCTCATCGTCGCCGTTCATGTCGAACGCGCGCAGGAGGAGTCGCTCCGCGTCGCCCACCGGCTCAGGAGGAATGTCCTTCATCTCGTCGCGGAGTCGGTCCAGCGCCTGTTCGATCAGTGGGCGGTGTTGGTCGCGCCATGCGCGGATCCCAGGATCCCGCAGAAGGCCTGACTCTCTGCTCCCTAAATAGCCAAGCAGCAGCTCGGTGTCGATCACCGACGCCATGACACGGGCATCGACATTGGGCGAAGAGCGCAGGCTCGACAGGTGGGTGACGGCACCCGAACCAGACACGTCGATGCGGTAGCGCTGGATGTCGCCATACTCAGTCGTCTCAGTGTCGACGTGCGTGACCCGAAGGGAGCGGCCGCCGATGACGATCTCGCGCATGCATCTTCCTCGATCCGAGCTCGCCAGCTCAGCGAGGCTCGTTCTCTTCGGCGCCGACTGTCACGACCACGCGGCCAGGCCTGATGACGTCATCATGCCCTGGGATGTAGGAGATCGTTCCGAGTCGGCTCCAGTAGCTGATCAGCCAGCGGTGGAGCAGGTCGAGTTGCTCGTTGCGTTGGAGAACCATCTGTCCCGGATCGGGGATCGCAGTGTCCCAGTCATCGACCTCGAGGACGGCCTCGATGAGCTCAGCACACGTTGGACCAGTTCCGTGCGTGTCCCACCACGCGCGAGTCACGAGGCCGGCGTGGTTGGCGGTCAAAGTCCCATCGGGTTCATCGATCGTCCCGAGCAGAGCCCCGAAGTAGGGGTCCTCTACTGCGGTCGCAAATGACTCATAGCGATCCTCACCGACGCTCATACAGGAAGGATGCCATACAGAATAGGCATCCATGGCAAGTCTTGCGCGTGTACTACCGACCCGCTGTCGCCGCTTCCCACTGAATCGTGAAGGTTCCTGCAGCGCGCGCGTCGGCCTCGGCTTCGAGCCGCAGTGCATAGTCCCACGTGGGGTGGACGGCTCGCTGATAGATTCTGACCCGGTCGGGGGTGACCTCGTCGGTTCGCCGGACAAGTCCCAGCTGCTTGAGTCGCTTCAGCAGGGCATGGATCGTGCTGGTCGACAATCCCGTCGCGGCTGACACCGAAGGCGTGGAGAACTTTCCATCGGAAGAGCGCGCGATCTCCGCCATGAGCGCGAGCATGTGGGTGCTCCCGAAGGCTAGCTTCGAGAGCTCCTCGCTCTGCTCGGTTGGCACGGTCTCCACCGCCTCATTTTCGCATGAGGCGCTCAGCGCGGCAGGAGCATCGCGGGGCGTGATCCGACTGCGTGGCGCATTGTTGTGTATCTGACGCACCCCAGCGTAAATGTCACATTCACTACCCGCATCCTTCGGTGTGCGAGAAGTCTCAACGCGAAGAACTCTGTCCGCGTGTCGAAGCTGCAGAACGAACGACCTCTCCGTACGTTAACGAGTCAAGAGTTATGAGTCCTGTTTCTTGATTCGTAGGAGATCACCGTGCCAACGCCGCCACCCCGGTACACGTTGCGATTTGATGGGAATGATCTCGAGCGGGGCAAACTGGCGGACCTCGAGGCTCGACACGTTTTCGAGGCCGAGCCTCGCCGGACGTTCCGCTGGCATCGAGGACAGCGGCACTACCCGGGCCGCTACTGGTCCGCGACCACGGAAGGCTTCGTCGGGTACGAGAGTCGCCTCGAGCTTGCGGCGCTGCTCCTTGAGGACTTCGACGACCGGGCGGTTCGGATCGCCTCTCAGCCGTTCGAGCTGATCGCCGATCGAGACGGTATCGAGCGAAGCTATGTGCCCGACTACATGGTCGAGCACGGTGACCATCGGTTCACAGTGATCGAGGTCAAGCCGAAGCGCAGACTGGAAGACCCGGAGATCGCTGGTGCCCTCAGTTGGGCGGGCGACATCGTCCGTTCGCGCGGATGGGGGTACCGGATCGTCAGCGAACCGGAGCCTGCTCTGCTTTCAAATATCCGCTTCCTCGCGGGGTATCGACGCCTCTGGCAGTTTCCACAGCTCGACGTCGAGATGGTCGAGGCGGCCATCCGCGCGTCAGCCACGCTCGGCTCCGCCCTTCGGAGCGCCGGATCCGCCCTGAACGACGTTCCCTATGCCCGAGCGGTCGTGCTGCACCTGCTCTGGCGCCGCTCGATTCTCTGCGACCTCACTTCCGCCCTAGCCACCCACACCGTATTGGAGTTGCCATGAGCCACACCTTCGATATCCGCGTCGGCAGCACTGTCTCGTTCGACGGTTGTCTCTGCACCGTCATCGAGATCGCCGGCGACGCCGTTGTCCTCGTCGACGGCGCGAAGAAGACCCGACGCGTGCGGCTCGTCGAGCTTCTCCGCGACGCAACGGACGCGTTCGGTCTTCCGTCCGATGAAGCTGCACTCACACCGCTTGCGCTGATCTGGGCGGACGCGACGGAAGCGCAACGCGACGAGGCGCGACGAAAAGCGGCCCACGTTCGAGAGATGCGAACCGGTTTCGCGTCGGGGATCCCGACTCTCGCGCAGCAGCACGAGCCAAGACCGGAGTACAACCCGAAGCTCACCACCATCCACGAACGCCGGGGAACCAAGGCCACGGAGCTTGGTGTGAGTCCGAAAACGCTCAAGCGCTGGGACGATCGCTTCGACGATGGCGAAGATCTCGCGCTGCTCGACTTCAGGAAGACGTCCTGGACGCCGGCGCTCTCTGGCCTCGACCCGCGCTGGGTGGACATGTGCCGACGCGTCGTCGAGGAGAACGTGCGCGGCGCCAAGCGCAGTGTGACGACCACGCTCGCGATCGTGTTGGCGAGGGTCAAGCGGGAGTATCCGGATGTCGACGTCCGGATCCCTTCCGAGTCCACCGCTCGTGACGCGGTCGCTGAGCTCACCCGCGGCAAGGGAACGTTCGGCGCCAGCATGCGCGCACAACGATCGATCGAAACGCGCCCGCCCGTGCCCTACGGCCGACTTGTCGCCACGAGACCCGGCGAGTATGTCGTGCTCGACACCACGCCCCTCAACGTCTTCGGCGTCGCACCCGTCACTGGCAAGTGGATGCGCGCCGAGCTGACGGTCGCACTCGACCTCTACGACAGATCTATCCTCGGACTCCGCCTCGCACCAGTCTCCACCAAGGCGGTCGACGTCGCGGGAGTGCTGATGGAGGCGCTGTCACCCCGCGAGATGCCGGCCGAGTGGGGCGACCGAGCTACCTGGCCCTTCCATGGCGTGCCGGAGAACATCGTCATCGACGTCGAGAACCTCAAGGCGTTGCGGTTCCGCCGACCCGGCATCCTTCCCGACACGATCATCATCGATCACGGTAAGCCGTTCATGTCTATCCACGTCGCGAGCGTGTGCCAGCGACTTGGGATCTCCATCCAGCCCGCACATGTCTACACCGGCACCGACAAGGCGTGGGTCGAGCGTTGGTTCCGGACCATCGACGAGATGCTTCAGGAACTGCCCGGATACAAGGGCAAAGACATCGCGTCCCGCGGCGAAGCGCCGGAGAGCGAAGCTGTTTACACGATCCCGCAGCTTGAGCAGATCATTCGCGAGTGGATCGCCACGGTCTATCACCTCCGCCCGCACGGCGGACTTGTCGACTCCCAGCTGCCCGCAGCGAAGATGAGCCCGGCGCAGAAATTCGAGCAGGGGATCGCGGTGGCCGGCCGCATCCGTGTCCCGTCGAACCCGAACCTGCTGCTCGAGATGCTCCCCGTCGTGAAGCGCAAGTTCAATCACTACGGCGTCGAGGTCGGCACGCTGCGCTACAGCGGCGAGATCGTGGGGAAGTACTACGACCGGTCGCGGGCGATGGCGAAGGGCAAGCGGAAGTGGCAGTTCTCGGTGAATCCCGACGACTTTTCGCAGATCTACTTCAACGACCCCGACGACAACTCCTGGCACGTGCTGCGTTGGGAGCACGCACCGAAAGTCCCCGTGCCGTTCAGCTTCGACGCTCTCGAGTATGCCAAGGGCATCGCGCTCGACCGCCGCAACGGGGTCAATGTGTCCGAAGCGCTCGGCGAACTCCTCGAACGGTGGGGTGCGGGCCGTGCGAGCACGCCCGCCGAGAAGCGCATCAGCGCGCGACTTGCAGCCCAGCTTGCTGAGACGGCGGACGGTCCGGACAGCCCGTTCTTCCCGCACATCGCCAAGCAGATCGCGCAACAGGTGGCGGGACCGGACCTGAGCGAGGAGCTGGGATTGGTATCGGTGACGCCGCATCCGGCGAGCGAGAACGACGATCCTCTCGCGCTCACCGCCGATGAGCTCATCGAAGAGGACCTCGACGACATCGACCTCCTGGAGGACCTGTGATCCTTCCGCTCGAGCGCGACGAACTCCTCTCTCGCTGGGAGGGGTGGCGGGACTTCGCCGAAGCGCCAGCCCTTGAGCAGCCCGAGCGGCTGTCGGTGCAACAGATCGAGGAGCTCAGCGAGGACGCGCGTGTCGCCTACGACTACCACCGTGAGCGATACCACGCGAACTTCCTGGTGAAGACTCCGCAGGTCGTGAGGTTGAACGGACGCCTCTGGGACCTGCTCGATGCGAACCAACAGGGCCCGTCACGGGTGAAGGGTGCCGCAGTCATCGACTCGCCGCCCGGGCTTGGCAAGACCACCGCAGTCGACGCGTTCGGGCGGGCGTTCCACCAACGGCAGATCCTGCGGCACGGGCGTGACTTCGACGACGGGCAAACGCTCCACATCCCCGTCTGCAGGGTGGCGTTCAGTGGAAACACGACAACGCGTGCATTGAACGAATCCATCCTGAACTTCTACAACCACCCTTCCGCCGACGCGTCGAGAAGCCGGTATCTGCGAAATCGCAACCTGGCCGCCCTCGCAGCCGAGTCGGTGCGCCGTCACGGCACGCGGTTGATCATCGTCGACGACGTTCACTTCCTCAAGATTCATACCGACGAGGGCGTCGCGCTGGCCAATGAGCTGAAGTGGCTCGCCAACGAGTACCCGGCAACCTTTCTCTTCACCGGCGTCAACATGGCCAGCACTGGGCTGCTGAGCGAGAGCAAGACCGACAAACAGCTCGCGATGTCGCAGATCGCGCGGCGTTGGACACGCCTGACCCTCCCGCCATTCGCGCACCCGGTCGGTGAGCACCGAAAGACCTGGATGACCTTGCTGGGCGCGATCGACGCGCGCCTCGTGCTGGCCAACGCGCGACCGCACATGCTCCGTGAGCAAGCGGACTACCTCTACGAGCGGTCCACGGGCATGATCGGCTCACTCTTCAAACTCATCACTCTCGGTGCCGTCCACGCGATGCGCGACGGTACTGAGGAGCTGACCCGTGAAGTTTTCGACGAGATCGACATCGACGTCGCAGCCGAAGACGCGCGTGAGGTCGTCGCGAAGGAGCTCGAAGAGAAGAAGCTCCGCGAAGCCAAGCGCAGGAAGGCGGGAGCGGCAGCATGACCTGGGCGGCCGGCCCTCGGCTCAATGAGGTCGTAGCGTGACGGTGCGTCGCCTGCTGCACGTCGCGATGCCGCTTCCTGACGAGCCGCTCGACTCGTGGGTCGAGTACATGGCGCATGACTATGGGGCCACCGTCGGGGAGATGGCACGTGCCCTGGGCCTCATCGACGCCGACGGCGTACCGGTGACAACCCCGCAGTCCGCGCGAGCCTGGTCCACCGCTCTCGAGCCGCAGCAACTCACGAACCTGCAACTGACGACAGGCCGGCCCGCCGACGAGTACCGTGCGATGACGCGCACCGTGTTCGCCGCGAACGCCATCCGCCTCACCCCGCAGGGACGGATCAGCGCCTCGTGTCCGAGCACCGGAGTCGCCGCCCGGTATTGCCCCGACTGCCTCGCCGACTCGGGCGGCAGGTGGCGCTTGTCCTGGCAGTTCGCCTTCGGCTTCGCCTGCATGCGCCACCAGCGGCTGCTCGTCGATCTCTGCCCAGGATGCCGACAGCCGCCGCGCCTCATCGGGCACCCGATCACCCTCGTTCCCGAGCCAGGGCACTGCCACAACAGGCCATCAGTCGGGTCGCCGTCCATACGCGAACGCTGCGGGGCCGACCTGACAGCGGCCGAGGAGTTCATAGTGGCTGACGAAGTGACGCGCGCGGCCCAGCGCATGATGCTCCGCGTCGTGGCGGCGGGCTCAAGCGATCTTGGCATCTACTCCGATGCGCGGCCCAGTACGATCCAAGTCCTCTCCGACATGCTTCTGCTGTCTCGCGCTGGACGACAAGCGCTGGTCGACGGGGAGCGGTTCGGCTGGATGTCGGTCTGCGCGACCGAGGTCTGCGCGATTACCTCGCAGGCAAGCACGGGGAAGGTCGAGCTGCGGCCGAACACCGCGCGCGAGGTCGCGCTCGGCAACACGATCGCGTTCGAGGCGCTCCAGACGGGCGAACGCATCACCGACCTCCTTCACGGTCGCGTCAGCGTCCACACAGCGCTCGACCAGTACTCCCCACCGCTCCGGGACCACGTGAGCCGCGCGCTCGGTCGTACACGACGGCCCTCAGCCACTCTCCAAGCGATGAGGGTGTCGACCATGGAGCCGGCCGCCCGCGCCGCGAAGATCCCGGCGGTGCTCTGGTCCGAGTGGACGACCCGTCTCGCGCCGCGGCGACTCGACGCCGAGATCGCGGGGGGAGCACTGTCCGCAGCGATCGTTTTCGCGGGGACGCGCCTCACACACGGGTCGGCGATCAGGCTCCTGGATCCCGACATGCAGGGGCGCCAGGTCAGTCACGTGATGCGTTCGCTCGGTCGCAATGCGCCCGAGGCTGACACGATCGGTGCGCTCGCACGCCTCGCGGAGTTCCTCGACGAGAACCCGACGCGCATCGACTACGCGCGCCGCCGAGCGATCGACTACTCCGGCATCCTGCCCCGCGACGAATGGCACGAGGTCTGCCGGACGGCGAACGTGCTGGCGGGCGGGGATCGGCGGTGGCAGCTCGCACGCGCTCATCTCTACGCTCTACTCAGCGGAAACCGTCTCGCCAGAGCGCCGTTCGCGGCAGATGCGAGCTTCCCGTCGTTCGTTGAGCTCCAGCAGTTCCGAGACGGACTGCCTGGAGTTGTGGCGGAGGCGCTTCAGGACTCGGGGGCTGAGTTCCTGAGCGCACAAAGCATCGATGAGCCGGTGTCATGGATGCCCGAACTCGAGGTCGCTGGCATGCATGCGGACGTCCTCGTGCGAACTGATCGAGAGTGGCCGCGGGCTCGGCCTGCTCGCGCTGCAGTGAGGCCGTCTCGAGCAGTCGCGGCCTACTCGGCAGGGCGATCGGTTGCAGAGATCGCAGTTGATCATGGGGTTGCGCGACAGACCGTCAGCCGGGTGCTCGACGATGCCGGTGTCGCAGCGCGACGCGGTCGGAGGCGCGCGGTGATCGACGTCGGCTGGCTGCGGCAGCGCTACGCGGTCGAGCGGCACACTATCCCGGAGATCGCAGCCGAGGTCGGCGTGACGATGACCACGATCAACCGCCACCTAGAAGCGGCCGGGATCCCGCGCAGACCTCGCGGCAGCGCAAGTCGCGCGACCGCGATCCGCGTCGACCCACGCGCAGGCGACTCAGCGCTGCTGCGCCGAATCCTCGTCGGTCAGGATGCTACGCAGCGCTCCGAACGGTTCCTGATCGTCTCTCGCCACGACACGATGACGGCTGCCGCGAACGAACTCGGCGTGACGCTCAGCATCCTTGCGAGCCAAATGAAGCGCATCGGTGCGGATGCCGGGGGCCCGCTCATCACTCGGGCGGTGCGAGGACAGCCACTTACTCTCACCAACCTCGGTGTCGAGGTTCACCGTGAGCTCACGCGGGCCTTCTCGGTCAGCGAAGCCGAAGGCCCGGCACGTCCGTCGGAAGGATCTCAGTGAGCTCGACGCCGAGCGTCTGCGACATCGCCAGCAACGTGCGGATCGTCGGGTTCGCCGGCGTCCCCGGCTTCGACTCGCCTTTCTCGTACTTCTGGTACGTGTAGCGCGTCAGCCCCGAACGGTAGGCGATGTCCTCCTGGCTAAGACCTGCTTCAGCGCGGATCCGCCTCAGGTTGGCCGCCAGCTGCCTTGCATAGTCGCTCCAGGCCGCATCCTCGGGTCTGGTGCGCTTCGCCACCGATCCAGCGTTCCGGCGAACGAGTGTCGGTATGGCCTAATTGGTATGGCAAAAATGGGAAAGCGTTGCCGGCTAGATCAGCGTTGGTGCAGCTAGTTCCAAGCTTGCAGAGCGTCCGTTACGGTCGGGGCACCGCGAACCAGCGACGTGCGCCAATTGAGCACGCCCTCGTGTTGGAGGTGGCCGATGACCATCAACGGATGAACGCCAATGCTGTCCGCGACAGCCTCAACCCACGCTTCACCAATCCGCGCTGGCGCAACGGGAAGACCGTCTCCGAACGACCAGCTGGCAGCAAGCGAGTTGGCTGCGTCCTCGACGTTGGTCTCGGGCCCGCTGTCGGCGTCCGTCTCATCAACGATGGGCGTCGATCCCACGTGCCCGAGCAGGACGTGCGCCGCCTCGTGCAGAAGCGTGAAGAAGACCTTATCGAGCCGTTTGCCGCGCCCGGTGAGTCCGATGACGGGGGTTTCGTCAACCACAAACGCGCATCCGTCCAACTTGCTCGTCGGGAAGGTGTCGATATGAACGAGCTTGACTCCTGCGTCGGCGAACTGGGCGGGCAGACTCTCGAAGTCCCGTGGGGACTTGATTCGCTGCGGCAGGGTGGATGCCAGTTCGCGAAACGAGGTCTCGTCGTAGACCCCAGCGGATTGCCTCTCTGCCTTGTCGCGAACACTGACAAACCAGGCCTCCTGCAGCTGAGTCATGGGTTCAGTCGCGTTTGACCTTCGGGCGGCAAGCGCGAGCTCCGGGCGCTCATCGAGGGATGAGATCTTGTACAACCGAAGGATGTCTTGTTCCTGGCGCTGAGGGTCGGTCGGGTGCACCAGCCCGCGCTGCGCGAGCAGTGTGATCGGGAAGTTTGCTCGAAGGCTGGCCCTCCGGCGCACGGACTCTAGGCGTGAGGCCGACTCGGAATCCGAGCGTTGCTGTGCTAGGTAGTAGCCGTCCTGAAGCTGCAACCAGTATTCGGGCGACGTTCCGAATGCAGCACCGATCTGCGCTGCCGATTCCCTCGTAATTTCCTTCTTGCCGTTGATGATCTCGGACACGAACTGGACGGGGCGGCCGAGTATGCCTGCGAACTCCGCCTGGCTCCAACCGCGACCGTTCAGCTCGTCGAGAAGGTGCTCGCCAGCGTGAGCAATATCTTCAACACGAAACTCATGCATTCCGATCTCCTGTCGGCGTCGCGGGTGCTATCCCTTGGATGAACACGGTCGGCGGGGCATCATGCGAGATCTCGATCTGAAGTCGGTACTCTCCGGTCACCCGCACGGTTCCACCACCCTCACTTCTCGGCACGAAGCCCATCGACGCTAGAGCCAATACGTCATCAGCCGTCATTGCGGCTGCTAGGCCCTGGAGACGCATCATCAGCGCTCGGCGCAGGCCAACGTCCCATGGGTACGCGTGATCTGTGCGCCGCTCGCAGAACGCGCGCACCAGATCGTCAGTGAACTCGATGCGCAACTCGTTCCCGGCCTGTTGTGTGTCTTCATCGTAGCCACATCCTCAGTTGCAATCATCCATTCACCCTTGGGGTGAAGTCTGGATGTATACTGATGAGACCGGCGTGACCGACACGCGGGTGAGAGCACTGAGGTTCACATGCAGTACACGGCACGGTCCTTCGGAGACACGGTCCTGGAGCATTTCGGGGAACGGCGGCGCCTTTCGAAGGGGCAGGTCTTCGCCCACGAAGCGATGGAGACGCGAAGCGGCACCGCACTGGGGCACCCGGACTTCGAAGATCTGACGATTGGCCAGAAGCGTACGACCTCCATGACTGCGATGTTCATCGACCTCCGCGACTTCACTGGACGCACGTTCTGGGACCCGCAGGACGAGGTGGCCGATCTCGCAGACGCAGTGCTTGCCGGCTTCGTCGAGACCGTCCTTCGTCACGGGGGATACCCGCTCGGGCTGCGAGGAGACGGCCTCTTCGCAGGCTTTGGACCGGGTGATCCGCAGGTCGGCGCATCATGCGCGCTGGCGGCCAGCGCCTTCGCACTCAACGCGGTGAAGGAGAACGTGAACCCCCGCCTCGAGCAGATGGGCGTGGCGCGCGTTCAGGCGCGCGCCGGCCTGGACTTCGGGCAGATCACCTTCGTGCGTACCGGCTCGGTCGGACATAGTGAGATCAACCCTGTGGGGTTCGCGGCAAACTTCGCGTCGAAATGCGAGAAGAAGGCGCTGTCGTGGGAAATCGTGACCGGGGAGAACCTGGCTGGTTTGTTTCCCGACGCTACCCAGTTCACGAAGCTTGACCCGCCGAAGACGTACACCCGAGATCACGTCACGAAGAGCTACCACTTCTACGACTACCGGTGGCCGGGAACCCTGGCGCACTCGGAGTCGCTAATCCACGAGCTCGCTGGCAGCTCCGTGTCGTCTGTGACCGTCGGCTGAGGAGGCCAACATGTCAATCGCATCCCTTCTCAGCCACCACGGAATTCAAACTCCGCGGTACGTCACCGTCGACGGGCGGGTCGTCTTCGACGGCGTTCACATCTCCGATGCTGGTGTCGCCGTGCATGACCATCTCGGCCCCGTCACCTCGGTGCAGACGCACACTTTCCACGGTGGTGTGGACGCTGGCCAGATCGACACGCCGAACGCCTGGTGGGACGACAGCGCACAGGTCACGCGACATCGCGACTCCATGCATCGCTCGTTTCCCGGGTTCGAGTACAGCGCGGGGGATGCCACCCACGGGCCTCGCTGGACCGGCCAGATCGACACCGGCCGCGGACGATTCACGCTCCAGGTAGAGCTCCGTGCGGATCAGGGACTCCCGGCACTGCGGGTGATCGGGCCGAAGCTCGGCGCGTTCTCGTCGGGGCGATGGGTGCCATCCCCGCACCTGTACCTCAGCGGCAACCTCTGCGTGGCCGACCGCAGCGAGTGGGACCCGGTCGTGCACGACGCCGCGATCGCCGTCGCATGGGCCGCCCACTGGCTGGCCGCTTACACCGAGTGGCGTATGAGCCGCCGCTGGCCGATCGATGGAGTTCAGGTAGATGCGGCGTAAGGGCGTTTCAGCGAGCGCATCGCCGGCTGACTGGGAGCAGAGCAAACTCGCGATCCAGGAGACAGGAGGCTGGATCAAGAACGCGGACGCGAAAGCGACGATCCTCGCAGGATCGTTCGGCCTCAGCCTGACCTTCGCAGTACCTCGTCTGCTGGAGTCGCTGCCGAATGTAATGGCCGTCCCCTTCGCGTTCGGGGTCTGGGCGGTGTTCGCCCTCGGCTTTCTGCTCACCGCATCAATCACGGGGTTTAGCATCGTTCGAGCACTCATTCCACGGATGTCATCGGATCCGACCTCGCCCAACAGGTTCGCGTGGCCGAGCCTGGCGCAGGCATCCGCCGGCGGACCCGCGCCCGTGGTAGCGGCAGGCGACCAAGTCCGACAAGAAGCCTGGGCGCAGGCAGCATCGCTCGCGCGAGTCGCAGCGACGAAGTTCCGCTACTTCAAGATCGCGCTCCTCAGCTTCTGCATCTGCCTCGGATCGCTGGTCGCGCTTCTCGTGACCCAAACGGCTGCCACCGTTCTCGGCTGACGAGGCCAGTCGCCGCCCTAGGATCGTGTCATCGGGGAGGGGGATCCATGGTTGACGAGAAGGAGCCCAGAGTTCGGCAGTTCATCGTGGACGCCGATCTGCTGGATGGAGACGGCGAGGATATCGCTGACGATCAGTTCGGATCCGGAGGGGCCCGTCGCGCAGACGGCACGCTCATCAATCAGTACAAGAACCCGCGTCCGTACAAGGCTGACACTGTGGATGAAGGTCGCGAGTTCGATGCTTGGCTCGATCGCGAGAGCAAGGCGCGGACTCAGCGAGAAGAGGCGGAGTCTCAGGCGGCGTACGATCGCCGGGTTCAGCAAACCGCGGACGGCATCATGTGGGTCCTGCGCGAAGTGGTCGCGCCGATCGCTCAGGCGTACTGGGATGCGCGCGGCAAGGAGGACGTTCAGCGCTTCGGCCGGTGGGTCGCCAGTCGGGTTGGACGAGGTTCACGCCAGACGTCCGCTGAGCCGAGCCCGAGCGAGGAAGTTGACTTCCCGGTTGGCGCCGCCGATGCGTCCGCAACGACCATCGACACGCCTGTCGGCCTTATCAATCTTGACGACTATCGCGGACGCCGTGCTGAGGCGGCGGAGGGCGCGACAAACAGCGAGGCTGCCACGACTGCATAGTGTGCCAGTCGACTGTTCCACCCTTATCAGGGCCGCCGGTCTGCCCAGGTCCTCCGCTGAGCGATCCGGCGTCCACGCGCGTGATTTCGCTACTCGCTGGAGAGTGCGTCGAGGCGCCCGCGAAGGCGCGCGAGCTGCTCAAGGCGACCGAAGGTCTCACCCTCGCCGCAACGACGTTGGAGCTCGCCATGGGCGCGCTCAGCAAGATCGCGCGCGGTATCGAGGTCGGCGCCCGGAACCAGGATGGCGTGTTCGCTGGCGACGATTACACCCGTGACGATGCTGGTGAGCGTATTGATCTGACCCGACCGGAGGCTTCCCTCTTCCGTGAGCGCCCAGGCGCTCACGGAAATTATCTCCGCAGTTGCGGTGGCGGCCTGTCGTGCGAGGTCCTGTCGCAACTCTGGCGAGTCGGTGCGATCGTGCTGAGTACATAGGGCGCGCACGAGCACTTGGAGAGCCACGCGGAGCCCGGTCGACGTTCCGTGCTGGCGACTTGCCTCTCGCCGGGCGGGAATCACCGCGTCACGCTGAAGTAAGACGCTGAACTCGACCTCGCCGTTGTCCTCGCTACGGGAGAGGAAACCGGCGTAGTTGTGCAAGTGCCCGGCGAAAAGTAGGGGCAGTGCGTGTCTCATCGCGGGCTCGCTAGCAGAGAGCAGAGCGCGCGGATCGACTTCTAGTGATTCAAAGAACACGCGCCAGTCATCGGCGAGGTCGTGGCGTAGTTGATCGCTCGTCTCGGTGTCGCCCCGCTCCTTCGCGTCGTCGGCGACAGAGTTGATGATCGGTGAGAGAGAGCGTACGAACTCAGCGATGGACCCCTGGTCGACGATGCCTGCCCTGGCGAGAGTCTTCATCTGCTCGATATCTTCCCGGAGCAAGTGGGTCTGCGAAATCGCGACGGCGGCATCTCTCTCCAGCGCCTGGGCGATCACTTTGTTCCGCCATTTTGCGCGCGCCCAGAAGACGAGTGGATCACCCGGGGACAGCACTGCCTCTGCGAGAGCGGCAAGCTGTTCAGACTCGCTGATGACCCGGAGCTTCACGCTCGACGCAGGGTCTTCGGGCGATGCGCTGGCGGGGTTGAACCGCATGTTGTCGCGAAGCATGCGGTGCACCTGGAGAATCACCCAGACTGTGGCTCTCTGGGCCAGCGGCGACAGGCGTCGAAGCTCACCTGCGGAAGGAATGCGCGGCAGCATCAACTCCATCTCACGGACGGGGAGCGCCGTTGCCGCGATCTCGTCGATGAATGCATTAAGACAGCCCAATGGCGATATGAAAGCCTGGATGCGGCGCGCACCGGCGACGGGAGTAATCCACGCAAAGCCCCGGTCCGGTGAGTCAATCATGTGCTTCAGCCAGCGCGAGATGAGGTCCTCGCGCAAGAACTTCTCGCTGGCGCTCTCGCCCAGGCGGGGACCGCCGACATCGGCGCCTGCCGCGCCGCCGCCGCCGTCGAGAGTGTCGACGGTAACAGTGGCGATCGTATCGTCGAGAATGCTGAGAGTCGTCGGTTGGTCCTGCCGAACAGTTGGCGCTTCGTCGCCGGTCAGGTGCTCCCCGCGCGCCTCGTATGCGGCCCATGGGTGTGCGAGGGCGCGCTGAACGTTGCGGGCCGTCACTGCGGCGACGAAGAGCGCAGGCTGAGCACGGTAGCACTCAAGCACGAGTAGCGCCCAGATCGCGGCCCGCACTTCCAGGATCAAGGGAGCGTTGCTATCGGTGAAGGCTGTTGTGCGAACCACTTCGTCGAAGACTGGGACAAGCGGAGAGAAGAGAACCTCAGCTCCTGCGAGAAGCGCGCCTGCCTTTCTGCTCGGGCGAAACCGGTTGAGCGTCGCGGTGGCGATCCGCTGATCGGCAGTAGCCGCATCCCAGTGGGTAGCGCCTTGGGCGAGGGCTTGAAGAGTCAGTTCGTCGAAACGCGACAGCTGTACGTTGCCGGTGACGTTGTCGTCGACAGGTACGCCGAACAGCATCGCAGCATTGCGCGCCAACCTTTCGGCTGTTGCGGTCGCGCGGCGTCCCTCGGTCGGGGCGGGCACGACCACTGGCATCAACCTCATCGCATTGGGAGTCACGAAGCTCATTCTACGAGCTACTCAGCTATAGATGTCGACCCGCGTAAGAAAATATAGACAACCGGCAAAACGCAAAATAGACTGCGATTGTTGAGTTGATTGGGTCGGAAAGACCATCACTTGGTCTCCCCGTCGGCTGACGGAAGGATGCTCCAATGTTCACTGAAACCGCGGGTGAAGTGCCCGCTGGCCCGGGTCTCTACGAGGCCTTCGCAGACGTCGCGTCGAAGGTCTTCGTGACCTGCCAGTTCTTCGACATGGTCAACTCCACCGGGATGAAGGCGACCATGCCTGAGTCGGGCTGGCTTCCGCAGATCGGCTTTCTGTACGACACCGTCGCTAAGCGAGTGGCAGGGTACAACGATGTGGCGATCAAGTTCCTGGGTGATGGCGTCGTCGTGTTCTACCAGGGAGATGACTATGGTCCGGATGCCATTCAGGTCGCCATCGACGTCCAGGAGGCAATCCAGGACGCGAGCCGCGTCGTCGACGGCGCTAAGGGAAAGATTGATTTTCACGTCACCGTCGGCATCACTACCGGGCCGGCAACCCGCTTCGTCACTCCGACCGGCACTGTCGACTACGTGGGGATGAATATCGACAAGGCGGCGCGACTTTGCGCCGCGGCGTCCGCCCAGGCAATCTTCGTCGACAAGTCGACGATCACTGCGACGAACTTCAACCGCGTGCATTCGAAGTTCGGTGCAGTCGTGCACCGTGACGCGGATGGGTATCAGGGCAATCGGCAGTCAGTCTCCTTGAAGGGGATCCCGAATCCCGTCGAGTACCACGAGATTCTATGGGCTCTCCAGCTCTTCGGTGTCAAGAGCGAGTTGGTCACTGCGTCCGCAGAGCGCCCCACGTCGCCCTCAGCACCGCTCGCGGTTGCAGCCACCGCCAAGACTTCGACGCCGAACGCGCCCGTCCCCGCTCGCGTGGAAAAGTTCGTGGGCTCGGTCAAGCAGTGGAACCCCGACAAGCACTTCGGGTTTGCAACGTCGACAACCGGTGAGAGCTTCTACTTCAACCCTGATCAGGACATGGTGTACCCGGAGGATGCAGGCGATCTGGCGCCCGGTGTCGGTGTGGCATTCCTCGCCCTGCCGCCGACGGGTGCCGGAAAGAGCCGGCGAGCGGGCGCGATGCTGGTCTCGGGTCGCGACGCGGATGGGATCCTTGTCGTGCCGCCCGGCGATCGGCCATACGGCTGGATCGAAGTGAAGACCAATGGCGGCCAAGGCCAGCTGGTGTTTGTGTCCCGGCAAGAGCTCTCGGACTCGATGGTGAAGGGCAGTGTCGTCAGCTTCAGGCTCGAGATCGGGCCTCGCGGCGCGTTCGCCGCGGTCGTGGAGTTGGCCGACTTGGAGGACGCGGCTTGAGGACATGTAACAGACGTGGAGCCCTGCCTGGTGGCGGGGCTCCACGTCTGTGATCCGCCGCCGACATGCGCTGCGTGTCGTTGCGGCGAGGCTGTGCGCCACTCATTGCAGCGGACAATTCGGGACAAGAAGCGCGACGAGTCGCGTGGACATTTCGGTCCTAGGATCTTGAATGGTTCGCCGACCCCGTGGACATGTCTGAGCGTTCCCTACACTTGCGTAAACCGCGATATCGACCGGGCAACTTTGCGAATACGAAGAGTTGGGTCTGTCCTAAAAGCGGTGGATCTGGTCTGGCGACATCAGTTGATGCGGCGTTCGAATGCGATCGCGATGCGTTCAGCGCCGCCCTTCCACCTCGTCGCCCAACGCGCCCTGCCGGCGTCTGGTCCGGGACAAGTGAGCAGAGCTGAGCGCCGCGGTTCCCCAATGGAGGGCGTGTCAAGGGGATCCCAGGTTCACGTCGCGTCTCAGGGCGAGTCGGGGTGGGAGGACTCGAGGGCACCGAGGAGCTCCTCCAGAGCTACACGTAGTTCGTTGTAGCCCATCTGGTAGAACATCGCGTCGGAGTTCGAGGTCTCCGTGGCGTCGAAGTCCACGATGAGCTGACGGGCCTCCCGGATTGCCACATCGAGCCACGGTTCCACGTCCGGTAAGCCCCGGACCCACTCGTCGATGACGGTGAACGGGATGGGAGTGTACCCGTGGGCGTCGACGCCGACGTGGAACTGGTGTCCGTTCGGGCCGTGGCCGCGGGCCTGCGTGTGACCGTGCACCAGCGGGATCCCGTCGTCCCAGCGGGGCCGATGCGTGGTGTGCTGACCCGACTCTTGTGAGTCGCCCTTGTACGGGTAATGGGACGCAAGGATCCGGTAGCCGTGCCGGGTGCCTTCGATGACCTCCGGAAGAATCGTCCACCCCGCAGCTTCGTAGAGCGGTGCCAAGCGTTCGGTCGCTTTCCTGGACTGCGTCGCTGGTGAGACCCGGTCGTGGTTGCCGGGTACGAGGTATCGGCGGCCGTTCAGTTGCGCGGTCAGCCCTATCGATTCTTCGATCGAGCCGAGCGCGACATCCCCGAGGTGCAGAACCACATCCGTCGGGCTGACGGCCTGGTTCCACAGACGGATGAGTTCAGCGTCCATCTCGTCGATCGCGTGGCCGAAATGGGTGTCCGCTGTGATGAAGTCAACCTGGTCGAAGTTGAACCACGGATATTTGCTCACGGCAAACGCTCCTCGCAGGTGTGTGGTGTCTTGCAGAATCTAGCGGTGTCTAGCGTCTCGGTAGACCAGGGTGGGTGCCGCTAAAGTTCGTCAACGTCGACCCCAAGCCTCCGGGGGAGGTCGGCGAGCGGGATGTCCCCACTGCTGACGCGGCGGTCTCGGGCGATGCAAGTGATCTCCTCGTCCTCCGCCGCATCCTCTGCGTCCGCCATGCAGAACTTCGTCGGTCTCCACTCAACCGACGTCGTGCTTCTTAGCGCCGGAGCGCCCTCGATCATGGCGCCCACGATCGTCGTGACACCGCCAACTAGCTAGGAGTCCTGGGCGTCCTCGCCATCTCGAGCGGGACCCAACACCGGACATCAGCCGGTGGGCGAGGGGGTGCTATCCGCGCCAGACGTCGCGGTAGGCGGCGTGGTCCTGATGGGCGGAAGCGAGTTGTCGCAAGACGAGTTCGAGAACCACCGAAGCTGCGACTGACGCGGTGAGATAGTCGTTGATGATGTTGCGCTTTGCGGCGCACTCGGCGAGCACCCGTTGGTAGTCAGCTGCGACGATCATCCGGTTTGCGTCGAAGGCAAACTGTGTCGCCCACAGGCAGAACTTGGTCTCGGTGGTTGGCGAGACGGATGCAACGTGATCAGCGATCCGTTCGTCCTCCTCGATTCGGGCGAGCAAGAACTCTACGAGACCCGCTGCGTCATCGGTCATGGCCGTGCCCCTTCGCTCGAGTAACTGGCAAGGATCGCACATCCCGCGCTCAACGAACAGTGGCGACCTAAGCCGCAACGGTCCCATCGAAAAGCGCTGAGATAGTTCGATCCACCAGATCTTTCGCGGTGCTGAGCAGAACTTCGCGGGCGCCTATGCGTGCGACGAACTGCCCAACGGCTGCCCGTGCAACGGCAGACTCGGCCACGGCGACTGCCCCTAATCCCACGCCCGCGCATGTGAGCGCGACCGCGACTTTTCCAGTCGCTGACACGGATCTCCGATCTCTCAGATCTGACTCTTCGTTCAAAATGGCGCCGGAGGACGTTGGCGCGGTCACGCCCGGTAGATTCGCTGGCCCCCCGACACTTGCTCACGCCGTCGGGGGGTCTACTTGTCGGTGAGGCAATACGTGATGGCGAAGCGCTTGGCGATTGATCGCAATTCCTGTGGGGTGTCGTGGCAACTCTTCGCATCCCAGAAGTCGAGTCCCTTCCCCAGGAGCACCCGCCATCCGGAGGTTTCGATCCAACGATCGTGATTGGACTCATCGAAAGAAACGCGAAGCGTGATCCCGTGCTCGACGAGCTCTTCCTGAAGCGCGATGAGCGCCTTGGCTTGGCCGTACTCCCAATCGAGTCCGCCGGTAGCGCGGGCAGTGACGATGTGCACATCGTGAGGTCCTCCGTCGGGGTGAGAAGCGACCGCGAGGATCAGCTCACGGAGGTTGCGGATCTGACGGAAGCTCTTGATGTGCGAGTCGACGACCGTCAGTGCTGCCTCCTTGGTGAGGTACGGAACGAGCACGTCCTCGTAGGTCACACCGCACTGCCCTGGCTCGAACCAGCGAGTTCCCTCAGTGAGTGGCGCCGTCGTGGCGGCTGCCTTAGCGGCGTGAGCTCCGACGAGTCGGATGACGGCGGGAAGAAGCGGAAGCGCCAGCCCGATCGCCGCATGCAGCGGAGTGATCCTCGCGAACGGTCGCGCAGGTGAAAGTGTGATCGACATCGCGGGTTCCTTCCCGATAGATTGAATTCGCCAACGTTAGCGCGCTAAATGGGTTGGCGCAATAGCTAATTCTCTTGAGCCACGCTACGATCGTGTTATGGCAGTGACGGAGTCGGCAATCGGGCGAATCGTCCATGATCTGAGGCGCGAAAAGGGTCTCACCCAGGCGGCCCTCGGCGTCGCGGCGGGCTACCAAGGAGGGGCGGGCGTCACTGTATCCCGGATAGAGAATGGGCTTCTGGAGCCGAGTGCAGACAGGCTCGAAGGAATCGCTTCAGCTCTCGGCTTGACGAGCCGCGATCTCACAGACCTCGCTGCCGCACGAGCAGCGTCCGAGCGCGAGCAATCACAGAATGGGGTCGAGAGCTTCGATCATCGAATCGCCGCTATCCAAGAGGTGAATGAACGCCGGAAGAGCCTTGCAACGGCTTATCGTGCGTATACCGAGGCCGGAGCTGCCGCGGATTCCAGCTTCCTCGCTCCACTTCGTGCGATCGCCGCGCGGATGGAAGGGATCGAGATCGAGGAGGCGCCGCACGCTGAGGCTGAAAACGGCGGAGTTGGCAACGTACGAGCCGAAGCTTCCTATCAACTTCGCCTCACGACGTACGGGGTGAAGGAGGCGCTGGCACGGTCCTCAAGGATCGGATCAGCCGGCGGCGCGAGCTTCGACAGTTTCGCGGACGCAGTCGCGCTCTCTACTGTGGCAGCGGGAGCCGCCGCTAGCGCCAGCATGACGTCGGCCATGAGTGGTCTTGGCGCGGCGCTCAACGTCGCGTCCTCCTTGCGTGGCGCACGGTCCACCAGTTGGCTCGCAGTCGCGGGAGGCGTCGTTGCGGGCGCCCTAGTCGCCGCCCTGACGGCCTCCGGAGCGAAGCGAACGAGGAAGCAGCGGCAGGTTCTTGATGAGGAGCTCACCAAGGTCGAGGAACAGATCGCGGACACCCAGCCCGGTCTCGATGCGCTCCTCGAAGTCCTTCCGGCCGCTACGAAGACGCTGAACTACATCGCCGTTCACGCTGGACATGCACTTGATCGATGGGATGTCGTCGACGCCTCTGGTCACGGCGACTGGCGGAATCTTGGCGACCTCGATCGTTCGCAGTACGAGGCGTTCGCCGAAATCGCCGCTGCGCAGGTTGCTGTTCAGACCATCAGCGTCCGCGACCTCGTCGAGAGTCGCGGGCAGGAGTTGGATCGCACGAAGTCGCTAATCGATGAGGTTCTGACCCAGTCGCGGGAAATGGTCACTCAACAGGTTTAGAAGGGGTTCGCCCCCCCCTGTCGGTGCGCGGACGTACACTCCGAAGGCCACCACCCATAGGAAGCCGGCCGCTCTGTGACGTGCCGATATGATTCGGGCATCATGGCAGATGGCGCGTCGAAGCAGAAGGAGCGGTTCAGTCGTGCCTGGATCATCGCAGCCGCAGCGTCTGCCAATTACACGTATGAGATTGTCGCTGACGACGCGCGCGGCGTCGATATGACGGTGCACAGCGACGTGCACACACTGGACATTCAACTCAAGGCGACGAGCAAACCCGAGGTTCAAGACGGCCACCTGATTCACGATCTCGATGTTCGAACCTACAACCTCCTTCGTTCGCAGCAGCGCTCCGGGTACGGAGTCCTTGTTCTCGTCGTGGTGGGGTCGGATACGTCAACTTGGCACGTCATGGACCACAACGGCACCGCCCTCACTCGGTCCGCGTACTACCTGCCGCTGATGGGCATGCCAACGACAACGAACTCGGCGACCGTTCGCCTCAGAGTCCCTATGAGCAACCTCCTGACCGCGGACGCTATGCGGATCCTCATGGATGCCCAGGCAGCAAGGTGGGCGGCGTGATCGAGTCGCAGGAGTACGCATCCGAATCCGTCGCACCGGCCGATGTTGGGCAGTGGCTGAGAGCTCACGGGTGGCGTCGAGTCGCGCAACTTGGCGACATCGCTCAACGCTGGCAGGGCGACGAGGCTCAGGTAGTCGTGCCGATGCTTGAGTCGTCGCCGGACTTCGGACTTCGATGGTCGGAGATGCTTGGTCTCCTGTCGAAGACACTGGACACGGACGAGGCTGGCATTCTGCTTGCCATTGCAAAGTCCGGCTCGGACGTCGCCGAGTTCCGAGCCACCGGCCAGATCGATGACTCCCTTCCCCTGGGAGACGCCGCCACGTTCATCGATTCAGTCCGCCGCTGGATGCAGGCGTCCGCCAACTCGGTGCTGCAGCCACGCAGCTACTTCGGTCACAGCGTTCCTGACGCTGCGCGAGACCACGCCCGCAAGGTCCGCATGGGGCAGACTCGCCGAGGCAGCTACGTCGTACCAGTGATCAGCCGCCTTCCGATTCTCTCGCCTGAGGATGACGACGACGCGATCCTGTTCGATGAAGTGTCGTATCAACCGTTTGCGCGTAGTGCGATGCTTCGCCTTGCAGAAGGGCTCGGCACTCTGCGCGACCTCACGCACGGTGCCAGCGCACCAAGCCGGAGCAAGATCACCGAGGCCGTCGGTGCGGGCGTCTCCTCCGAGCTCTGCGAAGCAGTCGCCAACACGCTCGAGACAGAGAGCATCGCTGGCCTTGACGTTTCCTTCAGCTGGGCCGAGAGGCTCCCCGTTGCTCATGCTCCGCGCGCGGTCCGGCTGGAAGAGAATGCGGTCGCGGTCATCCGCGAAGTCGAGAACTTTCTTAAGGGCGAACCGGTTATCGGCCGCCAGACGGTCACGGGATACGTCAAGCGACTGGATCGCGGCGAAGAGGACCAAGTTGGACGAGTCACGCTGAGGATTCTCGACAACGACAAGGCGCGCAACGTCACGATTGAGCTCAACGACGATGACTACCACGTCGCGGGCGAGGCGAACACGGAGCGGAGAATGGTGTCAGCGACCGGTGTTCTCAACCGCACGCCTGGACGCGCTCTACGGTTCACAGAAGTCGACCAGTTCCGTTTCCTGGACGACCTCCCCCTCTTTTTTGATGACGCTGGGTAGGGCACTGAACAGTCACTCGCAGCCGAGCTCGTCGGATCTGTTGTTCGGGGCGCCTGAGTGACGGTCTCCCCGACTAGCTGATTGGGTCGCTGATGTGCGCGAGCGTCCGCAGCACGTCGAGCTTGGTCTTCCGGTACAGAAGCGTCCGCTCGCCGGGGAGACCGCCCGCGCGCTCGATGACGCCGATGCGAATCAAGCGTGAGATGAGCACGTGGATGCTGCTCCCCGCGAGACCGGTGATCGAGGCGATCTCGGGCGCTGAGAACTCGTCCGTGTCGGTGCTGTCGATGGCGACCACGACCGCGTGCATGTGCGAGCTGCCGTAGAGAGCCTTCGACAACTCACGATCGTCAAGCACAGTGCGCACCATAGGTCGAGTTTTCCACAGCCGATCGGACACCAGTGAATATCACATTCACTATTCAAGAATATTGGACATGGAATCCGGAATTTGACTAGGTTGGCGAGGTGGACGATAC
>WOYI011230921.1_pt1 | contig 30786 bp, 32 predicted proteins | sample 6423411 | NCBI WGS metagenome assembly WOYI01 (sample SAMN13441803, study PRJNA592873) | oil field metagenome | biome: oil field; feature: oil-well bore; material: oil-contaminated soil; isolation source: oil-contaminated soil from oil-well borehole | place: Germany: Wietze | collected 2016-10-18 ...
TCACTTAAAATACCCTTATTTTGTTGCTTTTTATGAAAATAGGGTTAAAGTTGGGCTAAGAAACTTCACTGAGCAATCCCCCTCTTTTCTAAAGAGGGGAGATTTTACGGAATTGCACCGATTGAAAAATCCCCCTCAATCCCCCTTTAGAAAAGGGGGAGGAAGAGACCGTGCCAAAGTAGATCAGTTTCTTCCATTTATAACCCGGTGCACAGCTCCGGGTAAATTGCTCGCAATGACATTTTTATATTGCCATATATTTGCTTTGTATTTTGGAAAGCTGTATTAACCCTTGACTCTGGTCAGGTATTCTCCCGTTCTTGTGTCAATCCTGATTTTTTCACCTTCGGTAACAAAGGTCGGCACCAGAATTGTATAACCTGTTTGCACCTTGACCGGTTTTGTGGAGCCGGCGGCGGTATCGCCTTTGGCCCATGGTTCAGCTTCAGTCACGATAAGTTCAACAAAATTAGGCAGGCTTATGCCGATTGGTTTGTCTTCAAAAAGCAGGATTTCCACTTCAATATTATCAGTCATGAAGTTTACGGCCTCATCGACCTGTTCTTCCGTCAGATAAACCTGTTCATAGTTTTCGTTGTCCATGAAGCAGTATTTATCGCCTTCTTTATAGAGATACTGCATTTTCTTTTCGCGCAAATCAGCGGATTCGAAGGTATCTACAGAACGGAATGTTCGTTCAAACTGATTGCCGTTGATCATGTTTTTAAGCTTGGTGCGGTAAAGAGCCTGTCCCTTCCCCGGTTTGACGAAATTAAATTCAGTTATTATATAAGGGTCGCCATCTATTTTTAGCCGCAACCCTTTTCTTAAATCACTGGCAGTGAACATAAAAAATTTTCTCCTTGCTTAGTGTAACAAAATTGCCTGTTTTACTCTTGGCGCTTCTCTAATCTATTTATTTAAACTTGTCAAAAAAATGTTTATGCTTCTTTAAATCATTTTTTATTGCGTTGGACATTACATTCAGCGGTATCTTGCCCGCGCTGCCGGGCACGTCCAGAACATATTGCGGAAGGCACAGACCGGAACTTTGCTTCCATATTTTTTCCATCATAATTACGCCTGCTTGCGGGCCGGTGCGAAAGTGTGTACAGCCCTTAGCCGGATCGCAATGAAAAAGATAATAGGGCCGGACGGATATCTTTTGCAGGCCATAAAGCAAATTTTTCATTACGTCCGGAGAATCGTTAATACCCTTTAGCAAGACTGATTGATTGGAAACGGGGATTCCCGCTTCCTGCAGCATATTGCAGGCGCACGCTGATTCCGTAGTGATCTCGTGTGGATGGTTAAACTGAGTATTAAACCATAATGGCCGGTAGCGTTTGAATATACGACAAAGTTCTTTAGTAATGCGCATGGGCATAACAACGGGAATCCGGCTGCCGATGCGTAAAACTTCTATATGAGGAATCGCTTTCAAAGAGGCCAGAATCTCTTCCAGAATGTTGTCATCAAACGTCAGAGGATCACCGCCGGAAATAATTACTTCTCTGATTTGCGGTGACGCGTTGATGTAGTTAATCATGCTCCTGAAGCGGGTTTTTAAATTCAGCTTGTTAGGTTGCGACCAGAAACGCTTGCGGTTGCAGTGCCGGCAGTAAGTGGCGCAGGTTTCGGTAACCATGGCCAGACAACGATCAGTATAACGATGCACCAGCTTGGGCACAGGCATGTGGGAATCTTCTTCCAGAGGATCTGCTAGGGCCTTGCCAAAACGGGAAATTTCCCGCGGATCGGGAAAACACTGAGCGCGTACAGGATCATTTGTATCATTGCTTTGAATGAGGGATAAATAGTAAGGAGTTATGGCCATAGGATAAACGGAAGTTACAGTTTTAGACTTAACCTTGTTAAAATCCGTTTTTCCAAGAAGGTTTTCCAGCGTTTCTATTTTAGTAACGCGGTTTTTAATTTGCCAGTGCCAGTCTCGCCAGTCTTTTGCCGAGGCTTTAAAATAAGAAAGAAGATATTTTTTATCCATACTTGAGACCCAAGCTTCAGAAGCGAAGCGCACTGAAGTTTGCTGGTCGAATTATCCCCGCAACGAAGTGGAGTGGGATCCCGCCTTGACTTCAGAAATAAAATTAAACAGTGTTTCCTATCACAAATTTAGGTGCTTGCAAAGCGAATCAAAGAAAGTTAAAAAGCAAGAAGATTTTATCTAATAAATAAATCCGGAGAAATACAGTGACTAATATCCAGCAGAAAAAAGAAAGGGTGGCAATGTTATCGGTTGCTTCCAATTCCTTTTTAGTTTTATTCAAAGTCATTGCCGGTTTTTTGATTGGCTCTGTTTCAATAATGTCGGAAGCGATTCATTCGGGCGTGGATCTGCTGGCTGCGATTATCGCCATGTTTTCCGTGAAGACATCCAGCGTTCCCGCCGATTCTGATCATCCCTTCGGTCACGGGAAAATAGAGAACATCTCCGGCTTTGTAGAGGCCTTGCTTATTTTTATAGCGGCTTTTTGGATTATTTGGGAAGCACTGAAGAAATTAATCTCATCTTCCGCCATAGAACATGCCGGATGGGGCGTCGGGGTAATGTTATTTTCTGCTGTTATGAATTTTATTGTTTCGCAGAAACTTTTTCAGGTGGGCAAAGAAGCTGACTCTATTGCCCTTCAGGCCGACGCCTGGCATTTGCGCACGGATGTTTATACTTCGGCCGGCGTTATGACAGGCTTGGGGATCATTTGGATTGGACACGAATTTTTTTCCGCGCACAACATTAACTGGATTGATCCTGTCGCCGCCATTTGTGTCGCCGTTCTAATTTTGCATGCAGCGTTTAATTTGACAGTTAATTCCATCCGCGATCTGATGGATGTCCAGCTTCCGCCGGAAGAGGAGGGTTATATCCGCAATATAATCAGCCACGAGACTGTGATTTATGGTTTTCACCAGTTGCGGACGCGTAAAGCCGGTCATATTCGATTTGTGGAATTTCATATCAAGGTTAATCCGCAAATGTCCGTGCATGATTCGCACGACATTACCAGAATATTAAAGAAAAATATCAGAGACAAGTTTCCCGAATCCACCATTACTATTCACATAGAACCTTGTGACGGCGAATGTTCGGAGATTTGTATCGCCGGATGTCTTTTGCCGGAAAGCAAAAGACCACGGCAGGTATAAAATGACACCGCAAATATTTTTCATTAACACAATTCATTTTTAATGTAGTTGTTCCTGCATTTAAATCCGCATGTGTTTTGTATCTGAAGCTCTCTTTTTAAGATATCCTTAAGTGCATAATCGTTCATATTAAAGTAAAAATTTGTAAGATGTTAATTTTAAAATATAAAATACAATTGTATTTTATATGTGAATTTGTATTGACAAATATAAATATATATGTTAAGAAATATATAAACATACAGACTAATATTTGAATGGAAAAGTAATACCATCTTGCCTTCAAAATATAACTCTGCGGTTTGGTATGATAATTTAAGGGGGATAAATGGAAAGTATTCTTAAGCTTCAAGCTGATATCTGTAAAATTTTCGCCAATGATAAACGTCTGGGAATTATTGATTTGCTGAAAGGCAGAGAAATGTCGAACAGCGAATTAATGCACAAGACCGGATTAAGTAAAGTGACTATGTCTCAACACATGAATGTTTTGAAGTCGAAAGGTGTCATTGTCGTGCGGCGCGAAGGCGTCCAGTTATATTATCGGATTGCTAATTCCAAGATAATTCAAGCCTGCAATCTGATGAGAGAAGTTTTAATCGAACAACTCCAGGAAAGAGAAAAAATAGTTTCAAGGCTGGTTAAAGCTTCCAATAAGAAGTCTTAAATTTTTTAAAAAAGGTGTAGACAGCAGTCGTTTTTGAATAATAGAGTAACGGGGGAGGAAAATATTTCATTAACCAGAAATATAAGGAGAGAGAGTATGAAAAAAAATACTATTTTTTCTTTTTTGGGCATAATGGCGGTAATATTTATTGCTACCTCTGCTCATGCAACAAACGGTATGCGAATGATTGGTTTCGGGCCGGTTCAGGATTCCATGGGCGGGGTAAGTGTCGGAGTTCCGCTGGATGCTGCTTCGGTTTTGACCAATCCGGCGGGTATGAGTTTTTTGACAGGATGAATTGATTTCGGAGCTTCATACTTTAAGCCTTTGGTTAAATATAAGGCAATCGGTGCGGGTCCGGGAGTTGTAGTAAATGACGGTGTTACAATTGATTCTGATCGCGGAGCATCACCGGTTCCTGCTTTTGGCCTGATTATACCCATAAATGACAATTTAAGATTCGGCATAGGAGCATACGGAATCGCCGGCATGGGTGTTGATTATAAATACAATCTTTACAGCGGCGTCACTTATACTTCCTACTCACAAATGCGTTTTGCACCGGGACTGTCATACAAAATTAACGACATCGTATCCGTCGGTGCATCAGTAAACATTATGTACGGGACCAAGGATCTGATTATTGGTTTCGACGTGCAATGGATAAACTGGTCGCAGACAGTCGGAGAAAATCTGCCCAAATACAAGGCCAATGGCAGTGGGGCCCTGCCCTGGAATATGGATTGGGATGATCAATTTGTTTATAAAGTAGGTATTCAATATGCCGTTCATCCGATGGTTACCTTGCGCGCTGGATATAATTACGGGAAAATGCCACTTAATAGCGATAGGGCATTTAAAAATATGGCGTTTCCTGCCGTATCCGAACATCACATTACCGCAGGTATAGGTCTTAATTTGACAAAGAATCTAACCGTTAACGTAGGCGGCATGTACTCGCCTCCGGCGAAAATTACCGGCGCCAATTTAATGCGGCAGGGTATCGTGTCATACGAAGCAGAAATGTCTCAATATTCTATTGATTCAGGAATATCATACACTTTTTAAACTTTTTTTATTGACGCGGCAGTGACGCTGCCGCGTCAAGCTTAAGCAGGCAAATAAAGAAGCAGAAGAATTAAGAAAACAGGAGAGTGATTATGAAAAAGATCCTGATCATCGGAGCCGGGACGGCAGGGACAATGATGGCCGTTCATCTATCACGAAAATTGAATCGTAAAGATTGGGCTATCACTGTTCTGGACAAAGATGAAAATCATTACTATCAGCCAGGCTATCTCTTTATTCCGTTTGGAATTTATACGAAAAAAGATGTAATCAGGAAAGGAGCTAAATATATCCCGTCAGAGGTAGAATACTTATTAGCCGAAGCCGAGCAGATATTCACCGAAAAAAACATTGTTAAATTGAAGAATGGCCGCGAAATTGCCTACGACATTCTGATTATCGCCACTGGTACCAATATCCATCCTGAAGAGACCGATGGCATGCTGGAAAACGGTTGGCGCGAGAACATTTTTGATATCTATACAGCAGACGGTGCTGAGGCTCTGGGCAACAAATTGCCTGCATTCAAAAAGGGAAAAGTGGTGATCCATGTTGCGGAAATGCCCATTAAATGTCCGGTGGCTCCATTGGAAATAGCTTTTTTATCCGATTGGTATTTTACGAAAAAAGGTTTGCGCAAAGATATTCAAATAGATTTCGTCACTCCTCTGGCAGGTGCTTTCAGTAAACCTGCCACTGCCAAGGTTATGGGGCACCTGCTCAAAGAGAGGGGTATTAACATGATCGCTGATTTCGGAACGGAACGTGTCGAACACGGCAAACTTGTCAGCTATGACAATCGTAAAGTAGACTATGATCTCCTGATTACAACACCGACGAACATGGGCGACGCACTGATGGCGCGTTCCGGCCTTGGGGATGATCTCAATTTTGTACCTACGGACAAACACAGCCTACAGAGCAATGCCCGCGACAACATTTTTGTTCTGGGAGATGCCACTAACCTACCCAGTTCCAAGGCTGGCTCGGTGGTCCATTTTCAATCAGAGATTCTTACAGAGAACATCGTGAGTTACATTCAAGGAAAAGAGCTGAAAGCCAGTTTTGACGGACATTCCAACTGTTTTATAGAATCAGGATACGGCAAGGCTTTTCTGCTTGATTTTAATTATGAGATTGATCCGGTGGAAGGAACGTACCCGCTACCTCTTCTTGGTCCGTTCAGCCTGCTCAGAGAAACACGTCTCAATCACATTGGCAAACTGTCCATGAAATTTGTTTACTGGAATATTCTGCTTAGGGGTATTCCCGTGCCGGGCATTTCATCAAAGATGAGCAGGGCGGGGAAAGTAATATCAGATACGGCATCTTAATCCATCAGAAAAAAGATTTTATGAAGGAGGTAACATGGCTACAAAAGAAATTGCAGGAAAAATAATTAATGTAACTGAAGAAGGATATCTCACCGATCCTTCCCAGTGGACTAAAGAGGTGGCACAGGCCATCGCCGCGGAAGAAGGCATTACGATGACGGATGCGCACTGGAAGGTGATTGATTTTTTGAAAAAAGATTTCGCCGCGACCGGTGTGCTCGCGTCTATGCGGCGGATTAATAAAACCGGTGGAATTCCGACCAAAGAACTGTATGAACTGTTTCCCGACGGACCACTCAAAAAAGCCGCCCGTATCGCGGGACTGTCCAAGCCGACCAGTTGCGTGTAATAAAGGAGGATATCATGGCTGATGAAAAAATAAAGAAAGTATCAATTATCTGTTCCAAAGGTTCACTCGAAGGTGTCTATCCGGCTTTGATAATGGCCAACGGCGCCCGGATGGAAGGAATAGCGGTAAATCTCTTTTTTACCTTTTTCGGAATGGATGCCATCACTAAGAAGAAAGTGAAAAAAATCAAGGTTGCCACAGTTGGCAATCCGGCCATGGGTATTCCAACTTTGATCGGCGTTATACCGGGAATGTCTGCTATGGCCACATGGATGATGAAGAAACAAATGGATAAACTTGATATTCCGCCCATTGATGAATTCATTGAGATGATCAGTGCCGCCGGGGGTAAACTCTATGCCTGCAAGGCCAGCGTCGATATGTTCGGACTAAAAAAAGAGGACTTTGTTGACGAGGTTCAAGGCATTTTGACTGTGGGCGATTTCTATGCGCTCTCCGCAGGGGGACAGATTATTTTCACATGACGGTGTCAAGAGGTAAGAACACCTTATGCCGTATGTATCACCTTCTGGTATCGCTATCGCAGCCTTTCCATGCCCGATTATATGCGCGAGCAGATGCCTGAGTTGATGCCTAAAGTTATGGATAGCCTGATGCCGCATATGATTGATGATCTTGTGCCGCTGGTGACACAGCCGATGATTGATTACCTGAGGGGCAAGAACAAATAGAATGCCTGTGGGGCTGTTGAAAAAGGCTCATATGCTGCGTTGCGCTCCGGGCCGTGATGCTCACATATTAAAATATATGCTGCGCTTCCCGGTCCTCGCGCGCCTTGTCTCTAAGCCTTTTTGAACAGCCCCCAAATAGGGAGTTTTTCAATAACCACCTGCCCGCCAGAGGCGGGAGAATAATTCTGGATTCCCGTGTCTCGCCCATGCTCGCACGAGAATGACAATCTTTTGTGTCATTACCCAACTCGATTGGGTAATCCAGCTCTTTTCCCCCTTGCTGTCATCGCGAGACGACTCTCAGTCGTCGTGGCGATCTAATTATTTCTGCTGCAAACCGATAACTGTTCAATAAATAGAATCGCCCGATAATGCGTATTACGCATTGTAAGATAATATATATTGAATATTTAATATCATTGTGATATCATCCGAATTAGAAAGAGTTTTGTGATATTGTTGAAGAAACAATAGCCATTATGTTGAAAGACGGCCGTCCATTACCTAAGGGGAAGTTTAATAAAAAATTTTCCGGAAAAATTGCGCTGAGACTACCGCCTGAATTACATAAGGTGTTGGCTGTCAAAGCCATGCAAGAGGGTGAAAGCATAAATAAATATATTGTTCATAATCTTTCAATGGCAATCTAAAATTATTAATTGTCCCATAATAGTCTATACATTGGTCATTCCGGCCTCCGAGCCGGAATCCAGAATTATTCAAACTGGACCCCGGCCTCCGCCGGGGTGACGACTATAGTGGCCACATGCCCAATGTCGTTACTATTGTTGGACTGTTAATAATACAGCCGATCGCTAAGCTCCGGCTCAGCTTTTCATTCTGTTCACTACTTATTAAAACAAACAAATCGGTGGTTTGATCGGCGGCAGTTTGTCGCCTTCGTATAATACCTTTTCCAGAAACAGACCTGAAGGCGGAGCGGTGAATCTTGCCGGTGCCTCCGAATAAGAAGTAAGCATTTTTTCAATATCGCGTTGGGTGAAGTTATCGCGGCCGGCCTCTACGGTTACTCCCACTATGCGGCGCACCATTTTCCAGAGAAAATGAGAACCGGCAATGCGCATGGCAATTATGTCGTCAAATTCCTTTAACTGTACCGATTCAATATTGACTTTTGTGGATGTTTCTTTTTCCATTCTTTTATCGGCAAACGAGGCAAAGTCGTGAAAGCCCTGAAATAAATTCAGCGCCTGCTGCATTTTGTTGATGTTAAGATTGTCTTTGATCCACCAGACATAACGTTTGCCAAAGGCGGTTCGTCTTTTGGCGATAAGATAGAGATAGCTGCGGCTCACGGCATGATGGCGGGCATGAAAAAGCGCAGGAGCATTTTCTACCTGCAAGACATTTATACTTGCCGGCAAGTTATCATTGATTCCGAGGCGGAGAGTTTCCGTATTAATCTTTTTGGAAGATTCCAGATGGGCGGTTTGCGCCAAAGCGTGCACTCCGGCATCGGTTCGTCCGGCTCCTTGAAGTTGCACCGGCCCGCCTAAAAATTTCTGAGCGGCGGCAATTAAAGTTTCTTGAACGCTTTTAGCATTTTTCTGAGTTTGCCATCCACGATAATTGGTTCCGTCGTATTCCAGGACAATTTTATATTTCATAAATGCACCTTACTTAATGAGCCTCGAATATTACAGGCATAAAGTATTACGGGATTCCCGCATATAATTTTGTGAATGAGCAATAACGGCATATTCACCCTCCCTCGGTCCCTCCCCCGGCATACGCCGGGCAGGCTCTCAAGGGCGGGAAGCTAAGGCAGAGGAATGACACCATTTATGTTTTCAGTTGCCGGAACAGTATTTTGCTGTATTTGCTGGTTTTGTTTTACCGGTCCCAGGATAGTCATCGCTGAAATATTTTTCAGCAGTAATCCTCCCGGGTCAAGACAATAGATTTCTGCCCCGGGATATAACGTTGTGATGACAGCCTTTCCGATAATTTTCCTGCCTTCCTTGCCGTCAAAGTCTATTGTTTTCAGGCCCCACGCATTATGAAAAATAAGAGCCCGGCCGTTTTGTTCTCCGATGTAGAGCATGACATGGCCTTTGCGCCAGAGAAGACTCAAATAAGGAATTCCCTTTTCTATGATGGTTTTTTCTTTCTGTGCCGGTTCGAGATTTTGCAGATCAATGAATGTTCCTGCTTTTTTGACCTGGTCTTCGGAGTGCCGGGGCAGCCAGATACCGAAAGGAGCAAAAAAATCTCTGGTCATTGCCGAACAATCGCGATTTCCATAGAGGCCACCCCATCCGTAGGGCTCATCAATCAGTTCATTGGCGATTTTTACTGCATTGGAGTAGGTAAAAGGCAGCGGTTTAAGCGTGATGACTTGGGGGGAAACAAGACCATGCTTAATAATAGCGTTTTTGTTTTCATCTGCCGCGGCAGTAAGTATTTCCAATTTATCCGGCAGCTCTCTGACCAGGGGAAACATTTGTCCTATGGATGTCCGGAGATTAAAACGGCCGCCGGTGTCGAAAATAACAGATTTGTCCCTGGTAATGACGGCATAACGGCCGGATTCCCACGTTTTTATAAAATTTTCATCTACATGTGCATAGTCTTCAACGGGCATCCAGCCGAAAGCGAAACTGGTTTCTACCAGCGCCCATGATTTATCGACGCTGAGATGGCATATAATAAGGGGAGTGTTTGCAGATACGGATGATATTTGCAGGTTATCAAAAGGCCAGCCGGAAATGTCTCCGTCAGAGCTGTAAAAATGAGGCCCTTGCGTGGGAAGCATGCGTAGATTAGTGTTTCTTGTTGTAATTGCCGGCTTCAGAGTGTTGGGATAATCATCCAGAGAAGCATTTTGCTGAAGTTTTTTTAACCAGGATGAAGAATGTTTTTTTTTGTTTTCGCCATAGCCAAGACTCAAAGCGAATCTCTTGAAGATAAAAGATACTTTTTCGGATGACGAGTGAACAGGCCGGAGGTTATGCCAGACCGAAAAGCAGATTTTATCGTAATCTTCATTAACTTTAACCTGATCCTGGGATGCCAGAATAAATTTTTCTTTGACATTTTCGGATAAATAGGCTGTATGATCCTGCCTCAAATCCTTTACATCTTTGATAATGTCCGGATATCTGGGACAACAGGAGGCTAAAAATAATATTAAAATAAAATAAAAAAATTTTATTTTCATGAAAAAATGCCTTGATTTAATTTCATACGCTTTTATAGTCTTTTTTAAATTATTGAGCAAGATTAAACAATAAATGTTTTTATCCTGCGGTTGATAAATAATTTTGTGGCATAAGACATTGAACACTGGTATAAGTGGCAAAGTTATTTCAGGCGAGGGGAAAGAAAATTTTTTAATAAAATTATTTGTCCTTTGCGGAAAAGTAAGGAGTTAAAAAATGGATAGTTTTGTACCCAAGAAGATTTTTTTTACAAAAGGAGTGGGCACACACAAGGATGAATTGCATTCCTTTGAGCGTGCTTTGCGTGACGCCGGAATAGAAAAATGCAATCTGGTGCAGGTCTCCAGTATATTCCCGCCGCGCTGCAAAATGATTTCCAAAACGCAGGGATTGAAGCAGTTAACACCCGGCGCCATTACCTACTGTGTTATGAGCCGCTGTTGTACCAACGAACCCAAAAGACTTATGGCGTCGTCGGTCGGTTGCGCCATTCCCGCCGACAAATCATCTTACGGTTACATCAGCGAACATCACGCTTATGGCCAGAACGAAAAGCAGGCAGGCGACTATGCGGAAGATCTGGCTGCGGCCATGCTGGCCTCCACTCTGGGCATTGATTTCGATGTGGATGAGAGTTGGGATGAGAAAAAAGAAATTTTTAAAATCAGCGGCAAGATAGTCCGCACCCTGAACGTGACTCAATCTACGATTTGTAAGGATAATAAATTCACAACAGTTATTGCTGTGGCTGTATTTATTTTTTAAGTGATCTTAAAATACAAGAAAGATTGTAAAGAAAAGCGGTCCGTCAATTCTTTCATTGTGATATTTTTCTATTATGTCTCAAAATGATAAGCCAGTAAAGGTTTCCAGAGAAATCCCACCGCTGAAAATTCACGATGTCGGCGGGGCGGAGTTGCCTTATCTTTATTACGAGGGAGTAGCTCCGCAGATACTTTTTGCTCACGCCACCGGTTTTCTACCCTGGCTCTGGCATCCGATAATCGAGGATTTGACACCGTATCATGAGGCCTGGGCGCCCTATATGTGCAATTATCGCGATTGCGATCCGGAAAAAGGTTTGGGTTGGGATGTTATCGCCAGAGATTTAATCAGTTTCTGCAGTTCGCAAAACATTACGGATCATCTGGCCGTAGGGCATTCGATGGGCGCTACAGTTATAGCCATTGCTTCGGCATTGTTTGGCCTGCAGCCGCGCGGCATGATTTTGATTGAACCGATTTTCCTGCCGGAAGAAATTTATTCCATTGATATGAAGATCAAAGATCATCCGCTGGCTTCGCAGTCGATAAAAAGAAAAAACAGATGGCAAGATGAAAAATCAGCACTGGAATATCTGAAGTCGAAATCACTATTTGCCGGATGGGATAAACAAATGCTTGAGTTTTATCTTAAATACGGAATGGAAAAACAAGCCGAAGGCGATTTAAAACTTACCTGTTCGCCGAGAAATGAAGCCGCGCTGTTTATAGGCGGCAATAGCACCAATCCCTGGCCGTTGCTTAAAAAGTTGACCTGTCCGGTTCTTATAGTGGAAGGGGAGAAAAGCGCCAATAAAGAATTTGTCGACTTAAAGAAGGTTGTTTCTTTATTGGCCAATGGAAGATATAAATCAGTTCCTGATGCCGGACATTTGATTCCAATGCAAAAACCTAAAGACGTAGCTAAAATCATAAAAGAATTTTTAGCGGAAGTATTTTAAGAAATAATTGACGAAATTCAATATATATGTAAAATTTCCGCCAGAAATATATTAATACTATAATAGTGCTTTGATTTAAAATTGATATAAGATCAATAAGGGGATATTTGTTGATGACAGTGACCGAAAACAGTCAGCACCATACGGAAGCTGAAGAAAAATTCAGTACGGGCATGACCCTTACGCGGCCGTTTGCCTTTATCGGAGAGAAAGTTATCGGCTGGATTAACATGTTAGGCAAGGCAACCATTTTCTTTTGTCTGGCGCTTTGGAAAACTTTGCGTCCCAAGCAGTTTCCCAAGGTAATTGTGCAAATCTATTATATTGGGGCCAGCTCCACAACGATTATCATACTGGTGAGCCTGTTTACCGGTATGGTTTTAGGTCTGCAATCATATCATGCCCTGATTCAGTTTGGTGCGGTAGGCGGCCTGGGAGCGCTGGTTTCTCTTTCCCTGATCAGGGAATTAGGACCGGTTCTGACGGCCATCATGATTACGGCCAGAGCTGGTTCGGCCATCACGGCGGAAATAGGCATACAGCGTATTTCTGAACAGGTCGATGCCCTGCAGACTATGCGCATTGATCCGTTTCGCTATCTTATCAGCCCCAGGATTACCGCGGCGATCATCAGTTTTCCCCTGCTCACGGCCGTATTTGACTTTATCGGTATTATCGGCGGCTACATTTCCGGTGTGGCGCTTCTGGGATTAAATGCCGGAGTTTATTCCCACAGCATTCAAGCCAACGTGGATATGAAAGACCTCACCGACGGTTTTATTAAGGCGATAGTGTTTGCGGTAATCGTCGCCACCGTTTGCTGTTATCAGGGATATTATGTGCACATGCGCAAGGACAGCCATGGCGCGAAGTCTGTCGGTTTGGCCACAACTTCGGCTGTCGTTACCTCCTGCGTGTTGATTCTTGTTTCGGATTACGTGGTAACTTCACTGCTTTTAATATAGAGAAATTTATGAATGCGATTCCATTGATTGAATTTAAAAATATCACCAAGCGTTTTGGATCCCAGACTGTTCTGAATAAAGTGAATCTGCAGATATATGAAGGACAGGTAACTACCATTATTGGTCTCTCCGGTTCGGGCAAAAGCGTTCTGCTTAAACATATCATCGGTCTGCTTAAGCCCGATGAAGGAACCATTCTCTTTCGCGGCAAACCTTTGACTGAAATGAAGAAATCCGAGATGGCCGCTTCGCTGGCCCAAATTAGTTACATGTTTCAGGGTAATGCGTTGTTCGATTCCCTGAATATCTATGATAATATTGCTCTGCCCCTGAGGGAAACTACAAATTTAAAGAAAGCGGAAATCCATCGGCGGGTCATGGCCAGAATTGAACAAACAGAATTAACCGAAGCAGCTTACAAATTCCCTTCGGAACTCTCCGGAGGCATGCAAAAACGGGTGGCGTTGGCACGCGCGCTGATAACCGATCCGCGCATCGTTTTATTTGATGAACCCACTACCGGCCAGGACCCTGTCCGGAAAAATGCAATACTCAGCATGATTGCCCAGTATCAGAAAAAATTTAATTTTACAGCTATCATGGTCAGCCATGAGATTCCGGACGTTTATTTTATTTCCAACCGGATTCTTGCCCTCTATAATAAAACTATAGTTTTTCAGGGAACCCCGGAAGAGTTGGGAAATTTTGACCACCCTTTCAATGATGAGGTTATCCATAGTCTCGAAGGATTGCAGAAGGAACTGACCGGTCTGTATTCTAAACGGCAGTTCAAAGTACTCAATCATGTTCAGTTAAAGCGTAGAGAATCAGGTGAAAGTTACTGTGTTGCGGTTTTTACTTTGTCGGATATGGACGCAATCATTGCCATTCTGGGTCACGACGCGGCGCAGGAAGTCATTCACTCGATGGGAATGTATATAGATAAACACTTCGGCGCCATAGGCGGTTTTTCCACCCGCCGCAAGTCCAATGAATTTGTTACCATGCTGCCTTTTTCAGATCTTGCGGAAGCTGAGAGCATTTTGAAAGCTTTCGTTAATGATTTCCAGGCGCAGGGAATCAGCGATATTTGGGCCGGAGCTCAAAAACTTGCGCCTTCGGATAAATGTGTTGATTTCGCCATTCTGGCGGGGATCGCCGAAGGACCGCCTGTGGCCGAAATAGATTCCGTTATAGAGTTGGCCAAAGCTCAACAAAAAGAAATAGGGCGTTTGCGATGCGCCGCCAAGGAGTAAACAAATGAAAAAATACAAAATAGAAACCATCGTCGGCATCTTTGTTTTTCTGGGACTGCTCTGCATAGGATATATGACTGTGAAACTCGGTAAAGTTTCTTTTCTGTACGATGATTCATATCCCATAGCTGCCAAATTCATTTCTGTAACAGGATTAAGAGATGGAAATCCTGTGGATATTATGGGCATTGAAGTTGGAAGAGTGGAGCGAATCACCATGGATCAGGAAAACCAGCAGGCGGTCGTGCATATGAAAATTAGAAAAGGCATAAAGATATATGATGACGCCATTGCTTCTATTAAAACGGAAGGTTTGGTGGGCGACCAGTATATCAGTATTGATCCGGGGGGATCCGGCACGCTCCTGAAGCCTAACGGAACAATTATGGAAACGCAAGCGCCCGTGGATATATTAGGACTTATCAGCAAATACGCTTTTGGTGATGTAAAGAAACCGTAAAATTGGTATCATGGAACATGAGGAGGATTAAGAAATGAAAAAACGACTCACGGGAGTGATAATCATACTGACACTTTTGATGTTTTCTCTTCCGGTATACGCCGGAGTGCCATTGACCACTGCAGAAGCCACTGTCAATAAAGTGCTCAATGTGTTGCGCGATCCCCAACTCAAAAGTCCGGCATCTAAAGAAATAAAGAAAGAAAAGCTCCGGATCATATACAAAGATATGTTTGATGAAATTGAATTTTCCAAACGCACTCTGGCGCGCAACTGGAACAAGTTGACCCTCGTGCAGCGCACGGAATTTGTGAATCTCTTTGAGCAGATTCTGGAAAAATCTTACGCGGACAAAATTCTGGACTATACCAACGAAAAGGTTGTGTTTTATAAAGAAAATATGCTTTCAGACACTCAGGCTGAAATTCAGAGCAAAATCGTTACTGCTTCTAAAGAAATCCCTATTTTTTACCGGATGATTTTAAAGGACGGCAAATGGAGAGTATATGACGTTGTCGTGGAGAATGTGAGTCTTGTTCAAAACTACCGTACGCAGTTCAACGATATACTGGCCAAGGATACGCCGGAACAACTGTTGGAGACTCTGCGCAAGAAGGTAAGCAAGCACTAAAAAAATGTCATTTCGTATCCTCCGCTGGCGGAGGTGTCACGAAGTGACGGAGGTGGAAAAAGAATATAGTGATTAATTTCAGAACCGCCTGCAATAGCAATGCGGCCTTTCCACCCCCTGCCCCCCGCCAGCGGGGGACACTTAAAACTTATAATATTTGGCATTAAGGCTTGGTTTCGTTAAATGAAATACCACCTTGTTTTGATTTTATTATGTGTTCTTCTTACGGCGGGTTGTGCTCACAGCCCCGGTCCCTCTTCCGCGGCTTTGCCGGTTGCGCAATCATCCCCGCAGCCCATTTTGCTTGCCTCCACGCCTGAGCAAAATCCGGCACAATCAGCGGTTGATGCCGTAAATCCCATTGACGATGAATATAAAGAAGATGAATCGGTTGATGAATACGCTAAAGATACCGTTCAGGAAGAACGAGTGGAAATCGCCGATCCTCTGGAACCTTTCAACAGAGCCACGCATCAGTTTAACGACAAACTGTATTTCTGGGCGCTCAAACCCGTTGCGCAAGGATACAAAGCAATTGTTCCCGAAACCGCTCGGGTAAGCGTTAAAAATTTCTTTTCCAATCTCGGATTTCCCGCGCGATTTCTGAGCTGCCTGCTCCAGTCTGATTTCAGCGGCGTGGCCACGGAAACGGGGCGTTTTACTATCAATACTATTTGGGGTATCGGAGGCCTTCTCGATCCTTCTGCCGGTAAAGAACTGGATCTTCAGAAGCAGGATACGGACCTGGGGCAGACACTGGGTGTTTGGGGTGTGGGGCAGGGCTTTTATATTGTCTGGCCGGTATTTGGTCCTTCGAGTCCCCGAGACTCCGTGACGATTGCCGGTGATTATTTCCTATATCCCGTTTCCTACATCAGCCCCTGGTACGCCGGTGTGGGAGTAAGGGCCGTCGAGGAAGTAAATGCCACATCCTTGAGAATCGGCGATTATGAAGCGCTTAAAGAAGCGGCAATTGATCCCTACGTGGCATTTCGCGATGCATATGCTCAGTACCGTTTTAAGAAAATAAAGGCCAGAAAGGCTAAACGGAATCCATCAGTGCCCGCGGCAGAAAAATCTCCTTCCATCAATCCTGTATTGCAGGAAAAAGGAAATTAAATGCGAAACAAATTTCTTGCCAAAAATTTTCCGGTCATCGTGCTGACGGCATTATTGTTTTTTCCGGTTAACCATACGGCAATGGCGGCGGGCTTATTCGGTCCGCTACAAACCGTTTCTAAAGAAGCCGGCGGATTAAACACGGCCATAGGTTACCGGTATCACGAAGATAGGTATAAAAACGGTATGGATCGTACAGTAAGGCTAAATGAGATTTATTCGCAGGTGGCTTATGGATCGAAAAACATCTGGGAAATATATGCGCGCGTAGGCCTTGCGGATATGAAAATTTTCGATGTTTTCAGTTCCAAGGATGCCTCCATTAATACGGACAAAGATAATTTTGAAGCAAACTGGGAATTTTTCAGCACGCTGGGAGCAAAGGCTTTTTATCCGATAAGCAGCATATGGGGAGTAGGCGCTTTTATTCAGGGGACATATTATTTCAGTGATTTTACGGATACTGTTTCCGGAACCGCTGGCGCAACACCTTTTACTGCGGAGCTTAAAGTTAAAAATCTCTGGAATGCGAATTTTGGTGTTGGAATTCAGGCCACTCTTCCGCTCGGCATCAAGTTTTATGCGGGTCCTTATATTTATTATTCCGAGGCCAAGGTGTCTTTGCATTCCAACATTTCCGGTTCCGGATATTGGGTCGATGATGATACTATTCGGAACAAATCAATCGTGGGTGGATTTACGGGATTGGATATACCGCTGGACAAAGGGTTCCGTTTGAATATCGAAGGACAATTTGCAGACAGATTTTCCGCCGGAGCTGCAGTGAGTTACACCTATTAGTTGAAACCACTCCTTGTCTTACGCAGTAAAAAATCCTCATCATGTCACCCCGCGAGGCAATCGTCGGCAGGACACCTTCTTTTGTGAAGAAGATGAATTATTAATCCATCGGCATGAGCAGACGGGCAGGCCGTTGGGGAATATTCATTTTATTAAGCGGCTGGAGAGTAAGCTAGAGAGGATTTTAGTTCCAGGAAAAGGCGGAAGGCCGAGGAAGAATAATAACTAGTATGGTGTCCCCATTTAGTAAGGAGGAATAAATTATGTCCCGTTTTAAAATTTACTTTGTCGCTGCTGTGGCCACGTTATTTGTGGCGGTAAATTTATCATCAATGGTTTTTGCGGCAGCGGAATCGCAGTCCTCGATCGAACAAACTTTTCGAAAGGCTAAACAGGATTATTTGGATAAGAACATGAATTCGGCTGCGCAACAGATTAAAAAAGGTTCATCATTCATGAAAGCTCAGGCTGAAAAAGCATCTGACAAGGGAAAAGAGACATTGAATGCGTCGGCCACGGAATTGGAAAAACTGGCTGGTGATGTAAAGAAAGGAACAGTGACTTCGGTAAAAAAAATAGAAGAAACCTTTGCGCGTGCCTATGTCGCCCTGGCTTCGGATTCCCATATCAAATCAACGGAATCATGGGCGGAGAAACAGACGGAAAAAGCAGGCGATGCTCTTGATTCAGCCAACAAATATCTAGAACGCAGTTTTGACTGGGCCGGTCAAAAAATTGAAACAGGTACGAAAGACGCTATGAAAAAATCCAATGAACTTTCACAAAAGTTGAAGAAAAAAGGCAGTGTATTGGCTGAAGATGTCGGGAAAGGCTTGAAAAATGCGGGTGACGAAATTGAGAAATTCGGCAAAAAAATTTCTCCTAAATAAACAGAGAATTTGCTGTATTTTATAAGGAATAATTTAAAACTATAGGTTGTTTGAATATATGAAAGAAAAACCTGCCAATGCCTCGACCGTAATGCTTTTACGCGCTTGTCCGGATGCCGGAATAAGGGATATTGAAGTCCTGATGGTTCAGAGAAACCGCAAGAGCAGCTTTGTTCCGGGTTTTTACGTCTTCCCGGGCGGTGTTGTCGATCCCGGAGATTGTGAAGTTGGGATGGAGCGCTTTATCCGGGGGATTGACTGTGCAAACGCCACACGGATTCTTTCTGACATGCCGCATCCTGAAAAGGCTCTGGGGGTGTGGGTAGCAGCGATTCGCGAAACGTTTGAGGAAGTGGGAATACTGCTTGCGCAGACGAAAGATGGTACGCCTGTAACGATCAGGACAGAAGAGGAGCGTCGGCGATTTTGTTGTTATCGTCAATCAATCATCGAGAGTAAAATGCGTTTTTCTCAGATGCTGGAGGCGGAGGAACTTCTTCTGCCGCTCGATCGGCTTCATTATTTTTCACACTGGATTACACCTGAATTTTTACCTCTGCGCTACGATGTTCGTTTCTTTGTTACTCAGGTGCCTTCTGATCAAGATGTTATGCATGACGGCATTGAACTGACCGGTCACGTCTGGATTCGTCCATCGGAGGCGCTCAGGCAATATGAGCAGGGAATATTGGATATGGTTTTGCCTCAGATCATGACACTTGAGGATATGAAGCGTTGCCAGACAGTTGCGGAGGTTATCGACTCGGCCCGCAAACGCCATGTTCCTGCCACGCTGACCAAAATCCAAAGGATTGACGGGAAAGATGTCGAAGTAATGCCTGACGGATCAGTCTTTGAAAACCGCCCTCCAGTTTATGCCTGGCCTGAGCAGGAGGATTAAATTGGCGGACTGTTTTCTTATAATTAAACATATATTAAGATACAGGTCGTGTATAGATGAAAGCATTACGCGAATGGATTATCAACTTTATATATAAGATTGCAACGGGTACAAAAAGAATTCGGGTTATTCTTACCCCGCTGGTCGGCTTTATCTTTTTTTGTATCGTATTACTGCTGATACTTGCCTCTTTTTTTCTGGATCGTTTTTTTGGATTTGGGGAATTTATTTCCAAACCTTTGGAAATAGCGATTTCCGTGCCCTTTCTGATTACAGGTTCCTGCTTGTGGTTGTGGTCTGTCGGGAAATTCTTGAAAACAAAAGGAACTCCTGTTCCAATAAATCCTCCTCCAAAATTGGTTACCGACGGCCCTTATGCGTATTCAAGAAACCCGATGTTGACGGGTCTTTTTATGGTCATGGCCGGGATTGGCATCTTCTTCGGTTCGATAACGCTCACATTTATCATGATGCCGTTGTTTATTTTTATGAGCATTCTTGAATTTAAATATATTGAAGAACCGGAACTGACGAAGCGTTTCGGAACACAATACATTGCTAAAGAGAAAGAACTGCAAATGGCTGACCTGCACAAGCTTCTTTCTGTCGAAAAAAGCACAACCACGCGGCTGGTCAATCCCTTGATTAAAAAAGGGCTTTTACGGCGCGATAAGGCGGATCATGATTCCCGTGCTGTAAAACTCATGTTAACGAAAGAAGGCAGGGAAACCCATAAAAAGGTTCAGGTGTGTTTGACAGATTTTTTCCAAAGGGCGTTAGGCAATGTACCCGAGAAGAAAAGAAACGAAGTATTGGAATCGGTCAAAATTTTCATCACGGCTATAAAAAATTCCGCATAGTGCCCTTAAGGGTAAATCCACGATTTTTCGGGATGAGGAATCTTAAAGCTTTTATGTATTAAGACTTCTCCCTATCGGTCGAAGTGACATAAATCTTCTTAAGGATAGCAAGATGAGCGATATCAAGTTTCCTGTCATTCAGGAAAAAACAAGTTGTACTTGCAGCTCAACGGCGGCGGAAGCGGAAACTACAATAGCCGATTTGAAGCAATCTTTCGTCAGCGGATTTGTTGATACGCCTGCAGGCAGATTGCCGCAGGTATCGTCGGAGCTTGTCTGGCCGGATCGCTGGGGCAGTATCAAGGCGCGCTGGGCTGTGGGTAGGATGGATTATAAAGTTGACCCGGGACTCTACGCATTGGGTCTGCCGGATGATAAATCTCTTGTTTTTGTTTCCGCCAATTACAAAATGAGTTTTGACCTCTTAAGGCAGGCACTTGCCGGACGTTCCGGCTGGATTCTGGTGTTGGATACGCAGGGGATTAATGTCTGGTGCGCCTCGGGCAAAGGAACTTTCGGCACTGAAGAACTCATAAAGAGAATAGAATCAAGCGGCCTGAAAAAAATCGTCAGCCACCGGAAGCTAATTCTTCCTCAACTGGGAGCGCCGGGAGTGGCCGCTCACATAGTAAAAAAAATCTCCGGCTTTGATGTTCAGTACGGCCCTATCCGTGCAGAGGATTTGCCCGCTTATCTTGATGCTGGTTTCAAAGCAACCGCGGAAATGCGGACAAAAACTTTCACTTTCAAAGAGAGAGCTGTTCTGATTCCCATTGAACTTGTGGAAGCAATGAAGGCCTTTCTGATTATCGCGGCTGTATTTTTTATTATTAGCGGTATCAGCGGACCGTTGGGATTCTGGACCAATGCTACGAACTATGGTTTGTTTGCCGTTTCGGCTTTGTTTTGCGCTGTTATCGGAGGCGCTGTGCTCAATCCTTTGTTGCTGCCGTATCTTCCGGGACGGGCATTTTCCATTAAAGGGTTTTCGATAGGTATTGTGATAGCCCTGATGCTTCTTTATCTGCGCGATATTAATTTATCGCTATGGCCGGGAAAAGTTGAAGCCATGGCGTGGCTGTTAATTATTCCCGCAATGGCTGGATATCTGGCAATGAATTTTACCGGCTGTTCCACCTACACATCTTTGTCGGGAGTGAAAAGAGAAATGCGCTGGGCTCTGCCGCTGGAGATCGCCTGCGGCGCTGCGGGCATTGTTATGTGGATAAGCGCGTTATTGATTTCGTAGGAGATTGAGAAATGAAAAACCCGGTTTATCTTAAAGATGTTGTTACTCTGCAACTGGATGAAAATAAATGCACCGGCTGTGGAATGTGCCTGGATGTTTGTCCACATGAAGTGTTCAGGATGAACAGCAAATACGTAACAATACAAAATCGCGATGCCTGCATGGAATGCGGTGCCTGTAGTCTGAATTGCCCGGCTAATGCCATTTCCGTGCAATCCGGTGTCGGCTGCGCAGCGGCGGTTATTAATTCCATGCTGGGCAAAGATGGAGAATGTTGTTGCGGACCGGATACCGGTGGCAACGCGTCCGGTAACAAAAGTTGTTGTTGATGGGGGTACTTAGAGAATAAATGTTAATGTCGTCATGTCGGCCAGTATCCAGAACTTTTTTAAAAAATGGATTCCGGCCTTCGAGACTGTGTCGCAATAACAAATATAACCATTAATGTCCTCCGCTGGCGGAGGTGTCACGCAGTGACGGAGGTGGATAAAAGTCACGTGAGGCGAAACTGACCTATATTAGGTATGTTTCAAAATTCCCCCCCCCTTGCCCCGCCAGCGGGGGACATTACTCATTACGCATAATAAATATTTGCAATTACGACACAGTCTCTTAGCCGTTATGACAAAGAGAATATCAGCGTAATTCTTTTTTAATATCAATAATGTAATCAGAAACAATTTTTATTAAGTCGCGATTATTTTTGTTTTCATCAATCATGCGCACAACTGCACTGCCGATAACAATGCCGTCGGCAAATCGTCCGATCTCTCTTACCTGCTGCGGTTTTGATATGCCGAACCCCACGGCTATCGGAAGTTTTGTTACTTTGCGGATTTTTTCCACTTCGGTTTTTATGTTGTCAATTTTCGGGGCAACAGTGCCGGTAATGCCGGTTATGGAAATGTAATAGAGAAACCCGGTGGCATCGGCGGCAATCTTTTTTAATCTTGCCTTGCCGGTCGTCGGGGCTATAAGCGAAATGAAATCAATGCCCACCGCATCCGTATAAGTTCTAAGTTCTTTTGCTTCTTCATAGGGCAAGTCAACAACCAGAACGCCATCCACTCCCGCCGTGCGAGCGGCATGAGCGAACTTTTTCACGCCATAAGCAAAAATAGGATTGAAGTAACCAAAGAGTACAATAGGAATTTCGGAGACTTTGCGCACCTCGGCAACCATTTTTAAAACACCCTCCAGGGTAGTTCCCGATTTTAGAGAGCGCTGAGAAGCTGCCTGGATCACCGGTCCGTCCGCAGTAGGATCGGAAAAAGGAACGCCGATTTCCAGGATATCCACTCCGGCTTTTTCCAAAGCAAAGATTAATTGCTTTGTGACGTTAAGTGAAGGATCACCCGCCGTCAAATAAACAATCAGCGCCTTTTCATTTTTAGCGCGCAAAGATGTAAATTTGTTTTCAATACGTCCCATAATACCCTCTTCCCCTTGTTAATAATGTTAATACTTCCCCGCCCTTGGTGGGCGGGAATTGAGGGGCGGGGGATCACTAGCGAAAATTTCACCCTCCCTCAATCCCTCCCGTCGAGGGAGGGAAGAAAATGGTAGTTAAAGCGCGCCTGTTTCGATAATAGTTTGGGCGTCCTTATCGCCGCGTCCCGAAAGACAAACAACAAGGATTTTGTTTTTAGTCATTTTTGGTGCCAGCTTCATTGCGTGAGCGATTGCGTGCGCGCTCTCCAGCGCCGGAATGATGCCTTCCTTCAATGATAAAAATGAAAATGCGTTGATAGCTTCCTTATCTGTTACAGTAACATATTTTACTTTTTTTGTTGCGTGAAAATAGGCGTGCTCCGGACCCACACCCGGATAATCCAGGCCTGCGGCAATAGAATAAGCATCGCGCACCTGCCCATGTTCATCCTGTAGAAGATAAGTCTTGTTACCGTGCAAAACTCCGACCTTGCCGCCGTTGATGCTTGCTGAATGCTCCGGGGTATTCAAGCCGTGACCGGCTGCTTCCACGCCGTACATAGCGATATTTTTTTCATTGCGAAAGGGATAAAAAGTTCCCATGGCATTACTGCCTCCGCCCACGCAGGCAATCATAACATCGGGATTTCTGCCTTCCAGTTTCATGATCTGTTTTTTAGTTTCTCGACCGATGACCGATTGGAAGTCGCGCACCATTCTAGGATAAGGATGAGGACCGGCGGTTGTGCCGATAACGTAAAAAGTATCACGAACGCTCGATACCCAGTAACGCATGGCCTCATTCATAGCGTCTTTAAGCGTGGCGGTGCCACTTTTCACGGGTACTACTTCCGCGCCCAGTATCTTCATGCGGAAAACATTGGGCGCCTGACGGCGGATATCTTCCTCGCCCATGAATATTTTGCACTCCATGCCGAAGAGCGCTGCCACTGTGGCTGTGGCCACGCCGTGCTGTCCCGCTCCGGTTTCAGCAATGACTTTTTTCTTGCCCATCCTGCGAGCCAGCAGCGCCTGCCCCAGCGTATTGTTTATTTTATGAGAGCCGGTATGATTCAAATCTTCGCGCTTGAGATAAATTTTTGCGCCGCGTAAAGATTCGGACATACGACTGGCGAAGTAAAGAGGTGTGGGACGTCCGGCATATTCGCGCTGATACCATTCAAATTCCTTTTGGAATTTTTTATCTTTTCGGGCGGTTTGATAAGCCCTCTCCAGTTCGATTAAAGCGGGCATCAGAGTTTCGGCAGCATATCTTCCGCCGAAAATGCCGAAATGTCCGTTTTTATCAGGCAATGTTTGATTCATGGTTCCCTCTTTTTGAATATTAATAGTGAATTTTCAGGCGTTGCATCGAACGCCCGGATAATATCAAATATTTGTGTAAGCTTTTTGTGATCTTTCTTGCCGGGTGATGCCTCCACCCCGCTGTTGATATCCAAAGCAGCCGGAGTCACGGATTTCAAAGCTTCGGCAATATTATCAGCGTTTAATCCACCCGAAAGAATCAACGGTTTTTTATCTTTAATGCGGCAGGTCAATTCCCAGTTGGACTTTTTGCCGGTCCCGCCAAAAAGTCCGGCATGGCGGCTGTCTATCAAAATGGCCGCTACCTTGTAGCCAAGAGCGCGTTTCACATCATCATTATTTTTTAATTCGACCGCTTTAATAGTTATAGCAACCGGGAATTGATGACAATCTTCAGGTGTTTCGTCTCCATGCAATTGAATCATATCCAGCGAGCAATATTCCATCACCCTTTTAATCTCTTGCGGCGTTTCGTTGACAAAAACACCGACCTTTACCAACTTATCAGGCAAAGAACCGATTATCTGTTTTGCGTCCACTGGCTTTATGTGCCGTGGAGACGGTGGATAAAATATAAAACCAACCGCCGCCGCTCCGCACCGTGTGGCTACCAGAGCGTCTTGAAGATTGGTTATGCCGCAGATTTTAACCTGTGTCACTTCAGTTCTCTCCTTTGAATGTACGCAGTTTCACGCCGATGTCCGGTGCGGTAATCAGAGCTTCGCCGATTAAAAAGGCATTAATGCCCACATCCATCAAAGATTCAATATCTTTCCTATCCCTGATGCCGCTTTCTGCCACGACTATTTTATCTGCTGGAATTCGAAGATTAAGTCTGCGGCTGATTTCGATGTCGGTAATAAATGTATCCAGATTACGGTTATTGATTCCGATAATTTCCGCTCCGACGGCAAGTGCTAAATTCAGTTCCTCTTCATCATGAACTTCTACCAGCGGATTCAGCCCAAGCTCTTTGGACAATGAAATAAAGCCGGCGAGCTTTTTGCCTAAAGCCCGCACAATGAGCAATAGTGCGTCAGCGCCGATAGCTCGTGTTTCGTAAATTTGAATAGGATCAATAATGAAATCTTTGCGGAGCAGAGCCAGTTTTACGGTTTGTCTTATTTGTGTCAGGTAATTTTTATGTCCGGCGAAATATTTTTCATCAGTGAGAACAGAAATTGCAGCCGCGCCGTTTCTTTCATAAATGTCGGCAATTCTGACCGGGTCAAAATCCTTGATAAGCCTGCCGCGGGAAGGAGAAGCACATTTTACTTCCGCAATAATGTTGCAGACACCGCTTTTCAATGCCTTCCTGAAATCGAGACACGGTTCCAACCCTGCAATAATTTTTTGCAGTTGCGCCTGTGTAGTTTCCTTTTTTAATTGCGCCACTTCTTCTTTTTTCGTTTCAATAATTTTGTCGAGAATCATAATATCCTCTTGATTCCCCCTCCCCTTGCGGGAGGGGATTAAGGGGAGGTGGAAATTTTAATGGAACCCCTTTATTACCTGGATTCCCCGGTCAACCGGCATTCGCCAGTCTCCGAGCCGGGGAATGACAAAAGTGTTTCAACTGTTGCTCAGTTCAATGAGTGATTGCAGTTTCTTTACCGCCGCGCCGCTGTCAATGCAATCGGCTGCAACCTTTAAACCTTCTTTAATATCTTGCGCCTTTTCTCCGGCGACAATCGCCAAAGCCGCATTGATTAGAACAACATTGCGACAGACGCCGTCTTTTCCGGAAAGAACGTCGCGTGTTATTTGTGCGTTGACAGGCGGATCACCGCCACGAATGGATTCCAATGTATCCGTTCTGCCAAAATAATCCACGGGATTGATATTGTATGTCCTGACAATTCCATCTTTTAGTTCGGCAACACGTGTTTCGCCGGTAATGGTGACTTCATCCAGACCGTCCAGGCCGTGAACGACAAAGGCTCTTTTTGTTCCCATGTTTTTTAATACATCGGCAAACATTTCCGCAAGCTTCGTATCGTAAACACCCAAAAGCTGTGCGGTCGCACCCGCCGGATTAGTAAGAGGTCCCAGCATATTGAATATTGTGCGGATGCCGATTTCGCGTCTGGGGCCGATTGCGTATTTCATCGCGCCATGTAGTTTGGGAGCGAAAAGAAAGCCGATACCGATTTGCTGTACGCATTCTTCCACGATTTCCTGGTCGGCGCTGATATTAACACCCAACGCTTCCAGAACGTCGGCGCTGCCGCAGCCGCTGGAAACGGCACGGTTGCCATGCTTGGCGACAACAATTCCTGCGGCCGCCACGACAAAAGCGGCAGTCGTTGATATATTAAATGTATTGAGCTTATCGCCGCCGGTTCCGCATGTGTCTACGATTGTTGTCGCGCAGGCATTGATGCGCGTGGCCTTTCGGCGCATGATGCGCGCAGCGCCGGTGACCTCTTCCACAGTTTCGCCTTTCATGCGCAGCGCCGTGATTAATGCGGCTATTTGCGCCGGCGTAGCTACTCCTTCCATAATTTCGCCCATCGCCGCCATCATTTCAGCTTCCGGAAGATTGATCTTGTTAACAGCTTTTTCAATAGCTTCTTTAATCATGATTAATGCTCCTTTTTTCCGGTATATTTCAAAAAGTTTCTGATTATGCGTTTGCCCTGCGGTGTCAGCACCGATTCGGGATGAAACTGAATGCCTTCCACAGGATATTTTTTATGCCGCAGACCCATTATTTCTCCCTCTTCCGTTTCCGCGCTGACTTCTAGAAATTCGGGCAATGTTTCTCTGACAACAATCAGCGAATGGTAACGGCCGGCGGGGAAAGGATTGGGTACTCCGGCAAATATGGTTTTGCCGTCGTGCTTTACCTGAGATATTTTTCCGTGCATAATGCGATCAGCGCGCACTATCTTTGCTCCGAAGGCGTAGCCGATGGATTGATGTCCCAGACATATTCCCATGATGGGAACGTCTTTGTAAAATTCGCGAACGACATCAACCGTTATTCCCGCCTCTTTGGGTGTGCAGGGGCCCGGAGAAAGAAATATTGCCCGGGGGTTTTTCCGTTTTATTTCTTCGGTCGTAATTTTGTCATTGCGATACGTTTCAACTTTCTCGCCCATTTGTTCCAGATACTGGACGATGTTGAATGTAAACGAATCGTAATTATCAATCATTAAAATCATATATTATCTCCAAAATAAATTTTTCGCCCCTTGAAACTGTTTCGCAATTAACTTTTCCATCATTATGTACTTGCGTGTCCCCCGCTGGCGGGGGATTAAGGGGGTGGATGTGTTAATAGCTATAAATTTCATTCAATTTACAAATAAGCTCTTATATCCACCTCCGTCACTACGTGACACCTCCGCCAGCGGAGGATAAGGAATGATATTTTTCACATTGCAACACAGTCTCTCGATGGAGAGGAATAACAATCAGTTTCCGTTTTTGATTTCAAAGCCGCTGGCTGCCAAGCGCACAGCCTGTAGCATGCCGCGGGATTTGTTTATAGATTCCTGATGTTCCGATTCAGGAATAGAATCGTACACAATACCTGCTCCCGCCTGAACATAAACTTTACCGTTTTTCAAAACCATTGTCCGGATGGTGATGCACAAATCCATATTGCCGCTGAAACTGAAATAACCAACCGCTCCGCCGTAAGGCCCTCTTTTGACTTTTTCCAGCTCATTGATAATTTCCATAGCCCGGACTTTAGGCGCGCCGGTTAAAGTGCCCGCCGGAAAAGTCGCCGCCAGAACATCAAAAGAATCCTTTCCTTTGGCCAGTTGCGCGCGCACATTGGATACCAGATGCATGACGTGTGAATATTTTTCCACCACCATGTATTGATTTACCTGAACGCTCCCGGTCTGCGCCACGCGTCCCAGATCATTGCGTCCCAGATCGACGAGCATAACATGCTCCGCCCGTTCTTTTTCATCGGAAAGCAATTCATCGGAAAGAGCGCGGTCTTCCTGTTCAGTTTTTCCTCTTGGTCTTGTTCCGGCAATCGGACGCAATTCCATCGTATCTTCCTCTTTGCGCACCATAACTTCCGGAGAGGAACCGATAAGCGTCAAATCATCCATCTTCAGAAAGAAAAGATAGGGGGATGGATTTATAAAGCGCAGAGCCCTGTAGAGATCAATGGGATTACTGCGACAGCCGGTTTCGAAGCGTTGCGAAAGGACAACCTGAATTATGTCTCCCGCACTGATATATTCTTTGGCTTTCTCAATAGCAGCCTTGTATTGTTTTGGTGTCATATTGGAGTCAAAGTTAACTTCACTTCCTGTGGCAGCTGCTGTTTGATGAGACGCCGCTGCCGCAATAGTTTCAATCATCGCTTCAATTTTCTGACAGGAAGCGGCATAACTTGCTTCCAGCGAAGCTGCATCGTCCGTAAAAGCGCAGGCTACCACTTTAATAGTGTGGCGCACATTGTCAAAAATCATCAGAGAGTCACTGATAACAAAAACAGCTTCGTCCAGATATAGATCATCCGGAGGGGTGGGCGGGAGTTTTTCAAAATAGCGCACCATTTCGTAACCTAAGTAGCCCACTGCTCCGCCGTAAAAACGCGGCAGACCGGCAATTGTGACAGGCTTATAGCGATCAAGTAATTCACGCAGAAAAATAAGCGGATTGCCGTTGTGATCGCGTTTTGTTACTTTTCCATTTTCTTCGATAATGACTTGGTCACCGTGAACTTTGAAAACAACTCCGGCGTCCGTTCCTAAAAAGGAATAGCGTCCCCATTTCTCGCCACCTTCGACACTTTCCAGAAGGTAGACGTGATCCTTGTTCTGAAGTTTCATTAAAACGGAAACCGGCGTTTCCACATCGGCAAGTATTTCTTGATAGACAGGAATCAGATTTCCTTTTTTGGCTAACTTTTCGAATTCCGCAAAACTTGGTTGATACATATTTTTCTCCTTAAATAGCAAAAGGCCGTGATTTTTTTATCACGGCCTTAATACGCTAAAAACAAAAAAGCCGTGAAGATCCCGGAGGCTCTCCACGGCTTTAACTTTAGTTTAAAAGATCAGCGGCGGATAATCCTCCCTTTGAGGTTCCACCACCACCAGTTATTAAGAATTAATGTTCTAATTGTTATTTTCATAAAATCGCTTTCCATGTTCAATTTTGCAGTCATATAACAGCAAGAAAATTATCTGTCAATACTTATTTATTGCTCGCTAAAACACCCATCTTTTGAACCGTTTCTATTCAACATTTACATCAACGGCTGATTGTACACCTTCAATTATATTGATAACTTGGCTCCAGTATTGTGCTCCTGCCACATCAACCCTGAATTTAAATGGATAAGCCGGTAATGTAAAATCAGCGTATCCATCAGTATCAGTTATAGCATACATTCCCAGATATGAACCGCTTTCGGAGAAGAGATAAACTGTAGCACCAGCTATTGGCCCCGCGGATGTATGTGCATACACTGTAGCGAGGCCTTCATTGATTTCCACTTGCGAACTTTGTCCACTGACTATGTTAGCCCAGAACTGTCTGCCCAGATAATCAACACGAATCTTGTAGTCCTTGTTTGGAATGCTAAAGACCACACCACCATTGGTATCGGTTGTGTTTTTAACATTCACATACGCTCCAGCCTGTGTGAACAAATATACATTCAGATCGCTCAACGGCCTGCTGTCGCGATAGAAGGCGTTCACAGTAACCGGCGTATCGAAAAGTTCTATGGTAAATTCAGCGGCTTGTTGTGAGGGTACGGAATAAACATTCGTCCAGAACTGGTAACCCATATAATCCACGCGAATTTTATAATCACCAGTGGATAATTCAGATATATATTGACCATTGCTGTTGGTTATACCGGACAGGCCTAAATAAGTGCCTTCGTTGCTGAAGACGTAACAATTAACCCCCGATAGCTGATCAGCATTTGCTTTAACCGTTAAAGTGAAGTTGCCGCCGCCGTCGGAAAGATTGATATAATTTATCTGATCAGCAACAATCGTCTGATCATCTGTCCAGAATTGATTAGTTTGATAATCTGCCCGGAACTTATATGTACCGGCAGGTATTCTGAAAGTAACCTTTCCATCCGTGCCTGTTTTACCTGTAACACCTAAATAGGAATTGTTGGAACTAAAGACATAAACCGGTACGTCGGCACCGGGCATTCCCGCACCCGTCATTGTCACGACCGCATCGGCCATAGGTATATTGATTAATTTGTTCAGCCAGGTAAATTCTTCCGACCAGTACTGCTGACCCATGTAATCAGCTCTAACCTTGTAAGCTTTTTCCGGCAAATTAAAGACTACACTACCCGTTGCGTCAGTCTTTAATGTTCTTCCCATATATGAATCGCCAGAATCAAACAGGTAAGTACTGACATCAGCTATTGGTGTAAACGAACCCTGATATAATCCGCCCACAATTAGTGTGACATCTTTATGTGAAATAATAAGATTAGCTGACACATTGGAGCTCACTACAACGTTCTCGCTCCAGAACTGATAACCCAGATAATCCACCCGAACCTTATATGTACCATTCGGCACGTTGAAGATAACTTTACCTGCGGCATCAGCCGTTTGATTACTACCTAGTGTAGTGTCTCCAACAGATCTTTAGTTATTTTTATTTTATTCATAATCGACTCCACCGAAGCAGTCCAGACCAATACCTTCAGACTTCCTGATGTGGGCCGTGTTTTCGCGGGTAATTTTGGAAATGGGGATG
>WOYI010108922.1_pt1 | contig 30770 bp, 30 predicted proteins | sample 6423411 | NCBI WGS metagenome assembly WOYI01 (sample SAMN13441803, study PRJNA592873) | oil field metagenome | biome: oil field; feature: oil-well bore; material: oil-contaminated soil; isolation source: oil-contaminated soil from oil-well borehole | place: Germany: Wietze | collected 2016-10-18 ...
CATATGGGCTACAAAAGTGATCCGATTTCCTGCAGTTCGATGCAACATCATGCAACCGAATGCAGGGCGTAGGATCTATTTTTATTTTTATTATCAATAATATGTGCGACTTTTGCGCAGCCATGCAAGGGGATTCGGATAGAGAGACATGAAGATTGAAAATCCGCGTGTCGCTGGTTCGATTCCGGCTCTGGGCACCACTCAATTTTATCTAACATAATGAAAATTATTAATTAATCCTAATTGGTATTGTTTACGTCCACCGGCTCTGTTGCGCAAGGCGGCATGTCGCAGGCTCGCCGAAGCCGGGTGCAGTGGTCATGAGATCATGTCTATCAGCGGCCACCAAACTCTTGCCGAAGTGACCCGCTACACCGTCGTAGAAAATCGACTTCACCTTGCGGAACAGGCCTTCGCGGCACTGGAACGGAAGGAAAAGCGAACGAAAAGTGTAAAACCAACCCCTGGATTTACAACATTGCCCCGCAAGGCATTGATTAGATTGATGAAAAGTGGAGATGGTGGGCGACCCTGGAATCGAACCAGGCATGGGTCTCCCCGGCGGAGTTACAGTCCGCTGCCGCACCTTGCAGCACGTCGCCCGACGCCGGGGCTGATTACTGTGCCTGCCGCGACGCGTCAACCGCGAATTGCCGTTCCGCTTCCGGCGCCGTGCGGGTGGTCCCGCAGCACTCGCGGGGCTGAGGTTCGTGGCGCGATTGCGGGTGTTTGGCCCATGCGGTCGGGGTGGTGTGCGGGCGGCTTCGAAGGGGTTGGGCCGGGTGTTTCCCGCCCCGCTGGCGGCTGGCCCAGGCGGTCGCGCGGCTTGGCAATCGGTCGCGTTGGGCGTAGGTGAAACCGGGCATCCCGGCAACCGAAGGGCCAGTCAGTTGAAGAAACCCACCTGGGTGATCGACAAGGAACGCGCCAGACGCGCTGCGGCGGCGGAAACCCTCTGGCTCTTCGGGCTCCATGCGGTGCGCGACGCGCTGGCCAATCCGGCACGCGAGAAGCTGCGGCTCGTCCTGACCAGGAACGCCGCCGACCGGCTCGGGCCGGAGGTGCTGGCGGAGGGGCCGGAACCGGAGATCGCCGATCCGCGCAAGTTCGATGCTCATGTCCCGCTCGCTCCCGACAGCGTCCATCAGGGCGCGGCGCTGGAAGTGCGGCCCCTGGCCTGGGGCGGGCTCGAGGAGGTCTGCGCGGGCGGCGCGGGGGCGGCGCTGGTGGTCGTGCTCGACCGGGTGACGGACCCGCACAATGTCGGCGCGATCCTGCGGTCGGCCGAGGTTTTCGGTGCCCGTGCGGTCATTGCCCCCGCGCGCCATTCGGCGCCCGAGACCGGGGCGCTGGCCAAGACCGCGAGCGGCGCGCTCGAACGCCAGCCCTATCTCCGGGTCGGCAACCTCGCCGAGGCGATGGAGCGGCTGCGGGCGATGGGCTATGTCCTTCTCGGCCTTGACGGCGCGGCGGAGGCGACGCTGGCCGGGGCGCTGGCCGAGATCGGGACACGGCCCGTGGCGCTCGTCCTCGGGGCCGAGGGGCCGGGCCTGCGCGAGAAGACGCGCGAGACCTGCGACCGGCTGGTCCGGATCCCCTTCGCGGGGCCGTTCGGATCGCTCAACGTCTCCAATGCCGCGGCGGTGGCACTTTACGCCGCCGCGACGCGCTGACGGGATTTCACCCTTTGCCCACCCCGGATCACGCTTGCGGGAGGTCTCTTTCACGGCGGGCGGGGCGGTGGCATGTTGCTGGACGAGACCGGCCCCCGAAACCGGCTCCCGACCGGAATGGAGTTGCAATGAACCTGACCCGCCGCGCCCTCTTTGTCGCCGCGCTCGCGATCCCCGTCGCGGGGACGATCCTGCGGCCTGCCTTCGCGGATGAACCTGAGGTTTTCGCGCCGGGCGGCGTGGCGATTTCCGGCTACGATCCGGTTGCCTATTTCACCGAAGGCAAGCCGGTCCCGGGCAAGATGGACCACGCGCTGATGTGGCGCGGCGCGACCTGGTATTTCGCGAGCGCCGAGTCGATGGAAGCGTTCGAGATGAACCCCGCCGCCTATGCGCCGCAATATGGCGGGTACTGCGCCTATGCGATGTCGAAAGGCGCCGTCGCCTCGACCGCGCCCGAGGCCTTCACGGTCAGCGACGGCCGGCTCTACCTCAACTTCTCGACCGAGGTCCGGACGATCTGGAGTCAGGACATTCCGGGCAATGTCGTGCTTGCGGACGGGTACTGGCCGGCGGCGCTGAACACCAAGTGATCACAAATCCGCGACACGGTCTTTTTACGCCAGGTTTACGTTCCTACATAAAGATACGGGAGCGCGGTTCCGGAACAGCCGTGCTTCAATTCACTGTCCCTCGTTCCGCACTGGCGCCCGGCCTCTTGGTTCGGGCGCCTTTTTCTGGCATGGCTGGGCGACCATGACAGAATATTCCGACGCCTTCCTGCGCGACATCCTCACCACGACCCGCGTGATCGCGGTCGTGGGCGTGTCGCCCAATCCCGTGCGGCCGTCCTATTACGTCGCGCGCTATCTCGGGCTGAAGGGGTTCACCGTCATCCCCGTGAACCCCGGCCATGCGGGGAAGGAGATCCTCGGGCAGCGGGTCCATGCCGATCTCGCCTCGATCCCGAAGGACGCGCATGTCGACATGGTCGACATCTTCCGCAGGTCCGAGGCGGTGCCGGGGGTCGTCGAGGCGGCGCTGGCCGAACTTCCCGATCTGAAGACGATCTGGATGCAGATCGGCGTCAGCCACGCGGATGCTGCGGCAACGGCCGAAGCGCGCGGGATCCGGGTCATTCAGAATCGCTGTCCGAAGATCGAATACCAGCGGCTCTTCGGCGAGCTCAGGATGGGCGGTTTCGCGACCGGGGTGATTTCCTCGAAGCTCTAAGCACCGTGGCCGGCGGCGGATGCCTCCGGCGGGGATATTTCCGGCAAGATGAAGCGGGGGTCAGTCGCGCGCGGCCTTTTCGGCAAGGCCGGAGGTGCCTTCGCGGCGGGCGAGTTCGGCGAGAATGTCGTCGAGGGCCACGTCGCGCGCGGCGCACATGACGAGGAGGTGGTAGAGGACGTCGGCGGCCTCGGCCGTAAGGCGGCCGCGGTCGCCCTTCACCGCCTCGATGATCGCCTCGACCGCCTCCTCGCCGAATTTCTCGGCGCATTTCTCGGGCCCCCTGGCGAGCAGCTTCGCGGTCCAGGATCTGTCGGGGTCGGCGCCCTTGCGGGCAAGGATCGTGGCGGCGAGGGTTTCGAGCGGGGTCATTCAAGCCTCATCGGGATGCCGGCGGCGGCCATGTGTTCCTTCGCCTCGCGGATCGTGTAGTCGCCGAAATGGAAGATCGAGGCGGCGAGGACGGCGGAGGCGCCGCCGATGGTGACGCCCTCGACGAGGTGGTCGAGCGTGCCGACGCCGCCCGAGGCGATCACCGGGATGTCGACCGCGTCGACGACGGCGCGGGTCAGCGGCAGGTTGAAGCCGGCGCGGGTGCCGTCGCGGTCCATCGAGGTGAGGAGGATCTCTCCCGCGCCCTTCGCGGCGACGGTGCGGGCGAAGTCGACGGCGTCGATGCCGGTCGGACGGCGGCCGCCATGGGTGAAGATCTCCCACTTGCCGGGGCTGACGGTCTTGGCGTCGATGGCCACCACGATGCACTGGCTGCCGAAGCGGTCGGCGGCGCCGGCCACCACGTCGGGATCGGCGACGGCGGCGGAGTTGAAGCTGACCTTGTCGGCCCCGGCGAGGAGGAGGGCGCGGACGTCGTCATGGGTCCGGACCCCGCCGCCGACGGTCAACGGGATGTAGCACTGTTCCGCCGTGCGGGTGACGAGGTCGTACATCGTGCCGCGGTTCTCGTGGGTCGCGTGGATGTCGAGGAAGCAAAGCTCGTCGGCGCCCGCTGCGTCGTAGGCCTTCGCGGCCTCGACCGGGTCGCCGGCGTCGATCAGGTTGACGAAGTTCACGCCCTTGACCACGCGGCCATCGGCCACGTCGAGGCAGGGGATGATGCGGGTCTTGAGCATTGGCTACCGTCCGGGGTCGGGGCCGTGATAGCTTTTGCCGGTCGGACTGACAATGGCCGCTGGACCGGCGGCAATGGCTGAGAGTCTGCGCTGTCTTCTCGCAAGTGCCGGCCTCGGCGCGGTGGCCTGCCGGGGCTCCGAGGCGATGTTCCGGGGCTTTCCGCCGCCGGGACAGGACCCGGCCGGGATGTTCGCCACCGGATGTGCCTGTGCCTTCGCCGCCGCCTGCGCGCTTTCGCTGACGACCCTGACCGGTGTGCGGGGCCTCGCGGCGCCGGGTCTCGGCGGGGCGGTTCTGGGCTTCGTGGCCGAGGGGGGTGTCGGGACGATGTACGAAAACTTTCCCTGGCAGATGGTGTGGAGGCCGCTTGCCTGGCACAGGCCGGTCACCGCACTTGCCGTCTTCGGCCTCAACCGGCGGCTCCAGGGGGCGGCGGCGTGGCGGCACGCGGGAGCGTTCATCGGTGTCGGGCTTCGACCCGAGCGGGTTTCTGGCCGTGACGCTCGGGCCGGCCGGGCTCGGCCTCTGGCTCTGGTTTCTCTGGCGCGCTTGGCGCCCTGCGGTGTCACAGGCCCTGGCGACCGCGACGCGGCAGGGGTGACGCGGGGTCCGCGCAAGTCGGGCGGTCGGTTACCGATCACGGCATCTTTTGTTGCCGGAAGGCGCGGAAGGCCGGAGCATGGCCGCGCATTCTGGATACGAAAGAGAGCCTTGCCATGAAACCGATCATCCTCGCCCTGACGGCCAGCTTCTGGACGCTGCCGGCGCTCGCCGCCGATGTCACGCGCATCGCCGCGACCGGAACCGTGGCGGAAGTCATGGACCGGTTGGAGGCGGCCGTAGCCGGCGCCGGGGCCACGGTCTTCGCCCGCGTCGACCACGGCGCGGGGGCGGCCAGCGCCGGGATGGAGCTTGGCGCGTCGCAGTTGCTGATCTTCGGCAACCCCGCGCTCGGCACCCCGGCGATGCAGGCCGATCCGCTGGCGGGGCTCTATCTGCCGCTGAAGGTGCTGGCCTATGAAGACGGCGATGGCGCGGTCTGGCTGGCCTACGAGCCCCCGGCGGAGACCTTCGAGGATCTGGCGATCCCGAGGGATGCCGAGGTGCTGGCGAAGATGGACGGCGCGCTCGGCAAGCTGACGGCGGCGGCGGCCGGCGGCTAGGCTTTCAGGGACCTCAGCGCCTCGGCGAGGTCGATCGCGCCGTCATAAAGCGCGCGGCCGGAGATCGCGCCGGAGATGACGCCGGTGTCGCGGAGTGCGAGGAGGTCGGAGAGCGAGGAGACGCCGCCGCTCGCGATCACCGGGATCGTCACGGCATGGGCGAGGGCTTCGGTCGCCTCGGTGTTCGGCCCCTGCATCGCGCCGTCGCGCAGGATGTCGGTGTAGATGATCGCGGCGACGCCGGCATCCTCGAAGCGGCGGGCGAGGTCGGTGACCTTCACGTCGGTCTCCTCGGCCCAGCCCTTGGTCGCGACCCGCCCCTCGCGGGCGTCGATGCCGACCGCGACCTTGCCGGGAAAGGCCAGCGCCGCCTCGCGCACCAGCGTCGGGTTCTCCACCGCGACGGTGCCGAGGATCACCCGGGCGAGGCCCTTCGTCAGCCACATCTCGATGGTGGCCATGTCGCGGATGCCGCCGCCGAGCTGGCAGGGGACCGTCACGCGGGCGAGGATCGCCTCGACCGCCGCGGCGTTGACCGGCGCGCCGGCGAAGGCGCCGTTGAGGTCGACGAGGTGCAGCCACTCGCAGCCCGCCGCCTCGAACGCCGCCGCCTGCGCGGCCGGGTCGTCGCCGAAGACGGTGGCCTTGTCCATCTCGCCGTGGAGAAGCCGCACGCACTGGCCGTCCTTGAGGTCGATGGCGGGGTAGAGGATCATCGGCATTTCCTTTCGGTCGCGGGCCTCTTGCCACAGCGGCAAGGCGATTGCAAAGGCGGCTCAACGTCACGTCACGCTGGACGAGGCTGGGGGGATTCGCCGATGATCGGCGCAAATGTCAGGGAGGACATCGGACATGAAGACGTTGCTGCTCGCCGCCACCGCCACGCTGATCGCCGGGGTGGCGCTTGCCGCCGATCCGGTCGAGGGGCTGTGGAAGACCAAGCCCGACGACAACGGCAATTTCGGTCACGTCCGGATCGCGCCTTGCGGGGCCAAGCTCTGCGGCGTCCTGGTCAAGGCCTTCGATGTCAGCGGCGCGGAGAAGCCGTCGGAGAATGTCGGCAAGCAGATCGTCTGGGACATGGTCGCCAACGGCGACGGATCCTACGGTGACGGCAAGGTCTGGGCCCCGGACCGCAACAAGACCTACAAGTCGAAGATGCAGCTTGCGGGTGACAATCTCGCGGTGTCGGGTTGCGTGCTCGGCGGCGCGATCTGCCGCGATTCGAACTGGCAGCGGGTGAAGTAACCCGGCCGCCTTGCCGGTTCCGCCCGACGGCCGTCAGGGCCGCCAGGCGAGGAAATTGGCGATGAGGCGGAGCCCCGTCGCCTGGCTCTTTTCCGGGTGGAACTGGGTTCCGACCATGTTGTCCCGGCCGACGATGGCGGTGATCGGCCCGCCATAGTCGCAATGCGCCAGCAGATGCGCCGGGTCGGCGACGCGGAAGTGGTAGGAATGGACGAAATAGGCGTGCTGGCCGGTTCCGATGCCGGCAAGCACCGGGTGGGGGCGGTCGATTACCAGATCGTTCCAGCCCATATGCGGCACCTTGAGCGTCCGGTCGGCGGGCTCGATCCGCACCACATCGCCGGCGATCCAGCCGAACCCCGGCGTCTCGCGGTATTCATGTCCGCGCGTCGCCATCATCTGCATGCCGATGCAGATGCCGAGGAAGGGCCGGGCGCGGACCGTCACCGCCTCCTCGATCGCCTCGAAAAGTCCGGTGAAGCGGGAAAGTGCCGCCCGGCAGGCCGGGAAGGCGCCGTCGCCCGGCAGCACGACCCGGTCGGCGCGCGCCACGTCCTCGGGGCGCGACGAGACGATGACGGACCCTTTCCCGGTCTCGGCCGCCATGCGCTGGAACGCCTTTTCCGCCGAGTGGAGGTTGCCGGAATCGTAGTCGACGACGACCGTCAGGCTCACAGCGCCCCCTTGGTCGAAGGCAGCACGCCCGCGGCGCGCGGATCGGCTTCGACCGCCATCCGCAAAGCCTTCGCGAGCGACTTGAACGCGGCCTCGGCGATGTGGTGGCTGTTGATCCCGTGCACCCGGTCCACGTGCAGCGTGATGCCGCCATGGGTCGAGAGCGCCTGGAAGAACTCGCGCACGAGCTCGGTATCGAAGGTGCCGATCTTCGCGGTCGGGAACTCGACATTCCAGACAAGGTAGGGCCGGCCCGAAAGGTCGAGCGCGGTCGCGACCTGCGCGTCGTCCATGGCGAGCGCGAAATGCCCGTAGCGGCGGATGCCCTTCTTGTCGCCGAGCGCCTTCGTCAGCGCCTGACCGAGGGCGATGCCGCAATCCTCGACCGTGTGGTGGTCGTCGATATGCAGGTCGCCCTTGGCGCGGATCTTCATGTCGATCAGCGAATGCGCCGCAAGCTGGTCGAGCATGTGGTCGAAGAACCCCACCCCCGTCTCGTTCGAATGGACCCCGGTGCCGTCGAGGTCGATCTCGACCGCGATCTCGGTTTCCGCCGTCTTCCGCGTGATCGTCGCCTTGCGCATGGCTCTGCCCTTTCGCTTCGGCCGCGTTATAGGCGGCGGGCGGGGCCAGTTCCAGCGGGCCGCTGCGAAAATCGCCGCGCTGTCGCTTCCGGGCCGCGCAAACGAAAGCTCCGCCCTGGGGCGGCCCTGCTCCGGCATGGTAGTCCTCCCCGATTTAACGGGCCGCGGACGTAGCGCTCACGCGGCAGGGCGCGCCCGGCGCGAAGCGCGGGTCCGGCGGCGGCGCGTCGAACCGGAGTTCGCCGAGCGACGGGCCAGGGCCTTGCGCGAGGCTGGGCGAGCCCTCGGCCCCGAACTCGGCGCGTGCGGACCTACGGCCCCTTTCCGGCCGTGCCGCCGAGCGTCAGCATGACACGATCCGCCCGGCCATAGGCGGCCTGGGCAACGATCTGGACGCTTCCCATCCTTGCCATCTCGGCCTGCGCGTCGCCTGAGACGCGCCGCCGGATGTCGAGAATGGCCATGCCACCCGGGCCGAGCGCCCGCGCGAAGAAATCGCGATAGGTATGCCAAGGGTAGTGGAAGCCGCAGGAGATGAAGCTCAGAGCGTAGTCCAGCCGGTCAATGTCGCCCAGGTCGTCGCGGGCCGGATTGCGGGTGTCGATGGCAGCGTCGTCGATCCCGTTGACCGTCAGGAAGGTTCGCGCGACGCCGAGGTTGGAATAGGCGGCGCCTTCGTTCTCGTAGCCGAAATGCCGATGTCCGCTTTGTTCAAGATCGATCAGCACGAGGTGGCAGCCGAAATCCTGTGCGAGAAAGAGATCAAACAACGCGTAGCCGCAGCCGATATCGGCGATCCTGCGCGGCGGCGCCCGGTCGAATAACGGCTTGAGCTCGAGATATTCGAGATAGATGAAAGCGGCGGCGCGGCGAGCCAGCTCCGACAGGCCAATACGCGCGATCAGGTCCAGAAGCGGCCCGTCCTCGCCCTCCGTCCACTGCTTGACGTACCAGTTGGGGCGGTTCTGATCGCGTATGATCTCCGAGCGTTGCAGGATCAGGTTGAGAATGTCTTCCGCGTCGAACATCTCGACCTTGAGCGATGCGATCCGCTCGTCGCTCATTGCGGCCATGGCCTGTTCGAATGAAATCATGCTCGCCCCTTCGTCCTCCGCGCCGGTTCGTTCATCCCTGGCCGCTTGAAGGGGTCAGATGACCCGTCCTTGTTATCCCGACGGGCTGATCTGTCAACCATCGACCTCCGCCCCGCTGCCTGCGCCGTCGCATCGCGATTGCGGCCTGTCGCGGCTTCGCCCATCCCCGGGCAGCGCATCAATGCGTGGTCTTCGTCTTCTCGACGGTGAAGAAGAACTCGTCGTCCGGGTCGCGGTCGACGACCTCGTCCGGGATCGCTTCCGGGCCGGCGAGGAAGACGTTGGATCCGAAATGCGAAAGCAGACGCGAGAGCTTGTCGAGCCGGGGACCGGTCAGGTCCGCGTAGAACTTGGCGTTGTTCGGAGCCGCGCGCAGCTCCGCTATCTTGTCGCGGTGCATCGCGACGCAGCGGTCATGCATCCCGGCGATCTCGGGATCGGCCATCAGCCGGTCGAATTCGGCCTTGGCGGCCGGCAGCATCCGCTGGATCGACAGGTCCTCCTCGACGTTGTGGTTCATGCGGAACCAGTAGGCCAGTCCCTGGTCGCGATCGACGTGGTTGACGCGCCCGCGGTCCCGCTTGACCAGGAAGCTTTCGGCCGAGCGCACCGCGTAGTGATTGAGCGAGACGAGATCGTAGCCGTAGGTCTCCGCCGTCGAGCGCCAGGCGTTGCGATACATCGCGCGCGGCAGGGGCTTGCCGGACCCGTTCACCCACCGGATGAGCTCCCAGAGCTGCGGGTTCAGGCCCTTGGGGCGGTGCACGCCGAGTTTCTTGTAAAGGCCGATGTTCTTGTAGAGCGTCTTGAAGCCCCAGGCCTGGTGCGGCTTGCGGACGAATTCCGGCGCGCAGCGGGTGAACTGCTCGGTGACGAAGCGGTCCTGGAAGTCGTGGACGCGCGAATTGCCGAAGAGCCGCCAGGTCATCGAGATCATGTTGGCGTCCGGAACCGCCGCGAAGAGATCATCGAGCGTGCCGGCCCCCGTCTTGACGTTCACGTACTCATCGACATCCATGCAGACGACCCAGGTCGCGTTCTTGACGACGGGTTCCCCGTCGGCCGCCTGAAGCGCCGCGTGCTGCGGCTTCAGCCCGCTCTGGCGGTATGGGTTGTCGCGGTGCTGCACGATGCCGCGGGCTTGCAGGAGATCGAGCATCTGGTCGGTGCCGTCGCTGCAATCGTTCGTGTAGACGAGGAAGTCGTCGAAGCCGATGGCGCGGTGATAGGCGATCCATTCGAGGATGAAGGGGCCTTCGTTCTTCATCGTCGTGACGATCGCGCGCCGTTCGCGATGCCCCGTGATGCGGTCTGGCCGGACCTCGGGCATGCGGACCGGATTGTGCGCGAAGTACCTTTGGGAAAGGTCAATCAGCGGCGGGTGCTCTATCAGCGAGGACTTCGGGACGATCTTGGACACGGACCGCACCGGATGCCGGAGCGCCATGCAGCGAAAGAACCGGCCGGTACGGGCGTCGTCAGCCGCGGCGTTGCCGACGCGAAGCAGCCGCCAGATCGTTCCGTCCGGCGCCTTGGCGGGAGCGATGCACCAACGCCGCCTGAGGATCGCGTGATCGAACTGAACACAGATGTGGTCGCCGAACCGAATGGGCTGATCCTTGCGGACGCGCCACGGATAGCAGTGCCGGCCGCTCAGCGCGATCAGCCCGCCCTCGGCCGCCACGGCCTGATCAAAGACGTTGAACGCCTGATCGGGCGCGAGCAGGTCGCAAACGTCGATGTTCGCGACCGCGCGCGCCTCGGCCAGGAACCGGGCCCTCGCGATCTCATAGACCAGGGGCTGGCCAAGGGGCGCGGTCCACGGATCGGGCGGAGGCACTTTCATGCGGTCCTTGCCGGGGGCCTCCGGCACGCAATAGGGATGCGTCTCGGGGGGCAGGTCGGTCCGTCCCAGGGGAATATCGCAACGCAGGACCACGACGGCGCAATCGTGGTCCGCCCGTTCGAGGCCTGCGGCGAGCGTCCCCTCGAACGCCGGGTCGCTGTCCGGCTTCGCCCGATCGAGAATGACCGCCGCCGTCACGCCGTGGCAGGTCGCGTGGAAATCCAGCCAGGCCAGCACGCTTTCGGCGCTTTCGCCGTTTCGCGTGGCAAGGAGCGCGTTCGTGCCTTCAAGGAGGCCGACTTCGGCCATCGCCGGATCGATCGAGACCGTCTCGCCCGAGAAAGCCATCTCGAGGGAGGTGCCGCAGGGAATCCGGACGGTGAGCAGGGGCGAGCCCCCGACGCTGCGCGACGCGACAAGCTCGCCGTCCGCGGGAATTGTCAGCTTGTCCGGATCCGTCCCGGCGGCGAAGCAGAGCAGGATCTCGCGGTGGCCATCCTCCACGCGCAGTTCGACCGCATCGAGCAAGGTGCAGCCCCCCGCATGGAGGCTGCGGAAGCGATGAAATGCGAGCCTGGGCTTCTTTTCGACGGTCACGTGAAACCCGCATTGCTCGTCCGAGGTTTCCCGGTTGACCACAGAACCAACGGAAAGGAAATCGCGCAACCCATGCCAGCTACGTCCGGGCTTCAGTGTGAAATTCTGGTCTCAACGATCGGAAAGCTCTTGAGATCTGCCCGTGCTGCCGAGCAGGGGAGCCGCTCTTCGCCCGTACACTTCGTGAAACGCGTTCTCTGCCCCGGCCGGATCGTCGCGATCTCGCTTCAGGAACCGTGCACGGCCGGACAGGAGAATTGCAGACGCCTGAAACGGATCCCCGACCGTGGCGAAGCCGTGCCGGAGACCCTGCGCACCCGTCGGCGTGACGGAGGAAGGCTCGTCTTCGGTCTGCCATATGTCTGTCATGCCTGTAGTATTCTCGGTTCGACGGTCGCTTGCCGCTGCTGCCAGCCTGAAATGCAGTGTAGCTGAATGCCGCGATTTGACAACGTCGGCCGCTCGCGCAGTCCCCTGCCGGATGCCTGCGAACCCGAAGCCTCGCGCTCAGCTCTCGTCGCGCCAGCGGTTGACGATCGGGTAGCGGCGGTCGAGCCAGAAGGCCTTCTGCGTCAGGCGCGGGCCCGGTGCCGACTGGAAGCGCTTGTATTCGCTGATATAGATCAGGTGCTCGACCTTCTTGACGGTGGCCTTGTCGAAGCCCGCCGCGACGATCTCGGCGACCGACTGGTCGCCCTCGATCAGACGTTCGAGGATCGCGTCGAGCACCTTGTAGGGCGGCAGGCTGTCCTCGTCCTTCTGGTCCGGGCGAAGTTCGGCCGAGGGCGCCTTCTCGATCACCCGGACCGGGATCGCTTCGCCTTCCGGTCCCATCATCCAGTCGCGGTGATTGGCGTTGCGCCAGTGGCAGGTCTGGAAGACCCGCATCTTGTAGAGGTCCTTCAAGGGGTTGTAGCCCCCCGCCATGTCGCCGTAGATCGTGGCGTATCCGACCGCGACCTCGGACTTGTTGCCGGTGGTCAGAAGCATCTCGCCGAACTTGTTCGAAAGCGCCATCAGCATCACGCCCCTGAGCCGGGACTGGATGTTTTCCTCGGCGATGCCCGGCTTCGTGCCCTCGAAGAGCGGGGCGAGCGCCGTCTCGACCGCGTCGCGCGCGCTCTCGATCGACACGGTGTCGAGCCGGCAGCCGAGCGCCTGCGCCACGGCCTTCGCGTCCTCCAGCGAATGGGCGGAGGTGTATTCCGAGGGCAGCATCACGCAGCGCACGTTTTCAGGGCCGAGCGCGTCGGCGGCGATCACCGCCACCAGCGCGGAATCGACCCCGCCCGACAGGCCGAGCAGCACCTTGCCGAAGCCGGTCTTGCCGCAATAGTCGCGCAACGCGACGACCATCGCCCGGTAGTCCTGTTCCCATTCGTCGGGCAGCGGCACGAGCTCGGTCCGCACCGCGCGCCAGCCCTCGTCGTGGCGTTCGAAATCCACGTGCCGGATGCAATCGTCGAAGGCCGGCATCTGCACCGCGAGGTCGGCGCCGGGATTGAGCACGAAGCTCGCCCCGTCGAAGACCTGATCGTCCTGCGCCCCGACCATGTTGAGATAGATGAGCGGCAGCCGCGTCTCGATCACGCGGGAGACCATGAGGTTCACGCGCCGGTCGTATTTGTTGCGATAGTAGGGCGAGCCGTTGGGGACGAGGAGGATCTCCGCCCCGGTCTCGGCCAGCGTCTCGGTCACGTCGTCGAACCAGGCATCCTCGCAGATCGGGGTGCCGATGCGGACCGGGCCGATCATGTAGGGGCCGCTCACGGGGGCGGAGACGAAGAGACGCTCCTCGTCGAAGACGGTGTCGTTCGGCAGGTGGTGCTTCAGCACACGGGCGACGACCTTGCCGCCCTTCAGCACCCAGTAGGCGTTGTAAAGGCCGCTCGCGTCGCGGAAGGGTCCGCCGATGCCGAGCGCCGGCCCGTCGGCGCAGTCCCTTGCCAGCGCCTCGATCGCCGCCATCGCCTCGGCGACGAAGGCGGGCTTCATCACCAGGTCCTGGGTCTGGTAGCCGGTCACGAACATCTCGGTCAGCGCCACCATGTCGGCGCCGGCCGCCTTGCCTTCGGCCCAGACCTCGCGGGCCTTCGCGGCATTCGCCGAAAGCGCCCCCACGGTCGGGTTGAGTTGTGCCAGTGTCAGGCGGAATGTCTCGGCCATGCGTATTCCCAGGGTTTCCGTCCCCCGTATTACCAGACCTGCCGGGGAGGAAAAGCCAAGAGATTGCGCGTGTGGGCCGGTTCGAAGCCGACCGGTTCGGGATGCAGGCGGACACCTGCATGATCGCCCCTTGGCCCGGGCGATCGGCCCGGCAAACGATGGCGCGATCCGGCGGCGAGTGACTTGTCAGCGCGCGATGCCGGATTTAGGGTTCCCGGCGGGTGGTGGCGACAGGCCGGCCGGGGCATCACGCGTCCCGCGCCTGACCGCGCCGTCCGGGAACGAGTGCTGACGAGAAGGCGGAACGGACCATGAGGCTTACGGGCGGGAAAGCGACAAGGGCGGTGCTGACGGCGGCCGCGCTCATGGTGGCGGGCATGGCCTTCGCGCAGGACGTCGTGACCAAGGAATACGACGACGGCGGCATCTACGAGGGCACGTTCAAGGACGGCAAGCAGCACGGCAGGGGCACCTACACGCTCCCCAACGGCTACGAGTATTCCGGCGACTGGGTCGAGGGCGAGATCCTCGGCCAGGGCACCGCGCGCTATCCCAACGGCTCGCTCTATGAGGGCGCCTTCGTCAAGGGCAAGCCGCATGGCAAGGGCAAGATCACCTTCGCCGATGGCGGCACCTATGACGGCGACTGGGTCGAGGGCGAGCTCCAGGGTCAGGGCGTGGCGCATTACGCCAATGGCGTCACCTATACCGGCGGCTTCCAGAAGGCGCTCCACCACGGGCAGGGCAAGATGGAAAGCCCCGGCGGCTACACCTACGAGGGCGACTGGATCAACGGCGTCAAGGAGGGCAAGGGCAAGATCACCTATCCCGACGGCGCGGTCTACGAGGGCGACATGCTGCGCGGCCAGCGGGCCGGGCAGGGCAAGCTCACGCTCGCCGACGGGCTGACCTACGAGGGCGCCTGGGCCGACGGCCAGATGAACGGGACCGGCAAGCTCACCCAGCCCAATGGCGATGTCTACGAAGGCCAGTTCGTGAACGGCAAGCGGCAGGGCCAGGGCAAGGTCACCTATGCCAATGGCGACGTCTACGAAGGCGGCTTCGCCGCCGACCAGCGGCAAGGCAAGGGCATCTTCCGCGGCACCGACGGATACATCTACGACGGCGACTGGGTCGAGGGCCGGATCGAGGGCGCGGGCCGCGTCACCTATCCCGACGGCTCGGTCTACGAGGGCCAGTTCGCCGGCGACCTCGCCAACGGCAAGGGCAAGATCACCTATGCCGACGGCGCCACCTATGACGGCGACTGGAAGGACGGCGTGATCGAGGGACAGGGCATTGCCACCTATGCCAACGGCCTCGTCTACGAAGGCGGCTTTGCCGCGGGCAAGAACCACGGGCAGGGCACGATGACCTATCCCGACGGCTATTCCTATACCGGCGAATGGAAGGACGGCCAGCGCGAAGGGCAGGGGGTGGCGACCTATGCCGACGGCACGGTCTATGCCGGCCAGTTCGTCGCCGGACAGCGCGAGGGCGAGGGCGAGATCGTGATGCCCGACGGCTTCCGCTACACCGGCGGCTGGAAAGCGGGGGAGATCGACGGCAAGGGTGTCGCGACCTATGCCAACGGCGATGTCTACGAGGGCACGTTCAAGGCCGGCAAGCGTCAGGGCGAGGGCATCATGCGCTACGCGACCGGCGAGACCGCCGCTGGCACCTGGACCGACGGGGCGCTGACCGAGGAGGCGCCGGTGCCCGCCGAGACGGCGCCTGACACCACGGCGCCCGCCGCCGGCGCGGCCCCGACCGATCCGGCGGCACCGGAGGCGGGCGCGACCTCGAACTGACACGGCTCTCGGGCCGTGGATGGCGGTCTGGGGGAAGTCGGTTCGAAACGACGCGTCGAGAACCGCGCCGACGCCCTGAAGCCAGGATAGCCTGATTCGAGCCCGCCCGAGACCTTTGCGCGAGCAGTGTTCTTCAACGAAATACGCCCTTTGCGGCCTGTCGGCCGGGCGCGACACAAGCCGGGCGCGCGCCAGCCCGCCGGGACGGGCAGGCGCTCGTCCGGCGGCTTCGCCTTGTTCCCTGGCGAAGGGAGGTCCGCTTCGTTCTGCGTTGCGGACCAGTACGTTCAGGCGAAATCGTGTCACTCCTTCCCGGCGCGCCACTTCGAGGATTGTCGGTTCGACAAAACCCTTCTCGGCCTTGCCGCCGAGGATGGGCGCGGCAAAAGGTGCAGGTGAACGCGATCTGCCCGACGGTGGTGATGACGCCGATGGGCAGACAGGTCTGGGGCAGGCCGGAAAAGGGCGACCCGTTCCGCAACGCCACCCCCCGCCCGCCGCTTTGCCGAACCGGTCGAGATGGCGGATGCGGCGCTTTATCTGGCCTCGGATGCCTCGGCCATGGTCAACGGGGCTCTCCTGATGGCGGAAGGCGGGTTCACCAGTGTCTGACGTTTCGCTTGATGCCGAAGCCGGGGGGATGCTTTCGGACGCCGAGGCCGCCTTTGCGCGCCATGAAGCGATCCGCCCCCGCCTGCCTGCCGCGCGTTACCCGGCGCGGTGGCCCGGATGGCGTCCTTGCGGGCGCGCGGCAAGCGGCTGGCGGTGCTGACCAATGCGGCCAGCTATACCCGTCCGCAGCTTCTGGCCAAGTATCACCGGCCGGGCTTCGACTTCACCGAAGAAGAGGTCGTCGCGTCGCGCGACGTGGCCGTGGGGCGGCTGGAGAGCATCGCCCCCGGCGCCCCATGGGCCGCGATCGCGGCGGCGGGCGACAGCTTTGCCGATATCCCCGCCGACTGCGGGACGCGGTGGCCGACCCATCGGCCTTCGACATGGCCGATGGTGTCCTGTTCCTGTCCACGGCGCGCTGGACGCCCGCGCTGCAACGGCAGCTTGTGGCCGCGCTGGAGCGTCGCCCGCGTCCCTTTGTCATCGCCAACCCGGATCTTCTGGTCGCCCCGCGCGAAGGTGGTCTGACGTTGGAGCCGGGCCTCGTCGGGCACGAGTTGCTCGACACGGTAAAGGCGCAGACCCACTGGTTCGGCAAGCCCTTCCCCGAGGCCTTTGCCGAAGCCATCGCCCGCACCGGCCCTGTGCCCGCGCGCCTCGCCATGGTGGACGACACCCTCCATACCGATGTGCTGGGCGGCGCGGCGGCCGGGTGCCGCAGCGTATTGGTGACGGACCAGGGACTGTTTGCCGGGCGCGACACCGGACCCTTCATCCGCGCGTCGGGGATCGTGCCGGACTTCATCGTCTCCGGCCCCTAGGTTTCCCATGCCTCGCGCGCCTTTTCGGGCGGCGATCGAACGACCGGGCCGCAGGCCGGTCGCCATCTCCCGCGCTTGCCCCTTGGACGCAGGCCCTCTATCCGTCCGAGGCCAAGCTGCTCGTGGTCTTGATCGTCCTTTGCGTCGGGCTGAGCCTTGCCTCGGACAGCTTCCTGACGCCGGGCAATATCACCTCGCTCCCGAACAACAACGCCGTGAACGTGATCTGGGCCGTCGGTCTTCTGGTGGTGCTGATTGCCGGCGGCATCGACATTTCCTTCGCGGTCGCGGCCTCGGTGGTGCAGTACCTCTGCGTCTATGCCTTTGCCGCCATCGGCGGCGGCAACTGGGCCATCGGCTTTCTCGTCGCGGCATCGCTCGGCATCGGGCTGGGACTGATCAGCGCCTTCCTGATCCACCAGTTTCGCATCATCTCGATCGTCGTGACCATCTCGACGTTCAACGCCTTCTTCGGCCTCCCGATGTTCTTTTCCTCCGGTCGCTTCCTCTACAACCTGCCAGGCTGGTGGTCGCGCCGCACGATCCTGTGGGAGCATCGGTCCGCCAACGGCACCTGGGCCGAGATCATCCTGCCGGTGGCGATCATGGCGGCCTGCATGGTGGCGACCTGGGTTCTGATCCGGCACATCCCGACGGAGCGGCAGCTCTAGGCGTTCGGCGACAACCCCGAGGGCGCGCGCCGGGCCGGCATCAACATCGCCCTGATACAGGCCATTGCGTTCGGCTGGTGCGGCATGATGGCCGGCATCGGCGGGCTGATGCAGGCCAACATCGTGAAGGAAGTCGTGCCCAACGCCCTGATCGGCCGCGAACTCGACGTGCTTGCCGCCGTGGACCTCGGCGGCGCCCGGCCGGGCGGTGGGCGCGGCTCGGTCCTCGGGTGCTCGCTGGGACTGCCGAAGCAGAACTGGGCGTCCGTCAACCCGGACGGCGCCATCGCGCATCTTTGCGAAGCCATCGACAAGGCCGCCGAGATGGGTTGCGAGGCGCTTTCCGGGGTGACCTATGGCGGTATCGGAGAGCGCACGGGCGTGTCGCCGACGATGGCGGAATATGACAACATCGCCCGCGCCCTGACGGCCGCCGCCAAACACGCGAAAAAGCGCAACATCGCCTTCGGGATCGAGCCGGTGAACCGCTACGAGAACCACCTGATCAACACCGGCTGGCAAGCCAGGTGGATGATCGAGAAGGTCGGCGCCGACAACATCTTCATCCACCTCGACACCTATCACATGAACATCGAGGAGAAGGGGGCGGGGAACGGCATCCTCGATGCGCGCGACCATCTGCGCTATATCCACCTGTCGGAGAGCGATCGCGGCACGCCGGGGACGGGGACCTGCGACTGGGACGAGGTCTATGCTACGCTGGCCGCAATCGGCTTCAAGGGCGGGCTGGCGATGGAGTCGTTCATCAACATGCCGCCCGAGGTGGGTTATGGCCTCGCCGTCTGGCGCCCGGTCGCCGAAAGCTTCGAGGAGGTCATGGACAACGGGTTGCCCTTCCTTCGCAACAAGGCCAGGCAGTATCGGCTGATCTGAGGAGACAGATGACGGCGCCCTATATCGAGCTTTCCGGGCTTGCGGACCTCCTTGCGGCGCGTGCGGCGGATGGCGCGCGCGTCGTCGTGGCCATTTCCGGCCCGCCCGGTTCGGGCAAGTCGACGCAGGCCGAACGGCTCGCCGCGATACTGAACGCGCCGTCGGCAGGGTGCGCCGTGGTCCTGCCGATGGACGGTTTCCACTATGACGACCTCCATCTCGTCCCGGCGGGTCTCCGGCCGCGAAAGGGCGCGCCCGACACCTTCGATGTCGGCGGGCTTTTTCAGACCCTGCACCGCATCCGCGCCCGCGACGAGCCCTTCGTCGCCGTTCCGGTCTTCGATCGCGACCTCGAAATCGCCCGCGCCGGCGCGCGGATGATCGGGGCCGAGGTGCCGATCATCATCGTCGAGGGGAACTACCTCCTGCTCGCGCGGGAACCGTGGCAGAGGTTGCGGCCGATGTTCGACGTGGCCGTGCTGGTGGACGTTCCCCCGACCGTCCTGCGTGACCGGCTTTCCGAGCGGTGGCGGCACTACAACCTGACGCCCGAGGAAATCATCGCCAGGCTCGAGGACAACGATCTGCCGAACGGGCGCCTCGTCATGGCCGAAAGCCGCGGCGAGGATTTCCGCCTGGCGAACGGGTAGGGCCGTGTCGGAGGCCGGAACAGTCGCCGTCCTCGACATCGGCAAGTCGAACATCAAGCTGTCGGCCTGCACCGCGGACGGCGAGGTTCTGGAGACCCTCTCGACGCCAAATCCCGTTCTGCCCGGCCCGCCTTGGGCACACCACGACATCTGCACGGTCAACGCGTGGGTGCTTGACGGCCTGGCCAGCCTCGGCCGCCGCCAGCCGCTGGAACATGTCATCGCGTCGGGACCCGGGCGCTCTCCGATGCCGCGTTGCGGGCGCTCGAGGACCGGGTGGCCTGTCTTCTCGGTCAGCACGGGCAGATCAGCCTCGGAACGACGCTCGAGAGCACCCTTTCCATGGCGATGGAGGTCGAGACCCTGGCGCGGATGTATGTGCATGCGCTGGCCCTGGGCGAGCCCCCGGTATTGCCTGACGACGAGATGGAGCGGGTCATCGCCCAGATGAAGCGCATGAGCCGCGGTCTCGGCCCCGAGCCGGAGGATTCGAACGGCCGGGCGCGCGAAAAGGGCTGACGCTGTCAGCGGCCGAAGGTTGCCCATCGGCGCCGAAAGGGAACCCATCGCGGTCGATGAAACGACCGCGTTCCTGCCGCACCTCGGACGGGTCGTCCAGGGGGCTGTGTCACCACGGAAGGCGGCCTTGCCCCGAGAGCGCCGGCGCACAGCCATCCTGCACAAGGTCATGCGGTCCGGGCCGATGCCCGCCCGGCCCAAGGCCGAAAACTGAAATTTTCGCTTTTCCTTGCCCCAGACCTCGGTATAGTCGCGCCCCATGACACGGAGCCAGCATATCCAGGCTGCATCGGGTGCCTCGCGCGCCCTGCCGCTCCGTGGCCTTCTCCTCCTTAGCCGCCTCTGAGCGTGCCTTCCGGCGCGACCGCTCAGAGGTGACCAGCGCCAGGCAAGGCTAAGGAATGAAAGAGAGAACAGGACCATGACAGACAGATCCAAGCAAGACCGCGTGGTGATCTTCGACACGACGCTGCGCGACGGCGAACAATCGCCCGGCGCGACGATGACCCATGACGAAAAGCTCGAGATCGCCGAGATGCTCGACGAGATGGGCGTCGATATCATCGAGGCGGGCTTCCCCATCGCCTCCGAAGGCGATTTCGAGGCCGTCTCGGACATCGCGAAGCAGGCGAAATCCGCGGTGATCTGCGGCCTCGCCCGGGCGAATTTCAAGGATATCGACCGCTGCTGGGAGGCGGTGCGCCACGCGAAGCGGCCGCGCATCCACACCTTCATCGGCACATCGCCCCTGCACCGCGCCATCCCCAATCTCGACATGGACCAGATGGCCGAACGCATCCACGACACCGTGACCCATGCGCGCAACCTCTGCGACAACGTGCAGTGGTCGCCGATGGATGCGACGCGGACCGAACACGACTATCTCTGCCGGGTCGTGGAAATCGCGATCAAGGCCGGTGCCACGACGATCAACATCCCCGACACCGTCGGCTATACCGCGCCCCGCGAAAGCGCCGCGCTGATCCGGATGCTGATCGAGAAGGTGCCGGGCGCCGACGAGGTGATCTTCGCCACCCATTGCCACAACGACCTCGGCATGGCGACCGCCAACAGCCTCGCCGCCGTCGAGGCGGGCGCCCGGCAGATCGAATGCACGATCAACGGGCTCGGCGAGCGCGCCGGAAACACCGCGCTCGAAGAGGTGGTGATGGCGCTGAAGGTGCGCAACGACATCATGCCCTACACGACGGGGATCGACACGACGAAGATCATCGGCATCTCGCGCCGCGTCGCCGCCGTCTCGGGCTTTCCGGTGCAATACAACAAGGCCATCGTCGGCAAGAACGCCTTCGCCCACGAAAGCGGCATCCACCAGGACGGCATGCTGAAGAACGCCGAGACGTTCGAGATCATGCGCCCCGAGGATATCGGTCTGGCCTCCACCAACCTCGTGATGGGCAAGCATTCCGGCCGGGCGGCGCTCAGGGCCAAGCTGAAGGATCTCGGCTATGAGCTGGCCGACAACCAGCTCAACGACGTCTTCGTCCGCTTCAAGGCGCTCGCCGACCGCAAGAAGGAGGTCTATGACGACGACCTCGTGGCGCTGATGACGGACAGCGCCTCGGCCGAGGGCCAGATGCAGGTGAAGTTCCTGCGGGTGATCTGCGGCACCGATGCGCCGCAATCGGCCGACCTGATCCTCACCATCGACGGGGTCGACCATCAGGTCACCGCGCAGGGCGACGGGCCGGTCGACGCGACCTTCAAGGCCGTCAGGATGCTCTTCCCCCATACCGCCCGGCTGGCGCTCTACCAGGTCCATGCGGTGACCGAGGGCACCGACGCGCAGGCCACGGTTTCGGTGCGTCTGGAGGAGGACGGCAAGATCGTCACCGGCCAGTCCTCGGACACCGATACCGTCGTCGCCAGCGCCAAGGCTTATGTCAACGCGCTCAACAACCTCGTGGTGCGGCGCGCGAAGACCAAGCCGGCGGAGGAGATGAAGTCGGTTTCGTGACATTCCGAGCGGGCCGGGGCGATGTTCCGGCCCCTCGAATGTTCGAATTCTGCAATGCGGCGAAATCCCGCGGGAAGCTGCGCCACGCCCCCTTCCGCCTTGCCCCCCGGAAGCCTATAACAAGCCCCGGCCTGCGCATCCGAGTCGCGGGCCCAACCTTGTTGGGAAGCGGGAAGACATCATGGCAAGTTGGGGTGGTCTGTTTTCGTCGGACATGGCGATCGACCTCGGGACGGCGAACACGCTCGTCTATGTCCGGGGCAAGGGCATCGTCCTGAACGAGCCCTCGGTTGTCGCCTATCACGTCAAGGACGGCAAGAAGCAGGTTCTCGCCGTGGGCGAGGACGCCAAGCTGATGCTGGGCCGTACTCCCGGCAGCATCGAGGCGATCCGGCCGATGCGCGAAGGCGTCATCGCCGACTTCGACGTCGCCGAGGAGATGATCAAGCATTTCATCCGCAAGGTCCACAAGCGCACCACCTTCTCCAAGCCGAAGATCATCGTCTGCGTGCCGCACGGTGCGACCCCGGTCGAGAAGCGCGCGATCCGGCAGTCGGTGCTGTCGGCCGGCGCCCGCCGCGCCGGCCTCATCGCCGAGCCCATCGCGGCGGCGATCGGGGCGGGGATGCCGATCACCGATCCGACCGGCTCCATGGTAGTCGATATCGGCGGCGGCACGACCGAGGTCGCGGTGCTCTCGCTCGGCGATATCGTCTATGCGCGGTCGGTCCGCGTCGGCGGCGACCGCATGGACGAGGCGATCATCTCGCATCTGCGCCGCCAGCAGAACCTTCTCATCGGCGAAAGCACCGCCGAGCGGATCAAGACCTCCATCGGCACCGCCCGCATGCCGGACGACGGGCGCGGGGCCTCGATGCAGATCCGCGGCCGCGACCTTCTGAACGGTGTGCCGAAGGAGATCGAGATCAACCAGGCCCAGATCGCCGAGGCGCTTTCCGAACCGGTGCAGCAGATCTGCGAGGCGGTGATGATCGCGCTCGAGGCGACGCCGCCCGATCTCGCGGCCGACATCGTCGACCGGGGCGTCATGCTCACCGGCGGCGGCGCGCTTCTGGGAGAGCTCGATCTCGCGCTCCGCGAACAGACCGGACTTTCGATCTCCATCGCCGACCAGTGCCTGAATTGTGTTGCCCTTGGCACCGGCAAGGCTCTGGAATATGAAAAGCAGCTCCGGCACGTTATAGATTACGACAGCTGAGGCCAAAGCCTCAGCGCCCGACCGCGAGGCCGCCCGTGGCGAAAGACCGCAACGCCGATGCCGATTTCAAAGGACCGGTGCGCCGCATCCTCGTTGCGGTGCTCGTCGTCCTTCTGACCGCGATCTTCCTGATCTGGCGGATCGACAGCCCGCGCGTCGAACGCTTCCGCGCGGCCTTCATCGACCGGGTGGTGCCGAACATGGACTGGGCGCTGGTCCCGGTGACGAAGCTTGTCGGCATGGTCGAGGGGTTCCAGTCCTATGCCCGCATCTACGAGCAGAATCAGGAGCTTCGCCGCGAGTTGCAGCAGATGAAGGCCTGGAAAGAAGCGGCGGTGCAGCTTGAACAGCAGAACGCCAAGCTTCTGGCGCAGAATCAGGTGCGGCTCGATCCGAAGCTGACCTCGGTCTCGGGCGTGGTGCTGGCCGATTCGGGCTCGCCCTTCCGGCAATCCGTGCTTCTGAACGTCGGCTCCCGCGACGGGATCGTCGACGGCTGGGCGACGATGGACGGGCTCGGCCTTGTCGGGCGCATTTCCGGCGTCGGCCAGACCACCGCGCGGGTGATCCTCCTGACCGATGCCTCGAGCCGGATCCCGGTGACGATCCAGCCCTCGGGGCAGAAGGCGATGCTCGTGGGCGACAATTCGCCGGCACCTCCGGTCGAGTTCCTCGAGGCGCCGGAGCAGGTGCGGCCGGGCGACCGGGTGATCTCCTCGGGCGACGGCGGGGTTTTTCCGGCGGGGCTTCTCGTCGGGCAGGTGGAGCTCGGGACCGACCGCCGCCTGCGGGTCCGGCTGGCGGCGGATTACGAGCGGCTGAGCTTTCTGCGGGTCCTGCGCAGCCACCCGGCCGAACAGATCACCGAGGCGGGCGGGCTCGTGGCCCCGCCGGCGGTCCGGCCGGTCGCGGAGCCCTTGCCCCTGACCTTGCCCGTGCCCGAAACCGCAACCGACAGCGAGGCCGGCGATGGTTGACCCGATCGCCGCCTCCCGCCTCGGGCACCGCCTGCTCTTCGCCGGGCTCGCGGCGCTCATTCTTTTCGTGCGGATCCTGCCGCTCGACGCGGTGCCGGCGCGGTTTCCCGGACCCGACCTCATCCTCTGCCTGACGCTCGTCTGGGTGCTGCGCCGGCCCGACTACGTGCCCGCGCTCCTCATCGCCGGGGTGCTCCTCCTCGACGATCTCCTGTCGATGCGGCCGCCCGGGCTCTGGACGCTCATCGTGCTTCTCGGCACCGAATTCCTGCGCTCGCGCGAAGCCACGCTGCGCGACATCCCCTTCGCGCTCGAATGGCTGATCGCCGGGGCGGTGGTCACCGCGATGACGGTGGCGAACGGGCTGGTGCTGGCGCTCTTCCTCGTTCCGCAGGCGGGGCCGGGCCTGACCGCGCTTCATGCGCTGGCGACGATCGCCGCCTATCCGCTCGTCGTGCTGGCGACGCTCTTTGCCTTCCGGCTGCGCAAGGCCGCGCCGGGCGAGGTGGACGCGCTGGGGCACCGGCTATGAGACGCTCGCCCCGCGACAGCCAGGAAAGCTTCCGCGGCATCAGCCGCCGCGGCCTCCTGCTCGCCTCGATGCAGGGCGTCTTCGCGACGACGCTGGCGTTCCGGATGCGCTACCTCCAGCTCGACCAGGCCGACGAGTTCCGGCTTCTGGCGGATGAGAACTCGATCAAGATCCGCCTCCTGCCGCCGGCGCGCGGGCTGATCCAGGACCGCAACGGTGCGCTCATCGCCGGCAACGAACAGAACTACCGCATCACCATCACGCGCGAGGATGCGGGCGATACCGATGCGGTTCTGGGGCGGCTCGCGCAGCTGATGCCGCTGACCGAAGAGGATATCGACCGCGCCCGTAAAGAGATCGCCCGGCGCAGCCCGACCCTGCCGATCACCGTGGCCGACCGGCTGAGCTGGGAGGATTTCAGCCGCGTCGCGGTGAACGCACCGGCGCTTCCCGGCGTCACGACCGAGGTCGGGCTTTCCCGCGTCTATCCGCTCGGCCCCGATTTCGCCCATGTCCTCGGCTATGTCGGCCCGGTCAGCGACTATGACCTCTCGAAGCTCGAGGACCCCGATCCGCTCCTGCAGATCCCGCGCTTCCAGATCGGCAAGCTCGGCGTCGAGGCGAAGATGGAGGCGGACCTGCGCGGCAAGGCCGGAACGCGGCGGATCGAGGTCAACGCGACCGGCCGGGTGATGCGCGAGCTCGACCGCAAGGAAGGCGATCCCGGCGCCAATGTGCAGCTTACCGTCGACTACCGGCTGCAGAACTATGTGCAGGCCCGGCTCGGCGGCGAAAGCGCGGCCGCCGTGGTGCTCGACGTGCGCTCGGGCGACATCCTCGCCATCAGCTCGGCGCCGAGTTTCGATCCCAACCTCTTCGTGCGCGGGATTTCCGGGCCCGACTACCGGGCGCTGACCGAGAACGATCACCGCCCGCTCGCCGACAAGTCGGTGCAGGGCGCCTATCCGCCGGGATCGACCTTCAAGATGGTGACGGCGCTGGCCGGGTTGGAAGCCGGCGTCATCAATACCAGGGAAACCGTCTATTGCCGCGGCTTCACCGAGCTTGGAAACCGCCGCTTCCACTGCTGGAAACGCGGCGGTCACGGCCATGTGGACCTGACCGAAAGCCTCGAACAATCCTGCGACGTCTATTATTACGAGGTTGCCCAGCGGGTCGGGATCGAGAGGATCTCGGCGATGGCACGGCGCCTCGGGATCGGCGAGCGCTTCGACCTGCCGATGTCGGCGATCTCCGAGGGGCTGGCGCCTGACAAGGCCTGGAAGCTGAAGAAATACGGCAAGGCGTGGCTGGTCGGCGATACGTTCAACTCCGGCATCGGACAGGGATTCGTGCTGGCCTCGCCCTTGCAGCTCGCGGTGATGAGCGCCCGGATCGCCTCGGGACGCGCGGTCCTGCCGCGGCTCGTACGCGCCGTGAACGGGGCGGAGGTGGCCCTGCCCGAGCCGCCCGATCTCGGCATCGACCCGGCCATCCTGCGGGCGGTCCGGGGCGGCATGTTCGATGTGTTGAATTCTCGGCGCGGCACCGCCTACGGCTCGCGCATCGTCGACGACACGATGCGGATGGCCGGCAAGACCGGGACGAGCCAGGTCAGGAACATCACCGCCGCCGAACGCGCCCGCGGCGTGGTCTCGAACGACGATCTGCCGTGGGATCGTCGCGATCACGCGCTCTTCGTCAGCTTCGCGCCCTTCGACGCGCCGCGCGTCGCGGTGTCGGTCGTCGTCGAACATGGCGGCGGCGGGTCCGCCGTGGCCGCGCCCATCGCCCGCGACATCGTGCTCCAGGCGCTGTCGGGCGGCTTCCCGCCGCTGACCGCCTATCCCGAAAGCCAGCGCGCCCGGATCAAGGCCGAGCGCGAGAAGCTCGAGCTTCTCGAGCCCGGTGCCACCGATACGACGAAGTCGCGCGCATGAGCTATCTCGAATACAACGTCAAGACGGTGCCCTCCGGCCTTCGGAAGGTGCTCTACGTCAACTGGCCGCTGGTGCTGCTTCTGGCCACGACCGCCTCGGTCGGCTTCCTGATGCTCTACTCCGTCGCCGGAGGCCGGCTCGAGACCTGGGCCGAGCCGCAGATGAAGCGCTTCGTGGTCGGCATGGTCGGTATGCTGGTGGTCGGCTTCGTCCCGATCTGGTTCTGGCGCAACGTCTCGGCCGTCGCCTATCTCGGCGCGCTTGTGCTGCTGGTCGCGGTGGAGTTCTTCGGGGCCGAGGGCAAGGGCGCCCAGCGCTGGCTTGAGTTCGGGCCAATCAGAATCCAGCCGTCCGAGCTGATGAAGGTGGCGCTCGTGATGTTCCTCGCGGCCTATTACGACTGGCTCGACATCAAGAAGACCTCGCGCCCGCTCTGGGTGCTGATCCCGGTCGTCGTGATCCTCGTGCCGACCGCGCTCGTGCTCAAGCAGCCCGACCTCGGCACCGCGATCCTGCTTCTGGCCGGCGGCGGCATCGTGATGTTCGTCGCGGGCGTGAGCCTTTGGTATTTCGGCACCGTCATCGCGCTCGCCGTCGGCCTCGTCTTCGTGGTCGTCGAAAGCCGTGGCACCGACTGGCAACTGATCGAGGACTACCAGTTCCGCCGTATCGACATCTTCCTCGATCCCGGCTCCGATCCCCTCGGTGCCGGCTACAACATCTCCCAGGCGCAGATCGCGCTCGGGTCGGGCGGCTGGGCCGGCAAGGGGTTCATGCAAGGCACCCAGTCGCGGCTGAACTTCCTGCCCGAAAAGCACACCGACTTCATCTTCACCACGCTGGCGGAGGAATTCGGTTTCGTCGGCGCCTTCTCGCTTCTCGCGCTCTACGTCCTCATCCTCGTCTTCTGCATCACCTCGGCGCTGGCCAATCGCGACCGCTTCTCGGCGCTTCTCACCTTCGGGATCGCGGGGACGTTCTTCCTGTTCTTCACCGTCAACATGGGCATGGTGACCGGCCTCATGCCAGTCGTCGGCGTGCCCTTGCCGCTCGTCTCCTATGGCGGTACCGCGATGATCATCCTTCTCGGCGCCTTCGGCCTCGTCCAGAGCGCCCACATTCACCGCCCGAGGTAACATGAGCGTCACCGTCTATTTCGCCGCCGGCCGCCTTCTCTGGCCGGAATACGAGGCGCACCTGCCCGAGGCGCTGCGCGAGGCCGGGATCGACGCCACGATCCGCCACGGCGCGCCCGACCCGGCGGCGGTCGATTACATCGTCTTTGCGCCGGGCGGCGACATCACCGATTTCTCGCCCTTCGTGAACTGCAAGGCGGTCCTGAACCTCTGGGCGGGGGTCGAGAAGATTGTCGGCAACCCGACGCTCACCCAGCCGCTTGCGCGGATGGTCGATCCGGGGCTGACCGAAGGGATGGTGGAATATGTCGTGGGCCATGTCCTGCGCCACCATCTCGGGATGGACGCGCATATCCTCGGCCAGGACGGCGTCTGGCGGAACGAGGTGCTGCCGCCGATCGCGCGGGAACGGCCCGTCGCGGTCCTCGGCCTCGGTGCGCTCGGACAGGCGGCGGCGCAGGCCCTCGCCGCGCTGAACTTCCCGGTGATGGGCTGGAGCCGCAGCGCCAAAACCGTGCGCGGCATGGACTGCCATTCCGGCGAGGCGGGGCTGGCCCGTGTCCTCGGCAAGGCCGAGATCGTCGTCCTCCTTCTGCCGCTCACGCCCGACACGACGAACCTGATGGACGCCGGGCGTCTGGCGCTGATGCCCGAGGGGGCGTTCATCGTCAATCCGGGGCGCGGGGCGCTGATCGACGACGACGCCCTTCTCGCCGCGCTCGACACAGGCCGGATCGGCCATGCGACGCTCGACGTGTTCCGCACCGAACCGCTGCCGCCGGATCACCCCTTCTGGGCACATCCCCGCGTCACCGTCACGCCGCATATCGCCGCGGATACCCGCGCCGTCACCGCCGCGCGGGTCGTGGCCGAGAACATCCGCCGCGGCGAGGCGGGCGAGCCCTTCCTGCACCTCGTGGACCGCGCCCGGGGCTACTGAGCAGGGCGCACTGTCCCGCCCGGCGGCACCGCCCGACCCGACCCCCGGGGGCGGGCGCTGCCCTCGTGCCCCAAGACCGCGACGCGCGCGGAGCCTTATCGCAGCTTCGGCGGCCGCGCCGGGTCCATGCCCGGCGCTTGCGGCGCGAGGACCTGCGCCGTCTCGCGCGAGGGCTCGGGCAGGTCGAAGCTCAGGGCCGCGCGCGTCAGGGCCGCGAGCGCCGGATCGCCGGCGGCAAGGAAGGTCACGTCGACCGCCCCCGCCTCGATGCCGGAAAAGACCAGCGCCTCCGACACCGCCTTCGCCAGCGCCGCCTCGGCTCCCGCCGCTGCGCCCTCGAAGGCCAGGAGATGCCCGCGCGCGCCACCCTCATAGGTCACCGCGACCAGATGCGCCCGCGCCGCGAGCCCGCCAAGCCGCGCGAGCTTGCCGTCGAGCGCCCGCAAGAGCCCGCCCGGCACCCCCGACGGCGCGCCGTAGGCCACCGGCCGCGCCTCGGCCGCGCCCGGCGCGTGGTCGAGCGTGCCGGCGAGCCAGCCGAGGGCCTCGGCCGGCATCAGGAAGGCCGAGGGCGCCACGCCGAGATTGAGGCCGAGCCCGACGCCCTGTCCCGCCAGCGTCGCGGCGATGACCCGGCCGGGCAGGGCGGCATAGGGCACCGGCCCCTCGGCGAAGGCCGCGAGCCGTTCCTCGCGGTCGAAGGCAAGGACGAAGCGGCCTTCCTCGAGATCGAAGAGGGCCGGCAGGATATTCTCGCCCACCGGCTCCGCCCCGAGCATCAGGAACAGCTCCGCATCCGCGAGCGCTTCGTAGAACCTCAGCCGCGCCGGGTCGTCCTCGGGTGCGGCCGCCATTGCCGCATGGGCGGTGTCGAGATCAGTCTGCATCCATCACCTCGCGAAGCCGGGCGCGCGCCACCGGCAGAAGCTCCGCCTCGAACCAGGGGTTGCGCTTCAGCCAGCCGGTATTGCGCCACGAGGGATGAGGCAAGGGAAAGACGCGCGGCGCGTGGTCGCGCCAGCGGCCGACCGTCGCGGTGACGCCGCCCTTTGTGGCGGCGGGGCCGAGGTGCCAGCGCTGGGCATGACCGCCGACAAGGAAGGTGACGCCGATGCCCGGAAGGCTCTCCAGCACCTTTGCCCGCCAGTGCGCGGCGCAGCGGGCGGGTGGCGGCAGGTCGGAGCCCTTCGCGTCATAGCCGGGAAAGCAGAAGGCCATCGGCACGATGGCGACGCGGTCGCGGTCGTAGAATTCGTCCTCGCCAAGGCCGAACCAGGCGCGGAGCCGGTCGCCCGAGGGATCGGTGAAGGGCTTGCCGCTCTCATGGACCCGCGCCCCCGGCGCCTGCCCGGCGATGAGGATGCGGGCGCCCGGCCGGAACCAGACGACGGGGCGGGGGGAGTGGGCGGTGGCCGTCGCCGCGAACTCGCCGGCGCAAAGCGCGCAGGCGGCGATCTCTCCGGCGGGGAAGGGGGGTGGCGGGGCGGTCATGGCGGCGATCTTAGAAAGCAAGGCCGGCAGCGGCAATCGCCAAGCGGGTCGTGTGCGGGTTGCCCGGATTCCGCGTTTGCACTATCCAAGTCAAAACACGCGACAGGGGGACGGCATGTATCGCGTTTGGAACTACGTCGCCAACTATTCGCTGCTCCTGATCGCGGGCGCGCTGGCCGCGCTCCTCTGGGTGAATATCGACGCGGAAAGCTATCATCATTTCGTCGACTTGGTGATCGTCGACAATTTCTGGATCGGCCATCTGCATGCGGAAGGCGGGCATGCCACGCGCACGCTCACGCTGCATTATCTCGTCAACGACGTGCTCATGGCCTTATTCTTCGCCATCGCCGCAAAGGAGGTGTGGGAGGCGGTCATCCTCGAGAACGGCAGCTTGCGCGGCAAGAAGGCGATGACGCCGCTCATCGCCACCGCCGGCGGCATGCTCGGCCCGATCGCGGTCTATCTCGGTCTTGCCGCCATGCTCGGCATCTACGAGACGGTGAGCCGCGGCTGGGCGATCCCGACCGCGACCGACATCGCCTTTTCCTACCTCGTCGGCCGCATGGTCTTCGGCGCCGGCCATCCGGCGATCCGGTTCCTCCTCCTGCTCGCCATCGCCGACGACGCGGCCGGCCTCATCATCCTCGCGGTCTTCTACCCGACGGCGGAGCTTGCGCCGGAATGGCTGCTCCTGTCCTTCGGCGCCGCCATCGCGGTCTTCGTTCTGGCCAACTGGCTGCCGCGCCGGCTCGACCGGGGCAACCAGCTCCGGCCCAACTCGACGTGGATGCGGCAGAAACTGTCGTTCTGGCCTTATCTTCTCGCCGGCTGCGCCAGCTGGTTCGGCTTCCAGGAGGCGGGCATCCACCCCGCGCTCGGCCTTCTGCCGATCGTGCCGACGATCCCCCATGCCGACCGCGCCTTCGGCATCTTCGCCGAGGCCGAGCAGTACCTGACCGACCTTCTCAACTGGATCGAGCATCACCTGAAATATCCGGTGGAGATCATCCTGTTCTTCTTCGGTCTGCTCAACGCCGGCGTCGAGTTCGGCGCCATCGCCGCCCCGACATGGCTCGTGCTTCTCGGCCTGATCGTCGGCAAGCCGGTGGGGATCTTCCTCTTCGGCTGGGTCGCGGCGCATCCGATGAAGCTCGGCCTGCCGGAGG
>WOYI011505915.1_pt1 | contig 30686 bp, 31 predicted proteins | sample 6423411 | NCBI WGS metagenome assembly WOYI01 (sample SAMN13441803, study PRJNA592873) | oil field metagenome | biome: oil field; feature: oil-well bore; material: oil-contaminated soil; isolation source: oil-contaminated soil from oil-well borehole | place: Germany: Wietze | collected 2016-10-18 ...
TGATGATGTGTGCAGTGCTTCCAAGCTCGCCCTACGCACACTTCTTCTTGCCCTATGGGTACTGAATTACGAGATTTTAATCTTCTTTACAGTCGCCTGCAGTAAGTCCACTTCGAGGATCTCGCCTTGCAGGCCGGTTTTTCCCAGAAGGAGTTTTACTGTTTCAGCTGCTTGCCAGGAAGCTGTTAGCGCAGCTGTGAACGAGAGTGTGCCCGTTTGCAGCTCCTCGCCTTGCGCTTCCTCAGCTTCGGGATAAAGCAGGTTCAGAAGGTCCTCACCGGGTTGGATCACGCATATCCGCCCAAGCCAACCCGCGACAGCGCCGTGCACAACAGGAACGCCAGCCACTTTTGCAGCTTGCTGCAAAATCAACCGAGCTGGAATATTGTCCAGGCAATCTACTGCCGCGTCACACCCCGCCAGCAGCTCCATGGCATTTTCAGCCGCAAGATCAGCCTGCACCGCGTCGACTTCCACCAGGGGGTTAACCGCCATGATACGTTGCTGAGCCGCCAGCACCTTGGGTCTGCCCAGGTTCATGGTTGAAGACAGTAACTGGCGGTTCAAGTTACTTTCCTCAAAAACATCCCCATCCACCACGCGCAAACGTCCCACGCCGATCCGGGCGAGGCATTCAATCACCATGCCGCCCAATCCCCCGCAACCAACCACCAGCACGCGCTTAGTCGCGAGAATCACCTGTCCGCTCTTGCTGATGGCATCATGATTACGGAGATAGCGTTCCACCCTGCTCAACCTCCCGCCATAAGGTGCAGCACCAGAACGTCATCCCCATCCTGGATGAGCCATTTTTCGTAATCCTCCTCAGGCACAAACTCGCCATTAACACGCACAATGATATGCCTGAAGGTGAACTGTTTCTCATCCAGCAGGTTTCTCACGGTCATGCCGGCATGCCAGGGGTAATCTTCAGTATTGACCTTGATCACAGTTTAGGCTCGATTACTTCCAATAGTTCCGGCAGGTCCATGCCAATTGCTTTCAGCCTCTCTGGCGTTGGAATGCCGTTTTCCGTCCAGCCGCGGCGCCGGTATACCGCGTCCATCAGCTGTTCATACTGATCTTCGCGGTAACGGCGGGTGGCAGCAATTTTCTCATCCAGGTCCATCGTTTCAGGGTCGAGTTTCTGGAGTTCGCGCAGCTGCTTGTCGTACAGCTCCTGGCGTGAAAGGTACTCCTCGCGGGAAACCGGACCGAGCGAGCGATAGGGAGGATAATCGTCCTTTCGTTCGCCTTTGCCCATGCGCACGCTGAACACGCGCTGGAACTGGTAGACCCGTTCGGACTGCAAAATCAATTCTTCATTGTCGATATGCTTGCCCGTCACAGCATTGAAAAGATCAACGTAGTTTTGCACATGCTCCGGGACCTTTGCCGGGGAGTCCGTTTTGTAGTTGTCTGCCGGGACGAGGTCGTTCCAGGGCAGCTTGCACAGCCCCACCAGTCCAAACCAGGTACGGAACATAGGGAAGTAATACAAAGCGTTCGCTTTATCCTCGAAGGTTGGGATCTGCTTGTTGACCATATCCATGAAGATCAACCAGGCTTCGTCGTGTTGCGGACCTTTGGTCGCCATGGCGAAGCCGCCCTGCTGGGCAAGGCTTTCCTTGTGGGCATATTCGGAATATTCCAGCCCCTTAACTTCCATACCAATGTCCTGCAGCAGCTTTGGATCGGCGCCGAATTCCTCCACAAAAATCTTTTTCAGCTTACGAATGCCCAAACCGGCAATCCTGCCAAAGCCTTCCCCGCGCGATATTTGGTGCATCAACTCAAGTACCGCCTGGCTGTTACCAAAACGCAAGTCCAACCCACCCATTTGCTCCCGGGTGATCTGACCGCGCTGGTAGCACTCCATGATAAAGGCGGTGCAGGTGGCGAAGGAGATCAAGTCAATACCATAGGTGTCGCAGTAGAAGTTTTCTTCCAGGATCGCCTGGGGGTCAAACACGCCCAGGTTGGCACCCAACCCTGCGGCACACTCATATTCAGGTCCGTCCACAGTCACACGCTGACCAGCATATGGTCCTGTTGTAATTAGAAAATGGTCGGCGCACTTGGCGCAGGACATCGTGCAGCCATACCAGCAGCCGTCATGCAGACCCTGGGTCAGCCATTCATTGATGAACACTTCCGGAGAAATTTTGACCGCTTCCGGATCGCCGCCAGTCTGGAAGTTGCGCGTCGGAAGAAGGTCATACTGGCTCATGATCATGACGGTGTTTGCCGTGCCAATCTGGCGCATTTTGTTCTGCTTATGATCCAGGTCGTGCACTTCTTTGTGATATTTCACGCCCACCTTGTTGATGGTGGAGATGTCAGCAGCGTCATTCAGGTTGGGTTTGACACCCCGGTATTTCACTACCAGCGCTTTGACCTTCTTGTCGTGCAGGATCGTACCCAGCCCACCGCGGGCAGCCTGTTTGAAGCGGCATACTTTCCGGCGGGGGTCATAGAACGAAAAGTTGAGCATGCCCAGATAGCTGTGTTTGGCACCGCTGCCGGAGCAGACCACCGATACGTTGACCATGTCGTCTTCATTCTCGGCATACTTTTTGGTGAGCTCTTCTGCCAGCAAATGGGTGTCTTCCGGATATTCTTCGGCTTCCTCGATCTGAATGCGACCATTGTTGCCATCAATGAATATCAGGATCTCCTTTTCGGACTTACCTTGCAGTTCAAAAGCGTCCCAGCCTGAGAATTTGAGCAAAGGTCCAAAATATCCGCCGACATTGCTGTCGATGGGAATATCCGTGAGGGGTGAGATGGAGCAAAGCAGAGTTTTCCCTGTGCCGGCATATTGGGTGATCCCTCCCAGTGGGCCGACGCTCATCACGATTTCGTTCTCGGGCGAGTCCCAGCGGGTTTCCGGGGTAACCGCATGCCAAAGGTACCAAAGGTCAAACCCCTTGCCGCCGGTAAACTTCTCTTTCATAAACTCTGTGATTTCTTTTTGTTCGATGCGCAAGTCAGACAGGTTGATATAGAGCGATTTACCCGAGTATCCGCGCTTGATTTTTGCGGGAGTATAGCTGTAGTCTTTGATGATGGTTCCCATTAGTTCTCCTTTACCCGGCTAACCAAAATTTCGAGTGCGCCTTCAGGGCACGCTTTTGAGCAAATGTCACAAGCGATGCACTTGAAGGGTACCTCAAGGTCATCCGCATAGAACATAACCAGCTCCGTACAGAAACCAACGCAACCAAGGCAGCCGACACATTTCTTTTTGTCGATGCGCACGACACCATTGCGGTCGCGATAAATGGCGTTGGCGGTGCACATGTTGATGCATTCGCCGCACTGGGTGCACTTGCGCGCCCTGTAAGTTCGGTTATTTTCGACTATCCGGATGGCTGAGTAATTGGGATCGTCTGTCTTAAAGTAAGCCCGTGAGCAAGCCAATTCACAATCCAGGCAGCCAGTACAAAGCTCCTGCTTGTGGGTGAGTACTTTCATAGGGGTCATCCTTTCTTTGTTCCTGTGCATAATTGTAAGGAGGGTCGGGGTTTCCGTCAACTAACTTCGCAGGATCCAAGCTCATTTCACCAGGTTCGGCAGGCGATGGTAAAATTGGGCACGGTTTTCTGGAGTCGCTATGCGTAAAAAATTCCAATTCTTGTTTGTCGTAATCATGGTCGTCAGTGTGAGCGCCTGTGCCAAACCGACGGCGCAAGCCCCAACGGCGGCGCCCTCTCCGACGCTACCCCTGCCCACTGACACACCTGTCCCTACCGCCACGCTCACGCCATCTCCGACCGCAACCGCGACCACTTTGCCCACCCTGACTCAGACGCCCACCTTCACCGTCACGCCTTTCCCGGGCTTCGGCGATCGCTTCAAATTCTACCAGGCCTGGACCGCAGACGAAACAACCTATTTCTACTTCATGAATGCCCAGGTGGATCAGACCATCTACGCCACGGCGGACGATTTAGAAGGCAACCTATACACTCTCACTTGCCCGCCGGATAAACAATATCCCCAGGATATCCGCTGCTATAGTGACACCCTTTTTAAAGGGAAAACAGATTACAAGGTGACGTTCTATTCAGACCCTGAACGGCAGTATCCCTTCTATGAGAATATTTTCGCCACCAATCTCGATACGCGATATATGGATTATGATAACTGCGAGAAGGAATATCGCATGTATGACGGAAAATGTTACTCAGCCATCACGTGCTATGGCGAAAATGGCGAGGTTGTGTACACCTTTGACAATATCCCCTATGATGGCCACTTTGAGGGCTACACGCTGCCGTGCCCTTAGCATAACCAGCCCATCATGAAAAAGCATAGATTGTCTCTTAGGTTGTGCGTATTGATTTGCTTGCTGGTCTTGGCTGCCTGTAAAGGGAATGTACCCGCCAGCCCAACCCCTGAACCGACTTTGCCGCCCACTGCGACTCTTCTGCCGACTGCTACCGCAACCGAGCAGCCGACCGAGACACCCAGCCCGACCTCTACGCCAACAACTGCGCCGACTCCCACGGAGACCCTGCTGCCTTTTGCGGGCTTCAGAGACTTCTTCCGGTTATTTCGCACCTGGTACCTGGATGGTAAAACTTACTTTTACTTCCTCAACGCAGGCATAGAAGATAAATTGTTTGCCAGCGCGGACGAATTTGACCTTGAGTGCCAGGCTGACCCTAAATTCCCGGTGCAGATGATCTGCGTTTATGACGGCATAATTGAAGGGCGAACCATGATGGATTTTCGCTTTTTCACAGACAGCGCGCGCACAGTGCAGGTCTTTGAAGCCCGCTACGATGCCAATTTAGTAGACGACACCATCTATCACCACCAATACGACTGCCCTGACCGCGGTAAGAACGTCCAGTGCACGTCAGAATACCGTCTCTATGACGGCATTTGCTACTACGCTCACACCTGCTACGATGCTTGCGGGCTGTATTACTCCAAGGATAATCTGCCCGAAGTGTATAATGAGTTCCAGGGTTTCACGACTCCGTGTGATTGAGTATCGATATCTATGAAAAAGCAGATCATCATTTTGGCTATCTTGTTTGCCCTGGTTTCGGGGGCTTGCGGCTCCCGCGTGGACATCGCGGCAACCGAGACTGCCAGCGTCACAGATACCCCCACCATCACCCTCACACCCACCGACACACCCACGCCGACTCCGACAGAAACTCCAACTCCCACCCAAACCCCTACGGAAACGCCTACCCCAACCGAAACTGCCACGCCGACGTCTACCCAAACCCCCACCTGGCAGCCCAACCCTTACATGATTTGGCCTCGGGCTACCTTTACCCAATGGGACGTTTGGTGGGGTGGAGATGAGTGGTGCCCTGAGCGCGGGACAAACGTAACCTGCGAAATTGAATACCGCAACTACAGTGGGCAGTGCCTGGTGGGCATGACCTGTTTTGACGCTTGCGGTAAATACTATGGTGTCGATACGATCCGAAACGGCGTTGGTCCCTACACCTTCAGCGGACCTTGCTATTAATGATTAAGCGAATCCTTTCAGTCTTTTTGGTTTTATTGTTCCTTGCCGGATGCGGCGCGAAGGCCACCCCCGAACCGAGCACCACTCCCACTTCGACGGAAGTACCGACTGCCACTGCCACCAACACCCCCACGCAGACCGCCACGCTTACACCGACTGAAACACCGACCGAAACCCCCACCCCCAGCCAAACCCCCACTGAAACCGTCACACCTACGCTCGAGCTGACTGCCCGGCTGATCTGGCCGCGGGCCTGGTTTTCGCCGGCGGACGTCACCTGGCGAAATTTCACCTGCCCCCACGAAGGGGAAAAATTGAACTGCGAATTTGAATATCGCAAGGATAGTCAGAACTGCTACGTTGGGGCGACCTGCTACGATGCCTGCGGCTGGTTTTACTCGGTGGACACTATCCCACCGGGTGTTGAAGAGTTTTCAGGCCCCTGTTGGTAGGGCATTGCGTGAATTCAAAACAATAATGGTAACAAGTTAATTTGGGTGATTATTTACACTTTTTTTCTATCAAACAGATCCTCTCGGATCGTAGTCTTTGCCATGGGGACGGGTAACCACGGGGGGTTACCCCTACGTCTGGGGGTTTGAGGGAGAGGTGGCTTTCGTAGGGGCAGACCCCTGTGTCTGCCCTGAATGTAAACAATCACACCTGTCAATTAAATGCGATTTTTCGCCGCTCTCAGGCAACCTGGTTAGTACTTGTAAATTCCACCACCGATAAACTCACGGATCACGGAATTTTCGGGCACGATGCTGTCATCTTCAAACGCGTCCAGTTCCTGGAATAACGCATTCACCCTGTCAGCCCGCTCCCACGCATCCCTCCGCAAAGGATTGTCCTTGTATTCTTCCGCCCAACGGGCAAAAGAAGCACCCAGCTTTGCCTTGTAAAGCGGGAGCTCATAGGGCATGGCGCTATTTACGATCGTGTCAGTGGTGTTGATGTAGGGAATGATATGCCGCATCTCACTGGAGCGCACATAGTGCCAGTGAAGCAGCGTCTGGGTGGGGTCATAAGCCCGGTGGGACGCATCGCGCAGCATACGGCGCATCAGTCGCACATCGGTCCAGCGGGCATAGTGCCCCTGGCTGTCTTTCAGTTGCAGTAATGGCTCGATGTACAGCTTGAACTTCCACTCATTTGGAATGTCTTCCGTCATCTCGGGATACAACCCATGCAGACTGTCAATCAGCACAATATCCTGTTTGCCGAGTTTCATCGGGGTGTGTTCAGGAACGCTCTTGCCCGTCTTGAAATCATAATAAGGGATTCTTACCTCGCGCCCCTCAAACAAGTCGGTCAGATTCTGATTGATAAGTTTCATGTTGAGAGCCTGGGGGGTCTCAAAGTCGTAATCCCCGAACTCATCCTTAGGATGCATGTCGAGATCATAAAAGTAATGATCGATATTCAGGGTGATCAGCTTAAACCCGAATTCAGCCAGATGCTCTCCGATCTTGATTGTGGTCGTCGTTTTACCACTCGAGGATGGCCCTGTTACAAGGACCATGCGAACTTCATCACGCCGATCGAGGATCATGTTGGCAGCATTTTCAACATCTTCGTGATAGGCGGCTTCAGCGGCGGTCACAATCTCGTGCAGTCTGTCATGCCGGATGGCTTCATTCAGCAGCGCTGTAGTGTGGACGTTATGAGAGCAAGCCCAGTCCAGTGTTTGCCAGAGTTTTGGCCAGGGGATATTCCCGGAGGGCATGCGGTCGCGATCGGTACGCTTTTCGCGCTGGCGGGCTCGTTCCTCGCGGTAGAGGATGTAAGCTTTTGCGACCTTGGCGTGGCCATTCTCAATCAGCACCTTCTCAACCATATCCTGGATCTGCTCAATATTTGGGATCTCTCCTTCAGGGGTCGTCGCTTCCAATTGGGCGATCACCTGGGCGGCAAGGGCTTCAGAAGCAGCACGGTCGCGCCCCCCGACAGCGACTGCAGCCCGGTAAATGGCGTTGGTGATCCGTTCCGGGGTGAAGGGCACCACGCTGCCATCGCGTTTGATTACATGGGTGAGTTTTGTCATCAGAACCTCCGCATAATTCCGGGTTTATGGCCTTGTTAATAATTGAATTATAGCATTTCGATATAGCTCTTGCACGGGTAAGATTTTATCAATTCAATGTCGTGCGGTTCATTATCATCAAGGATTAACAAAACGCTTATGCGCATCGAAGAAAATTGCCTGAGGTAAATGTTATAATGCACTCCTGAATAATTTATAGAAACGAGAAATTATGGCAAAAACAATTGTTCCATGTCCCCAATGCCATCAGCCAATAACCATTGAACTGACCCGGCTCTTCGATACCAATACCGATCCTGAAGCCAAGCAAAAGCTGCTCTCGGGATCCGCCAATTACTTCAAGTGCCCGGTCTGTGGCGCTCAGGGTGTCTATCCTACCCCGATTGTCTACCACGATCCCGACAAAGAACTGCTTCTGACCTTCTTCCCGCCGGATCTGCACACCCCAGTCAATGAGCAGGAGCGCATCCTTGGTCCGATGATCAAAAAAGCCATGGATGACCTCCCTCCGGAAAAGCGCAAGTCTTACCTTTTCCGTCCGCAGACGATGCTGACTCAACAGCGCCTGTTCGAAACAATCCTCGAAGCTGACGGAATCACCCCTGAGATGATTAAAGCCCAACAGGAAAAACTTCATCTCCTGCAGCAATTGCTTGGCGCCAGCGCTGAAGGCTTACCTGCAATGATTCAACAAAATGACGAGAAAATTGATGAAGAGTTCTTTATGCTCCTCAACTCCCTGGCACAGGCATCCGCTGCGGCAGGCGACCAGGAGAGCCTGGCAGCCCTGAACGCCGTCCAGAAGGCTCTCATTGAGCATTCCACGCTCGGCAAAACTGCCGCGATGGAAGCCGCTGAGACACAGGAGGCCGTCAAAGAACTTCAGGAACTGAGCAAAACCGGCCTCACCCGCGAAAAACTGCTGGACCTCCTGATCAGGAGCTCCAACTCAGACATTCGGCTGACTACCATCGCCACCATGGCTCGCAGTGGGCTTGACTATACCTTCTTCCAGCTTCTATCCGACAAAATCGAAGCAAGCTCAGGGGAGGAAAAAGTTCAGCTCGAGTCGCTGCGCCAGCGTTTGCTGACCATCACCCAAGCTGTTGATGAAGCCATGAAAACCCAGCTTGAGGAAGCACGCAAGCTCGTAAATGAGCTGCTGGCAGCCGAAGATGTTGAGAAAGCCACCCAGGAAGCCCTGCCGCGCATCAACCAGGCGGTCGTGGAAGTAATCAACCAGGAAGCCAAGGCTGCGCAAGCTGCTAAAGATGAGGCTAAACTGCGCAAACTGAGCCAGATCATTAATGTTATACAATCCGCAGATAGTTCCAACGCTTACCTTGGGTTGATCGATGCCCTGCTTCAGGAAGAAAGTGCTGAAAACCGAGTAAAAATATTGGAGGAATCAGGCGATCTGGTCGACGATGAGTTTATGCAGCTGTTGGCAGGCTTGATTGGTCAGTTGGAACAACAAGGCGATCAACAGGAAGTGCTCGACCAGTTAAAAGAACTAAACCGGGAGATCCTGCGCTTCACGATGAAACGTAACCTGCAATCCAGCTAAGGAACATCAGTGCGGTTCGTTTTGCAGCCGCAGTCCATGACCCCGAACGGTGACAATGTAATCGTAATCGGGGTCAATTTGATTAATGCGGTCGCGCAGGCGTCTCAGCAGCGCGTCAAAAGCCTGTTCAGTTACCCAATGGGTATCTTCTTCCCAGACCGCTTCGATCAATGCTTCACGGCTGACAACCTCGCCGGAGTTTTTATATAACAACGCCAGCAGGTTGAACTGCTGCGCCGATAGAGGCGGATCCAACTCCACGCCGCGTACCCAAACGCGTCTCGAAGCGCTTTCGAGGCGAAGATTGAACATCTGCCCCAACTCCGGAGGTAAGTCGCTCAGCGGCAAAGTGGCATCGGAACTTAGAAAAAGAAAGGTCTGAGTCAGGGCGATTTGGATCTCGTCTGCTTCCACCAGTTTCACCTCTGCAGAAATGGGTTGGTTATTGACGAATGTGCCATTCTTGCTGCCCAAATCTTCCAGGGTGATCCCTTTGCCCGTGTTGGTAACCCGGGCATGTTGCCGGGAGACCTGGCGGTCAGGAATCACAATGTCGCAATTCCCATCACGGCCGATCAATAGCTGACCCTTAATGACCCACTGCTGCCCGTTGAGCGGACCCTCATTTGCTATCAGGACTGGATCTTCCATTTATCACATTTACCGTTTCAGACTATAATTTAACATTATAATGCAAACAGGCTGCTCAAACCTTACGCCGGAAAAATCAGCAGCTGAAGTCGATAAGAGAGAATACAGGTCATGCCTTTTCAAACTCGCATTGGCGCCGTGCTTCATGAGCGCTATGAAATTGAACGCATCATCGGTCAGGGTGGATATGGCTTCATTTACCTTGCACAAGACCAACGCCTTGCCGGAAGGAAATGTGCTGTAAAACAAGTCAGTTATGACCCCACCTTTCCGCCTGCCATGCTGCAGGAAGCCCGGGACCAGTTTATGCGCGAGGCGACCGTGCTGGCGCGGCTTGACCACCCCAATTTGCCCAAGGTTTCCGACTTCTTCTCGATTGAGGATAACGATTTCCTGGTGATGGATTATGTCCCTGGGGATGACCTGCGCGCACTCCTGGCAAAAGCGGAAAACAGCGGCAAATTCCTGCAGGAATCAGAGGTTTTGGGTTGGGCGCTGCAGATTGGCGACGCCCTGACCTATCTCCACAACCAGGACCCACCCATTCTTCACCGCGATATCAAACCCTCCAATATTAAGCTGACCCCAAGTGGTTTAGTAAAACTGGTGGACTTCGGTCTGGTGAAGCTGCTTGCTCCTGGAGAAGTTACCATCACGATCATGCAGGGGCAAGGCACTGCCCTTTATACGCCCCTGGAGCAGTACGGCGGCGAGAGCAGCCACACGGATGCCCGGGCTGATATCTATGCCTTTGCCTGCACGCTCTACCATCTGCTCACCAACTCCCCGCCTGCCAACGTGCGCGACCGCTTCCTCAACCCCGAAAGCCTGGCTGCGCCGCGCATGCTCAACCCTGCCATCTCGCCCAAGGTGGAGGAGGCAATCTTGTGGGGGATGGCGCTGCATCCCAACGATCGCCCCAAAGATGTGCGCGAATTCATCAAGGCGCTCACTGGTGAAAGCACCAGTCGACTGCGGCAGTTGAGCAGTCATTCAGGCAGCAGCAATAATGGTCAGCTTGGATCGGCTGAGATCCGCCTGGCGTGGATAGCGGCGGGGCTTACCTTTTTGAGTTTGTTTCTCACGATTATTCACAACCTGTAGGCTGGATACAGTTCGAGCGTCCAGAAGCCTGGTTTGAGGGTGTTTAATCTTGGATTTGCTTAAAATTTAGAAGGCGATTTCATTCCCTCAACGCGCAGCCACCAGATAAGGGCAGCAAGCCAACCAAATAACATCCCAATCATGGTCATCTCCACGATGAACCATGAGCTGCTTTCCTTTACCAATTCCACCAGGCTATCGATGCCCAGGGTAAGCAGAAGATACGCCAGCAGCCCGCCAATCAGGGTACAAAAACCCGAACGAATTGCCCAGTTGGACCCACCCCACCAGCGTAACCCAACCAGGAACGCCACACCAAAACCCGCAATTAGGATCAGCACCACCAGGAACCAGTCCATCATGCGTGGGAAACCAGTGGTATTGGCTCCCGGTTCGGGACTCTCACTTGGGACAGGGGTCTGAATCGGAGGCGGGGTAATGGTGGGGGTGGGTTGAATGGTTGGAGTTGGCGTGGGCATGATGACCTGCGCCAGGCCGCCCTGGGTGTTCAGCACCAACGTGCCCGAAACCATTGCCGGTTCGCTGGCGGCAGTCACCTCAAAAATCCCATCCCGATCAATGCGGTAGCTAATTGTGGCAAGACCGTCAATAGTCGTAGCTTCAGGCTGAGCGATGATGAGATCTTCTCCTGCCAGGCGAACCGTGAATCTCACGACGGTTCCATCCGGAACCGTGTGGTTATTTTTGTCGCGCACTGGTCCAGCCTGAATGTGCACTGTTTCTCCCATCCGAAATAGCGGCACGGGTGTAACCGGAGCGGAAAAAGGCGCATCAGGTGTGGGTGGTATTTCCATGGTGCTCATTGAGGTGGTTAGCAGGGCAATCGGGATGACTTGATTAGAGGTTGGGGCTGTTTGCTGACCGAGATCGTAACCGACTGTGTCAAGGCTGACTGGCAGCGAGCCGACGGGCTGCGCTTCCTGCATCAGCAAGCGGGCTGCGATCTCCAGAGCTGCCTGGGTTTTATCATACAAAGCGTAGTATGCTGTCAGCTTCGCGATTTCGGTGCTGTCAAGATAATAAGGCTCGCCATATGAGAAGACAATCACATTTTTATTCTGCAGGAGATCCACTCTCTCAGCCAACAAACGTTTTAGGGCATAGGTATGAGGCAAGTCCGGGTCAAGCCCCTGGAAGTTAATAATGACCCATTTCGAACGCCGCAGGTTATCGACCATGTAAGGGTCTGAAGGCGCAGAGACCTGGTCAATGATTTCCATAAGCTGCGCGAAGCTGTATGAGGTGATACGCGATTCCGAGAGTTGCCGGCTCCCCCTGCTGCCATACAGCCTGGTAAGCGTGTTGGAGAACGCATTGGTGGAGAGGTTGTTTATGTTCTCGCAACTGCTGCACTGACGCAACGAGCGGGTATCCGTGAAAATGGTGATGTATTCGGAGAACGAAGGGGGTTGAGGAAGCAAGCCAGCCAGAAATTCCTGCGAGGGAGCGATCAAGGTTGCGCCTTCACGGGCGGTTTTCAGGCTTACAGCAGACGACTTGCCAATAATTTCCAGATTTTCGGCGGGTGGTAAAACCTGCTCAATCTTGAACTCAGGGTAGCGGGAAAGCTTTTCCGCCAGGATGCGCCTGACAGAAGCATCCACCTGCTGCGCGAAGACGCTGTCTTCCTGGTATTTGGCAGTAAAGGAATCCAACGTTCGGCGGATGGTGGTGAACGCATCCAGGTCGTTATTGGCGTGGAAATTGTCGAGGTAAAGCAAATCATTTCCCGCCAGGAAAGCGGTCCGGGCGATATTAATCGGGTCAAACTCGCTGCCAGTCGGATCAAAGAAAAGCCGCACCGCGCGACTGCCCAGACTGTCGCTGACGGTCAATCCCCCAGCCTCGCGCCAGGCTGCGATCGGCTCCACGCCGAGCAACTGAGCAAGGGCAGCCTGGTCAAAGCTGACTGGCTTTGTCGTTGCGCGAATGTTGCCTTGAAGTCCCTGGAAACGGATGTGCGAAACCATAAAACCATCTGCCTGCTGCAGTTGATCTTCCGCGCCAGCTACGGCCATAAAAGGTGATAGTTCGATTTGCTTAAGCTGCTCGAGTGATTTCTGGATCGTGGACACTTCTTCGAGTGGCGGTCGGTCTGCTCCGCCAAGCCCTGGAAAGTGGCGGGCAATCACACTCATCTTTCCCTCGCTGCCGCTGTGCAGCCCTGCGATGTAAGCCTGCGCCAGCAACCCTACCCAATAGGGATCGCCGCCAAAAGTCTCCGTGCCCGCGTTTGCTGCCTGCAGGAGATCACTGGTATCCACCACATCCAGCGAAGGGCCGATGTACAGGTTGAAACCCAGCGCGGCAAGCTCCTGACCTAAAGCCTGCCCCACCTGCATGGCGTTTTCCTCGGACCAGGTGGCGCCAATTGCCATAGGGTTGGGTAACTGGGTTAGATCCTGAAGGAATTGATCCTGTTTGCCAGTTTCATCTTTTTGTGAAATACCAATGGTAAGGGGGATATATACGGGCAGATCTTGATCCTGTGCCTCGGGATTATTTGGGTCAACTGCCGCCTGGCTTTTCTGCCAGGCTAGCTGCTGCAGTGTTTCAATCAGCAGCCTGGTTGAACTTGCTGTTTCCGTGCCGCTGAAGTTATCGTGAGAGCTGCTCAGCACCACGCCCCCAATGTGATAATCCCGGATGAGTTCTGCCAGTGCACCTTCGGGCGTGATGTCTCTCCCATCAAAGGTGATCAAGAAGAGCTGCCCCACCTTTTCTGCCGGCGTCATCTCAGCCATCAGAGCATCAACATCGCTTTGGGCAAGAACTGGTTTCGCGGGGAAAAAGATCGCCAGTGGTTGTACCAGCAAACCCAGCGCGAGCGCGAGCAGAAGCAGCCGGCGGACTTTCACTTCACCCCTCCAGGATCTGGCGGGCATGAGCAGGATCATTACAGATGATCATGTCCACGCCAAAAGCTTGCATGCGCCGCAGGTCATCTGGTTCATCCACCGTCCAAACATTCACCTTTTGCCCCAGTTTATGCCTGGATTGCACCAACTTGGCCGAAACATCCCGATAGTAAGGGTGCAGATCATCCGCCCCAAAGCGCCGACCCCAAAAACCGCGCATAGGCAATCCAAGCAACCCGGGTAAGGTCAGGAGACCCGTTCTGATTTCCGGTGCCAGGGATTTTGCGCGCGGGAGGTTGCGGGCATTGAAAGAAGAAAGCAAAACGCTATCGCTAAGACCATGTTTTTTTATGAGTGCTACCACGAGTTCGGGAAGCTGATCTTTGGGAGTCTCATAATTTTTAAGTTCGACGTTGATCAGAAATTTACCGCCAAGATCGGCAAAAACCTCATCCAGCAGTGGAATTGGTTCGCCTTTGAATTCTGGGCTGAACCAACTACCGGCATCCAATTCTCGCAAAGCCGCAAATGGAGTACTGGCAACCTGCCCATGCCCGTTGGTGGTGCGGTCCAGCGTTTCATCGTGAATAACCACCAGTTTCTGGTCAGCGGAGAGCATCACATCCAACTCGATGCCGTCCGCGCCATTTTCCCACGCCTGGCGGAACGCCGCCAGCGTATTTTCAGGGGCGTTTGCAGAATCCCCCCGATGGGCAATGATAAGCGGCTGGTGATTAGCAATTGATGACATTAGCGCAATTATAGCATGCACAACTTTACGAACACAGTCGTTGTTCTGCTCTCAGATTTATCCGTGCTTCGTTTATCTAATGAATCAAGCAGAGACGTGCAGTCCGTAGCTCCGCAGCCTTTGGATATTGCTGACCAAATCGCGGTTGCGGTTCTGACTCTTGCCGCACTCCCCCAGGCTCACTTCGTCGGGCGTTTTGATCCCGATAAACACTTGACTGCTGCCTGACCAGAAAATTCCTCATGTCGGTTGATTTTTCCCCCGGCTTTCGCGCAGCCGGTTATAATCCGAACATCATGCCGGATATGGAACCCGTACTTACCTCAGCCAACAGCATTCTCGGACTCAACCTGGATGGAGAGCGGCTGCTGATCGTCTACGGCAGCCCCTCGGGTATGGTCCAGGAAAGGCTGTCAGTGAGCACGCCTGCCAGCAGAAGTTTCCAGGCAATTCTTAAACTCATAACCACCTCGGCAGATCGCCTGCTGATGATCACCCAGGCGCAGCATCTCCCCCTGCCCGATTGTGTTTCCGTTTCAATTACAGGCAATTACGATCCCCTCAGCGGAATCCTCGAGAGCTCGCCGGATTTCCCGGAGTGGAAGTCAGAGCCGCTCAAATCCCAGCTGGGGCTGCGATTTAACCTGCCTGTTTTCATCGAGCAGCACCCCGCAGCGGGCTTGCTTGCTGAGATGCTTTTTGGCTCTACCGATGCCGGCGGCACGCAGGTGTACCTTAGCTTTAATCCAACCCTACGCGCTAGTTTTTCGTTGAATGGGGTTATTTACCAAAGCCCGGGGGGCAGCGCAGGTGATATAGGAAAGATCCTTGTCTCAGACACGCCCGACCCACGCCTGAACCGACATTTGACCCTCAACGATTACGTCAGCCTGAACGGATTAGCCTTCCAGGCTCTCCGCCTTCAACCGTCTCATTGGGATCTAACCACCACAGGCGGTAAGGTTCTTCAAGCCGCATCTGAGGGAGACCCCTACGCCCTTGAACTTTTGGAACAGGCGGCAAAAATGCTTGGTGATAATCTGGCGCCGCTCATCCACTTGCTGCGTCCCAGGCAAATCACCATCGCTTACCCGGTTTCGCTTGTTGCTGCCAACTTTCTGCCCCCCCTTCGCGCAGCCGCCGCTGCCTCCAGCGGGCTCGGCGGCCTTGAACTTCCACAATTAACTGCCTCTCAGTTTGGTCACCGTCAGCCAGAGCTTGAAGCCTTAGCCCCTGCCATCTCTGCTCTTCGTCTGCGCGCCAGTAGCCGTTAATAGAAAACAGGCAGCCGAAATGCTGCCTGTTTTATCCCTGACTTGTTTCTATAATTAGATGGTCACGCGCGAGGAGTCCTCCTGGATGTTTTTTGCATGACCTTTGGCATTTTTCGATGCTTTTTTCTGAGCCTTACTTAGTTTTCTCTCAGCCTGGGCTGTTTTTTTCTCTTGGAGCCGGCTGCGTTTGAGCGCCTCGCCGTCTTCATAGGCCAATTGTCTCCCCGTGGTGATGATCTGATAAATGTAATAGAGCAGGAAGATGACCGCAAAAATCGCCATCACAAGCGTACCGATGTTAATCGGTATCAATTGGGAGGCGATGGTTACTTCAAACAAGGTGTCGCCAGCGCCAACAAAAAATACTACGGTGTTGAGGATTATGGCAATCAGCCGCACTTCGGTTGGACCCAGTTTGATGCTGGTCATTTCGAAAACGCCAGTTGCGTGCGTTTTAAGAAAGACCTGCAGCATAAGCAACAAATAGCAGGAAAGTGCGATCAACGCGACTTCAAACCGCACCATGCCCGAAAGTCCGATCCCAATAAAAATCAGCAGAGAGGTGATCCCATCAATCGCGTGGTCGGTGTAGTAGCCATAATTCGGACGCGACATATTGCGATAGCGCGCCAGGGAGCCATCCATACTGTCGCCAAACCAGTTAATAATAAAACCCAAACTCGCCACGAACAACCACGGGTTGCCTTCCACCTCTCCCGTCCCAACCATGGCATACGACACTCCTGCCAGGACTGACCCGAGCAAGCCCACCACGGTCAGCATGTCTGAATTGACCCAATTTGGCATATGCTTGGCAAAATATGCCAGTGCAGGCCTCTCTAATGGTCCCAATAGAATGTCGTTAGTGCGCTTATCCTTCTCTGTGCGAATTTTCTTTGCCATACTCACCTCTCACATAATTTGATTAATAACTGGAAGAACTTCAGGCCAGACAGGTTGCAGCATGCACCACTGGGACTGAGCTTTACGAATGAATTTCTCGGTTGGGCGCAATACGCTCTCAGCGTTAAAGACATTCTCTTCTACCAGATCATTCCTTTTTTCCATCGGGATGGGATCGGTTGCATCAACAAAATAATGACCGTCCTCACTGCGTATTCCACATGCCACTCGGACTACAGCATTGGTCTCAAGCGCCAGGCGACCATAAAAAACCGGCAGGGCGGCCTCACGCCCAAAAAAGTGTGGGCGATACTTGGCTTCTTCTCCCTCCGGCAGCGGTCGGTCAATCCCGGTTACCACGCTATATCCCGCTTTGAGCGCTTTTTTTGCCTCGCGAAAGGTCGAGAAAGAAATCGGGTTCATGCTCATTCCAAGGGCTTCGCGCATGCTGTTTTGGGCTTTGTAGGCATTATTAGGGTTGGGGTAGGAAAGCACGTACGGTTTTATCCCCAGCCAGCTTATCGACATTCCAAACAGGTCATAATTTCCCAAGTGAGGACCCAGCAAAAGGGTTGGCACTTTCCGATCGACGATATCCCGCATAGTTTCCTCTGCTGTGGGTGAGAGGACGATCTTTTTTTTGCCTTCTTCAGGATGTTGATAATAGTAGAAATATTCAGCCAAAGAAACCACGACGTTTCGAATGGTTTCGCGAGTATACTGCTCCAGTTGAGACATGCTCAACTTTTCCCCGGAGACCACCCACTGGTTTGCCCGAATATTGCGAAACATCGAGCTATTGCGGCGGGATGCCAACACCGAGCTGATCAAATCCGCAAGGTGATTCAACCCTGTCAGCTTGAAATGCTTACCAAGCCACAAGCCGGTTTTGATTGCCGCAGAATCCTCCAAAAAAGCCTTTAGTCCCATGTCTTTTCTAAATTTTACCTTCAAATCTTAAAAACACGTTAACATGGAGAAAGTTCTGTTAGCGGGTGTTATTCACAAGCCGCAAAAATTATGCTTGAGGATGAACTGCCAATTTTTTAATCCCGGCGGCTGCCAGATAACTTAGTGCTGCCACGAGGATGATGACAGAACCAGCCTGAAGATTAAGAGCAAAAGACACGACCAAACCAACGGAGGAAAATAACCAGCTCAGCCCTATGGAGAGCAGCATCATGCCCTTCATATCTTTCAGAAACAGATTGGCAGTAGCCGGGGGAATAGTGAGCATCGCAATCACCATGATTAAGCCCACAACGCGCATCGCCACCACTACGGTCAGCCCAATCATGACCAACATCATCAGGTAGAGCCCCGTCACTGGCAGGTTGCGTACCGTAGAGAAGGTTTCGTCAAAAGAAATTGCCTGCAAGCTCCGGAAAAAGAAGCCTACTAAAACGATGACCAGCAGTGCCACCAGCGCCATCACCTGCAAATCGCCGCTTGATACCGCCAGAAGGCTTCCAAACAGATAACTCATCAAATCTGCCTTGAAACCCGGCGTTAGACTGACAAAAATGATCCCTATTGCCATGCCGATCGACCACATGACTCCGATCAGAGTGTCTGAGCGGGCTTTAGTGCGCAGGTGCACCGCCCCCATCCCAAGCGCAGAGATGATGCTGAAAAGGATCGCGCCCAGCATCGGGTCTTGCCCAAAATAGTATGCAAGCCCAATCCCCCCATACGCCGCGTGCGCAATTCCGCCCCCCAGAAAGACTATGCGGTTCAGCACGACCAGCGTGCCGATCAAACCGCAAGCGATACCCACCAGCAGGCTGGCATAAAGCGCGTTGCGCATGAAGTCATAGGCAAACATGTTTTGGATCGAGTCAATCATGGTCATCTTCTTCGTGATGATGTGGTAAAACCCGGTGGGGCAGACCGTGTGCCACCAGGTCCACCGGGCATTCATAGGCACTGCTCAACATTTCGCCGGTGATTTCTTTCTGTCCGTTATAAACCAGGCGCCGGTTGACGCAGCCAATCGTTTTGACATAGGTGGAAATCGCAGTCAAATCGTGTGAAATCAACAGGATCGAAATGCTCTGGTTAAGGTCCGCTAACAAATCATACAACTGCGAGCTGGAGCGGGAATCCACGCTTGAAGTTGGCTCATCCAGCAGCAGGATTTTCGGCTCCGTTGCCAGTGCCCGCGCGATTGTGACTCGCTGCCGCTGCCCACCTGAAAGTTCATTGATCGATCGTTTTGCCAGGTCCAGGATGTCCATTTGCCTCAGGGAACGTTCAACGATTTTTTTGTCAGCGTCTTTTAACGACAGGTTATGCAGGAGGTCAGGCTTCAATCTTCCCATACTCACCACATCCCAAACTTTGATCGGAAACGCCTTGTCATCCTGCTGGATTTGAGGCACATAGCCAATAAACTGACGCCCTTTTTCCGGGCTGACGCCCATCACCCGCACTGAACCGCGTTCCGGTTTAATCAGCCCCAGAATGACTTTGACCAGCGTGGTCTTTCCACCGCCATTGGGTCCAATCAACCCCACATAATCCCCTGCTTCCATCCTAAAGTTAACCGCTTCCAACACGCGGTCACTCTCGTAGCCAGCCCAAACATCCTCAAGTTCAATTACTGCTTGCCCTGTCAACGTTTCTCCTAATTCAATGCCTGGTGTAGGGTCTCGGCAATCATCAGCATCGTTGCCGGCCAGTCATAAGCCATCGGATCCCATTCCACAACATACTGGATCCCAGCTTGCTCGGTGATCGATTTGGCGAGCCTGACATTGCTGCCCTTTTCGACCACCAGGGTGTTTATCTCATATTCTTTGGCTAGAGTGATAATCTCCGAAAGCGTCTCAGGAGCCGGTTCGTTTCCGCCGATTTCGACTGCCAGCATATGCAGCCCGTAATCCTCCGCCACGTACCCCCAGGCAGGGTGCACCACCATAAAATGATCCCGCTTGGAACCTTCCAATTGATTTCTGACCTCAGCGTCAACCGCATCGATTCTGACAAGCAAAGTTTCAAGGTTGGATTGGTAATAATCTGCGTTTTGCGGATCGGCTTCCTGCATGGCCTCAGCCATTGTCTGAGACATCTGCTTCATGCGGGAAGGGGAAAACCAGGTATGCGGATCGGTCTCAGTGCCAGTATTAGTGCCCTCTTCAACCGTACCTTCCGCATTATTGCTTGCATTAAGCGCTGGAATACGTTCGATCCCGGCTGCGGAATCCACGATCTTCAGGTTAGGGTTTGCGGACTCAAAGCGACTCAGCCAAACGGATTCAAACTCGACGCCGATGGTGAAATAGAGCTCGGAGTCAGCTAAATTGGTCATCTGCTGTGGACTGGGTTCATAGGTGTGCGGGTCGTGGCCGCTGCCTACCATCGCCTGGGTCCTGACTCGATCCCCACCAATTTGATCCACAAACCACTGTTGGGGCAAAATACTGACGCTGATGGTCAACTTATCGGGGACGTCTTGGGGCTTCGGACTGGCGCACCCGGTTAGGACAAGCGCCAGAATTGCGCTAAGCAACAAAATCTTCTTCAATTTTCCTCCACTGCATCCGCCAAAGCCTTTTGGCAATCGGGGCAAATTCCATATAACTGCAAAAGATGGTCACTCACATGGAATTTTGTCTCTTTCTCAACCCTCTGGATTAGGCTGCTCAGGTCTTCAGAACCAGCAAAAGCGATCGCCCGATGACAATTCTGGCACACGATATGGTGGTGATGACCGCCCGCACCCGCCACGTATCCAGCACTGCCGTCCGGATTATAGACCATACAGACCAACCCAAGCTCCGCCAGCAGCTCTAGGGCCCGGTAAACACTGACAATTCCCAAAGGGCGCCCGGATTCCGACAAAGCCTGGTAGATTTCCAACGGGGTCATTGGTTGAGCATTGCTTTCAAGCAACTGCATCACATATCTGCGCGGTCCCGACACACGATATCCATTTTCTGATAAAACATTCTGCCAACTCATCTCGACCTTATTGATAACTTTTTTCATTAAGCTGCATTTTAGCCCCAACTGACCTAACCTGTCAAAGGCCTGTATAGAACCCTTTTGATAAATGTTTTATTAGAAAAATGATTTGCCAAGTGCTTGGGTCTATTCTCCATTTGCAGTCTGTTATAATCATGCTGCGCGGGAGGACTACCCCGCATGGAAAATGGAGAAAAATGGAAGAACAAACACTGGATACTATTCAAAACGATCACGTCGTTCAGATTGCTTACAATCTTAATGTGGACGGCGAAGAAATTGAATCCGAAATGCTTGAGTACCTGCATGGTCACGGCAACATCATCCCCGGGCTTGAACAACCTCTGACTGGAGCAAAAGTTGGCGACACGCTTGAAGTTATTGCCAAAGCAAAGGATGCTTACGGCGAGTTTGATCCCGATTCTATCATCACTGTCAGCCGGGAATCCTTCCCCCCTGATTTTGAGATCCGCCTCGGTGAAGCTATGCGCCTGCGCGACGCAGCCGGGCACATCTTCCAGGGCGTTGCTACTGCCATATCAGAAGACGACGTGGAACTTGATCTCAATCACCCGATGGCCGGTAAGGATCTGCACTTCAAAGTGACCGTGTTGGCTGTCCGCCCAGCTACTGAAGAAGAAAAAGCCGCTGGTCACCTGCAATACGGTGACTGCGAGAGTTGTTCCTCCGATTGCGGCGAAGACTGCTGTTGAGGCTCTTAACAAACAAAAAGACCGGGAGATATTGAACTCTCCCGGTTTTTTATGATATCTGACTTACTGTCTACCAAACGACCCGGATATTGCAGCAATCAAACCAAACAGGACCCCTGCGATCGGCCAGATAATCCAACTAATTCCCCATGCATCGCTGATGAAGCTCCAGGTGAGGTAAATTGCCACCACCAGCATCCAGTATGGGCTACTGATTTTTTCTGCAAAACTGTTTCCTGATTTGTGCTGCAGAGTGTAATCACCCTCATTGAGAAGCTTGTCATAAGCCTCCATCTGTGAACTAGAAGTAATAAAGAGCCCGACAGCCAGAGCCACTGCCACCAATAGCCCGGCTACAAGCAGCATTAATGTAAAATCTCCGCCAACCTCCAAAATTGCGACAGTCACCAGCGCGACCACGCTCAACAAAATGATTGCGACACCTCCTGCAATCCTGCGGGCGAAGCCAGGGCGATAGCCCTCCTTCATCTGGGCGATGCGGTCGTGAAGGTATGGGTCAATCTTCACGGGAGTCGTCTCAAGCTGTTCGTACTTTTCCCCCTTCATCCCAGCCATGATGAAGATGTAGACCGCCAGGGCAATTAGCAAAAGCAATCCGCCGACGCCCATAGCCTGGGCAATGTTTTCCGCCAAGACGCCACGTTCTGCCAGGGCATTCAGGAAGATGAGAATGGCAACGCCCAACAGGATAATTGCCACGCCCGATGCGACCTGCTTGCTGGTTTCTTTTGAAACCTGTAAGTACCGTTCAACTTCACTGTCTGTCATAGTGATGTGTTGCGTCTCGCTCTCGAGATCCTTGACTTCCTGCGGGATACCCAGGGTTTCGGCGAGTTCCTCGAGATTGCCAAATTCAGAAATTACCTGCCCAACTGCCTCATTCTCCGTGCGTCCTTCGCTCCTCAGTTGGTTGTATTTGTCTTCCATCATTTGAGCCAATTCTTCCTTTGCCCGCAGAACCTCATTAGTCTTGGGCAGATGTAAAAACATGTTTTCCAGATAAGATTTGATTGCGTCCATTTTTCCCTTTCTTAGCGAATGATCTTCTCGATTATTTCTTTGGTTAATTCCCATTCAGCTATCTTTTCCTTAAGATAAGCTCTTCCTTCGGGGGTAATCTCATAGTAAGTACGGCGTTTTCCGTTGCTTTCGGTGCCATAGAACGAGCGCAGGTATCCGTTGTGCTCGAGGCGGTTAAAGGTAGAGTAGAGCGTGGTCTCGCGCATCACGAACTTCTGCTCAGTTATCGCGCTGATTTGCCGCGAGATCTCATAGCCATAGCCAGGTTGATTGCGCAATAAAGACAAGATGATTGTATCGGTATATCCTCGGATGACATCGCTGCTAATCATGACTTTTCTGCTCTTTAATAGTATTACGTCTGTCGTTGTAATTACTATATCAGACGTAGTACGTCACGTCAAGTACTTTTTGAAAGTTTTCGCGTTTTTTGCCAAACGTTAATAATTCCAAACACCCCTAAACAGCCACCTTAACAAAAAAGTGGGTGCATGACGGATCACCCACTCAACCTAAACCAGAAGGGATAGTTCTGCGCCTTACTTTAGCTCACCCACCAGCTTACTGATGTTCACCACTACTTCGGTCGCTTTTTCAAGGGCCTCAACCGAAAGGTACTCAAACCGTCCATGACCATTATGACCGCCAGTGAAGATATTCGGCGTGGGAAGACCCATATAGGAGAGCCGGCTGCCGTCCGTCCCCCCGCGAACCGCCTCTTCCACAGGTTCTAAGCCAGCCGCGCGGTAAGCCTTGCGCGCGATTTCGATAATCTCAGGCCTGGCTTCGATCATCTTGCGCATGTTGAAATATTGATCGCGGATCTCAAGCTCGAGCGTGCCCGCACCATAACGCTCGTTGATGAAGTCAGCCACCCGCTGGACTTCCCGCTTGCGCCGCGCGAATGCTGCCTCGTCGTGATCCCGGATAATATAATAAAGATGAGCACTTTCAGCCTCGCCTGCCATCTCAGCCAGGTGAATAAAGCCTTCCCGACCTTCGGTATGCTCGGCACGGTCAAACACCGGCAGCAGATTATGGAAATCGATCGCCACCTGGATTGCGCTCTTCAGTTGCCCCTTGGCAGTGCCAGGATGGACGCTGCGCCCATTTATTTTGATTTTCGCTGATGCTGCATTAAAGGTTTCGTAGGAGAATTCTCCAATCTTTCCGCCATCAACGGTATAAGCAAAATCCGCTCCAAAAGCCGGTACATCAAAGAATTTGACACCTTCGCCAACTTCTTCATCGGGAGTGAACCCAACCCGCAGCTTACCATGCGGCACTTCCGGATGGGCGATCAGGTATGCCATGGCGCCGATAATGGCTGCGATGCCGGCTTTGTCGTCCGCCCCGAGCAGGGTTGTGCCGTCTGTAACCACAAGTCGTTGACCTTTGAGATCCAGTAATTTCGGAAAATCGCGCGGTGAAAGCAGGATGTTCTTCTCAGCATTCAGCACAATGTCCTGACCATCATAGTTTTCGACCAGGCGGGGTTTCACATTCGCCCCTGAAGCTGCCGGGCTGGTATCCATATGCGCCAAAAAGCCGACCACCGGCGCTGAAGTCTCAATATTGGCTGGCAGCGTCGCTGTGACGTAGCCATATTGGTCCAACTTGACCTCATCCATGCCCAAGGCAGTCAGCTCTTCTACCAGTAGCCTGGCGAGATCCAATTGTTTGGAAGTACTGGGGTAGCTCTCGGCATCCATTGCCGATTGGGTATCAATTTTGACATACCGTAAAAACCGTTCGAGTGAATCAAACATAGCGACTCCTTTTCTTATTTGTTAGATTCTATCATTGCTGGAGTGCTTTCCAGCAATTTTTAGCGCAAGTCAAAAGTCATCCCTTCCTGAACTGGACTACAATTATTGCGATGAATAAAAAAATTGGTTTCAAACCTATATCCTTATTGATCGTTTTTATTGCTATCCTGATAGGCGGGGTGATTTACTACGTTTTGCGTCCCAAGGGACCTTCAGCCGGGATAACGCCGGCTATACCCGATCCGCTTGCACAAAAGCTCAGCTATGAAATCCTTGCCACCTTGCCCCACGACTCCGCTTGCTATACCCAGGGTTTGCTGATCGATAATGGCATTTTCTATGAGAGCTGCGGGCTTTACGGTCAGTCTTCGCTGCGCAAGGTTGACCCCGCCACCGGTACTGTGCAGGCAGAAACCGATCTGGATGCCAGTTTTTTTGCTGAAGGTCTTGCGCTGCTCCAAGGTAAGCTTTACCAGCTAACCTGGCGCGAGAACACGGGTTTCGTTTATGATGCCAGTACCCTTGAGCTGCTTCGCACTTTCAATTATCAAACCGAAGGTTGGGGGCTCACGGCAGATGGCTCAGCTCTGATTCTCTCTGACGGCACCAACACCCTCTACTGGCTGGACCCAGGGACAATGCAGGTCGTGCGGCAGGTTAACGTAAGCTACCAGGGTCAGTCGGTGGATTATCTTAACGAGCTGGAATTCATCAATGGCTTAATCTTTGCCAACATCTACCTCACCGACACAATTGTTGCTGTCAATCCGGATGACGGTACCGTCGTAAGTTTGATTGACCTTACCGGGTTGCGCCCCGAGCAGAACCAAGCTGTGCAGGGCGAAGTTCTCAACGGCATCGCTTACGACCATCTTAACGACAAACTCTATCTGACCGGAAAAAACTGGCCAAGCCTCTACGAAGTCAGGCTTGTGCCCCAAAGCCTTTCCACGCCAACTATGCCGCAATGATCTGCTGGCGCAGCACCTGCGTGCGCATTTCTTTCAGCCCTGGCAAACACTCCAGCAAAAAATACGGTCCGCTCCCCTCGCCCGCGATCGCAGCACTGATATTGCCGTAAAGTGCTGCCTCAAGTGGTTCATGCGTTTGTTGAAAGCCCGCCAAAAAACCGCCGTCAAAGGCATCCAGCATGCCGGTTGGATCAATGACGCGCGCTCGATAAGCGGGTAAAATCCAGCGTTTTTGGCCCAGGCGATCATACAGGCGTGTAGTACCATCCCCCGTCTGCATCAATACCACTTCTGGTCCATATCCCGCCAAATGCTCCGCAATTTCCCATAAGTCCACGCTTCGTCCCTGGAAAAGTTTTAATGCCTGGACATCGGTCATCATGAAGACCGTTAGGTCGGTTATCAACCCTCGAATATCCTCCCAGAAGATCGGATCCATATAGCAGGTACAGGCGCGCATGGTCAGCGTCTGGATCATGCCTCCTTTCAGTACAGAAGGCAGGATCTTATGTGAAATAAAATCAATTGGACAGATGTGGGCAAATTTCGCTTCCAGGAAAGGTCGCGGCATATCTGTGACCCGGAATGAATCACTCAGGTAGTCCGTCTTGCTGCAGTATTTTTGACGGGGTTGATATCCAAACAGTTCTGGCGGGAATGGCAGTTGGCGTTCCGCAAAATGCGTGATCGGATTCTCGTAGTTGGGTTTGTTCCCTTCGCCATAAGCCACGAAAAAACGCGAATCCAGCGGTTCGGTGACTGGGCGGATGCCCTCCAGCTTAAAACCAAGCTCTTTCAGGCGTGCCAGCCGGTCCAACGGAAAATCGGCATTGACTCGCGACACCAACCCAGCCTGCCCACCCCACGAGGCAAAAGCCGCCGCGGCGTATGCCAGATTGCCTCCGAGCCCATCCAGGCGTGCCGGCGCAGCAGCCGGCAGGATGTACTCGCGCTGCAATCGACCTATTAGAACCGCGTCTGGGGCAGTCCCTACCTCGTCAGTAAACACTATCCCTCTTTGGAGAGGGTTATTTCAAGCAATTTCTTGTGATAACCCTCAAGGTCAGCCGGTGGTTCAGGATAGCTCATCTCAAACCCCCTGAGCGTGTCACGCAGGATATTGGCAATCAGCAAATTACGATACCACTTTTTATTGCTGGGGATAATGTACCAGGGGGCATATTCTGTGCTGGTTTTGTTGAGCACGTCCTCGTACGCCTCCATGTATCGGGGCCACAGTTCACGCTCTTCAAGATCCCCGGGCTTGAACTTCCACTGCTTGGTGGGGTCTTCCACCCGTGCAAGGAAGCGTTCTGCTTGTTCTTGCAGGTCAATGTGCAGGAAGAATTTCAGGATCGTAGTGCCCTCATCCACCAGCATTTTTTCAAAGTTATTGATGTGATCAAAGCGCTTCGACCAGACTTCCTTGGGCACCAGGCTATGCACCCGCACCACCAGCACGTCTTCGTAATGGGAACGGTTGAAGATTACAATCTCACCCTTGGCGGGAGTCTGCGCGTGGACCCGCCAGAGATAATCGTGCGAAAGCTCGATGGCGGAGGGGGTTTTGAATGCCGCCACACGCACACCGGATGGATTGACCCTCTCAAAGACATAGCGAATGACTCCGTCCTTGCCGGCTGTATCCATAGCCTGCACCAACACGATCAGGCGCCGCTTGCCTTCGGCATACATCTGCTCCTGCAAAGCCTCAATATCCTTGTTGACATTGATCAGAGCTTCCTCTCCGGCTTTTTTCTTACCATCAAACTCGCTCGAGTCGTTGGGGTCGTAATTCTTCAGACTTATCTTGCCTTCGCCAGGCACGCGATATTTCTTGTAGTCCATCGGGATTCTCCTTCCACTAACTTTCAGCTAATTATAGTGTGTTAATAGCTGCAGAAAAAAAGAAATCAAGGCTACATTTTAAGATTCTATATTCCGCCATCTCTCCCCCTGGAGGGGTCAGAACAAAGTCAATTTGCCGTTTAATTTCAAATAAGCAGGGTCAAACCTCCAGAAAGCACAACTGCCCGCATGGCGAGGTTGTTTATTTCCCACGTTCACGAGTTTGACTGCATTAAGCCGACCCCCTCTGAGAAAGAGGACGATGAAACTGGCGTTGGTTGTTAGAGGGGGTTTCGTCATTCCCATTCCCTCGGTTCGTAAGTAGTAAGAGGGGGTAAATCCAAGTCAAGTTGTATAAAACCTTGTAATCCAGGCAAGAAGTAGTTTATCATTGCCAACCAGACTGAAATGATTCAGTCGACAAGGAGTATTGTCTATGAAAAAAAATAAACCCATTGCTGTATTGCTCATAATCACACTCGTCATCGCGGTGATTGTAGGTCTCAGCCTGACCGGCACGAAGAAAGCGCAGGCAGCGTTTTTAGAGAAATACAACCTATCCGGGCTCGATGTCAAGGCGATCGTGAAACAGCTCGATAGCAGTATTACAGAACCCAGCGAACTGGTATCCTCAATCAACGGCGAAAAACTGACCCTCAAGGATGATTCAACCACTGTGGAGCTGGATCTGCCTGCGGACAGTTTTTACCTTTCCTTCGCTCCCTATGAGAATTCGACCCATCCATGCGGTTTTCACAGCCTCAGTTCATGCAGGGGTGAGTTGGTAAATGTGGTTGTGCACACCACCATCACGAGTGAAAATGGAGATGTGATTTTGGATGAAGACCTGGAGACCATGGATAATGGTTTCATTGGTGTCTGGCTGCCGAGAGACATCACCGCCAACATCCAGGTGGCTTATCAAGGCAAGCTTGCTACGGCGCCAATTTCAACTTTCGCTGAAAGTGAAACCTGCCTGACCACGCCTCTCAAGCTCAACTAAACACCTACTTAAGTAAAATAAGGACCGGTCAAAGACTGGCCCTTATTTTTTAAGCTGGCGGAGTTTTCCCTAAACCAGCCAAAGGAACCCTGCAGTTATGCCGATGCGATGATGCGCTCTGGGTGGGTGTAAATGTAGAATCTTTCGGGTCGGGCATAGTCGATGGGGGTCATGCCCCATTCATCGGCCAGCTGAATCGTGAAAAGGTTGGGCGAAGTGAGCGAAACGAGGACCGAGCCGCCGATTCGACCGGCTTTTTGGAGCATTTCTGAGCTGATGCGGCCAGTTGTGAAGCGCAGAGCGGGGTTCGATCAGGGGCTGTGGACCAAGACGTGCCCCATCAGTTTGTCCAGCGTGTTGTGGCGGCCAATATCGTCAGCGATGGCAGAGTGGGGATATGATATTTCACACAAGTAAACGAACGCCGTTTTTGATTTTTTCAAAGAGGGTCGTAAATATGATGCGACCAGTCCATTGCACAGTAGCGCCCGATCTTTCCTGGGATAAAGGTGAGTTGGAATTGGGACTCCCGTGATCCGGCATCATCTACGGGCAGCCATAATGAGCAGTTGGAGCAGACGCGAGCCTGAGCGATGCAATCAAAATCAGGATTGAGGAGTTTCTGCGCGTCGTCGTCCCTGGCTGATAGCCGGGCAAGAGGGCAGACTGACCTTCGAAAAGATGGCTACAACTTCTCAAAAAACGCGAGCACCTCGCGGGCGGTATGGGATTCAAGAGAGGGGAATACAAGCTCCGCAGCGCCCACCCGCTCTCGCGGTCCCAGACCAAGTGCTTTCATGCCGGCGGCGTGGGCGGCTTCGACGCCTGCCTGAGCATCTTCCACCACCAGGCAGTTTTGCAGCGGCACGCCCACAGCCTGCGCCGCAAGGATAAACAAATCCGGATGGGGTTTTGAGCGCGCCCTGGCGTTGCCATCGATGACGGCGTCAAACAATTCCCCGATCTGCAGGCGCTCCAGCACCAGCCAGGCATTTTTGCTGCTGCTGACGATAGCCTGCTTCAGCCCCAGATGCCTGATCTCTTCGATCATCTCCCGAGCTCCAGGCAGCAGGTTGGCGGGCGTCATTTGGCGCACCAGCTCCACATAGTAGCCGTTCTTGCGTTCCATCATCTCGTAGGCTTGCTCTTCGCTTACCTGTCTGCCCTTCAGAAGCAAGTTCAGTGATTCGCGCCGGGATACACCGCGCAGAGCTTCGTTATCCTCCCGCGTGAAAAGGATACCCTCTTCCTCGGCCAGTCGTTTCCATGCCAGGAAATGCAGTTCAGACGTATCGGTCAACACGCCATCGAGATCAAACAAAAAAGCCTTTATTATCACAGTTTTTCCTCCTCAGCCCGAATATCGACCACTTGCTCTTCGCCGCGCCACATAAATTTGAACTGAAGGCGCTTCCAATGCGCCGGCAAATGCGGTTGGAGGTACCAGCGGTCGTCCTCGATGTGCAGTCCGCCGAAACCGAACACTACTGCCTGCCACAACCCGCCCGCCGATGCGCCGTGGATGCCGTCCCGGGCGTTACCTCGCACATCCTCGAGATCGGCACGAGCGGCGCGTATGAAGTTTTCATAGGCATCTTCCTGGCTGCCCACGCGAGTCGCCAAGATGGCCTGGATGGAAGGACCCAGCGACGAGCCAAAGGTCAGGTCGGTGCGGGGGGTGTAATAGTTGTAATTTGCCTGGATGATCTCGGGGGTGAACAATTCGGGCAGCAGGTACATCAGCATCATCACATCGGGCTGCTTCAACACCTGGACGGCGTTGGCGCCTTCGATTCCCAAAATGGATTGGACAGATTCGGAGCGGGGGTCAAAATCGCTGGCGAGGACATCGGTGCGTTCGAAGTACCCGGCGAACTGCTCGATGAGCCCGCCGCCGCTCCCCTGCGGGCAGAAGATTTGGTCTGCCATGGTTGCCCAGTTGGCAAAGGTTTGTTCGTCGATCGACAAGCGCGTAAACAGGTCACTGGCTGCCTGGGCATTGTAACTTTTGAGCCACTCGGCAACAGCCACAGCAGTATGCATGTGCCAGCGTGTTAGGTAGTTGGTGTAGGCGTTGTCATCGACATGCTCGTGGTATTCGTCCGGACCGATCACATCGCTGAGGTGATATTGCTCTGTTTGCGGGTCCCACTCCAGGCGTGAAGCCCAGAATTTTGCACTGTCAAGGATTACTTCAGCACCGCGTTCTTCCATGAAGGCATCATCCTGGCTCAGCCGCCAGTATTGGATGATGGCAAAAGCAATATCTGAGGAGATATGAATCTCGATGTCGCCGGTCCAGATTCGGATGAGGCTTTTGCGGTCCGCATGGTTCGGTACCCAGGTGGGGGTCACCTCGCGGCCATCCCCGGCGCTCTCCCAGGGGAATTGCGCGCCTTGAAAGCCGCCCTCCCAGGCTTTTTCGCGTGCTCCCGGTAAATTATGATAGCGGTACGAGAGCAGGTTCCTGGCGATTTCGGGGCGTGTGAAGGTGAAGAAAGGCAGCATGAAAATTTCGGTGTCCCAAAAAGAGTGCCCATGGTAGCCGTAGCCGCTGAGGGTCTTGGCGCCAATGTTGACGCGCTCATCGTGGCGGGGCGCGGCAATCAGGAGGTGATAGATGCTGAAGCGCAGGGCGAGCTGAGCCTCGTCATCGCCTTCGACCACGACATCGCAGCGGTCCCATTCCTTTTCCCAGGCTT